>OCZU010000496.1_pt1 | contig 27192 bp, 24 predicted proteins | sample 1539001 | NCBI WGS metagenome assembly OCZU01 (sample SAMEA3539306, study PRJEB22396) | soil metagenome | biome: tundra; feature: field; material: soil | place: USA | collected 2010-05 | depth 0.15 m | reverse complement strand
GAGCTCAGCCTGCCGAGCGCGAGCCGGCCAAGCCGGCGCAGGCCAAGCTCGCCGTCGGCAGGCCTGGCGTCAGCGGGCCTGGCACGTGCCGGCCAGTCCTGTGCTGGCTCGCTGCCGCGCGGGTACCGCGCGGTGCGCGGCAGATCGGCGAACAGGCCCGCCAGGTCGCCGTGATCCTTGGCTCGCAGCGCCGCGTCCATCCGGTACAGGAAAGTCTCCTGGCTCAGGCGTCCCTCGACGAAGCGGTCCCTCAGCTCGCCGATCGCCTGATCGCGCTCGGCGTCGGATGCGCGCACGCCGCCGACGTCGGCGGCGAGCCGGTCACTGGACGCCCGCATATCAAGAAGTATCGGGCCGGACCTCCTCGCGCACAAGGCTCTTGACGCAGCTCAGCGCCGGCTGACCGGCGGTTGCCTGGGCCAGTCAGCCAGCCGACTGAGCGGTCGCGGGCGCGGCGATGACGGCATCGGCCGGGACCGTCTGCAGCGGGAAGTGACAGGCCGCGATATGCCCGGAGCCGAACGAGCGCAGCGCAGGTTCCTCTTGCGCGCAGATGTCCTGCGCGAGCGGGCAGCGGGTGCGGAAACGGCAGCCTGATGGCGGGGAGATCGGGCTAGGCAGCTCGCCGGTGATGCCGATTCCTCGCCGCGTCCGCGCGATCGCGGGATCGGGCACCGGAATCGCGCCGATCAGGCCGGCCGTGTACGGATGGGCGTGCCGTGCGTAGATGTCGTCGCTGCGGCCGAGCTCCACCAGCTTGCCGAGGTACATCACCCCGATCCGGTCAGCCATGTACTTGACCACGGCCAGGTCATGCGAGATCACGACATAGGTCAGCCCGTGGGTAGCCTGCAGCCGCTTCATCAGGTTGAGCACCTGGGCACGGATCGATACGTCAAGCGCGCTCACTGGCTCGTCGGCCACGATCACCTGCGGGTTGAGGGTCAGTGCGCGAGCCAGCCCGATCCGCTGCCGCTGGCCGCCGGAGAACTCGTGCGGGAAGCGCTCCACCGCGTTGCGGGGCAGGCCGACCTCGTCCAGCAGCTCGTATACCCGTGCCTGCTGCTCCTTGCGGCTGCCGATGTCCTGGATCGTCAGCGGCTCGCGGATGATCGCGCCGACCCGCATTCTGGGATCGAGCGATGAGTACGGGTCCTGGAACATCAGCTGCAGGTCGCGCCGGCGTTTGCGGAGCTCGGAGCCGTGCAGGTCGGCGACGTTCGCGCCGCGCAGCGTGACCTCGCCAGAGGTCGGACGCTCCAGTGCGACGATCATCCGGCCGATCGTGGTCTTGCCGCACCCGGACTCCCCCACCAGGCCGAAGGTCTCGCCCGCGTCGACGGTGAAGGAGACACCCGACACCGCGTGCACCACGCCGATCGCCCGCTGCAAGATCCCCGAGGTGACCGGGAACTCCTTGACCAGTTCCTTGACTTCCAGCAGCGGGCCGCTACCGGCCGCTGGCGCCCTGCGATCCTCAGCAACCACCACCGGGTCCGCGATAACCGCGGCCTCGGCGATAGCCGCCGCCGCGTCGATGACCGCTGCGGCCGCAGGATCGGTGGCCAGCTGAGCGGCTGCTGCCTGAGCCGCGGCTAGCGCGGCCTTGGCCGCGGCCTCGACGGCTTCCGGCGGCAGCGGTCCGTCGACCGGATGCCAGCAGGAGAACAGATGATCAGTCGTCTCGCCGATCAGGGCTGGTTCCTCGGTCCGGCACTTGTCGCTCGCCCGGCTGCAGCGTGCGGCGAACCGGCAGCCGACCGGCGGGTGGCCGAGGTCTGGCGGGATACCGGGAATGTTGAGCAGCTTCTGGGTGCGGTCCTGGGTCAGCTGCGGAATCGAGGCCAGCAGCGCCTGGGTATAGGGATGGTGCATGTGCGCGAACAGGTTGCCGGTCTCTGTGGTTTCCACCAGACGGCCCGCGTACATCACGTTGACCCGGTCGGCGTGCCCGGCGATGACGCCCATGTCATGGGTGATCAGCAGCATCGCCATGTGCAGGCGGCTCTTCAGGTTGTCGAGCAGCTCCAGGATCTGCGCCTGAATGGTGACATCAAGCGCCGTGGTCGGCTCGTCGGCGATCAGAACCTTGGGCTCACACGACAGCGCCATCGCGATCATCACCCGCTGCCGCAGTCCGCCCGAGAGCTGATGCGGGTAGTCCGACAGCCGCTCCCTCGGGCGCGGCAGTCCGACCAGGTCAAGCACTTCGGCCGCCCGGTCCATCGCATCTTTCTTGCTCGCGCCGCGATGCAGGCGCACCGGCTCGGCCACCTGGTCCCCGATGGTCTTGGTGGGGTCGAGTGAGGTCAGCGGGTCCTGGAACACCATCGCGATCTCGTTGCCGCGGATCTTGCGCAGCTCGCGGTCGCTGAGCCCGACCAGTTCCCTGTCTTCCAGCTTGATCGACCCGCCGACGATGCCGCCGCCGGGCGGCAGCAGGCCGATGATCGACAATCCGGTCATGGACTTGCCGCAGCCCGACTCACCGACCAGGCCGAGCGTCTCGCCAGGGTCCAGGTGCAGGTCGATATTGCCGACCGCCTGGATCGTGGTGGTGCTCTGCTTGATGTGGGTCGAGAGGTCCTTGATATCCAGGACAGGGGCCACAGGGTGCTCCTCGTTCGCGAAGGCTGAACTGCCGGATCGGGCTCTTGCTGGTCGTGCGGGTCGTGCGGTTGCCAGGCTCGCTACCTGCGGCGCAGCCGCACGTCGAGCGCGTCGCGCAGAGCGTCGCCGATCAGGTTGCAGGCCATCACGACGAGCACGATGCACAGGCCCACCGGGTAGACCTCCCACCAGTAGCCGTTCAGCAGATTGCTGGTGCCGCCAGAGAGCATGTCCCCCCAGTCGATGACCGGAAAGGTCAGCCCGAAACCGAGGAAGCCGAGCGCCGCGATCAGCAGGATAGCGTCGGCGACCTGGAAGGTGATGTTCACGATCACGACGCTGAGTGCATTGGGGATCAGGTGCCGCAGCACGAGCCTGGTCCGGCTGGAACCCGCCGATCTCGCGGCCGCGACGAAGTCGCGCTCCCTGATTGTGAGCACCTCGCCCCGGACCAGCCGGGATGGAGCCAGCCAGGAGAAACCGCCGATAATGAGGGCCAGGCTAAGCACGCTCGCGCCGTACTTGGCGCCGACGATCAGGACGATGAAGAGCAGCGGGATAGACAAGATCACGTCGACCACCCGCATCATCGCCCCGTCGACGATGCCGCCGACAAGCCCGGCGATCGCTCCCCAGAGTGTGCCGACGAAGGTGGCGATGAGAGCGGCGAGTATGCCGACTTCCAGCGCGACCTGGCCGCCGACCATCAGCGAGCCGAGAATGTCGAAGCCGTTGGTGTCGGTGCCGAGCGGATCGCCTGTCCCTGGAGCTGAGTTGACGTTCAGCAGATTCGATATGCTCGTATTGCTGTGGTAGAAGAGCGGGCCCGCCCAGCAGAACAGCACGAAGAAGACGATGAGGCCGACACCGATCACGGCAAGCCTGTTCTCGGCAAACGCGCGCACGGCGAGCCGCCAGCCGCTCTGGATGACGGTGACGTCGCCACCTTCAGCGACCGGGGGCGCGTTGACCGGCGGGAGAGTCTGAACGTCTCTGAACACTGGAGCCTCCTTGATCCCTGCGTCGAGATCCGCGAGTGGCCTGGTCAGGCCAGCCGGATGCGCGGGTCGGCGACGGTCAGCGCTATGTCGGCGACATAGTTGCCTATAACTGTGAGTACTCCGCCCATAAGGGTGTAGGCAAGCAGGATCGGGTAGTCCTCTTGGTTCAGCGCCGTGATGAACATGATCCCGAGGCCCGGGTAGTTGAAGACGTTCTCAGTGATCAGGTTGCCGGCCAGCAGTGCGGGGATGCTCAGCCCGATCAGGGTCACCATCGGCAGGCAGGCATTGCGCAACAGGTGCCGCGTGAGCACCAGCCGTTCCGGCAGGCCCTTGGCCCGCGCGGCCTTGATGTAGTCCTGGGCCAGCGCGTCGAGTGCCGAGGAGCGCATGTACCTGGAGTACGCCGCCACCGACACCAGGGTGAGGGTCGCCACCGGCAGCACCATGGCACGCGGATCGGTGATGGCGCCCATCACCGAACTGCTCTGGCTCACCGCGGCGGGAGCGCCGACAGGGAAGATGTTGAGGGTCAGCGCGAAAACCTGGATCAGCAGCAGGCCGAGCAGGAAAGTGGGCATGGAGTAGGTGATGAAGGCGCCGGACGTGACGACGTTGTCGCCGAGGGAGTTGCGCTTGACCGCCTGGTAGATGCCGACCGGGAAGGCGATCACCACGGCGAAGACCAGGGCAAGGCCGCTCAGGTAGGCCGAGATCGGCGCCCGCTGGGCGATCACGGTGCGGACCGCCTCGTTCAGCTTGTAGGACTGGCCCAGGTTGCCTTGCACCAGATTCCACATGTAACTGCCGTACTGCACGAAGAACGGACGGTCATAACCGTGCTGCTTGTTCCAGGCCGCCACGGAGGCTAGCGACGCCTTCAGGCCGAGAACGATCTGGCCAGGTGATCCGTTGATCATCTGCAGCAGCGTGAAGATCAGCAGCGAGATGCCGACCAGAATGATCAGGGATGTAAATGCCCGGCGGAGCAGATAGGTGCCCATGTCCGGCTTCTCCTTGCTGAGGCGACGCTAGGGAACATCTAGGTGCACCCGGTTGCCCGCCGGCGGCCAGCCAAACTGCGCTGGCCGCCGGCGGACGATCCGGCTGTTGCGTGCTACCTACTAGTGAAGTATGGCAAGACCTTACTTACTAGTGAAGTACCACAGCGCTGGGTCCATCGAGAACTGCGGGAGCATCCAGAAGGATGCCTGCGTCCCGGACAGTGTGTTCTTCCATGCGTACACGTGGTCGGCGTCGGCCTGGAACAGCGCCGGCAGGTTCGCGGTCAGGAAGGATGCCTCGTTCTTGACGGCGCTCGGGTCGGCGCTGTAGACCGACGCGTTGATCAGCTTGTTCGCCTCGGCACTGTTGTAGCTGCCGATGTTGTACGAGCCGGTGGTGTTGAAGATGGAGTTGGTCGTCGGGTCGAGGGCCTGGGTGAACCCGCCGAAGTCCTCCATCCACCACTTGTTCTTGTTGTGCGGTGCGGCCAGGTTGTAGTAGTTCGACAAGATGAAGTTGAAGGTCTTGCCGACCAGGGTGACCGGGATATCGGCCTGCTTGGCGTCGGACGCGAACGCGGTGTCCTCGGACGTGATCGCGGGCGAGCCGTTGTTGTAGACCAGCGTGAACGACAGCGGGGTCCCCTTCGGGATGCCGGCGCCGCAGTCAGCCGCGGCGGTACCTGGAGTCTCGCAGGTCTGGACATGGTTGACGGGCTTCCAGCCGTGTGCCGCCAGCGTCGACATGGCCGCTGCCACGCTGAACGGGTACAGCGGCTTGGTCGCGTCAGCCGGGGTGAACGGGCTCGCCGGGATCGACGGGACCGGCCCGTAGGCAGGAGCCGCGTAGCCGTGGAAGATGCCCTTGATGTAGCCGGCGTTGTCTACCAGGTGCGCGAGCGCCTGCCGGACGTAGAGCTGGCTGATCACCTTGTCCCAGTTGTTGGTGGTGTTATCGAAGTTGAACACCATGTAGTCCCACCCGAAGTCCGGGTAGCCGAAGACGTTGTAGCCCTTCTTCTTCAGCGACCCGATCTGCGGGTAGTCGGTGGACGGGACCAGGCCGACGGTCAGCTGGCCGTCCAGCAGCGCGGTGTACTCGGCGGAGTCCGAGGTGAACGCCACCTCCTGGAACTGGCTGATGGTCGGCTTGTTCGGGCCGGTGTAGGCCGGGTTCGGCACCATCGTGTTGGCGTCCGTGCTGGCGTTGAAGGCACTGATCTTGAACGGGCCGTCCACGGTCTTCCACAGCGGGTTGGTCGCGTAGGTCGACAGCTTCAGCGACTGAGCGTTCAGGAAGTTGTAGATCTTCTCGGCGCTCTTGAGGTTGGTGAAGCTAACCGGCTTGCCGCCGACCGCGTCGATGTTCCACGAGGTGCTGGGCAGCGGGATGATCAGCCCGAGCTGGTCGTAGAAGTAGTAACTCGGGTTGTACGCCTTGGTCAGCTGGAGCGTCACCTGGAACTTGCTGGTGGCGGTCGCGCTGGCCACGTTGTCCGGGAAGAAGCCCGGCGTGTAGTTACCCGAGTCAGCCGCGCTGATCTTGACGGCCGCCTTGAGCAGGTCGATGTAGAAGATCACGTCATTGGCGTCAACCGCCGCGCCGTTGGACCACCTGTAGTTGGTGTCCATGTTGATCGTGACGGTCTTGTTGCCGTTGCTCCACACCGGCGCCTTGGCCAGGCTCTCAACGTAGTTGATGTTGAGCGAGTGACCCACCGGTGACCAGTACAGCGGCTTCCAGAACTGATACTGGAAATAGCTGATGGTGTACACCGACGAGTCGGCACCCGGAGTGATCGGGAAAATATAAGTGGGAGTGGCCCCCGCGGCCATGCCGAAGGTCACCGTGCCGCCAGCGACATGCTTCGCCGAGGGCGCCGGGATGCCCTGAAAGCCGCTGACCTTGGGCGGGGTACCAGTACCGCTGCTGCCGCTGCTGCTGCAGGCGGCCAGCGCGGTCACGCCGACAGCGGCGAGTGCCGCCACCTTCGTGCCCGTGCGGGCAAATCTCATCATCAGTCCTCCTGGATCACGTGACGATCGGCGCAGGCCCGGACTTTCCGGGGTCGCGCTGGCGTCCCTGATACTTCGCAGTCGAGCGCCATCGCTCGCCGCCTCCTGCCGTGCCTGTGCCTATCGCAGGCATCCGAACCGAGATGACCGGCCCGCTGACTGGATGGGTCACGCTGAGCGTAGATTCAACGAGGTAGCAATCACGGGGCGAATCTGTCACAATTTGTTATCGATGCCGTCGGAGCTATGGCGTGTCCAGGAAATTGCCGCCCGGCGCCGCAGCCGGGCCTTGCTCAGCCGCCCATCGCGTGCACGCCGCCGTCGGCGTGCACGATCTCCCCGGTCGTCGCAGGGAACCAGTCCGAGAGCAGCGCGACGCAGCAGCGGGCGGCCGGCTCGTGGTCGGTCAGGCTCCAGCCGAGCGGAGCCCGCTGCTGCCACATCGACTCGAACTGATCCCCCCCGGGAATGGACCGCATCGCCATCGTGCGCAACGGCCCGGCCGCCATCAGGTTGACCCGGATCTTGTACTGCCCCAGATAGCGGGCCAGGTAGCGAGTGCAGGACTCCAGACCTGCCTTGGCGACGCCCATCCAGTCATACACCGGCCAGGCGCAGCAGGCGTCGAAGTCCATTCCGACCACCGCTCCGCCGTGCTCCTTCATGAGCGGCAGGGTCGCCATCGCCAGCGCCTTCATGGAGTAAGTCGATACATGCACCGCCGTTGCCACGTCCTCCCACGGCGTATTCAGGAAGTTGCCGCCCATCGCCGAGGCCGGCGCGAACGCGATCCCGTGCACGACCCCGTCCAGCCGGTCCACGTGCTCGGCTACCCGGTCAGCCAGCGACGCCAGTTGTCCCTCGTCGGTGACGTCGAGCTCAAGCACTGGCGGCGGATCGGGCAGCCGCCTCGCGATCCGCTCCACCAAGCTCATCCTGCCGAACCCGGTGAGCACGACCGTCGCGCCCTGCTCCTGGGCGATCCTGGCGACGTGGAAGGCGATCGATGAGTCGGTGAGCACGCCCGTGACCAGGATCTTCTTTCCGTCCAGGATTCCCATGCCGCGTCCTTTTCTCGGTTAATGACCCATGCCCAGGCCGCCGTCGACCGGGATGACGGCGCCAGTGATATAGTCGGCGTCCGGTCCGGCCAGGAACTTCACGACGCCGGCCACCTCGTCGGCCGACCCGGTCCGTCCGAGCGGCACTCTGGCGACGATCGCTTTCTTCTGGTCCGCGGACAGGTCGGCGGTCATGTCGGTATCGGCGAATCCTGGCGCGATGACATTGACGGTGATGTTGCGGCTGCCGAGCTCACGGGCGAGCGACCTGGCCATGCCGATTAGCCCGGCCTTGGATGCCGCGTAGTTGGCCTGGCCGGCCGAGCCGAGCAGCCCGACCACCGAGGAGATGAAGATGATCCGGCCCCGGCGCAGCCTGATCATCGGCCGCACCGCGCGCCTGGCGACCCGGTAGGCGCCGGTCAGGTTGGTGTCGATGACCGAGGTGAAGGCGTCCTCGCTCATCAGCGCGAGCAACTGATCGGAAGTGATGCCCGCGTTCGCGACAACGACCTCGACCGGTCCGTTGGCTGCCTCGGCGATGGCAAAAGCCTCGTCGACGGCCGCGCTGTCCCGCACATCGCATCTGGCCACGGTCAGTCCGGAAATTTCTTCGCCAGAACGGGACGTGACCGTGACTGCGTCTCCCGCCGCCGCCAGCCGGCCTGCGATGGCGAGCCCGATGCCCCGGTTACCGCCGGTCACCAGTACCGATCGGCTCACCGTCCACCTCCGTGCGAAGCCAGCATCTCGTTCACTTCGATGCGCTGCCGGCCGGGCGGCCGCCGCCGTGAGTTAGGAGCGTACCCGGGCGCCGGGCCGGCTCGGCTGACCGGGTGCGGGCTCAGGAGTCTTCGAGCCGGAAGCCGACCTTCATGCCGACCTGGACGTGGGCGATGGAGCCGTTCTCGACCTGGCCGCGGATCTGCGTCACCTCGAACCAGTCCAGGTGCCGCAGCGTCTGGCCGGCCCGGTTCAGGCCGTTGCGGATGGCGGCGTCGATGGTGTCCGGCGATGTCCCGACGATCTCGGTGACCCTATATGTCCGATCGCTCATGGTTCCTCCACGATGACGTTGGCTGACGTAAAGCAGGTCTCCTGCCGGTGTCCAGAACTACCTTGTGATAGCTGCCGGGACCACCGCGCCACGCCAACGGTACGTACCGCGCGGGTATGCGCCGCCGCCAGTCGCCGTCGGATCAGTGGGTGATTAGCTTCCTGGCGCCGATCGGCCTACCTTGAAGGTGTGCGAATTCGCCAGAATGCCCGCCGTGACCAGGCGCATTTGGTCACCGAGGCCAGGCAGTCGCGCTCCGCCGAGATCAACCAGCGGCAGCGCCGCTACCTGCTGATGATGGGCATGCGGCTGGTGTGCTTCGTCGTGACGGTGGTGATGTTCGTGAACCATGCCGGCTGGTTGACGGCGATCCCGGCTGCGGGGGCGATCGCGCTCCCCTACTTTGCCGTCGTCGTCGCCAACACCCGGCGGTCAGTTGGCGGCGCTGGCGACTTCGCGGCCTATCAGCCGCGACTGCCCGAGCGGTACGTACCGCCGGCTCCGCCCGCGGCCGGCCAGGATTCCGGCGGCGGCGGGACGTAGGCGGATTTTCCGGCAGAGCGGGCAACGTCGGCGTGCCCGGCTGTTACGGAGCAGCCAGGCAGCAATATTCGCGCCAAATCGGTGCACCGGAACGGTCCTAGACTGGCCATGATCCTGAGATTCGCTTCTAATCCGGTCTTGACGCACCTGGGGGCGGTTCGGTGTAACATGCTTACCGGTGCTCTGGTCCCCCGCCGGGGCACCGTTGCCGGCGTTCCGGGCCCCCGTCGGAGCGCCGATGAATGCGACGCCGGGTGGTTTGCCCCCGTAGCCACCCGGCGTCGCTCATTTCCTTTGCGAGCGGTGTCTTCCCGGAGTGTCAATCGCCGAAAGCACCGGAGTCGCGATTGGCGCCGCCTTCATATCGCGGTCTAGTCGCTAGCTGAAGCGGGCGATCCGCTGGTGCCGGACCCGCTGCCGTCCGTCGTACCTGGCCCGGCCTCCTGGCTGGCCGGCCGGCTATCCGGGCCGCCGCCGGCTTCCTCATCATCGGCGAGAATCCGGTAGAGCGCCCTGCGGGCCTGCGCGAGGACCTTGCGAGCCTGGCTCACCTGCGCTTCCGTGCCGGCACTGACTACCTGGAAGGCAGCGAGGTGTACCTGCCCGACGAGGGTCCGCATGTCGACCGCGGCACTGGCCGCGTCGGTTGTCATCGCTGACCATGGTTCCCTGAGCTCGGCGGCATGCGCCGCTACATACGCCCTGCCGTCGTCGGTCAGCGAATACGCTCGCCGTCCGCCGTCGGTCGGCGCTGCGGCGATCAGGTTCTCGTCCTCCAGTTGTGCCAGCGCCGGGTAGACCGAGCCGGGACTCGGCCGCCATATTCCGCCGCTGCGCTCGCCGATCTGCTGGATGATCTGGTAGCCGTTCATCGGCTCCTCGGCCAGCAGCGCCAGTGCCGCGGCACGTACGTCCCCGCGCTTGGCCCGGCTGCCGCGCCTGCCGGAGCCACGCGGCCAGGCTCCGAAACCGGGAGGCCCGCCCGCGAATCCGCCCCGGCCGTGCGGCCCGTGTCCGCCGCGGAAACCGGGTCGGCCCGGGAATCCAGGCCCGCCGAACGGTGGTCCGCCAGCGAATTCCTGGCCGCCGAATTCTGGCCCGCCCGGTCCGCCGCCGAATTCAGGCTCGTCGCCAAACTCGTGGCCGCCGTGCCCGCCAAAGCCGCCGTGACCACCGTGACCACCGCGCGGGCCGAACTCAGGCTCGTCGGGGAACCGCGGCCCAGATCGGAACCGTCTGCCCGCGCGCTCGGCGCGGCGCTGATGCTCGCCGCGCCGCTGGTTGCTGTCCTGCTCGTCCATCTGATGCCTCCGATTAGTTGTTCTCGCGAAGCTCGCGATAGTTCAAAGATATATCGTTGATAGTTCGTTGGCAAGGGCGGGCCGTGGGCGGTGCTGACTCGCTGTGCCGCAGCGGCAAGCCTGTGCCGCGGCGGGCAAGCCTGTGCCGGAGCGGGCCGCGTCGGGAGGCAGTGCTGGCCGGAGGGCAGGCCTGGAGGTGCTAGGGCCCGGCGGGGACTGCTTGACCGACTCCGCTCGGACCGCGTGGCGGTCGGGTCTGGCTGGTCAGCCGCCGATGGCGGACATCGGCCTGGCCGGCTGCAGGAAGCCGGGATCATTGATGCCGTGGCCAGGAAGCTTGCTGGCCACCGCCTGCCGCCACCGGGCGGCGAGGTCGTCGTCGTCGGCGCCGGCCCGCATCGCCGTGCGCAGATCGCTCTCCGATCTGGCGAACAGGCAGTTCCTGACCTGACCGTCGGCGGTCAGCCGGACCCGGTCGCAAGTACCGCAAAATGGCCTGGTCACCGATCCGATCACGCCCACCCGGTCCGGTCCGCCGTTCACCAGGAACGATTCGGCAGGCGCCGAGCCCCGGCTCGCCGGGTCGTCCGGGGTCAGCGAGAAGTCCGCCGACAGCGCGGTCAGGATCTCATCTGCCGTGATCATGTCTTCCCGGCGCCAGCCATGCTGGGCATCGAGCGGCATCTGCTCGATGAACCTGAGCTGGTACCCGTGGGCCCGGCAGAACCTGAGCAGTTCCGGTGCCTGCAGGTCGTTGACGCCGCGCATCAGGACGGCATTGACCTTGACCGGCGCCAGGCCGGTGGCGGCCGCGGCGGCCAGCCCGGCAAGCACATCCGCCAGCCGGTCCCGCTTGGCCAGCGTCACGAATGTCTGCCGGTCCAGGGTGTCGAGGGAGACGTTGATCCGATCCAGGCCAGCGCGGTGCAGTGGCTCCGCCAGTCTGGCCAGCCCGATCGCGTTAGTAGTAAGCGAGATCTCCGGGCGCGGAACGAGCGCCGCGGCACGTGCCACGATGGCGACCAGCCCGCGCCGAAGCAGCGGCTCGCCGCCGGTGAACCGAATTTCGGCAATGCCGAGGTCCCGTACTGCGATCCCGAGCAGCCTGATCAGTTCGTCGTCGGTCAGCTGGTCAGGGCCTGCCATCCACTGCAGGCCCTCGGCTGGCATGCAGTAGCTGCAGCGCAGGTTGCACCGGTCGGTTAGCGACACTCTGAGGTCGGTAGCTACGCGGCCATAAGAATCGCTGAGCATGTCCCGCCTCCTCGCTAGCTCCGGCGGCTGTTACCCGATGCATTGCCACAGCCTACGTCTGATCTTGCTGCACAAATCTGCTCACACGTCACTAGCGACAAGCGCGGCAGCGCCGGATTCCTTCCCGTGACCGGAGCCGGCGTCCGGGTCAGCGCTGCCCTCGTGGCCGATCCCGCGTCGCGGCCGCTCGCGACGAGCGCGGATCATGGTCGGCCAGGCAGACCTGTGCGCCCGTCGTTACGCTGATGTTGCGACGGCAGTGTGGCACCACCGGATGGGATCATGACCGTAACGAGCGCGATCTGGCGAGACCAGCTGACGGCTGAGCAGCGGGCGATGCTCGGCCGTGATGTGGGCACGATCACGAATCCGCACCCCGACATCCTGGTGATCGGGGGCGGGATTCTCGGTGTGGCGATAGCCGCGGCCGTTCATGACGCTGGGCTCGGATCCGTTCAGCTGATCGAGGCCGGCCGTCTCGGGGCGGGGGCCACCGGCGGCGCCACCGGCCTGCTGATCCCCGAACCGCATCAGTGGAGCGATCCCGAAACCTTCGTGGATCTAGAACGTGCCAGCCTGGAGCGCTGGCGCTACCTCAATCAGGTCACGCCGGGCGGTCTTGGGCTGATAGAGCTGGACTGGATTGGCCTGGCGCCCGACCCTGGCGGCCTGGCCGCGCACCAGCCGAGGACCGTCGAATGGCTGGACGCTGCGCAGATCGCGACCCTGGTGCCAGGGCTGGCCTGGCATCTGGGCGGCGCGCTGATCCGGCATCAGGCCAGAGTCAACCCGCTGCGGGCGCTTGTCGGCCTGGCCGACGACCTGCCCGCTGTTGCCACCGGCGTGGCGGCCACTGCTGTTACCTGCCGCGGTGACCGGCTGGAGACGGTGCTCACCTCAGCAGGTGAGATCAGTCCTGGAGCCGTGGTGTTCGCGACCGGCCAGCCGCCGGTCCTGGACGGACTGGAACTTCAGATCCCGTCCGACCGGGTGAAAGGGCACCTGCTGGTCACCGGGCCAACTCAGGTGCAGCTGCCGTGCACTGTCGCGCCGGTGGCGACACCGCTGCAGGACGGCCGGCTGCTAGCGGGCGGCACCTTCGACTACGGCGATGAGAGTCCCGCGGTCCGGCCCGAGGTGATTGACACGATCATGGGCGGCCTGCGCGCCGCGCTGCCTGCCCTGCGCGATGTCGGTGTCACGCATCAGTGGTGCTGCTTCCGCCCTCGCCATCCGGACGGACGGCCCGTGATCGACCGGGTTCCTGGCCTGCGCAATGCCTGGCTAACCTCTGGCCACTTCCGCACCGGGATTCTTAACGCGCCGGCCACCGGCCTGGCAATTGCGCGATGGATCTCGGCAGACAAACCACCGCCAGAGGCAGGAGCATGGAGCGCGTCCCGGTTCCCGGCCCGCAGCCAGTTCTGACCGCTCGCTGATCGCGGGTCCGGCGAGGACAGCACCTGCCTGCCGGATCGACTCGCTGAGATCACTCGCAAGCGGGACGTATCCGGCGCCCGAGCGGTCACAAATTGACGTTCCTTACCGCCCACCGGCAGTCGCGCGCAGTGATATGTGCGAGTCTTAATGACCCGATAGCGCTGAAAGTGAGAACTGAGATGGCCGGTACGACGCAGATACCCCGGAGCCGGGGCAGCATCTCGGGGCTGTGCCTCATCCTGCTTGGTATCTGGGGGGGTCTGATCCCGCTGGTCGGGCCATATCTGAACTACGGATTCACCCCGAACAAGACCTGGGACCTGACCCAGGGCAGGTTGTACCTCTCCGTCATTCCCGGCGCTGCCGCGCTGCTGGCCGGCCTGGTGATCTTGATGACCCGGAGCCGGGCGATCGGTGGTTTCTTCGCATTCGTGGCCGCGCTGGCCGGTGTCTGGTTCATCGCCGGGGCTGCGATCGTCGAGTTGCTTCCGGCTAACCTTGGTGGCTCGATCACTATCGGGACCCCGATCGGCACCACGACGGCGCGGGTGATCCTGACGGCGCTCGGGTACTACACCGGTATCGGAGCGCTGATCTTGTTCTTTGCCTCGCTGGTGCTCGGCCGCTTCTCGATCGCCGCGCACAAGGACCAACTGCGCTTCGCAGGCGACCTGGCCGGGGTGGCTGGCGTGGCCGGCCTCGCCGGGGCAGGTGCCGCCTACCAGTCGCCTCAGTCGCAACCTGCCCAGCAGTACCCAGGGGTCCAGGTTCAGTATCCGTCAGGGCAGGACACATTCCCGCAGGCACCGGACACGTACGGGTCGTCGCAGGACCAGTACCCGACGAGCCAGAGTCCGTATCAGAGCAGCCCAGATCCGTACACAGCGAGCCAGGATCCATTCCCTGCCGCCCATGACCCCTATCAGGGTGGCGGCCAGGACACGTACCAGGGTGGCCAGAGCACGTACCCAACTCCCGCCGATCAGCCGACGGTGCAGCGGGCGTTCCCCGGCGAGCAGGATCCCTTCCAGCCATCGCCGTAACAAGGAGATGCGGCGGCGGAGGCGGACGGGAATCGAACCCGCCGACGGCGCTGAGCGTCGTCCACCGGTTTTGAAGACCGGGGGGACCACCAGGTACCCAGACGCCTCCGGGGCAGACGTTACCCGCGATCAGTCGGCCTCGCCGTAGAGCGCGTCGATCACGTCCGCATACTTGTAGTGGATCACCCGCCGCTTGAGCTTGAACGTCGGGGTCAGCTCCTGCGTCTCCGAGGTCCACTCCACCGGCAGCAGCCGCCAGCGCTTCACCTGCTGCACCCTGGCCAGCTGCTCATTGGCCGCGGCCACCGCTTGCGCCACGGCCGCGATCACGACCGGATTCTCCGCCAGTTCTGCGAGCGAGGATGCCTCGATTCCGCGCGCCTTCGCCCAGGCCGGAGCGACCTCGCCATCGAGGGTAAGCAGTGCCACGATGAACTTGCGCCGGTCGCCGAAGGACAGCGCCTGGCCGATCAGCGGGTTCGCGACCAGAAGATTCTCGATGGCGGCCGGCGAGATGTTCTCCCCGCCCGAGGTGATGATCAGCTCCTTCTTGCGGTCCACGACACTGACGAAGCCGTCGGAGTCGATCGAGCCGATATCACCTGTGTGCAGCCAGCCGCCGGCGTCGAGCAGTCCCGCGGTCTGCTCGGGCAGGTTCAGGTAGCCGGGCGAATTCAGCGGGCCGCGGGTCAGGATCTCACCGTCGTCGGCGATCATGACTTCGATTCCGGTCACCGGCTGGCCCACGGTGCCGAGCTTGAACGCGGCTGGCGTATTCGAGGTGAACGCACCTGTTGTTTCCGTCATACCGTAGACATCCAGGATCGCCAGGCCCAGGCCAGCGAAGAACGCGCCGACATCTGGCGGTAGCGGCGCGGCCGCGCTCACCACCACCTCCGCCTGGTCCAGGCCGAGCAACCCGCGGATCGGCCGTAGTACCGTCTCGTCAGCGCGGGCGAACTCGGCAGCGAGCTGATCAGACGTGGTGCGACCAAACTGCCGGCTCTCGATGTAGCGGCGGCCGGTGTCCATCGCCGCTGCGACGGCGGCACGCTTGGACTCATCTTGCTCAGCGGCGAGCAGCGCCTGGATGCCAGCCTGGATCTTCTCCCAGACCCGTGGCACTCCGAAGAACGACGTCGGCCTGACCGCGCCGACCGTCCCGATCAGGTCGGTGGACGCGTGGCAGAAGTAGGTATTCCCCGCGCTGTGAATGGCCAGGTAGATAGTGAACATGCGCTCGGCGATATGGGCCAGCGGCAGGTAGGAGACCCAGCGCACATGCAGGCCGGCATTGCCGGACATCCTGGCGGTGGCAAGCTCATACAGCACGCTGCCATGCGTGATGATGACGCCCTTGGGATTGCCCGTCGTGCCGGAGGTGTAGAGCAGCGTCACCGGATCGGCCGGCCGGATCACCGCTGTCCGGCGGGCAACCTCTGCCACCGCGTCGCCATCCGGGCCGCCCGCCAAGTGGCCGAGCTCGGCGAAGTCAGCCCAGCTCAGGAACTTCTCACCGGCCGAGCTCGCGGCCGGGTCGCGGACGATGATCTTGGTCAGGCCGGGCAGATCGTCGCTCAGCGATTGCCATCTGGCCAGCTCGGAGGCGCCGTCAAGGACCGCGATCCGCACGTCGCAGTCGGACGCCACGTACTTGATCTGGTCTGCGGCGAGCGTGGCGTAGAACGTCACGGGGACGCCGCCCGCGTGCACGACGGCGAGATCCGCGAGCACATGCTCGGTTCGGTTCGGGAGCATCAGGGCGACCCGCTCCCCCGGCCGCAGGCCCAGGCGGACCAGGGCAGCGGCGAGCCGGAGCGCCTCGGCACGGAACTGCTGCCAGGTGAGGGTCTGCCATGATCCGCTGCCGTCAGGGTCGGAGTACGCGGGCAGATCGCCGTAGCTCTGGGCGGTTGCCAGCAGCAGATCGCAGAGCGTGCGGCCGCCCGCCTCGGCCTCGACCGCTGTTCGCTGCTCGATGACCTCACTCGTCACTGGATACCTCCGTCGCGCGGCAAGCCATGCCGGATATGCCACCACGCTTGCCGCCCGGTGCGCAAGCTGTAGCGACATGCCCAGAGCCCGCGGTCCGCCCAGAACAGCGGCTAACGGCGCGCAAGCTCCCGCTCGGCGGGATCGCGGCGGGCCGGCTCGCGGTCGGCTGGTCGACGGATCTGAGTCGATGAGCTCGCCATGGCCGCCTTCGGCGTTGCCGTGATCGATGCCGCGAGCGGCTGGCTATGCCGCCCGCCGAGGCTGTTCTGCCGAACCGCCGCAATGGTGATGATGAAGGCCGCGAGCAGGAGCGCAGCGCATGCCGCGATCCCGTAGCCGGCCAGAGCCATGTTGATGAGGTGGATGTCGCCCATCTCTTCGCCTCCTCCGATAGAATGTGCACGCTGTTTACATAGCCATCATGAGCTAAGAAGTGAACGATGTCAACATCAATGTGATCCCGATCGCCGGGCGACGTGGTCGGGCTGAGGGCGGCGTGGTCCTGCTGCGATCTGGCGGATCCGCGCGAGTCCGTCCGCGCAGGCTAGCCCGCTGATCCTGTCCTGAAGGCAGGATCAGCCGGCGGCTGAGCTGCACTAGCCCGCTCAGCCGCCGGCTGGGCGGTGATGCCATCCAGCGCGAAGTCTCCGATTCGCTGGATCGCCCTCGCCCGCTCGTCCGCGGTCAGCAGCGCCAGCGGGCCATCGACCAGCAGGGTAGCCAGGCCGTGCACGGCTGACCAGGCGGCGATCTCCGCACCTTGCCGACGGCTCGGATCCAGCACGCCAAGCCGCACCAGGTCATCAAGGACGCTGGCGAGCAGCGCGAAAGGGCTGCGGGCGGCAAACTTGGCCGCCGCGTCGGCAACTGGCTGGTCTGGCCGGCAGAACGCGGTTCTGAACAGGCCGGGATCGGCCAGAGCGAAGCGGATGTAGGCCGCGCCGAGTGCGCGGAACTGGCGGACCGACTCCTGTGCCGGGTCCGGCAATGGGTCGCCTGAGTCCAGGCTTGCCTGCATCGCGGCCGCCAGCGCGTCGAGCGCCCGAAGCTGTACCGCATGCAGCAGTTCGCCGTGGTCGGCGAAGTGCCGGTACGCGGCGGCGGCCGATACGCCGGCCTCCCGCGCAGCGGCGCGCAGCACCACTGCGTCCGGACCGCCCTGCCTGGCCATCTCCGTTGCCGCATCGGTCAGCGCATTCGGCAGGTCGCCGTGGTGGTAACTGCTCCGGTGCTGGCCGCTCCGCCGGCCTACTGTCTGCGCCATCAGGCCATAGTGCTGCAGAAACGCGAAGTAGACAACGTTCACCCGCCGGCGTCTGCGGCGATGAAGAACACAGTGTCACCAGTCGCCAGCGGCATCTGGCCGTCCCTGGTGACCTGATCGCCGTTCAGCGCCGCTACCACCCGGCCGTCAAGTATGACCGCCGCCGCCTCGGCGGCCCGCGCCACTGTGGCCGCGCGGACCAGCTCCGGCCAGTGGTGACCGTCGGCGAGCGCGCCGAATCGCCGGATCGCAATCTCCGGCGCTGGGCGCGCCCTAGCGCGGGCGTAGTCGGCGGGCTCGTTGATGTTCAGCACTGACTCCAGGTCCGGGTCCAGCGCGGCAAGCACAGGATCAGAGCGCAGCGCCGCCGCACCCAGCCGTGCGACCACGCACTCGTCGAACAGGAAGGCTGGCCGCAGCCGTCGCTCAGTGACGAGCCGCTCGGCGACGGGTGCCAGCGAGGTCCGGTAAGCCGCGGCCAGAGGTTGCGGAAACCCGCGCGCGATCGGCAGCCCCACGTCAGCACGGGCGCGATCGGCTCGATCTTCCCCGTGCACCGCGCGAAGCACCCGCCGGACGAAGGCCGGATGCAGGAATGGCATATCGGTGGAGCAGACAAACGCGCAGTCGGCCCGGTCGGCGACGGCGGCCAGCCCTGCCGCCAGTCCCTGCAGCGGGCCCAGCCCTTCGCGCGGGTCATCGATGACCTCTACTCGCGTGGGCAGCGCGGGGAGATCCTGGCCCGTCGCCCGGACCACGACGATCGGCCCTTCGGTCACCCGGATGAGAATGCCGGCGGTCCGGCGCAGCAGCGTCGAGCCGTGCCATTCCAGTGCCGCCTTGGGCGTACCCATCCTGGACGACCGCCCGCCGGCCAGCACGATCCCCGCGGCACCCGACACGGTCCGATCGTAGGCGACCGTCAGGCCGGGCGCGCTGAGCGCAGCGCAGTCAGGACTGCGTGCCGGTCAGCAGGCCGCGGCGGCGCCGGATGGACAGGTCCACCTTGGTGAACACCGTATCTACCACGATGCCGATCAGCAGGATCACGATCATGATCGCGATCGCTCCTGACAGGTCCTGGTTGTCCTGCGCGGTGTTCAGCAGGATGCCGAGGGACGGCGCCTGGCCGACGATCAGCACCAGCAGTTCACCGGCCATCAGGGACCGCCAGGAGAACGCCCAGCCCTGCTTCAGGCCAGCCACGTAGGCGGGAAGCGAAGCGGGCAGGATCAGGTGCCGGTAGAGCGCGACCTGGCGCAGGCCCATCGTCCGCCCGGCCCTGAGCAGCAGCGGCGGCGTGTAGTCGACACCGGTGATCAGGCCGTTGGCGATCGACGGCGCGGCACCCAGCGCCATCACGAACAAGATGGCCGAGGTGTTCGCGCCGAACAAGATGATCGCGAACGGGAACCACGCGATCGACGGCATCGTCTGCAGCCCGCTGATGATCGAGCCGACCGCCGCCCGCAGTGGCGGGATCCGGGAGACCAGCGCCCCGATGATCGAGCCGATCAGCAGTGCGAGAGCGTAGCCGATCACCGCAGTGCGCACCGTTACCGCTATCGCTTGCCAGAGCTGTGCGTGCTGCAGCTGGACTCCGAGATCCCCCAGCGTGTAGGCGGGGCTCTTGACGAAGTTGTCCGCGGTGTCGCCATGGAAGTTGCTGAGGTAGAACAGCTGCCAGGCGCCGAGCACGATCGCTATGGCGAGCAGCTTGGGCCATAGCGCGGACCACGACCTGCGAGCGAGCCTGCGAGGCGTGACCCGGTCCGACGCCAGGCCGAGTTCAAGGCTGTCCAGGCCGGTGATGGCCGCCGATCCTGGCTGTGTCCTAGTGGCCATGCCGCCTCATCTCCTCGCGCAGCCGGTCGGTGATCTTGCTGGCCAGTTCGGCGACCTGGACCGAGTCGATCCGTCGCGGTCCGGTCCTGGGCACCAGGTACTCCTCGATCACCCGGCCTGGCCTGCTGCTCAGCACCACGACCCGGTCGCCGAGCCGGACCGCTTCTCTGACGTTGTGCGTGACGAACAGCACAGTCAGCGACCGCTCCGCGCAGATCCGCTCCAGCTCGTCATGCAGCAGATCGCGGGTCATCGCGTCGAGCGCGCCAAACGGCTCGTCCATCAGCAGCACATCGGCGTCCTGGGCCAGCGCCCTGGCCATGGCGACCCGCTGCCGCATGCCGCCAGACAGCTCGTGCGGCCGCTTGTCAGCGAAGCCGGTCAGGTGCACCGTATCCAGCAGTTCGGCCGACCGCTGCCGCCGCTGCGCCTTCGGCACCCTGCGAGCACGCAGCGCTAGCTCGACATTGCGCTGCGCGGTGAGCCAGGGGAACAGGGCAGGCTCCTGGAACATCATGCCGACTCGCTCGCCGCCGGTGTCCACCTGCCCGGCGGTCGCCGTGTCCAGTCCGGCGACGATCGACAGCAGGGTGGACTTGCCACAGCCGGACGCGCCGATCAGGCAGGCGAACTCCCCCTTGGCTACCGTCAGCGACAGTTTGTCCACGGCCAGCACCGCGCCGGTGCCGCGGCCGTAGACCTTGGAGACATCGGTCAGCCGGATCGCCGCCGGGTGCTCCGCGACAGCGAGGCTAGCGCCGTTGAGCAGCGCAGCCGCCCCCGGAGAGAACTCCGGGGGCGGGCTGGGCCACTGGGTTACGCTCACGAGCTCACCTGTGCCTCACCGGCGGCCTTGAGCAGGGCATTCAGCGGGCTCAGGTCCCACAGGGCCGACAGGCTGCTGACCGGCTTGAGCAGTCCAACGGCGACGGCGTGCTGCGCGTCGGTGCTCAGCGAGGAGGCGACCGGGTTGTCTGTGAAGGTGATCTGCTGGAAGGCAGCGGTCAGCACAGACGGCTTCAGGCCCTTGCCGAGCACCGAGGTCAGCTCGGCGTTTGCCGCGGCCTCCGCGGCCGCCAGGTCGGAGTGAATATAGTCATTTGCCTGGATCTGGCCCTTCAGCAGACCGTTCACCGCGGCGGGATGAGCGGCGAGGAATTTCTGCGTGACGACCAGGTCGGTCGTGACGAACCGACCGCCAGGCCACAGGCTCGCCTCGTTGACGAGTACGTGGCCGCCGTCGGCGACCATCTCGATGTCGTAAGGAGCAGGCTCCCAGCCACCGGCGATCTGGCCGGACTTGAACTCAAGCACCGCGGCCGAGTTGGGCGTGACCGGCGTGATCGGCACGTCACCTCCGCCCGTCTGAGTGGTGCTCAGGTGGTGCAGTTTCAGCCAGTAGCGCAGTGCCACGTCCTGGGTGTTGCCCAGCGAAGGCGTGGCCAGCTTCTTGCCCTTGAGCTGGGCCGCGCTGGTGATTCCGGCCTTGACAACGAGCTCTGCTCCGCCCGAGGCTGCGCCGGAGATGACCCGGATCAGGCTGCCGCTGGAGGTCTGCCATGCCTTGATCGTCGGATTCGGGCCTACATACGCCGCGTCGAGCTGACCGGCCAGCAGGGCGGTGGCCTCCTGGGTCCCGGTACTGAACGGCACGAGCTGGAGCTTGACGCTGGCGCCCAGGTCCTTGGCGAAGAAGCCCTTCTCCACGCCGATCAGCGCCGGAGCATGCGTGATGTTAGTCAGGAAGCCCAGGCGCAGCGTGACCGGGTCCCCTTTGCCGGCGGAACTTGGCGAACTCGACGAGCTGCAGCCGACCGCGAGCATGGTGGCAGCCGCGACTCCTGCCGCGATGATCGCACGCCTCATCATGTACCTCTTTCCGATCGACTTGATAGCTATATATCTATATCACATTGATGGGGATTGGCAAACCTGCGATGCCGAAGGTTGCAATTAAATCGATTATTCAGATCGATATTATAGTTTTTGTTATGAGTTTGTTGCCAGGTCGCGACTACCGTGTTGTGTCCGGCCGTGCGCCGGATCATGCCTGGCTCTTGCGCTGTGCTGCTCTCTGTGCTGCTTACCCAGAGCTGCAGAGAAATTACCTAGCGTTGCACGCAACGCAACTAGCTAGCCGCTGTCGCCGGCGTCCTGCAGGCCGACGCTCTGCACCGACGGGAATCGCTGCAGGCAGGTCTGCAGCTCGGCCATGTTGGCATCGCTGGCGTTGGTGGCGTTGTACTGCACCGATTCGACGATGCCCGAGTTGGCTCCGGCTAGCTGGATCGGCGCCAGGCGAAGGTTCGGCACGTGCGAGCATGCCTTCGCGACCTGGCGGGCGGTGCGGGCGGCGGTGTTCGGGTTGAACTGGACCACCATCCACTGCTGGCCCAGGGCCGCGTCCATCTTGGCGCAGCCGGCCAGGCTCACCGCGAGCGCGGCCGCGATCCCGATCGCCGCGAGCCTGTGCTGCGGCGCCCGGAGTCCGCGAGGTAGCGGCAACTGCGGGGAGAGCAGCAAGGACCGGCCTGGAGTGGGGCGCGCGCGCTTGCGCGGGGACCCGCAGGCGAAATTCACTGGCTCGGGCACGCGCCTAGCTTAGGTGGGACGCCGGGTTGCCGTGCCAGGCTGTACCGCAACTGACACTACGGAAGAGGCATCCGTTATGCGAGAGACCGGGGATTATCCGCTGATCGAGGACTATGCGCTGGTCGGGGACATGGCGTCCGCGGCGCTGATCAGCCGGGACGGGTCGGTCGACTGGCTGTGCCTGCCTCGGTTCGACTCCGATGCCGTGTTCGCGGCGCTGGTCGGGGACCGGTTCAACGGCCAGTGGCGGCTGAACCCGACGGCCGCCGATGGGCCGCCGTCGCGGGTCGGGGAGGTCAACCGGGAGTATGTCGGTGAGTCGCTGATCTTGTCGACTCAATGGCGGACCGCCGGGGGCACGGTCCGGGTCGTCGACTTCATGCCGCCGCGCGATGACGCCCTGCCGGTGCTGATCAGGATTGTCGAGGGCATCGAGGGCGCGGTCGAGATGGAGTGCGTCATCCGGCTGCGGTTCGGTTACGGAAAGGTCGTGCCGTGGGTGCGCCGAGTCCATCATGTGATCCGGGCGGTGGCTGGCCCTGATTCGGTCTGGATTCAGACCCCGGTCCGGCTGGTTGGCCACGAGCTTTCGCACCGGGCGAGCTTTACGGTGAAGGCCGGCCAGCGGGTCCCGTTCGCAGCGTTCTGGCTGCCGTCGCACGTCGAACAGCCGCCGCAGATCGATGCCGATCAGGCGCTCGCGCAGACCACCGCCTTCTGGGCGGGCTGGGTCGCGCGCTGCACATATCAGGGTCGGTACCGGGACGCTGTCGTTCGCTCGCTGATCACCTTGAAGGCGCTGACCTACTCGCCGACCGGCGGTATCGTCGCTGCGCCGACGACGTCCTTGCCTGAGGATCTCGGTGGCGTGCGCAACTGGGACTACCGGTACTGCTGGCTCAGGGATGCGACGATCACCCTGGAAGCGCTGCTGCGCACCGGCTATACCGACGAGGCGGCGGCCTGGCGTGGCTGGCTCGGCCGCGCGGTCGCCGGGAGCCCCGATGACGTGCAGATCATGTACGGGGTGGGAGGCGAGCGCAGACTGCCCGAGTGGGAGGCCGACTGGCTCAGTGGCTACGAAGGCTCGGTTCCTGTCCGGATCGGTAACAATGCGGTCAATCAGCGGCAGCTTGATGTCTTCGGCGAGGTGATCGATGCGTTCATGCTCGGCAAGCAGGCCGGGCTCGCCTTCGACCGGCATACCGCCGGCCTGATCCGCTCCCTGCTGAAGTTCCTTGAGCAGCACTGGAGCGAGCCGGACGAGGGAATCTGGGAAGTACGCGGGCCGCGCCGGCACTTCGTCCACTCCAAGGTGATGGCATGGGTCGCCTTCGACCGCGGCGTGCGGATGGCAGAGACCGGCATGCCCGGTATGACGGCGGCCATGATGCACCGGTGGCGGGCGGCACGTGACGCCATCCACGCTCAGGTGTGCCAGCAGGGTTATGACGCCAGCAGGGGGACCTTCACGCAGTACTACGGCAGCGCCGAACTGGACGCCGCAGTGCTGCTCATCCCTGAGGTCGGATTCCTGCCAGCAACTGACTTCCGGGTCACATCCACGGTGCAGGCGATCAAGCGCGGCCTGATGCGCGACGGCCTGGTGCTTCGTTATACCCGGCCTGCGGCTGGCTCGGTGACCGGTGCCTCGTCCGTTGACGGGCTATCCGGAGGCGAGGGTGCGTTCCTTGCGTGCAGCTTCTGGCTCGTCAATGCGCTGTTGCTGATCGGCGAGCGGGACGAGGCGGTGACGCTGTTCGAGCGGCTGCTCGCGTTGCGCAGCGACCTCGGCCTGCTCAGCGAGGAGTACGACCCGAGATACGGCCGTCAGGTTGGCAACAGTCCGCAGGCGTTCAGCCACGTGCCGTTGATCCAGACCGCGCTCAACCTGGATAGTCACGCGGGCGAGACCACTCGGCGCGCTGCCGCGGAGCGGGATGCTGGTGCTGGTGCTGGTGCTGGTGCTGGTGCTGGTGCTGGTGCTGGTGCTGGTGGCTTGGGCACGGATGCGGGTACGGGTACGGGTGCGGGTGCCACGCGCGAGGGCGATCGCAGTGCGGGCGGTCCCAGCGCGCGAACGGTCTAGTCGGCGTAGCCGACCCGGCGAAGCTGCTGGCCGGCCACCGTCTCGATCTCCGCCAGTTGCGGCTCGGTCAGTACCCGCCGCCAGCCCGCGGTAGCCGGCTGGCGCGGCGGAACCTCGATTCGCTCGACCTTCGCGCCGATAAATTCAGACAGCGCCGTGGCGGCGGCCTGTGGCTCCCGGATGAGTTGCTCGTAGCGAAACGTCGTCAGCTGATCGGCACCGAGGCTGCTGCGCAACCTCGCCATCTTGTGCACCGAGCCACGCCAGCGCATCGCGCACTTGCCTGCGTCCGCCAGTTTCGGCCAGATTGTCAGGTCAGCCTCGGTCTCGACGCCGAAAAACGGGTTCGGGAACTCGGTATCGACATTGGCGACGCCCCGCTTGAACCAGGCCATCGATTCCGGATCTGCCAGCATGGCAGCCACGACGTCGCGGCCGTCCCTGATGATCTGGACCAGCCGGGCATCGGGAAAGGCATCCAGCAGCGCTTCTGCGCAGTACATCAGCTCCGGGCTGGCATCGCCGTACCGGGTGATGCCGCGCTCCTCGACACAGGTGCCCTCGGTCGACGGCCCGCGTGCCTGCCTGCAGGCCGGCAGGCAGGTCATGCAGGCGTGCGGCGTGACCTGCCAGGCTTGAGCGAACGCGTCGCGCAAGACGGTCGCCGCGGCTTCGCCCCGGCCCTCCTGGATAGATGGGCTGCGGGCGAAGGCATAGACCACGCTCAGCACGGCGGGCTGGCCGATGGTGAGGTGGAACTCCGAAGCCTGCTTAAGCGCGCGCGCCAGCAGGTCCGCTCCCGAGTGCGGTGCGCCGATCACGAAGACCGGCTGGCGGACCTTTCGTCCATTGACGACCAAGATGTAGGGGCGTGGTGGCATGACTGGCTCAAGTGTGGCACTGCTCCGGCGGCTCGCAGGAGCCGGTGCCCGCTCCGATGCTGACCACCGTACGGGCAGTGCCCGCACCATCGAGACCAGTCCGGCACCACGGCTGGCACGGCATAGTTTTGTCGGTGGCTGATGCTAGGATACGAATATACGTTCTAGAGAGATGGCGTTGCCGGGGCTGTTGAGGACAGCGTGATATAGGTGCAGGTGAACTCCCTTTGGGGAGACCCGCCTCGGTGACTGGCCCTCCGATCGCGTAGGTGTTTGCGCTGCTGCCGTTAGCCGCAGTCGTTGCGCACTGTCGTGCCGTGAGGAGGTTGCCTCGTGTGCGTTCCCGGTCAGTCGCCCGTGACGGGGCTACCTCTTGGTGCTGCGATGTGGCCTGCGCCGTTGTCGGCCGCGGCGGCGGTTGCGATGGCACAGGACGCGCTCAGCTGGCTGGCGGCTGCCAACGATCTGACGGCGGCAGAGCGCGCTGAGTGCCTGCGCGGGCTGGAGCGGGTCGAGTCGGTGCATACGGCGGCTCAGTCTGCCGTGCTGTCAGCGTTCAGCGTTGCAGGTGACTGTGAAGATGACGGGCACGGATCAGCGCGCTCGTGGCTGAAATGGCAGACCCAGGTGACGGGGGCAGCGGCCGCAGGGGCAATCGGCTGGATGCGGCGGCTGAAAGAGCACCGGGCGCTCAGTGACGCCCTCGCGATCGGCCGAGTCTCCTCGTCCTGGGCGCGGCAGATCTGTGACTGGTCAGACAAGTTGCCTGAGGCCGCTCGCGGCGACGCGGATGTGATCATGCTCGCTGCCGCCGACGGCGGCGCGGAACTCGCGGACCTGGCCGACCTGGCAGAGGAGGTGCGCCAGCGCACCGCGGTACCTGACCAGGACGGCGATGACAACGGGTTCGCCGATCGGTCGGTCCGGTTGGATTTCCACTACCGGGGCGCGGGGAAGGTCGATGGTGACCTGACGCCGCAGTGCGCTGCCGCGCTGCAGGCGGTGCTCGATGCCCTCGGCAAGAAGGCGGGATCTGAAGACATCCGCAGCCAGCGGCAGCGCGATCACGATGCTCTTGAGGAAGCGTGGCGCTGACCGTGATTTTGCATCATGATGGATGATATGCAGACCTTACAGACTGATCAGGCGCAGGGGCAGGCCAGGGCTGGTGTGTATGCCCGGCTGAGCGAGACGTACGACGCGGCGGAGTCGGTGCCGACGCAACTGGAGCGCGGCGCGGCGCATGCGGTGCGCCGGAAGTGGGCGCTGGTGGCCCAGTTCAAGGATGACGGGTTCTCGGGGTTCAAGGAGGTCACGCGGGATGGGTTCGCGGACCTGATCGCGGCGATCGAGCGCGGTGACATTGATGTGGTGATCGTGCGGGATGTGGACCGGCTGACCCGGAACCTGACGGACTGGAATCAGTTCGAGAAGGCGTGCGTGCGCCGGGGTGTGGTGCTCAGCGCGTACACGGGCGGGGATCTGGACCTGTCGACGCCGGAGGGGGCGTACTACGGCGGCATGGAGACGCTGCGGGCCAAGCGCGAGAGCGCGGTCAAGAGCGCCCGCGTGCGTGAGGCAGCGGACCGGAATGCCCGCGCGGGCAAGCGGGCCGGCGGGGGCTGGCGCTGGTTCGGGTACGTCCGCGTGTACGCCAACCCCGACGAGCCCGAGCACCGCAAGCGCGTGATCTTGCGCGAGGAACTGCACCCGGTCGAGTCCGAGGCGCTGCGGGACGCGGCCCGGCGCGTGCTGGATCATGGTGAGACGCTGGGGTCGGTCATCCGGGACTGGACCGCGCGCGGGATCATGCCCGTGGCGGCCAGTGGCTGGTCGGTGTCGTCGCTGAAGATCACGCTGGTATCGGCCCGGATCGCGGGCCTGCGGGAGTGGCAGGGGAGCAAGTACCCGACGGCGCAGTGGCCGGCGGTCATCGATGTGGATACCCATGAGCGGCTGGTCCGGCTGTTCTCCGACCCGGCGCGGCGGGCGCACCTGAGCCGCACGAACCCGCATTTGCTGTCTGGGATCGCCGTGTGCCCGAAGTGCGGCCGGGGGCTGCATTACCGGAACTACAAGGGCCGGTCGGTGTCGTATGCGTGCCTCCAGGGTCCGGGTACGGGGTGCGGCGGGGTCGCGATCGGCGCGGACTTGCTGGAGGAGTACGTGACCGGCGCTGTGCTGGACGCGCTGGAG
>OCZU010000495.1_pt1 | contig 27229 bp, 29 predicted proteins | sample 1539001 | NCBI WGS metagenome assembly OCZU01 (sample SAMEA3539306, study PRJEB22396) | soil metagenome | biome: tundra; feature: field; material: soil | place: USA | collected 2010-05 | depth 0.15 m | reverse complement strand
CTTCCGGCTTTGGCTCGATTTTCGCTTCAGGCTTCGGCTCCGTTCTTGCCTCTGCCTTCGGCTCGGCTTTCACTTCCGGCTTGGTCTCAGCTTTCGCTTCCGGCTTTGGCTCGGCTTTTGCTTCTGGCTTCGGTTCGGTCTTTGCTTCCGGCTTTGGCTCGATTTTCGCTTCAGGCTTCGCCTCCGTTTTTGCCTCTGCTTTCGGCTCGGCTTTCATTTCCAGCTTGGTCTCAGCTTTCGCTTCCGGCTTTAGCTCGGCTTTCACTTCTGGCTTCGGTTCGGCCTTTGCTTCCGGCTTTCGCTCGATTTTTACTTCAGGCTTCGGCTCCGTTTTGGCCTCTGCCTTCGGCTCGGCTTTCACTTCCGGCTTGGTCTCAGCTTTTGCTTCCGGCTTCGGTTCGGCTTTCGCTGCAGCCTCGTCCTTCTTCTTCAGGAGTTCATCGACGGCTTTTCCCAACGAGGCCAGATAATCCGCGATGCTCCACGCCACCCTTTGTCCATTCGCGGTGAGTTCAATGCCGCTGATTAGATCTGGCGAGGTTTCGAACCGGATACGGATTTCCGCCGAGAAGGTTTCGTTGAGCGCATTTTGGATCGCAGCCCTCTGAGCGGCACCCAGATCAAAGGTGCTCCGCACGACGGCCGGTTCAGACGACGACTTGAGGGCTGCACCCAGCAATGCCTTGGCCTTCCCGTCCATTTCGCGCAGGCGGCGTGTGAACACCTCCCCCACGCGTTCTTCGAGACTGACTGTGGCGAGGTCTGCGAGCGTCTTTCGCGCGATTCCAAAGACTTCATTCTTCGCTAAACGGGTTATCTCACTGCCCAGCCTCGCATGGTCATTTCGCAACGCGGTCGCTTGCGTGGCGCGCAAACTCTCCGCCGCTTTCCGCGCTTCGTCGAGGAGGCGCTCGCGCTCGACTTTCGCCTCGTCCGCCGCCTTGCCGAGTAGAGCGCTGCGCTGTTCATCAAACACTTTGTTCTTGTTTTGAAAGTCGTCGCGCTCCTTTTGTGCCTCGGTCTTCTTCGCATCGGCATCCGCAAGTTCAGCGGCGATGCGCTTTTCCCGTGCGTCGATGGCGTTGAGGATGGGCTTGTAGAGGAAATGCTTCAACAACCACACCAGGATGAGGAAGTTCAGTACCTGTGCCCCGACGGTGAACCAGTCGATGAGCATGGCTCATTTCCCTCCGGTTTGAGCGATGACGTGACTCCAAAACGGATTCGCGAAAATGAGAATCATCGAGACGACAAAACAGTAAATGGCCAATGACTCGATCATGGCCAGACCAACGAACAACGTCCGAGTGATCGTGGCCGAGGCGTCGGGTTGCTGTGCCAGCGAAGTCAGGGCGGTGGCAACTGCCCGGCCCTCGCCGAGCGCCGGACACATACAACCGATGCCGGTGGTAATGCCGGCGGTGGCGATTGATACGACTGCGACCACAGTAACGCTATCCATAAGGAGTCCTTCTTATCGCTAATGTTGCGCTTTCAAATTCTTCATGTCGGACTTGGTTTGAACAACAGCCGGCTTCGGTTTTGGTATGCGGGTGGCGGCTGCGATGTAAACCGTGGCCAGAATGCTGAAGATATAGGCTTGCACCATGCCGGTGAGCAGACCGAGCACGGTCATGAAAATCGGAAAGATAAAAGGCGTGATCGTGAGCAAAATGCCGATAATCATCACCCCGCTCATCATGTTGCCGAACAGACGAACGGCCAAGGCCAGTGTGCGTGACAGTTCACTTATGATGTTGAACGGCAGCATGATGAACGTCGGCTTCATGTACGTCTTGAGGTAGGCAACGAACCCCTGCTCCCTGATGCCAAACAGAGGTACGGCAACAAACACACACAGCGCCAGCGCCGCCGTGGTCGAAAGTGAGCCTGTCGGCGGCTTATAACCCGGGATCACCGTACAGAGGCTGGCCGTCGCAACGAACAGAAAGAGCGTGCCCAGAAAGGAGAGATACTTTGCTGGCTCGCTCAGGCCCACTTCCTTGATCTGTTCCTTCATTGCAGTGACGACGATTTCAAGCGAGCCTTGCCAGCGTGAGATATCGCCTTCAGTCTTAAGCTTGCGTGTGATCAGCTTTGCGCCCACCGACATCACGATCATCGTGGCCCAGGTGGTGACGATCGTTCCGTTGAGTTTCACAAAGCCGTGCTGCCACAGAATCTGTTGGTCGGACGTGAGGTTTACCGGCATATTTCTCCGACAATCTGCGCTCCCTTTGTCTTTGCAATCGGCACGCGGGTACGCCAAGTCACCAGGATGCGCGCCAGGATAAATCCAACCAGGCAAGCCAGCACTCTGCGCCAATCGCCACGCGCGACAAAATAGAAGCCAGCCAGCGCAATACCGGTTCGCAGTAAAAGGCTGAAGAAGAACAACGCCGCCGGCTGTTTCGACGAGACGCCCATCCGAATCGTCCACCAAAGGCCGCCAAAGAAAATCGTTCCGAGCAAGACGCCCGCGAGCAGCGCCAGGATGAGAGTCAATGTTTCACTCATCCTTCTTATCCTCCGCGTCTTTTCCCTCTGGTTGATCGTGCATGGCCTTGTCCTGCTGCGCTATCCAATGCCACGCGTTGGCACAGCCGATGCACAATCCCGCGACCAGCAAGATAAGCGTCCAGGAACGAGCTCCCGGATGGCGCCGGTCCAACCAGAGGCCGAACATCGCGCCCAGAAGCGTCGGTACCGCCACGGACCAGCCGATAAGTCCAGACATGCCGAGACCAAACCAGACTCCCTGCTTACCCTCCCGTTGCACCCTGAGCTTGCGGGCAGCCTTCGCGGTCACCTGCCGCACGAATTCCGTCTCCTCGTTCGCGGATTGACCTTTCAGCTCATCGCTCATGTTGAAACTCCGCGAACCGGCCGATAAGGCCGCTTTCCATTTTGGCGATCGCAGCGCGAACGTTGCGCTCGCTTTCGTCGAGCGTCAGAAACTCGCGTTTCACCGCTTCATGGAGTTGGCCGAGATCCGTTCCGCCGACGGCGTGGCGCACAGAGACGAGCACATCCGCGCCAGCCTTGACCAGCACGCCTTCATCTACGGCGAGGTAAACCGTTCCGTCTTCTTTTGTTTCGTAAGTCAAGATCCCGGGCGCAAGCGCCGCAACGCAGTCAAGGCGGTGGGGCAAGATTCCGAACGACCCCTCGCGAGTCTCGGCGACAATGCGCGACACATCCGCTTTCTCCGCGAAAATTTCGAACGGGAGCAGGATCTTAAGATTCATGGGCCTTCGCTGGTTCTGTTTTCGGTTCTGTTTTCGTCTCGGGTGTCGTTTCGATTTTCGGCTTCGTTTTCGAATCCGTCTTCGGTTCTGTTTTCGGTTTCGTTTTCGGATCCGGTTTTTTCGCTTCGCCAATCGCTCCGATCATGTAGAGTGTGCTCTCCGGGTAATCTTTGAACTCGTCTCGCAGAATGCGTTCGCAACCATCGAGCGAGTCTTTAAGACTGACAAGCTTCCCCTTGATCCCGCTAAACTGCTCGGTGGTGAAAAACGGCTGTGTGAGAAAGCGTTCCAGCCGCCGGGCGCGAGCGACGGCGTTACGGTCTTCCGGGGAAAGCTGTTCCAGGCCGAGCATGGCGACGATATCCTTGAGGGCCTCGTACTGCGCCAGAGTCTTCCGGATTTCTTGTGCCAGTTTGTAGTGCCGATCGCCGACGATGCCGGGCGTCGCCATTTTCGAGCTGGATTGGAGCAGGTCAATGGCCGGATAAAGGCCTTCGCTGGCCCGCTTGCGCGAGAGCACAATCGAAGCCGAGAGGTGTGAAAACACATGCACCGCCGCCGGGTCGGTCAAATCGTCGGCCGGTACATACACCGCCTGGATGGATGTGATAGCTCCGGCGTGGGTATTGGCGATGCGCTCCTCCAGCCCCGACAACTCCGTACTCATCGTTGGTTGATAACCAAGGCGCGACGGCATCTGGCCCATCAATCCCGATACTTCCATGCCGGCCTGGATGAAACGGAAAATGTTATCGATCAGCAAGAGAACGTCTCGATGCTCGTCATCGCGGAAATACTCGGCCATCGTCAGCGCCACATCTCCCACCCGGAACCGGCTGCCCGGCGGCTCATTCATCTGGCCGTAGACCATCACCATATTCTGAAGAACGCCAGCTGCTTTCATGGCGCTGTAGAGCTCTTCGCCTTCGCGGCAGCGTTCTCCGATCCCGCAGAAAATGCTCATTCCTTTCTGATGCCGGATCATGTTGTGGATCATCTCCGTGAGCAGCACCGTCTTGCCAACACCCGCGCCGCCGAATAAGCCCGCCTTGCCTCCGCGCTCCAACGGCACGAGCACATCGATGGCCTTGATGCCTGTCTCGAAAATTTCGGACTTGGTGGAACGCTCGGACAACGGCGGCGGTGCTCGATGGACGGTTCTCCACTGCACATCCGCGGGCTCCGGCTGTCGGTCTATGGCGCGGCCGAACACGTCGAACATCCGCGAAATAATCTTCTTGCCCACCGGCGCCTGGAGGGGGGAGCCCGTGTCCTCGACCGGCATTCCTCGGGCCAAACCTTGCGTGGGCGTCAAGGCAATTCCCCGTATGCGACACGCATCAAGCTGTGTCATCACTTCGACGACGATCTCTCGTCCTGCGCCGGCGCGCAGCACCGAAAAAATCGGAGGCAATTGTCGGTCAAACCGCACATCGACGACGCTGCCGCGCACCGAAACGACCGCGCCGCGATTCGAAGAAGGCGATTCGTTCCTCATCGGCGGGTCCACAAAGGCCTCGGTTCACACGCGAATGTGTTCGACCGCTGATTTCTACTTAGGTTGCGCTCGCCGGAAAGCTCATGGCTTGAGCAGGCTAGGGAAATTGGCATCGCGCCCGCCACTTCACGGGAAGTCTCGCCGATAGTATCTGCCCGCGACGATGCGGAATCTGTGCAGTTTTGATCAGGAAGAGGGCAGAAACCCTATGGAATTAGACGATCTTAGGGTCAAGTAATGCGATACGCCAGCACACTCGGTTAAATCCAGCTGGCAGATAGAGGCCAGCGATGAGCAAAACGGAACAGATTGTTGATGCCGACAATGCAATTCTGTTATGGGGTACAAGTGTCAAGTATTCTGCGCGACACCGTCCTGAAGTCGCTCATTACGACGAGGTCCGGATCACAAACTCTTCTGAAAACATTGACGATCGACCAAAGGAGATCTGAGGAATCAATGACGAAGTGCACCCCGCCTGCAACTGTGCAACTGTGTACCTGCTGCGGGAACAAAACACTGCAGCCACCGCCCGTGCTGATGCAAAGGACATGTCACAACTAACCTGCCAATGCCAGCATAACGACTGCCAGAATAAAGGACTGAAGGCTCGAAGACTTCGCGAATAAGCTGAAGATGCACCGCTCCGTTGGATGATCGTGCCGGCGGCTGAAGTCGATCCGACGCTGGAGACGCAACTCTGATGAAAACTTATTCGAATACGACGGGCCCTGCAGGACCAAAGTCGCCCTGGTTTGGAATTGGAAGGTTCCTATTCATAGTCGCCTTGGCAGTCATCTTTTTTCTGCTTGCCCAGAGCATGGTGAGTCATCGCTTCTTTAGAGGCGGCAGGGTCAATCGGAACGGCTCTTTGGGACCGTAGCAGGCACTGAAAAAAGTCTTGGTCGCGGCTCCAAATGATGCCAAGCTACCGGCTGTTTCGCCGGCCATTTCTGTGGGTCGCTTTTCACAAGGAACGACGAGGACTACCTCATTGGCTATACAGAACCTGCCCCCAAAGGAAGCTGCCTGATGACCGCCTCCCGTTCGGACGCACTGGTGCTCTTCGGTGTGACGGGCGATCTCGCCCACAAGATGATTTTCCCAGCGCTCTACGCGATGGTAAAACGAGGCGCTCTCAAGGTGCCGGTAATCGGCGTCGCTTTCCCGAAGTGGAGTCTGGAGCGTCTGCGCAAACGCGTAACCGACAGCATCAAGCGTTCGGGCGGGATCGATAACCACCGTGCCCTGCACCATCTTCTGTCCCTGTTCAGTTACGTGAGTGGGGATTACAAAGACCCGGGCACGTTCACGGCGATAAAAAAGGAGCTGGGTAGCGCTCGGTGCCCAGCGCACTACCTCGCGATCCCGCCCTCGCTCTTCGAGAGAGTCATCAAAGGACTCGGCGCCGCGAACCTGGCCGAGCATGCGCGTGTCATTGTCGAAAAGCCGTTCGGACGTGACCTGGCCTCGGCGCAGGAGCTCAACCGCGTCGCGCACTCGGTATTCCCGGAAAACTCGATTTTCCGCATCGATCACTTCCTCGGGAAAGAGGCGATCATGAATATCCTCTATTTCCGCTTCGCCAATTCTTTCCTGGAACCGATCTGGAACCGCAACCACGTGGCCAGCGTCCAGATCACCCTGTCCGAGGATTTCGGTGTCGGGCAACGCGGCGCGTTTTACGAAACTGCCGGCTGTTTGCGCGACGTGATCGAGAACCACCTATTCCAAATCGTCGCGCTGCTTGCCATGGAACCGCCGGCCGGTAGGGACTTTGGAGCCGTGCACAATGAGAAAGCCAAGGTTTTTCAAGCTATGCGCCCTCTGAAGCCCGACGACTTGGTGCGCGGGCAGTACGCTGGCTACCGAAAGGAACCAGACGTTGCGAAGAACTCCGACGTCGAGACTTTCTGCGCCCTGCGACTTTTCATCGACTCATGGCGCTGGGAGGGGGTGCCGTGGTACCTCCGTTCTGGCAAATACCTGGCCGACACCGCGACCGAGGTTCTGGTGGAGTTGAAGCCACCGCCGCAGAGGCTCTTCGCCGACTCAGCGCCGACGAAAGGCCCGGCCAACTACTTGCGCTTCCGGGTCTCCCCTAGCTCGGCCATCGCCCTCGCCGCTCGCGTCAAGCTCGCGGGGAAGGAGTTCGTCGGGGACCAGCGGGAGCTCTACCTGTTCGAAGAACAGGACGGGGAGGAATCGCCTTACGAGCGGCTTTTGGGCGACGCCATGATCGGCGATGGAGCGCTTTTTACCCGTGAGGACGCAGTTGAGGCCGCCTGGGCGGTGGTCGATCCAGTCCTTAAGACCCACCACCGGGCTCGCCCCTACAAGCGCCACAGCTGGGGACCGAAAGAGTCTGACTCGATCATTGCTTCAGACGGCTCTTGGCACAACCCCAGCCCTAAAGAGGCATCCGGATGACGAGCCTGCCGCGGCCGTGTTTTTCCTGATCGTTGCTGTCCACACCAACCCCGCACCGTTTCTGTCCAGGAGAAAAATGATAAAAGCGACTCAAAAACTCCACGAGATGGGCCAGAGCCGTTGGCTCGACAACATCACCCGCATGATTTTCGCTTGCGCCGCAGCGTCCCATCGTAATTTTGAATGTTCCTTCTGGAGACCAGCATGATGAACAACACCGAACACCCGCATCCGATGGGCGAGAGTGATCATAGCCACTGCCAAACTCCTTACTGGAGGCGTGCGCATCATGATTGGCGCTTCTGGTTCGGCCTTATCGCCATGCTTGTGGCCATCAGTATCTACGTCGGAACCAATGACTTGTCGATGGGGCCTTCTGGCCGTCAGAAGCAGATGCCGGCCGGTAGCCGAGTTCCGTAGTGTTGTGCAATTAACAGCTAGCACATGGTAATACGCAGGCTCAACTCACGGTGGAGGCTCTAGATGGCGAGTGAGATGGGCGTGCTGACGGAAGACGAGAAGAGACAAACCATTCCGCAAGTACCTTTGTATCCATTGCGATTCGAACCGATCTATCAGTATCGGTTGTGGGGCGGACGGCATTTGGCAGACCTGCTTGCCGCCCCTCTACCTAGCGGACCGGTCGGCGAAGCGTGGATACTCAGCGACCGCGATGACCATCAGAGCCAAGTAGCCGAAGGGCCTCTCAAAGGGCAGACGATTGGTCAATTGCTGAAGCAGTTTCCAGAACAAATTCTGGGAAGGCTGGCCCATCACTTTCAGCGATTTCCACTGCTGCTGAAGTTCCTCGATGTACATGAAATGCTCTCAGTTCAAGTGCATCCGACGAAAGCGAACAAGAACCTCTTACCAGCGGGTGAAACCGCGAAGACCGAAGCCTGGGTCGTGCTTGAGGTGGGGCCGGAAAGCCGCATCTATGCAGGCCTGAAGACCGGGACGACTGCAGCCGGTCTGCGACTAGCGCTGAAGAGCGGGACGGTGGTGGACCAACTCGCAGAGTTCACTCCGAAGCCCGGCGACGGAATTTTCCTGCGGGCTGGGACGGTTCACGCTCTGGGCGGCGACATCGTCGTGTTCGAAATTCAGCAGAACAGCGACGTGACCTTCCGCCTGTATGACTGGGACCATCTTGACGCGAAGACGGGCAAGCCGCGGTCACTTCAAGTCGATCAGGCGATTGCCTGCATTGATTTTGCGGAGGGACCCGTCGGCCGGGTCGCGCCGGTGGTGGAAGCAACGACGCCGGTGAACGCGAGAAACTGTTTCACGGTGAACATTTCTGGTTATGGCGCCTGCGCGGACAGTCGCCGTTTTCCGTCGGCGCCGCAGGTGTGCCGCGCTTGCTGGTATGCATCGACGGCGGTGGACAGGTCGAGCACGGAGGTGCCACTTACGCTGTCGCAAAAGGCGATGTATTTCTGTTGCCGGCGATGATCGGTGCGTGTACTTTTCGACCCCGCAGCGCAGTGAACTTGTTGGAAATTGCGCTGCCGGATTGAAATACCAAGAATTAGAGGCGGAAAGACGGAAACATAGTGAAAAAGCTAATCGTGTTTGATCTGGACGGAACGCTTGCCGAAAGTAAATCGGCTGTTGATCCCGAAATGTCGGGACTGCTGTACGACCTTCTCGGAATTGTCAAAGTAGCCGTGATTTCCGGAGGCGGTTGGCCGCAGTTTGAAAACCAAGTGGTCTCCAAACTTCCTCATGACGAACGCCTGAGGGAGCTATCCCTGCTTCCTACCTGTGGAACAAAGTTCTACCAATACTCAGGGGAGTGGAAAAAACTTTATGAAGAAGATTTCACCAGGGATGAACGAGAGAAGATACTCAGTTCTCTCAAGAAAGCGCTAGGAGAAGCTGGTTACAAAGTCGCAAAGGTCTGGGGAGAAGTCATCGAAGACCGGGGAAGCCAGATAACATTTTCCGCGTTAGGTCAGCAGGCGCCGTTAGAAGAAAAAAATAAATGGGACCCCGATTACACCAAGCGGAAGAAGATCAAAGCGATTCTTGACAAAATTATTCCCCAGTTTTCTGTCCGAATCGGCGGCTCGACGTCGATTGATATCACGAAACCTGGCATTGACAAGGCATACGGAATCGGAAAGCTGCGAGACCTCCTGCACATTTCTTTGAAGGAGATGATTTACATCGGCGATGCCTTGTTCGTGGGAGGGAATGACTATCCCGCCGAAAAAGCAGGTGTGGATTCTATCCCAGTTAAGGGTCCCGAGGAGACGAAGCGGGTTATCGAAGCAATCATCGCTTGCTTAGCAGATCGCGATCAGGCGGCGTGACCTTTTGAGGAGATTTGATGAGTGGATCTAAGTTGCAGTGCCTGGGGCTGGTGATGGAGCCAGAGCCGGGTAATCCCCAGGAGATCGAAGGCGTCCTGAATCCGGCTGCCGCTCGTGGCCCTGACGGTGAGCTCTACCTCTTCCCGCGGTTGACCGCGCGCGGGAACTACTCGCGCATCGGCATTGCACGAGTGCGGTTCAATGCAGGCGGCGATCCGGTAGGCGTCGAGCGTCTCGGCATCGCACTGGAGCCGGAAGCCGATTATGAGCGGCGGCCCGATGGCAGCGGTGGCTGCGAGGATCCTCGTATCACGTTCGTGGAACCGCTGCAGCGCTACATGATGACTTACACTGCACTTTCGCCCCGAGGCCCACGGATCGCCATGGCAATCTCGAAGGACCTTTTCCACTGGCAACGCCTGGGGCTGGCGACCTTCGCCCCGTATTATGGCATCGAACTCGGCGAGGTGGATGACAAAGATGCTAGCCTATTCCCGGTTGCCATTCCGAATCCATCCGGGCATCCTGAGCTGGCCATGCTCCACCGGCCCCTGTTTCCCGGCACTCGTCCGGAGGAAACCGCCTGCCGCCCCGCCTCCCGTGAGTTGGATCTCGATCGGGAAAGCATCTGGATTTCTTACTGCCCGATGTCCCTGGAGACCCGTGAACCATACCACCTCGGCCAGTTCACCTCTCATCACCGGCTGGCGACGCCGGTGTCGCCGTGGGAGCGGCTCAAAATCGGTGGCGGCACTCCGCCCATCCTGACCCGGCACGGATGGCTGATTGTTTACCATGGTGTCAGCGAAATAGAAAAGTCGAGCAACGACGTACACCAACTATGCTACTCGGCCGGCGTGATGGTGCTCTCGAAGGAGCATCCGCAAGTCATCCGCTATCGTTCTGCGAAGCCCGTATTGACGCCGGTGCTGACGCAAGAACGCCCACGGCACTATCGCGAACGTCGTGTTCCCCACCGGCATCGACCGGCGCGACGATCTCGGCGCACCGGACCGCTTCGATATCTATTACGGGATGGCCGACTACCGGATTGGCGTGGCACGCCTTGACGTGCCAGATTTCGTGCCGTCCGTAGGAGTCGCCGACCCGCCGGAAGCAAAGGTGTAAGCGCACCTGAGTTCGGAAATTCAAGACACCGGTAAGGAGAATTAGCGAGCTGCGAGATATGGAATCGTCGTCTGTCGGGTTCGCCGCTTGGATCATCACGATGAAGCCACTGCTCAGGGGCCTGGGCCTTGCGGACGGCCGAGCCTGAGCCAACTCTTCGTTCTCTCAAGAGTTTGGTGGTGCTTCGTACCCGGAGAATCGCTCTAGCAACATATTTGGATCAGTGCCGAGTCCTCCGATATAATGACTGTCACACTTCAATGATTTCTGGCCACATCGGATGCGAACTAGCAGTTCTGACCGTTCTTTGTGTCCTGATGATTTTCTTCTTTCCCGTGATGCAGGGGCCGTATTCTGTGGTACACGGACCGGTTACTGCCCTTCAGGCAGCGCGAGCGGCGGCTCACTTGCGGACCGCTATCGCGCAGGGCGCATTCAGCTCCCTTGGAAATTGTCTTATTTCGCCGCTGGTAGTTCTCTCCTGGATGTCACTTCCAGCGGCAGAGTTCCAATTGATTAGCCTGCCAGAGCACAACACCATCCTGCGTTGCTGATTCTCCTCAGATTGTCGTTCTAGAACCTATCAATCTTAGTCTCAGTCGCAGGAAGTGTTTCGTTCCGGTTATGCATTTCTTTCGCGGCTCAGCGGAGGTTGTCTAGCAGGTCTTTGCTGCATAGGGAATCCAACGTTTCTTCCAAGTGAGGAGGACTAAATAAGAATGACGCAGAAAAGAATAAAGGCATTTGCTCTACTCGCAGCGCTCGCTGGGGTGTTGTCACTAGCAGGATGCGCCAAAAAGGTAGCCAAAGTGACGCCACCACCTTCGCCCGCACCCGCACCCGCCGCACCGACAGCCACTCTAGCAGCCAACCCCAGCGTGATTCAGCAGGGACAGGGGTCCGTACTGACGTGGCAAACCAACAACGCCAATGAAATTGCCATTCCCGGACTAGGCACCGTACCGCCCTCCGGTTCCCGGTCGGTCGTGCCGAGTGTATCCACTACCTACACACTGGTCGCGAAAGGAACGGGAGGAACGCACGAGGCCTCCGCCCGCGTCACGGTCAATGGCACAATCGCCAATGCCGGACCTTCACCCACCGATGAGGACTTGTTCAGCAAGAACGTCAAAGATGTGTTCTTCGACTACGACAAATTCGCCATCCGCGCCGGTGAGGCACCAACCGTCCAAAATGACGAAGCCTTCCTCTCGGTGCATCTGAGTATCAAGGTTCTCATCGAGGGCCATTGTGACGACCGCGGATCTGAAGAATACAACCTAGCCCTCGGAACGAGTCGGGCGGAATCGGCAAAGCAAGCGCTCGTGCAGAGTGGGATCTCCCCAGAGCGCATCAAGACCATCAGTTTCGACAAAGAAAAACCGTTCTGCACGAGCGAGAACGAACAGTGCTGGCAGCAGAACAGGGTTGACCACTTCGTGTTCGAACGCTGAGCAGTTGTGAGGCAGCGGCCGGCTCACTTCCGGGTCGTCTTCCGCCCCGCAACCTGAATATGAAGAGGGATGAGGAAAACAATCGGCTCGCTGAACTGGAACAGGAAATCATACTAACGGTCAGTCCTCGTGCGAACGAGCATCTTTTTATACTGACCACCATAGACCTTAAAAGGGGGAGTGATTACGATAATCAGTTCATCGTCTTCATCTCTGCCAATACCCTAAGAGCCAACCAAGTGAGATATGCTTTCAGGAAGATATTCCCGAGATTATGAGTGAAAACATCCCGAGGACGAGCGGGCCTTGGTGGAAAATACCGCTGTTACATAGCTGGGGCAAGCTGCGACAACGTGAGGATCAGGTATTTATGGTCCTGGCGCTGGTTATAGGCGCCCTGACAGGTTCGGCGGTGGTCGCATTCATCTTGCTGACGGAGCGAATGGGGATGCGGCTGTACCCGGTGGGTGGCGCTCCGTGGCGACGCCTGCTGTTTCCGGTCGTGGGCTCGCTCGGCGTTGGGTACTTGCTGTATCGCTATTTTCCTAATGCGCGAGGCAGCGGCGTGCCGCAGACGAAGGCTGCGCTGTATGCGCGCGAAGGGCGCATCACACTGCGCACCGTGCTGGGCAAGTTTTTCTGCACGTCGGCAACGCTTGCCAGCGGGATCCCGCTAGGACGCGAAGGGCCTTCGGTTCAAGTGGGTGCGGGCATTGGTTCCGTGCTCGGACGGCTCCTCGGACTGCGAACCGAGCAAGTCAAGAAGCTGATCCCGGTGGGGGCGGCGGCGGCGATTGCAGCCGCGTTTAACACGCCTCTGGCAGCAGTGTTGTTTTCGCTCGAGGAGATCGTGGGCGATCTCAACGCGCCGGTGATGGGCGCGGTGGTGCTGGCCTCGGCGACTGCGTGGGTGGTTCTACGCGTGTTCCTCGGCAATCATCCTCTCTTCAAAGTTCCGCAATATCAACTGGTCCATCCGGCGGAGTTTGCGGTCTATGCGGTGCTCGGCGTGGCCGGCGGTGTGGTTTCGGCGGCCTTCGCGAAGCTCTTGCTGGGCATGCGGGAGCGCTTCCTGCGGTTCCCGCAGAAGACGGTCTGGTTCCAGCCGGTGGCGGGCGGGTTGCTGGTCGGCCTGATAGGCTGGTTTGTCCCGCAGGTTCTGGGCGTCGGTTATGGGTTTGTCGGCGACGCGTTGAACGGAAAGATGGCGTTCAATCTGATGTTGCTGCTGGTGGTTCTGAAACTTCTCACCGTTACCACCAGTTATGCTTCGGGCAACGCAGGCGGTATCTTCGGCCCCGCCCTGTTTATCGGCGCCATGTTGGGAGGTACGGTGGGGACGGTGGCGCATCATTTGTTCCCCGCTTACACCGCTACGCCGGGCGCCTACGCGCTGGTCGGGATGGGCGCGGTCTTCGCGGGGATCGTGCGTGCTCCTATGACCTCGGTGCTGATGATCTTCGAGATGACACAGGACTATGCGGTGATCGTCCCGCTGATGATTGCTAATCTGGTGAGTCTTTTCATCGCTTCCCGATTGCAGCACGAGCCCATCTACGAAGCGCTCGCCGTGCAGGATGGCATACACCTGCCGACGGCGAAGACGCGCCAACGATCTCGTCAGCGTCAGGCAGTAGGAATCATGCAGATTGCGAGCCAGTTGCTGCCGGCCGAGATTACGGTTCGGGAGGCGCTGGAGCAGGCTCCATCGAGTGAATTCCGAACGTGGCTGGTGATGGATCGACGAGGTGTAGTTGGCGTTATCAACTTTGCGCGGTTGGAGCGAGAGCTGGGCGAAGGTGCGGATAAGAAGCTTGGTGAACTGGTGGATCCGCTGGTTTTTCCGCACGTCCACCCCGATCAGGGGCTTGATTTGGCGCTTGAGCGAATGGGCGCAAACCAGATTGAAATCCTACCGGTGGTGAACCGTGCTGATGTCCACAAGTTGGAAGGCATCCTGACCCTGCGCGATGTCTTGGATTCATACGGTGTCAGCCCACCTGATCGGGCTTGAGCTTACCGGCCTTCGAAGCCGAGGCTGACCGGGTCACCGAGCTGAGCGGAAACGCAAGAAGCAGTTCGCTGCCGACTTCCTCCTCGAAGGCTACGCCGGAAAGTTGAAACCGAACGCACGCGTAGGCGCAGAAGCTGCGACTGGCGTCGGAACGACGAACGGGACGAGCAGCGGTGCACCCAGCCGAGCGTTTCTACCAGGGAGTCGGTATTTGCCATGAAGAAAAATGTCTTGAGAGCGGTGATCGAGGTAGCTTTTATCATCTTCCTCTTTTATTCCAATCTTTTGATGGGAGAATTTGAGCGCTCAGGCATCGGGCAGAAGAGGGGTGTGGCTTGGGCAATCGGAGATGTTTTTACCGCCGCCAATTTTGGAATTGCAATGGTCGCCGCGCTCATCGGTTATAGCCTTTTTGAATTTCTTCGAAAGAAATTCTAGGCGAATGCGGCTCTGATTCTTGGCTGCAGCAGAAACAGCAATAGTGCACCGGCGATGATGACGCCAGTTCCGCCGCGCAGCCAATCGCCTCTGACGCAGTTAACGACGTCCCCTAGAACCTGCGTTGAGATGATTACGACCGCCAGTCTCCATCCCCAAAGGCGGCGTCGAAACCACCCGATTCCTGCCGTGATGAGGGCCGCGCCGAGCACCAAGAAGAGAATCCCAACGATACGGCCCAGAGGCGCGAGCTGCTTGTACGCCATCGGATTGAGAGCCCAGAGACGATCAAGAGGTGTACCTCGCCAGAGCAAAGTAGTTGCGGCGAGACTCGCCATGACGGCACCAAAAAACAAGAAAACGGCGATCGCAGTAAATCCTCGCGGTTTAGGACCGATAGCGTCCCGCATCTGCTAAATATAAGCTAACGCCGCAGCCATCAGGTGGTTGGCGAACGATCAATCTGTGGCGATCAAGCAAGGGTCTCCTCAAACGCAAAGAGCCGCCCGGAGCTCTGCTGCGCTACCACGGGCGGCTCACTACCCCCTCAGCTTGCCCCCATATTGTCAGGCTTTCATGGTCTTAGGTGTACAGGGCCATAATGCGCCGCTCGTTCGAAATTCCGGCCAACCGTGTGAACCGTCTGTGGTTTGACCGCCTCTGCCAATTGGTCAAGTGATCCCGAGAAGTCGCTCTCGCCAAAACGCTTGCCCAAGGGCAGTTTCGGCCTAAACTACCTCTTGTGTTTTATTGTCTGATGAGAAACTATTGGGAAGGTTTTGGCCTCATCCTCATCTGACAATCTCTTTTGGGCGGCGCAGAGAGGAGCAGGGCACCAACCTGTCTGGCTCTGGATCGGCTCGTCTGGATGCTGAGTCGAGCGAGGAGCAGATGAGATTTGCCCTTTCAGGTGTAGCGATCTCAACTATTTAAACGTTTGCTATTCTCGAAAAGTACATCAATGCCCGGTCTCCAGGCGTTCGCAAAAGACGTGTGGATCGCCGACGGTCCGAATGTCCGGGACTTCGGCGTCATGTTCACTACCCGCATGGAGGTTGTGAAGCTCTCCGACGGGTCACTATGGGTGAATTCCCCGGTTGCGGTGCCGTTCGATACGCTCCAACGTATGAATCAACTAGGACCGGTCAGGTACCTCGTTGCAGCGACCCCGAGGCACGTCTGGCGGTTGGAATCGTGGCACACGCTATTTCCCGAAGCAGAGCTGTGGGCTCCGCGATCTACTCCATTTACCTTGAAGAAAGGGCACCTTCCATTGACCGGCATTTTGGGGGACCGGCCACCACAATGCTGGGCGGACAACCTTGATCAACTGGCGTTCAAAGGCAACCCCCTCATCGAAGAAATCCTCTTCTTTCAAAGAGAGTCTCGCACCGTCATCCTGGATGATTTAATCCAAATTCATCCGATAGTGAAGGGTAAGCCCTTTCGCAATGCTCTGTTCAAACTAGCGGGCGTTGCATCTCCGGATGGCGGCGTGGCGCATGACATCAAGATGACTTTCACGAATCGAAAGCTCGCGCGGCGATCGCTTGAAAGGCTACTCTCGTGGGACTTCGACAGACTGATCATCGCCCACGGCCCTTGCATCGAGAAGGATGCCAAGCCTTTTATGCGTGAGGCCTTCCGCTGGCTTGAGCGTGGAGCAAGATAATGTCTAGGAAAGTTCTCCTCTTCGCCCCTTGCGCATTCAACCTGGCCGAAACAAGCCGCATGGTCGAGATCGCTAAAGGCGTTAGACATCACCCGATCGCGAGCCAGGTCTTCGACGTTCAACTTTTGTCTCCGACGGAGTCGAGTTCGAACAATTGATCGAAAGGCACGGCTTTCCGTTGACCCGGCTGGAGCCCCGTCTCACTCCGGAAAAGATTGAGCTGGTTGACCGTCGAACACGTACACTGCGCTGAGGACGCAGAAAAACCAGCAGCCAACCATCGCTCTGAAGAGCAGGGAGTCAATCCTCAAGGGGGATCGATGTCGCCCTCTAATCAAACACTGAAAGTGTGCACTTTGGCACAGTCTTCGATTTCGTTGTTTGGGAGAATGACATTTTTAGTTTTCGCGAAATGTGGCCCTGACTCAAAATGCCGCACTGCTATGCCTGCTACTGATTCAACCCTAGGTTGTGGAGACACACATGAAGCAAGGCATGTTGGCCTGCACGCTACTGAGCAGTCTCGTTCTTCTGGTGTCCATAGTGAGTGTGTGTCCCGATGCACACGCTGTTCCAAGCTTCACCCGGCAAACCGGACTTCAGTGCAACGTGTGTCACAGCAATCCGCCTGAGCTGACCGCATTTGGGCGCAAGTTCAAGCTCGAAGGCTACACGCTTACGGACAAAAAGGCAGATACGACCGTCGAGGGTAAAGACTTGAAGATCAACCGATATTTTCCAATATCGGTGATGCTTCTTCTTAGCGATACTGCCACAACAACACACGTGCCTGGCGCACAAAACGGGACCGCCGGGTTTCCTCAGCAGCTCAGTCTTTTCTTGGCCGGCGAAATATCGCCTCATCTTGGGGGCATGGTGCAAGGAACCTACGACCATCCCTCGGATCATTTCACGCTGGATAATACGGATATTCGCTATGCCAAGCACACCACTTTGGGTTCGAAAGACTTGTTATATGGGCTTACCGCGAACAACAGTCCAACGGTCGAGGATGTCTGGAACAGTACGCCGTCGTGGGGGTATCCGTGGATATCCGGCGAGAGCGCTCCCTCACCTTCCGCTCAGCCACTCATTCTCGGAGGGCTCGCTCAGGATGTTGCTGGTCTCGGTGCCTACACGATGTGGAACGATCATTTGTATGCGGATTTCACCGTGTATCGCTCGGAACATGCTGGAGGACCGCAGCCTCTGACCGGTACGACTTTTCCAATCAACATTCAGGGCGTTGCACCTTACTGGCGGTTGGCATGGCAGCAAACTTGGGGACTGAACTATCTGGAAGTTGGAACTTATGGCATTCACGTGAGTTCGACTCCGAATGGAGTCGGCGGCCCACGCGATACGTATGTGGATCCAGCCATCGATCTCCAGTATGAACGACCATTTGGCGTCAATCTACTGACCGTTCACGCTAGTTATATTTATGAAAAATCTGATCTCAACGGCACGTTTGCTGCCGGCGCCGCAGCCTTTCCCTCACATCACCTGAACACGTTTCGGGCCGATGCCACTTATCACCTTCGGAGGCGATATACGTTCACGGTTGCCAGGTTTTCCACTACTGGCACTGCCGATCCAATTCTATTTGCGCCCGCTCCCGTAACCGGTAGTTTGCTGGGCAGCCCCAATAGCAGCGGCTTTATCGGTCAAGCTGGGTTCTGGCCAGTACAGAACGTCGAGCTAACAGCCGCGTATACCGCTTATACGAAGTTTAACGGTGCGAATCAGAATTATGACGGGTCAGGCCGAGATGCTTCGGAAAACAACTCCGTGTATGTCGCTGTGTGGCTGAATTTTTGAGAGGGTAGACACTTAATGGAATCACGCGATCACAAGGGTCAGGCAGTTCCGTTGGATAGCTCCCGCCGATCTTTTCTTGGTGTATTGCTGGGGTTGGCGTCGACGTTTGTTGGCGCCTTATTAGCCGTTCCCGTGCTGCGCTATATCTTCTATCCATTGACAGCAAACGCCGATGATTCAGACTGGACGGAAGTTGGCTCAGTCGCAAGTATTTCCGACGTCCAAACGCCTCTGCGCCGGACGCTCGACCTCAAGCAGCGCGATGGTTGGAGGGAGACAGCCAGCCAACCGGTCGTCTATATCATCCAGGATGGTGGCAAGCTGAGGGCATTGTCCGCTGTTTGTACCCATCTCGGCTGCACTGTCCCATGGGATCCAGGCCGAAACGAATTTGTATGTCCATGCCATGGCGGCACTTATTCTGCAGACGGCAAGCATATCTCAGGGCCGCCGCGTCGCTCACTTGATTCGCTGGAAAGCAAAGTGTCCGGCGGCAAGCTAATGGTGAAGTACCAATATTTCCGTCCCGACGTGCCCTACAAAAAGGTGATCAGTTGAATAGCGGGGGTACATCGTCTGTGCCGGATCCGAACCCAGAAAAGGACCTGGGGAGGCCAAGTCTGCCTGGTCGCCTATGGAAATGGATAGACCAACGGACTGGAGCGGACCAGACACTTCGCAGCAACCTGGATGAACCCATCCCAGGTGGCGCGCGCTTCGCATATGTTTTCGGTTCAGCACTGCTCTTCATCTTTCTTTCGCAGATTGTCACCGGCATATGCCTGGCGCTGTACTACGTCCCTTCTCCTTTGGCAGCTCATGCGAGCGTAGCCTACATCGTTAAAGAAGTGGCGGCCGGATCCTTTCTGCGAAGTCTGCATTCTTATGGTTCAACAGCCATGCTCGTCGTTCTGCTGCTGCATTTTTTGCAGACGCTTCTCTACGGGTCCTACAAAGGGAAGCGCGAACTGCTGTGGATCGCCGGCTGTACCCTTGCGCTTCTTGTGTTGGGGATGGCTTTCACCGGATACCTCTTGTCGTGGGATCAGAGTGGGTATTCTGCCGGAGCCGTCGGCACGGACATCGTAGGAGAGGTGCCATTCATTGGTAACCGCCTAAGAATGCTGTTGCGGGGCGGCGCAATGATGGGCGCTCTAACCCTCTCTCGTTTTTACGTTCTTCATATTCTTATCATTCCAGGTCTCATCTTTTCTGGTGTAGCCATCCACATTTTCTTGTTTCGCAAAGCAGGAGCCGCGGGCCCCGTGACCGAAGATCCCGTCAAGCCACAGTTGCCCACAGAGGCGTTTTATCCCAAGCAAGTTCTAATCGACATGACCTTTGTGTTGGTTGTCATGGGTGTTTTGGGTATGCTGGCACACTTTGTTCCGATAATGCTGGGACCCGAGGCTGACCCTGCAAATACCCGCTTTATACCTCGCCCAGAGTGGTATTTCCTGCCGATGTTCCAGTGGCTGAAGTATTGGGAGGGTTGGAGCACGGTCATCGGGGCCTTCATTATCCCCGCAATTCTGATCGGACTACTGTTCTTGCTTCCGTTCATGGACCGCGACCTCGAACGCCGCCCCTGGCGGAGACCGATTCCCGTCGGCGGCGTTCTCATTGTATTGGGCGGTTTACTATGGCTCGGCATGACGAGTCGTCTCAATGATTCCCGCGACGCCACTGTTGCAGCTCAACTCGCTGAACAGAGCCAACAAGAACATGCGTATTTTTATTCCGCCTTTCAGCCGTATTCGGCGCCGTTGCCTTCTGAGAATGTTGCGTCAATTTCGCCGGATACTACCGTCGCCCAGGGGAAGGGAATTTTCGATTCTCACGGCTGCAGTGGATGCCACGGAGAGAGCGGAGGTGGGGCAATCGGGCCAGCGCTGACGCACATTTCCGATAAATTTCCGCCGGCTCAATTGACGGCACTTCTGAAAGCGCCCAGAGCCAACATGAAGGCTGCTGGCATGGTCCCTCTGACTTTGGATGCTGGTGAAATGAAATCTCTGGTTTCCTACCTGAGCAGCCTCGGGGGAGCATCGGCTGCCTCTGCAGCGGCACCCCCGGCTTCCGCGTCGTCCTCACCTGCGCCGGCGAAAGCGAAACCGAAACCGACATCCGAACCATCGAAAGCAAAAGCCGGAAGTGCGGCGGGCAATACAACTGCCGCCGGCGGGAAGGCCATTTTCCATTCTCATGGCTGCAGTGGATGCCACGGAGAAACTGGAGGTGGAGCCGTTGGGCCATCACTGAAGCATATTGGCACTAAATATCCGCCAACTAAGTTGACAGCACTTCTGAAGGCGCCCAGGGCCAACATGAAGGCGGCTGGCATGGTCCCTCTGACCTTGAGTGCTGCTGATATGAAATCTCTGGTTTCCTACCTGGACAGCCTCGGGGGAACATCCGCCGCCTCTGCAGCGGCACCTTCGGGGTCGCCATCACCTGCGCCAGTTAAAGCGGAACCAGCTGCAACAGGCGGAACGCCGCAGGTCTCCTCTGCAGCGGCACTTCCGGCTTCCGGGTCCTCACCTGCGCCGGCTAAAGCGGAACCAGCTGCAACGGCCGAACCATCGAAAGCAAAGGCTGGAAATTCTGGAGGCGATGCCACCGTCGCTGCAGGGAAAGCCATTTTCGATTCTAACCGCTGTAGTGGATGCCATGGAGAGAGTGGGGGCGGTGGCGCCGGGCCAGCGCTGACTCATATCACCACTCAATATCCTCCAGCTAAATTGGCAGCACTTCTGAAGGCACCCAGGACCAACATGAAGGCTGCCGGCATGGTACCCCTGACCTTGAGTGCTGGCGATATGAAAGCTCTGGTTTCCTACCTAGCCAGCCTCGGGGGAGCGCCGACCGACTCTGCGGCGACCCCAGCCACTGCCGGGTCGTCTTCATCTGCGCCAGCTAACGCGGGACCGGGTGCAACGGCCGGACTGTCCCCATCAGAGACCAAAGGGAAACTGATCTTCAAAGCACATAAATGCGGAGACTGTCACGGGATCGATGGTGTCGCAGGTACAGCGGCAGCGCCTGCGCTTGCGGGCACCGGCAAAAACTTCGCACCTGCGGCCCTAACCACTCTCCTGAAGCATCCTACCGCCGGAATGCAACAAGGTGGAATGCCACCGATATCCCTGAGCGGCGACGAATTGAAGGCACTCGCAGCGTATGTAAGTTCCATTTCTGCCTCGAAAGGCACTTCCCCTAAGCAACCACACAAAACCGACCAATAAGAAGTCAACCTAACCGCTCGGACGTTATTTTGACAAGTGATTGGAGAATGAACATGCAACTTGGAATGATTGGGCTAGGAAGAATGGGCGCCAATATGGTGCAGCGCCTGATAAAGGGCGGGCACGAATGTGTTGTGTTCGATTTGAACCCCGCCAGTGTACGCAAGTTAGCCGACGACGGTGCAATCGGAGCCAAGTCGATCGAGGATTTCGTCTCCAAGTTAAAGCCACCGCGTGCGGCTTGGTTGATGGTGCCTGCTGCGGCGGTCGACAAGACGCTCCACGACCTTGCTGCTTGCGTACAGAAAGGCGACATCATCATCGACGGAGGTAATTCTCACTACATTGATGACATCCGCCGGGCCAATGAACTCAAGCCCAAAGGCATTCACTATGTCGACGCTGGGACGAGTGGTGGAGTCTGGGGTTCTGAGCGCGGGTACTGCCTCATGATCGGCGGCGAACAGAATATCGTCCAGCATCTTGACCCAATTTTCGCCACTATCGCCCCCGGGATTGGAACGGCATCCCGCACGCCGGGTCGCGATAAGACCGGCGGCACTGCTGAGCAGGGCTATCTGCATTGCGGGCCCAGTGGCGCTGGCCATTTCGTTAAGATGGTCCACAACGGAATCGAGTACGGCATTATGGCGGCTTACGCGGAGGGTTTGAACATCCTTAAGCATGCCGATGCTGGCAAAACAAAGCTTGAGACTGATGCAGAGACCACACCATTGCGGCAACCCGAACTCTATCAATATGAGTTTTGTTTGCCCGACGTCGCGGAGGTCTGGCGCCGAGGTAGCGTGATTGCCTCGTGGCTGCTGGATCTCACAGCGACTGAGTTGCTGAAAGAGCCGAGCCTCAAAGGCTATGCCGGACGCGTATCAGATTCGGGCGAGGGACGCTGGACAATCAAGGCCGCAATTGATGAAGCTGTCCCTGCCTCTGTTTTGAGTGTCGCGCTTTATGAACGATTCAGTTCCCGCGGCAATGCGGACTTTGCCGATCGAGTTCTGTCCGCGATGCGGCATGAGTTCGGAGGACATGTAGAAAAGGCTGCGTGACAGATGAAATGACGAACCTCGATTCGGATGCGTTTGTATTTTTCTGGTACCGCCGAGGATCTGCAGCGATGGAATCGTAGCTACGGTTCCACGAAAACATCCTAATTTACCTCGAATAGCCCATTTATCGTGTGGAGGCATAGCAAATGGTCACGATCCCAAGACCCGAAGTTGGAATCATTCCGTTGCGCGAGCGACCCACTTGGGAAGGCTCTGCGGAAGCATTATGCTGAGATACAGAACCTGCATCTCCGCCAGTTGTTCGCGGATAATCCCCAGCGTGCCGAGCACTTCGCGTTTGAGGCTGTAGGTCTCTACTTCGACTACTCCAAAAACCGCATCACCGATAAGACGATCGGTCTGCTGCTTGATCTCGCGAATCAGTCCGGCCTGCGGGAGCGGATCGACGCCATGTTTCATGGTGAGAAGATCAACGTCACCGAGAAACGCGCCGTTCTGCACGTCGCATTGCGAACAATGAAGGACGAATCAATCAAGGTCGAGGACACGAACGTCGTGCCCGAGGTCCACGCCGTGCTCGACCAGATGACGGCATTTGCGAATCAAGTCCGCGACGGCCAATGGAGAGGACATACCGGCAAGCGCATACGCAACGTGATCAACATTGGTATCGGTAGCTCCGATCTGGGCCCGGTCATGGCCTGCGAGGCGCTGAAGTACTACAGCCAGCGCCACATGACGTTCCGCTTCGTCTCGAATGTCGACAGCACGGACTTTGCCGAGGCCACGCGTGACCTAAGCGCCGACGAGACGCTTTTCATCGTGTCCTCCAAGACCTTCACGACGCTGGAGACGATGACCAATGCATGCACGGCCCGTGAGTGGGCGCTTCAGGCTTTGGGAGACGAGAAGGCGATCGCGCGCCACTTCGTTGCAGTCTCGACCAACACGGCCGAGGTCAAGAAATTCGGTATCGACACCGCCAACATGTTCCAGTTCTGGGATTGGGTCGGCGGACGCTACGCGATGGACTCGGCGATTGGGTTGTCGACGATGATCGCGATTGGCGCCGACCAATTCCGCGCGATGCTCGCCGGCTTCCACGCGATGGATGAGCACTTCCGTACTGCGCCTTTCGACCGCAACCTGCCGGTACTGATGGGGCTGCTCGCGGTCTGGTACAACAACTTTTTCGAGTCTCAGACCATCGCCGTTCTACCCTACGAGCAATACCTCAAGCGCTTCCCGGCCTACTTGCAGCAGTTGACCATGGAAAACGGAAAGCATGTGACGCTGGACGGCACGCGCGTGGAATACCAGACTGGGCCGATCTTCTGGGGCGAGCCGGGGACCAACGGCCAGCACCTTTATCAGCTCATTCACCAGGGAACGAAACTCATCCCGTGCGATTTCATCGGTTTCTGCCAGGCGCTGAACCCACTGGGCGAGCACCACGACTTGTTGATGTCGAATGTGTTTGGCTGCCTGCACCTCTGGAACGCCGGGGCCGACCTAGGCGTCTCCGAGCAGCCAAATCCCAGCAGAATGGGCTTCCTGTAGGGTCACGCAGCGCAGATCGTCCGTAGGAAAATGAACTCTCGGTCAAATCACGACTGCGCTCTATGGAACACGAAAAAGAACATCATCACGCTGAAGCAACCAAGCGCGTAGATGAACGACGAGAAGAGCGTGACCGCAGGAACCAAGCCCCGCAGGAGATTGAGGAAGTTGAAGACGAACGCCCACACTAAAAGAACCGCCATCAGAATCGTCCCGATCAGTGCCAGCAATGCCGCATTGTTAAGTGTCATAGTCGGAGTATGAACGTTTGCCAGTGACAGCCGCAACTCTGGCTTTTGCCTTGGGGCTGCCCGCCAGTCTGAAAAGGGGCAACGAGGGGTAGTATCGTAGACCTTTGCCGAAAACATTTGGAAATGCCGGGCAAAATTTGTTTGAGAATCAGTTGATCGGAGGAAGCTTTATGCTTGCGGACTTCGCAGTAGTTCCTATGGGCGTCACAGGTGGCGTTAAAGAGCTGGTAGCCGAAGCCCTAAAAATTGTCGACGAATCTGGCCTTTCCTACAAGCTGGGAGCCATGCACACCACCATCGAAGGAGATTCAGATCGCGTCATGGACGTAATTCTCCGCTGTCACCGCCGCATGCTGGAGTTGGCACCGCGCGTGCTCACCAGCATCACCATCGACGATCGCAGAGGCGCAACCGGCCGTCTTGAAGGCAAGGTCAGAGATGTGGAACAGGTACTCGGCAAGCCGCTCTCGCGTGTCTGAGAACAATGTTTTCCATGGGAGACGAATGAACCTTGCCTGACGCCCGTGGGAGTGCGCTGCTTCGAAAACGGCCGGGCAACCATGAATCTGGCAGACGATGCCGCGCCGTTCTTGGATGGCTCCTTGAGGCGTGGATAATCCATTTCGAGCACTCAGGGGCCGAATCGTCACGCGAATTTCACATTCCTGTAATCGTCAACGGGTAGAATTCACAGCGGAACTTTAGCGCGAAACAGACGTGCGGGGTGAATATCGCCATGACTATGACCGTAGTTCGGTGCCCTTACTGCGTCTCAGGCTATGAGTTTAAGCCAATGGCAGCCGTTGCGGACGGGCGATTTTTCTGTGACAAATGCGGCCATTTGGCGATCCCCAGCGACGAGAACTTCAGGTGCGCTTGCCGGAAGTGCTTTGAGCTTCGGGCGCTCGATGCACGCCGATGCGGATAGACCTGATGGCATGTCCCGCTACTCGCGACCAAAAAGAAATAGGCCGCGAGTTTCCTGTTGCCAGTCAGTCACGCAGCCCAAACAACTCAGAGAGTTGTCGGTCTATGATGCGCGATCTGTGGCCCAGTCTGCCGTGGAAATTCTCGCAGTGCGATAATTGCTGCGCAAGGAGCTTGGTCATGAAGAGCAGACAGGGATACAAGGGCTACGTTATCGAGGCACGGTCGTACCAGCAACAGGATGGGGGATTCTCGGCGGAACTTTGGATCGAAGAACATGATGCGTCCGGCGTGACCGAAACTCAGTTCTACCTGCCCAGCACCTTCCCGACGCAGGAATTGGCGATTGAGGCAGCGGTTCAAGCTGGGCGGCAGAAGATCGACGTGGGCTTTGAGCGGGGATCGGTAGCGGTGAACGGCTGAGCACGCTCTTCCAAAAAATGGCTCCTCAGCCAGAGAACACATTCCCCCCTTCTGCCTGGAGCCCAAACCCGACCCGCCGCATCCAATTTGAGAATGGAGACCAATATGTACGTCGTTCTTGGAGCAAGCGGCAACACTGGACACGTAGTGGCGAAGAACCTTCTTGCCCGCAGGCAGAAAGTTCGTGTCGTCGGAAGAAACGCGGCTCATTTGCAACCTCTCGCGGCGGAAGGCGCGGAGATATTCATCGGTGATGCCACCGACGCGTCCGCCCTGACCAAAGCCTTCTACCAAGCGGACTCAGCCTACGTCATGATTCCACCCAACAATACCAGCAACGACTTCCGCGCTTTTCAGGACCGCGTCAGCGACGCGATCGCGGCGGCAGTAAGAAATGCGGGAGTCAAGAATGTTGTTTCGCTCAGCAGTTTCGGAGCCGAAAAACCCAGCGGAACCGGCCCCGTAGTCGGCGTCCACAACCTCGAAGAGAAGCTCAACCAGATCGACGGTGCGAACGTACTCCACCTACGCGCCGGCTACTTCATGGAAAACACGCTGCCGCAAGCGGGCGCCATTCGTATGCTCGGCACTGCGGTCGGACCGGTTAGTGCGAATCTGAAACTTCCCATGATCGCCACCTGCGACATCGGAGCGGCAGCCGCCGACGCTCTCGTGCGTCTAGCCTTCCGCGGCAAGCAGACGCAGGAGCTGCAGGGACAACGCGATCTCGACTACACCGAAGCCACCACTATTATCGGCAGGGCCATCGGCAAACCCGATCTTGGATACATCCAGGAGCCCGACAATCAGGTTCGAGCCGCAATGGTCCAAATGGGGATGTCCGAAAATTTCGCCGGCCTGATCTTGCAGCTGGCCGCCGCCCTCAACGCAGGACACATGCGCGCCCTAGAACCTCGCACCGCCAGCAACACAACGCCGACGAAGTTCGAAACCTTCGTAGCCGAGTCCTTCGTCCCGGCCTATCAACAACACGCAGCAGCGTAAACACCAAGATCGCAAACAACACAAAAAGAAAAGGCCACGCTGGTTTCGCAACGTGGCCTTTGTTTCAGGCTGGGCAAAGGCGAAAGGTCACGAGCCGAAACCCAAGGGTCGGTGGAATCAGAGATCGCTGGGCATATACTTGGATCGAAACTGTCGGAAAGGATAAACCTTATGAATCGGAAGAGCCTTCTACTTGCCGTAATGTTGATTCTGGTCTCTCTAGCGTGGGCGCAGAGCGCACCGCCACAGACACCTCCCCCCAAGCCCCCCATAGGCGAGCCCGGCCATGGTGACCAGATGGGTAGCGAGCACCTCCGCAACATGATGGAGATGGACAAACAGCACATGGAGGCCATGAAGGCCGACGTGGACAAAATGAAGGCATACCTCGACCAACTGAAAGCCAACGTGAACAAGATCAGCGAGCCCGCTGAGAAGGCGCGCTGGCAAACCAACGTAGATATGTGGGGTGTGATGGTTGGCCACATGGAACAGATGTTGAAACACATGGAGGCCATGGGTCCCGAAAAGGGCACGATGCACCACGGCGGAATGGGCGGCCACCCTTCTCCCCCGCCAACCGAACCGAAACCGGAGTAAGCTCGCGTTCCGGCGGGGTTGGAATCCTTTAGCTGCCAACAGCTACTTTGGCCTTTGGGACACGCCGTCCCTTTTTGAACCGAAAAGCTGAAGGTAGCGGCTCACCGCATACGGTTGGGGCGCTATGGTTTGAGGCAATGAAGCGGTCTTGGGGTGATGAACGATCAAA
>OCZU010000494.1_pt1 | contig 27235 bp, 28 predicted proteins | sample 1539001 | NCBI WGS metagenome assembly OCZU01 (sample SAMEA3539306, study PRJEB22396) | soil metagenome | biome: tundra; feature: field; material: soil | place: USA | collected 2010-05 | depth 0.15 m | reverse complement strand
GCAGCGATTGTTCAAGGAATCTTCAGCACGCGCGCCAACCCCACGGTCTTTCCCAACCAGACCTTCCCTCGTCTGGGTGATGTGCTCGCCAGTCCCTCGCTTACGGAGCAGTCGCCATTTTTGAACACGAACAATCTGCAATCCTATTCAGCGGGTGGACTGAGCGATGAAGTGTTCGAGAGCCTTCCAAGTCAGCTTCTGCCGCTGCTCAGGGAAGACTTCTTTGGGGCTTTAATCCAAACGAACAATCAATCGCTGTTGCAATTTACCGGCAATGATTTTTGCACCTATGCGGTTGAAGCTTCTTCAAATCTGATGGATTGGACGATCCTCGGCATCCACTCTCCCTTGAACGGAGTTTTCATTTTCACCGATATGACGCCTCTGAACACCGGCCAGCGGTTCTATCGGTCCGTTCTCTTACCTTAATCATTCCGAACTGATTTGCATGGGTGGCACAGGCGTCACGCCTGTCAAATTCGGCGTCGCGCCGAATTTCGTCCGCGACTCAATCCTCGGCCTTCATCAATCACCCGCCACGCGCGCGCCTTAAACGGTTTCCGGCGCGACGCCGGAAACAACCGGCCGGAGGCCGGTGCCACCCACAGGAACTGCCCGCCGCTCCTTCGGATTTCGCCCAACCTGTAGTGACGCTCGACAAAATTGCGGTTTGAAAATCGCCGACCCGCCCTCCGCCAAAGTCCTCCTGCAAAGCGTCAATACAATTCAATTGCGGACTCAGTGCGGAAAAATTCAAAGGGGTGATTCAGAGGTGGCCCAGGCGTCACGCCTGTCAAATTCGGCGTCACGCCGAATTTCGTTCGCGACTCCATCCTCGTCCTTCGTCAATCACCCGCCACGCCCGCGCCTCAAACAGTTTCCGGCGCGACGCCGGAAACAACCGGCCGGAGGCCGGTGCCACCGGAACGGAACCAAAGCCACATTTTTGTTTTCCATCCGCGTCCATCCGTGTTCATCTGTGGCGAGATGAAAGCCGTCATTCTCGCCGCCGGCAAAGGCACGCGCATGAGGGAACTCACCAATGAGATGCCCAAACCCATGCTCCCGGTGCAGGGCAAGCCGATACTCGAACACATCCTGCTGGACCTCATCGCCGCCGGCATCCGCAATGTTTTCATCGTCACCGGCTTTCGCGCCGAGGCCATTGAAAATTATTTTGGCGACGGCTCGAAATGGAACGTGCGCATCGCCTATGGCCGCCAGGTCGTTCAGGACGGCACGGGCAAAGCGCCGGAACTGGCGAAGGATTTCATTGGCACGGCGTCGTTTCTCCTCACCTACGGCGACATTCTCGTGAAGCTGGAGACATATCAGCAGATGATCCATCGTTTCAACGAGGGTTATTTCTCCGGCCTGATCACCGTCACCGGCGGACAGGACGTGACGAAGGGCGGGCTGAATTTTTTCGACGAGGAGTTCTGTCTCAAGCGAATCGTGGAAAAGCCGGGGCCGGAACAGTTGGAGCAACTGCGCCGCGACGGTTTGCTCAAGCCGAACGAACCGGTCTGGTACAACGCCGGCATCTACATCTTTAAACCCTCGCTGTTTGAATTCACCGCCCGCCTCCAGAAATCTTCGCGCGGCGAATACGAATTGACCGACGCCATAAACGCCCTGCTCGCCGCGCATCACAAGATTGCCGGACTGAAAATTGCAGGCCGCTGGGTGGACGTGCGGGATCCCGAAGTGCTGGCGTCGCTGGAACAAGATGCAACCTGACCCCGGCAGCAACTCCCTCTCCCTGCCCAAGCGGGGAGGGGGTTGGCGTGAGGGGCTTTGAGTTTGAAAACAGGCGTTTCCTTGCCCCGGCTCTCTCCTTCGTCGGAGGAGGAGAGGAAGAAAAACGGCTGCGCCCGCGAATTCCGCCCGCTGGCACAAGGCGCTTGATTTTTGCACAGCAGCTTGGCAAAAATGGAGGCTCAATCTGAAGTTGTCGCGTGTCTAAAGAAGAACCCATCGAACTGACCGGCTCGGTAACCCAGGTGTTGCCCGGCACCATGTTTCGAGTCGCCCTGCCCAACGGCCACGAAGTCCTCGCCCATATCTCCGGCAAGATGCGCAAGAACTACATCCGCATCAGCGTCGGTGACAAGGTTAACCTGGCCATGTCCCCTTACGACCTCGGCAAGGCGCGGATTACGTTCCGGCACAGTTGAGACGTGCGACGTGATTCGTGATGCGTGATCCGTGAAGCAACTCTGACGCGTTCGCCATTTTCTTGACGCATCACGCACCACGCATCACGCTTTCCCGATGCGCATTCACTTCTTTGGAGCCACCCGAACTACGACCGGCTCCATGTACCTTTTTGAAATCAACGGCAAACGCCTTCTCCTCGAATGCGGACTCTTTCAAGGCCATCGCGAAGAGATGACCAGCCGCAACCGCAATTTCCCTTTCGATCCGAAGCAGATTCACGCCGTGGTCTTGAGCCACGCGCACATTGATCACGCAGGCAACCTGCCCAATCTCGTCAAGCAAGGTTACTCCGGCCCGATTTATTGCACTCCCGCCACGCACGACCTTTGCAGCATCATGCTTGTGGACTCGGCGCACATTCAGGCCGACGACGCCAAGTTCGTCTCGAAAAAACACGCCCGGAAGAACAAGCCCGGCGTGGAACCGCTCTACACCATCGAGGACGCCCAGCAAGCCGTGAAACAATTGAACGCGGTGAAATACGAGCAGCCGTTTCAACCGGTGGACGGCGTGACGGTCACGTTTCGCGACGCCGGGCATATCCTCGGCTCGGCGCAGGTGATTCTGGACATTCAGGAAGGCGCGAGAAAATTTCGCCACCTGTTCAGCGGCGACGTCGGGCGCGGCCGTGACGAGATGTTGTGCGATCCGATTCCGGTTGAAAACGTGGATTACCTCCAGGTCGAATCCACGTATGCTTCGCGCGAACACAAGGCGCCCCAGGATGCCGATGACCTCGTCTGCCGCTTCATCAATGACGCGTTGCGGAACAAAGGCAAGATCATCATTCCATCGTTTTCCGTGGGGCGCACACAGCAGATTGTGTATGTGTTGCATCGAATCACCCTGAGCCAATGCCTGCCGGTTGTGCCGATCTTTGTGGACAGCCCATTGAGCACAAATGCCACGGGCATTTACCGCAAACATCCGGAATGTTTCAATGAAACCTTCAAAAAGTTTCTCCTGCGCGAGCCCGACGCATTCGGCATGGCCAACCTCATTTACATCCGTGACGCCGAGGAATCCAAAAAATTGAACGATCGGAAGGAACCGATGATCATCATCAGCGCGTCCGGCATGTGCGAAGCGGGACGCATCCGGCACCATTTAAAAAATAACATCACCGACGCGCGCAACATGGTTTTGTTCGTCGGCTACTGCGCCGAAGGCACGTTGGGAGCGATGATTCTGGCCGGCAGATCGCCCGTCAACATTTTCGGAGAACCGTATGTGGTTCATGCCAAAATTGCCTCGATTGATTCCTACTCCGGTCACGCGGATAAAAACGAATTGCGCCGTTACGTCGAAAAAATTTCCGGTGACTTCAAAAAAATAATCTGCATCCACGGCGAAGAATCGGAGTGCCTCGCCCATGCGGACACTCTGCGCACGATGAAACCAAGGGCGCAAGTCATCGTGCCGGAATATAAACAGGTGGTGGAGATTTAGGCGGAAAAAGTGGAAAGCAGAAACCAGCAAGCGCGTGCCGCTGCCTGTTTTCGCTTTCCGCTTTCTCGCTTTCCGCTTTACTCACAATTCATCCTCACGCTCGGCGTAAAACAACTGATGAGCGCGGTCGTAATCCGCTTCCGGCACGAAAACTTTCGCGAGCCGGTTTAAATCGCCATCGTCCGGCAGGCCGGGATCAACAAATTCCTGCGTGGCGTTGATGCCGTGTTTTTCCAGCATCACCACGAGCATCTCGGTGTTGACGACCGGGCCGGTGTAGAAAAGTTTCACGCCGACAAATTAACCACGGATGGACACGGCGTAAAGCCGCGTGGCGCCCACGCCGCTATACGCGGATGAACACGGATTTTCAGGGAAGCATTTGCCCGGTTGGAATTTTTGGGGAGCGCGGCGGTGTCGCCGCGACCAGCCGCAGCTGATCCCGCCCGGCGCGGGACACAGCCGCGCTCCGGGAAAGCGTCAGGGAACGGCCAGACGGTTTGTGGCCACGCCTGTGCTTCTGAGAGCCTGCTGCAAACCTGATTCGGCAAATGACTGAACGCTGCCGTCGGCCATCAAAACATTTCCCTGATTCACATGCAGTTCGCGCGTCCAGCCCATGAGTTCGTTCGTGCCTCGCGAATGCAGGCCGGGGGAAAGTGCCGCACCTTTGACAGACAGGTTGCGGTCACCGGCGAGAAACATGGTGGGATTCATATCCATCGAGTCCACGCCAACGAAGTAACTGGTGTTGGAATTGCCACTGAACGGAATTATTCCTGAACTCACGGAAGCTTCAAATCCCGAAGCCATCTTTCGCTTTGGGTCTGTGTCCTGCGGGCAAAACAAAATCTTCGGCGTGTTGAGTTCATTGGACATGACTTGAAAATGCCGCCAGACAACCCCGCTTTCGACCAGTTCCATCGTTCCGCCATTCGTCATCGAAACACTCATGGGATATTTGTCGTTGTTGTCTCCTTCCCAAACTCGAAAAGCCAGGCCAACTTGTTTCAAGTTGTTTTCACAGTACATCCCCTGTGAGGGGCGTCGCGGCCTTGTCAGCGCAGGCAAAAAAACCGCCGCCAATAGCAGTAGAACGCTTATCACGATTAGAAGTTCAAACAGCGTCAAACCGCGAACCTTGATTTCAGGAAAATTCGTTTTCATCGTTGCAACTCAGCCATTCGCCTTTTCATTCGTGCGAGCCGTGCGCGGCGCGCGCGACGGTCCAGCCAGCGCGCCAGCAACACGAGCAGCAAAATCAACAGCAGCAGCCAGAGCAGCCAGCGCGTGGCGTGCAGGCTTTCGCGCATCGCCTGAGGGAACTGTTGCGCGAACGTTGCTTCGTCCGAATTCGCGGTCCCCGCTGGCGGGTTGGCGTGCTCTTTGGCCGGCGCGGCTACTTGGTTTGTTGGTGGAGTTGGCTCCACTGAAATCTGGCCATGAGTTGTTGCCTGCGGGAAATTCAACTGCATGCTGCCAGGTGAAAGTCTATTCGAAGCTCGTCCGGCATTTGGTGGATTTGTGGGCGATAGCGATGCTGCGGCTGCGGTGCGGGTATTCGACAAGGTTGATGAACTTGTCCGGGCGTTTTCCGGAAGAGAGGCGTTCGGGTTGGTCCCCGTTTTGTTGGCGGCAGGATCGGGCGGCACGGGTTGACCGCCTGCCAGCAAGAGCCCTTCCACAACTGGTTCCACGATATCTTCAGGCACGATTTCTTCCGACGGTAGAAGCGCATCAGAGGATTCTTCCACATGACCATCCGAGAAAAGAATATTGCCTTTTCTCTGATGCAAATTCGCCGGCCAATGTTGCAGATTGAGTGGCGGCGGAATGTGGTCGATTTGGCTACTGCGAGAGATTGGGACAGCAGGAAGATTTCCATCGGCCGAGAGAATGCAGTTGGGGATGCTAGGATCAGCTTTGAGGCCAATGACGTAGCTGATATTATGGTTGTCGAACTGGACGAAATTCGTCGCCGGCCAGCGCCAGCCTGGCAAATCTGCAGGACAGACGAGGGGTTTCGGTGTGACGAGCGCGCCTGCAAGCGGACGGAAATCTTCATAACATACGCCGACAATCTCCAGCGAACCGCCATCGTTGGTGGAGACGTGCGTTGTGAATTTTCCCTGGTGATCGTGCGCGAACAAATGAAAGGCGAGACCGGTTTCCTTGAGGTTGTTCACGCATTCAACGCGTCTGGCGCGGGCCTTGGCCTGGCCGAGGACGGGCAACAACAAGGCGGCGAGAATTCCAATGATCGCAATGACGACAAGCATTTCGATCAAAGTGAACGCTCCTTCTTTGCGACTGGTTTGCGTCATGATCATGCCTGCCGCAATTTTTAGCAACGATCGTGCCGTGCGGATTTGCTCGGAAATATGCGAAGTGCGAAACCAGAAATGCGTGAGTCCCACGCATGACGCGTGAAATCCACGCATCTTAAACTTCGGCAAGATTGAAAAACGGCCTCGTTAGTCCTACCGCCAATACCCGCGAATCCAAACGTAACTGCGCTGATGCCTTACCCAATGGCCCGGAATCCAATGGGCGTCCGGATGCGGGGCCACAGCGAAGCGGCCGCCGGCCCACAACCAATTTCCCCGCCATTCCCAGCAGCCCGGCACCCAGACGTATTGCGGCCCGGGCGCGGCGCCGACCACCTCCACCTGTGGCGCGGGCGGTGGCACCCGGATGACCGTTTCGCCGCTTGCGCGAGGCGGCGCAGGCGCGGGTTCCCGCACGTAAACAGTCCGGTGTTGAGCGCATCCGGCACCCAGCAAAAGACCGGCCGTCGCGGCTAATTCCAGAACCAACACGGAAATTTTCCTCATGGCAAACAAACAGTTGCTTCGTTATGACGAATGCTTCGCCGATTTGTTCGTCGCAACTGCCCTTGGAATTTAGCAAGGCGCGTGCCGGTTCATTGTGGCAGTCTCCTGAGTTGACTGGAGCGCGGCTGTGTCGAAGACCAGCGGCAGCAGGTTCAGCGCGCTGCGGCTGGTCTTCGACACAGCCGCGCTCCGAAGAATGCAAATTAGGACCCGGCTTTCATTGCGCCGCTTGCGTCAGGCCTTGGCTTCAACTGTGTCCAGATTTTCCTCCGCTTCGTCCGCTTCGTCCTCCGTGATGGCTCCCGATTCCTCGGCGACGTGTTGTTTGGCGATGAGAACGTAAATGGCGGGAATCACCAACAACGTGAAGAGTGTGCCGAGAGCCATGCCCGAGACGATCACGATGCCGATGGAATTCCGCGCGGCGGCGCCCGCGCCCGTCACGAGCGTCAGCGGAAAGTGGCCGGCCACCGTCGCGACGCTGGTCATCAGCACGGGGCGCAGCCGGGTCAGGGCGGCTTCGCGCGCGGCTTGCAGTTTGGTCCTGCCGCCGCGTTGCAGTTCATTCGCGAACTGGACGATGAGAATGCCGTTTTTTGAAACCAGTCCGACGAGCGTGACGAGGCCGACCTGCGAGTAAATGTTCAGCGTGGTCGTCCAGCCGTTGGTGAAGAAAGGCACGCCCTGGCCCGGCATTTTCAGGAAGCAGAACATCAGCGCGCCGAACAAGGCCAGCGGCACGGAGCCAAGCAGGATGATGAGCGGATCGCGGAAGCTGTTGAATTGCGCGGCCAGCACGAGGAAAATCAAAACCAGCGCCAGCAGGAGCGCGGGAACAAATTTATTTCCTTCCACCCGCAATTGCCGCGATTCGCCGGTGTAATCAAGCGTGTAACCTTTCGGCAGAATTTTCGCCGCTTCTGTTTCCAGAAAGGTGAGCGCATCGTTCAGCGGGCGGACGGCCACGCCGCTGAGTTTGACGGCGTTGAGCTGCTGGAAGCGGTTCAACGCGCGCGGCGTGGTTTTCTTTTGCAGCGTGGCGAACGTGTTCACGGGAATGAGCTGGTTGCCCGGGCCTTTCACGTAATGATTCTCCAACTGGGCCGGATCGAGGCGCTCAATGCGTTTGAGCTGCGGGATGACTTTGTAGCTGCGTCCGGCGAAGTTGAAGCGGTTGACGAAATTGCCGCCGACCAGCGCCGCGAGATCGGAGCCGATCGTCGCCATGTCCAGTCCCAGCGCCGCCACTTTGTCGCGATCCAAAATCAGTTCGACTTCAGGCTGGTCAATCTTGGTGTCAATTTCCGGCGGGAAGGCAAACAGTCCGCTGGCCGCCGCCTTCTGCTGCAACTGTTGCGCGAACTCCAAAATCTGTTGCGGTTCCGCCGTGGAGGACAGAATGATTTCCACCGGAAAATCGCCGCCGCCGGGCAGGGCCGGAGGCGTCACGAGAAACATGCGAATGCCGGGAATTTTGTTCACGTCCAATTGCACCTGGGGAACGATCTGGAACACCGTGCGTTTGCGCTCGCCCCATGGCTTGAACACCATGCCGCTGATGCCATTGTCGGGAAAAGTGATTTGAAACGTTTTGTCGGTTTCCGGCACGGCCTGGAGTTTGCGATTCACTTCATCCGTGTAAAACGTGGTCTGGTCAATCGTGGCGTCCGCCGCCGCCGTCACAATGCCGAGCGCAAAACCCTGGTCTTCTGTCGGCGCGAGTTCGCTGGAGGAGAACATGAACAGCGGAATCACCAGCAGGCTCAATACAACCCAGACGATGTAAACCGCCGGGCGCGCGTTCAGCGTCATATCCAATATGCGTCCGTAAAATTTTCGCAGACGGTCGAAGCCGTGATTTATTTTTCCGACCAACCCGCGATCTTCGTTGCCAGCTTTGGGGAGCAATTTCGCCGACATCACGGGCGATAGCGTCAGGGCCACGATCCCGGAGATGAACACCGCGCCGGCCAGCGTCATCGCAAACTCGCGGAACAGCGAGCCGGTCAATCCGCCCTGGAACGCAATGGGCGCATACACCGTGGCCAGCGTGATCGTCATGGCGATGATCGGGCCGACCAGTTCGCGCGCGCCAAGCAACGCCGCCTGGGTCGGGGTTCTGCCTTCGCGGATGTGGCGCTCCACGTTTTCCACCATCACGATGGCATCATCCACCACCAGGCCGACGGACAACACCACGGCGAGCAACGTCAGCAGGTTGAGTGAGAAACCAAAAATCTGCATCAGGAAAACCGCGCCGATGAGGGACACGGGAATCGCCACCAGCGGCACGAGCACCGAACGCAACGAGCCGAGGAACAAAAAGATCACGATGGCGACGATGAGCAGCGTGTCAATGAGGGTTTTCAGAACCTCATGGATGGCATCGTCAATGTATTTGGTGGCGTCGTAGGCGACACGTCCTTGAAGGCCGGTTGGCAATTCTTTTTGAATGGCCTGCATTTCCGTGCTGACGCGTTTGATGACGTCCAGTGAATTTGCATTGGGCAAAACCCACACGCCCATGAACACGGCGCGCTCGCCGCTGAACCGCACCTCGGAATCGTAATCCTCCGCGCCGAGCACCACGTCGGCCACGTCGCGCAGGCGCACCAGTTGATCGCCGGACCGGCGGATGACGAGGTTGCGAAATTCCTCGGTGGAACGCAGGTCGGTGTTGGCGGTGAGGTTGACCTGCACGAGCGAACCCTTCGTGCGGCCGACCGCCGAGAGGAAATTATTCGCCGCCAGCGATTCGCGGATCTGGTTCGGGCTGATGTTGAACGCCGCGAGCCGGTCGGATTTGAGCCAGATGCGCATGGCGAAAGTCCGCCCGCCGAGAATGTCCGCGCGCTGCACGCCCGCCAGCGCGGTGAGCCGCGGCTGGACCACGCGCACGAGATAGTCGGTGATCTGGTTCGCTTCCAGAATGTCCGACGTGAAGCTCAGATAGGCCGACGCGAAGCGCGTGTCAGCAGATTCGATGTTGATGACCGGCACTTCGGCTTCCGGCGGCAGATCGTTGCGGACCTGGTTCACCTTCGAGCTGATCTCCGACAGCGCCTTGTTTGCGTCGTAATTCAGTTTCAGCCGCGCGGTGATCGTGGACAGGCCGAGCTTGCTGCTGGATTGCAAATAATCAATCCCGTCGGCGGCGGCGATGGCGCGTTCCATTGGTGTGGTAATGAAGCCGCGCACCAGCTCGGCGCTCGCACCGACGTAAACCGTCGTGATGGTGATCGTGGCGTTTTCGCTGCGTGGATACTGGCGCACCGTGAGCGTCTTGATGGCTTGAAAACCGGCGATCAAAATCACCAGGTTCACCACGAGGGCAAGCACCGGGCGTTTGATGAAGATATCGGTGAAAGATTTCATGGGTTAGTTGGGAAACATCGAACACTCAACATCCAACGCCCAATATTCAATGGCACAGCGGGGTTCGCGCGTTCACATTGGGCGTTGAATGTTGAATGTTGAATGTTGAATGTTTCCATATGTTCCTCGTCAGTGCCGCCCGGGTCGCGTTCAACTATCCGACGGATTGGGTTTCTTGTCGGACTTGGGAGCCAGTTCGTTGTTTTCGACCACGGACATCCCGTTGCGCAGTTTGAAAATTCCCGAACTGACCACGCGGTCGCCGGGCTTGAGGCCGGAGACGACACTGATAAAATCTCCGCGCGTGCGGCCGGAGCGGATGAATTGCTGGCGCACGACCAGCCCGGCCGCCGAGTTGGTGGCCGACTCGATCACATAAACCGAATCGCCAAACGGCGCGCTGAGGACGGAAGTGGCCGGAATGGCCAGCACGTTTTGCTCTTCCGGCAGCAACACTTCCACGCGGGCGAACATGCCCGGACGCAATGATTGATCGGCGTTTTCGAACGTGGCCTGCAAGCTGATGCTGCGCGTGGTGGCGTTGAGATCTGGATTGAGCGCCGTCAAGGTGCCTTCAAATTGGCGGTCGGGATACGTGTCAGTCATCAGGCGCGCGTGCATCCCGATTTTGAGCCGCGCCAATTCCTGTTGCGGGAGCGAAAAATCCGCATACACCGGCTCAAGCGATTGCAGCGAGACAATGGGTTTTCCCGCTTCGAGATATTCGCCGAGATTGACCTGGCGGATGCCCAACCGCCCCGCGAACGGCGCGCGAATGGTTTTCTTATCAATCGCCGCGCTGATGGCGTCGGCGTTGGCTTGCGCCTGTTTCAAAGAGGCTTCGGCGGAGTCCAGTTCGGATTGCGAGACGGTGCTGTCCGCCCGGAGGCTGCGCGCGCGCACGGCGCTGACGCGCGCCCATTCGACCTGCGCCTCGGCGGCCTTGAGCTGGGCTTCCTCGGTCGAGGTGTCGAGCCGCACCAGCAGGTTGCTCCGGGCCACCACCGCGCCGGATTCAAAGGCGATTTCACGCACGGTTCCGGCCACTTCCGGCGTGACAATCACTCCCTGAACCGCCACGACCGAGCCGATGGCGGACAACGAGTTTTGCCATTTTTCCTCGCGCGCGACAAACGACGAGACGGTTTCGGGCGGCTGCACATAAGCCTTGCCGGCGGCAACGAGCGTTTTTATTTGCAGGATCTTCACTCCCGCGAGCACGCCAAGGATCCCGGCAACAATTACAACGGCGACGATAATTTTCAGTTTCATGTTTTTTTCCTGCGCTAAAAATTTGCCGGAAAACAGGCTCAGGTCGTTCGCTTCTTCACGGCGGCGCCCGCCAGAAATAATTTCACTATTCGCACAGCCGTCTGCCGATTCAAGCGGCAATCGGGCATCAACAATTGCGACACCAGGTAGGAGTTCAACTGGCCGTAAAAGCCGAAGGCCAGTTCCCGGCTGTCAAACTGCCTGTCCAGAACACCCGCCGCAACGCCCTTTTTCATGAGCGAATGAACGAACTCGAAATTCCGCTCGCACTTCTCGGAACAACGCAACCCCTCCGGAACTTCACCGGGAGCGGCAAAGGCGGTGGCAAAGGCGATGCGCATCAACTCGCGGTTGCTTTGCAGGTAATCGAAAAGCGCCGCCAGAATGTCAACCAACTGGCTTTTCAAATCCGCGGTGCTGGCCGCCGCAGCCTGCATCAGGCGGTGGCGCTCGTCATGCGCCTGGTCCACCAGCGCTTGAAACAGCCCGGCCTTGTCCGGGAAATGATAATATAGCGCCGGCTTGGAAACGCGCGCTTCATCAACAATCTTCTGCACCGACGCGGCGGAGTAGCCGCTGTGCGCAAAATGCTTGAGCGCGGCCCGCAAAATCTGCTGCCGCGCTTCCGAATGATTGACCGTTTTGGCCATAAACTTACCGAACGGTAGGTATGGCTCATGACAAAGTCAACCGGTGTTTGAAAACAGTGGCCTCCACACCCCGTCCCCGTGGTAACTTATTTTCCACCGAGGCTTCGCCCGCAGCTCCCCCGAGGAGGCGAGTGAGAAAAAACGGTTAGGGACAAACCGCGCCCCGTGCCTGCGCTTTGAGGATTGATACTCGCCGCTGCTTTTCTTACGGTGACAGCGGGATTGCAAACAGACGGGTGTTTGCCCGGAATTTAAACACATATTTAGAACGGAAAAGCTTATGAAAATTTATCGCGCACAATTGATCTGGATGCCAGCCGCGCTGGCGGCGCTGGCCTTTGCACTGACCGGCTGCAACAAACCCGCCGGCGAAAATTCCGGCGGCGGCGACACCATCAAAGTTGGGGAGTTCGCCTCACTCACCGGCAGCGAGGCGGCGTTTGGCCAGTCGTCGCACAAAGGCACCTTGCTGGCGATTGATGAGCTCAACGCCGCCGGCGGCGTGCTGGGAAGGAAAATTGAATTGATTTACGAAGACGACCAGAGCAAACAGGGCGAATCCGCCACGATCGTAAAAAAACTCATTTCCCGCGACAAAGTCGTGGCTATTCTCGGCGAGGTCGCCTCCGGCCGCTCGCTCGAAGCCGCCCGGATCTGCCAGGACAACAAAATTCCGCAAATCTCCCCCTCGTCCACCAACCCCAAAGTCACTGAAACCGGCGATTACATTTTCCGCGTCTGCTTCACCGATCCGTTCCAAGGCAAACTGCTCGCCGACTTCGGACGCGACACGTTGCACGCCAAGCGCGTTGCGATGTTGACCGACGTGGCTTCGGCCTACAGCGTCGGGCTGGCGGATTATTTCAAGCAGCCGTTCGTGGCCGCTGGCGGAACGATTTTGATCGAGCAGAAATACAGCAGCCGCGACAAGGATTTCAAAGCGCAACTCACCGCCATCAAAGCCGCCAATCCGGACGCGATCTTTGTGCCGGGTTATTATACGGAAGCGGGCTTGATCGTGTTGCAGGCGCGGCAGCTCGGCATCGAAGTCCCGATGTTTGGTGGCGACGGCTGGGAGGCGCAGGAATTGATTCAGATTGCGGGCGACGCTTTGAAAAACACTTTTTATTCGACGCACTTCTCACCGCTGAAGGACACGCCCGAAGTTCAGAAATTCGTCAAAGCCTTCCAGGCCAAATTCGACGGCGAGATTCCCGATGCGATGGCCGCGCTGGGCTACGACTCCGCGCTGGTACTCGCCGATGCGATCAAGCGTGCGGGCACGACCGAGTCCGCGAAATTGCGTGACGCCCTGGCAACCACCGACATCCCTGGCGCCACCGGGCGGACCAAAATTGACGCCAAGCGCGACGCCCCCAAGGCCGCGGTCATCATCACGGTCGAAAATGGGAAGTTCAAATTTCTGCAGGACGTCGCGCCTTGAGGAAGTTGAGAGTTGAGAGTTGAGTGTCGGAAAAAGGAAAGGAAAACAATTATGTTCAATTTTGAGAAACTGGAAGTGTGGCACAAAGCCATCGCATTTGCCGATCGAGTTTATGATTTGACCGGAAGTTTTCCGGGCGACGAACGGTTTGGCCTGACAAACCAGATGCGGCGCGCAGCGGTTTCCATTGCATCAACTCTCAACTCTCAACACTCCTGAACGAGTTTCTTCAACAACTGATCAACGGCCTGTCGCTCGGCGCGATTTACGCGCTCATTGCGATCGGCTACACGATGGTCTATGGCGTTCTGCGCTTCATCAACTTTGCGCATAGCGAAGTGTTCATGGTCGGCGCGTTCGCCGGTTTTTATCTCGCGCGACTTTTTCCCAACCCAACGGTCGCGACCGGTCTGCTGGTTCTGGCCGGCGCGATGATCATTTGCGCCATTCTGGGCGTGACGATTGAAAAACTCGCCTACCGCCCGTTGCGCGGGCGTTCGACGCTCACGGTGCTCATCACCGCCATTGGCGTTTCCCTGTTGTTACAGAACCTTGGGCAACTCATCTTTGGCCCGAATCCGAAATCATTTCCCAAACTGTTTCCGCAACACAACTTCATCCTGCCCGGGCACATCGTCATCTCCAGCGACCAACTCACGGTCTTTTGCGTGACGCTGATCCTGCTCACGGGGCTGCGGCACGTCGTTATGAAAACGCGCATCGGCACGGCCATGCGCGCGCTGTCGTTCAATCCCATCGCGGCCTCGCTCGTCGGCATCAACAACGACCGGGTCATTTCATTCACCTTCGCGCTCGGCTCGGCGATGGCGGCGGGCGGCGGAATTCTTTACGCGCTGAACTATCCGTCCATTGACCCGCTTATGGGCACGCTGCCGGGTCTCAAGGCGTTTGTGGCGGCCGTGCTGGGCGGCATCGGCAATCTTCCCGGCGCCGCGCTGGGCGCCATGGTCATCGGCCTGGTGGAAACGTTCGTCCGTGGTGGCCGCTGGTCCACTTACGCCGATGCGATTGTTTTCAGCATCCTGATTTTAATCCTGCTCTTCCGGCCCGCCGGACTGCTCGGAAAACTGGAAGTGGAGAAAGTATAACCAATGACCAATCACGAATTGCGACTGGAGAATTCAATCCGGCCATTTCCGTCCATTCGCCCTCCGTCATTCGGCATCCGAGATTGATTCATGCCTTCGCGCTCGCAATACATTTTGTTGGCCGCGCTGGTTGCGAGCTTCGTCGTCTCCCTGTTTTCCAGCGCGTACAATCCCTACTTTCTAGACATCGCCGTCACCTGCGGCATCAACATCACACTCGCGGTCAGCCTGAATCTGATCAATGGCTTCACCGGCCAGTTTTCGCTCGGCCACGCCGGATTCATGGCCATCGGCGCTTTCTCGTCCGCCGTGCTGACCACGAATTACGGCGACAAACTGCTGCCTCTGGTCGGGGGACAAACCTGGATATTGTTTCCGCTCGCGCTTTACGCGGGCGGACTTGTCGCGGCGGCCGCGGGGCTGCTGGTGGGCGTGCCTTCGTTGCGGTTGAAGGGGGATTATCTCGCCATCGTGACGCTCGGTTTTGGAGAAATCATCCGCGTCATTTTGCAAAACATCAAAGCCGTGGGCGAATCGCGCGGGATGTTCGGCATCCCGGACTATACGAACCTGTTTTGGACGTTCGGTCTCGCGGCCATCACGATTTATGTCGTCTGGGCGCTGGTGAATTCCACCTACGGCCGCGGCTTCATCGCCGTGAGCGACGATGAAGTGGCCGCTGAAGCCATGGGCCTCAACACGACCCGCTACAAAATCACCGCGTTCGTCGTCGGAGCTTTTTTCGCCGGTCTCGCCGGCGGGATTTACGCCCACTTCAAACAATACATCGCGCCCGCCGGTTTTGATTTCAACAAATCCATCGAGATCGTCGTCATGGTCATCCTCGGCGGCATGGGCAAGAACGTGGGCGTGATCCTCGCGGCGGTGCTGCTGACCGTCATCACGGAACCGCTGCGCAAATTCGGCGGCTACCGGATCATCCTCTACTCGCTGTTGATCATCGGACTGATGATCGCCCGGCCACAGGGTTTGTTCACCTGGCCGCTGTGGAAACGAAAAGCCGCGTGACGCATGGCTGCCGACCTCAAACCGCTGCTCGAACTGGACCGCTGCACGATTCGCTTTGGCGGTTTGACGGCTGTTTCGGAACTCTCGATGAACCTTGGCGAACAGCAATTGCTCGGGCTGATCGGCCCGAACGGCGCGGGCAAAACCACCGTCTTCAATCTCATCACCGGCGTGTATCAACCAACCACCGGCGGCCTTCGCTTCGCCGGAGAACCGCTCGCCGGCCGCAAGCCGTACCAAATCACCAAGCGCGGCATCGCGCGCACCTTCCAGAACATCCGGTTGTTTGCCAGCCTCAGTGTCCTGGACAATGTCCGCGTCGCGTTTCATCTGCATCTCAAGCACGACGCGCTGCATTCGCTGCTGCGCTTGCGCGCCTTCCAGCAGGAAGAGGCGCGGATCGTGGAGCAAACGCTGGAGCTGCTGCAAATTTTTCGTCTCGAAAAATTCCGCGACGCACCCGCGAAAAGTTTGAGTTACGGCGACCAGCGGCGGCTGGAAATCGTCCGCGCGCTGGCCACGCAACCAAAGTTGTTGCTGCTCGACGAACCGGCGGCGGGGATGAACTCCAGCGAAAAGGCGGAGCTGATGAAGCTCATCCAGTTCATCCAGGACAAATTCAAGATCGCCGTGCTGCTCGTGGAGCACGATATGCAGGTGGTCATGGGCATCTGCCAGCGCATCGTCGTGCTGGATTACGGCGAGAAAATCGCCGAAGGCACGCCGGCCGAGGTGCGGAAAAACCCGAAGGTCATCGAGGCATACCTGGGCGAGGAATCAATTAAACCGTAGCAACCGAAGTCACGAGGCTCTGACTAAATTTACGATATGGGATTTACGATTTACGAAATGACCGAGGACTCGAACACGGTTTGCAAATCGAAAACAGTGAACCTCCTCACGGCGGTTGCATAACAATGCTTGAAATCAAAAATCTTGTTGTGAACTACGGCGCCTGCGCCGCGCTGCACGGCATCTCGCTGCAAATCAAGCCGGGCGACATCGTCACGCTCATCGGCGCGAACGGCGCGGGGAAGACCACCACGCTCAAGACCATTTCCGGCCTGCTCAAACCGCGCGCGGGCGAGATTCTTTACGGCGGCAAAAACATCGCGGGCCTGCCGCCGCACCAGCTCGTCAAGCTCGGCATTGCCCATGTGCCGGAAGGCCGCATGGTTTTTGCGAACCTCACCGCTCACGAAAACCTGATGATGGGCGCGTATCTTCAGCGCGATAAAACCGTCATCCAGCGGGAGCTGGAATTTGTCTTCGGCATTTTTCCCCGGCTTAAGGAACGCGAAAAACAAATCGCCGGCACCCTCTCCGGCGGCGAACAGCAAATGCTTTCCATTGGCCGCGCGCTGATGAGCAAACCAAAATTCCTGATGATGGACGAACCATCCCTTGGCATCGCGCCGCTGCTGGTGAAAACGATCTTTGAAAAAATCGTCGAGATCAACCGCGATCGCGGCATCACGATTTTGCTTGTCGAACAGAACGCGAACCTCGCTCTGGAAATTTCCCACCGTGGCTACGTGCTCGAAACCGGCCGCATCCTTTTGCAGGACACCTCCGCCGCGCTGCGCCAGAATCCGCAGGTGAAGAGCGCGTATCTCGGCGGTTGATTTCCGGCCGCCGTTACGGGATCAGCACGTGATTCCTTCCGCTTCCGTTCGAATCGCCTTCCGTCAGGGCGCGGTCCAGATTGCTGGTGAGCCTGGCTTGCACCGGCCGGGCGACGCTGCCATCGGCCATGAGCAGGCTGCCGCCGTTGCGATGCAGTTGCGGCGTCCACCGGATGTTCGGAAACCGGGCGGGATCAAGCGAGGTCGCCGTGCCGCTGGTGATGGCGGCGCGCGGGCATGATTCCGTCGAGCCGCCGCCGTTGGAGATGTTGCGGTCCCCCGCCAGAATGGATTGCGCCCGCCGCACGAGGGTGTGCGTGCCGACAAAATAGCTCAGGGACTTGTTCTGGTTGGTTAGGCCGGCAAATCCTCCCGGCTGGTTGGAAAAATTCGCCGTTGGCGTTCGCTCCCGGTCCGCGGGGCAATACAGAAGCCGCGGCGTCACCAGGTCATTGGACAAAACCAGGAAATGCTGCCAGGCCAGCGTCAGGGTGCGCGTGCCGCCGTCGCTTGTATTCACCTGGTACGGAAACAGGTCGCGGTGGTCGTTCACAAAAATGTTCATCGCCAGACCGATCTGGCGCAACTGGCTGATGCAACTGGCGCGCAGGGCCTGTTCCTTGGCCCGGGCGAGTGCGGGCAGCAACAGCGCGGCCAGGATCGCAATGATCGCGATGACCACCAAAAGCTCGATAAGTGTGAACGCGGCAGGCTGGATGGGGTGGCGCGTTGTGGCTGGCATGGACTGGACTGGAAGGTAGGACACGCGGGCCAAAAGTCAATTCAGAACCCGATTTCCGCCGCAACGAAACTTCAGATTTGTCACCTTCACCTCGCGCTGGCCGCGCGTTCAAGCCGGCTGGTTGCCGCTGTCATGCACTTCCAGATCCTTCTCGAATTTGTTCAACTGTTCGGCCCGGGGCAGCTTGTTCGCGACTTTCGCCTCTGCTTTCGGCGTCGGCTCGGGGTCCGTCTCCCGGACGGGGGTTTCCACGATTACGCCTTTGTCCGGCCCGGGCTCCGCAATGGGATGTTTTTCATTCATCTGCCCTGAATCCTAACACGGCGTGCAAAGAATCTCATATAAGCACAACACCCCATACGACCCGCGCGACTGGCCGGGTTCCCGCCCACGCAGGTGATTTGGTGCTCGAGCCTTTGCTGGACGCGCTGAACATCGTCCGGCGGCTGGTGGAAAGTAGGAGACGACGTGACGAGGCTCTAAATAAAGAATCCCCCGGCTCGCCGGAAATTTTAAGCCTCCTCACGTCGTCTCCTACAACCGAATTCACGAACGAGGATGTTTATGCCTTCACCCGCGAGTTGGGAAGAGCTGCATCCCGACAACCGCCACGTCAAAGATAAGATTCGCCAGCAACTGCAAGTCCTGCGCGATGCCGGACTGCTTTTGCACGTCGAGCGCGGTTGGTGGCGTCTGCGGTGAAGAATCCCAACGGGATTCCATCCATCAGCCAGGGTTGCGAGGAACGAGCTACCCTGGGTCAACCGTCCAAAGAATTTTCAACCCTGAAAGGGTTGTTTCACGGTTTCGCGCGAATTGATTCAACCCTTTCAGGGTTGTTTCATTTTATTTCGTTACCCAGCGTAGCCCTCCTTCGTCGTGCAACGCCGGGCTGAATGACGAAATCCCTTTGGGATAGTTGCGCGGCAAAACCTTTTGACACGAAGAGGTTTTGTAATATTTTCCCCAGGTGATCCGCAGCGAGTCTTCAATCCATATCGCCAGGCCGGTCGGCGACGTTTTCACGTTTGTAGATGATATTTCCAAAGCTCCTTCGTGGCTGGAGTCGTGCGCGGAGATTAAACAAGTTTCGCCCGGCGTCAAAGGTGTCGGCACAAAGCTGCACTATGCCTACCGCCAAGGCGGACACGTTGGAGAAATGGACGGCGTGGTAACGGCTTACGAGAAGGATGGGCGGTTGGAAATGAAATATGCGGATGGGACGTTTGAAGTGGAAATTCAGTTTCGATTTGCGAGTGAGCCGGGCGGAACAGCTTTGGCGCACAGCATCGCGATCACTCCGAAGAGATTTCTGGCCCGGCGGATGTCGCCAATGATACGCAGGATGAATTGCAAACAAGTCGCGGATAATTTGTCGCGGCTGAAGCAGCAGCTCGAAGGCGCCTGACAGCGTATTTCCCGGGTTGCGCCACCCCATCACCGTTCTGATTTGGGCGAGCCTCCGCGACAGCCCCGTAAATGGAACACGAACTCATCAATGAAAATTATTCGTCGTAACGCGCCGGAAGCCGTGTTCCGGGTTCGTCTGGTTGCGGGCGGAATCATGAGTAATAAATTACCGTATCTGCCGTGCTGGTTTGCCTTGTGGTGGCTGGCCGGTTCACTGACGGCTTTGGCCGGGCCGCCGTTTGCGACGGATGATCCTGCGCCGGTTGATTATCAACATTGGGAATTTTATATCGCCTCGCAGCATGTCAAAACGTTCGACGGCTGGTCGGGTACGGCACCGCACATCGAATTGAATTACGGCGTTGTTTCCAACGTGCAGCTTCATCTCATCGCGCCGCTGGCTTACGATGCGCCGTCGGGCGGTGGCACGCATTACGGTTACGGCGACACCGAGCTTGGCGTGAAATTCCGTTTCCTTCAGGAAACGGAACGATTGCCGCAGGTGGGAATTTTCCCGTTGCTGGAAATTCCCACCGGGAGCGAATCGGACGGACTTGGCGGCGGACAGGTGCAGGCGTTCCTGCCGTTGTGGCTGCAAAAAAGTTTTGGCGACTGGACGATTTACGGTGGCGGCGGTTACGGGATCAATCCGGGCGCGGGCAATGAGAATTGGAGCTTCGGCGGCGTGGTCGTGCAACGGCAGGTCGTGAAAAATGTTTTGCTCGGAGCGGAAATTTATCATCGCACCACGATGGAAACCGGCGGGCGCGGCGACACGGCCTTCAATCTGGGAACGGTCATTGATTTCACCGGGCATCAGCATCTGCTTTTTTCCGCCGGACGTTCCATTGACGGCCCGACGGACTTTCAACTTTATATCGCCTACCAATTCACCTTTGGCCCGGAATTCTTTCATTCCCCCGGCAATGGGTCCGGCCACCGATGAGTTTTGAATCGTCCAGCCGCCTCGGCGGCTTTGCGTTTAAGCCATATGCCACATGGTTTTTTTACCGTCGAACAATGGAAGCGTCCGCAGGACGGCGCCAGGTCGCGATGGCTGGCGATTCTCCACCTGGATTCCTGCCAGTCGTTGAGCAAGGCAATCGAGGTTCTGGAGAAACGCGGCCAACCCGGCTTCTATCGAGTCGTGCAGACCCAGCGCTGTATTTGGGCCGGGATGGCAGGAGGAAAGTTGCGGCTGCACCGGTCGCACGCCGGGTCTCGTGAGAGTCTCGCGCGCCTCGCGGAAACCTGCGAGCGTGAGGGCGGCCGCCGTCCAGTGGAGAAGGCGCGGCAGGAGCGCGCCCAAGCCAAAACCAGCCGGGCGAAGAAATGACGGGACAAGTCGTGTTGAACCCTCGCATTGAATCGGATTACTTGATAACCTGGGAAGACATTATGGTTACGTTCTTGAAAATCAGCAAAACCGCAATGCAGGTGATTGTGTTTTGCGGAGTCTGTTTCGGGTTTTCCAGCCTGAAGGCACAAAGCCCGGTTCCCAAATTCAAGGTGATCGCTTTTTACACCGGCAGGAGCGATCAAGCCCATATCAGTTTTGTGCAGGAGGCGAACCGATGGTTCCCCAAAATGGCTGCGAAATATGATTTCACTTATGATTCCACAACGAACTGGAGCCAGTTGAACGCGGAATTTCTTTCGCACTATCAGGTCGTGCTTTTTTTGGATACCCGGCCGGACGTTCCGGCCCAAAGGGAGGCTTTCCAAAAATATATGGAACATGGCGGAGCCTGGATGGGATTCCATTTTGCCGGATTTGCGCTGACGCCTTCGGACTATCCGCAGAATTGGGATTGGTATCACCATCAATTTTTAGGGTCAGGCGAATACGCCAGCAACACCTGGAGGCCCACGTCCGCCATTTTGCGCGTTGAAGACACAAACCATCCGGCCACGTTGCATTTGCCGAAAACATTCAGATCTTCGCCCAATGAATGGTATCGCTGGACAAATGACTTGCGGACCAACCCGGCCATCAAAATACTTTTGGCGATTGATGCGGCCAGTTTTCCGCTTGGGACCGGACCCAAACCATACGAGATATGGCATGATGGTTATTACCCGGTAGTTTGGAGCAATAAGAATTACAAAATGATCTATGTGAACATGGGCCATAACGACATGGACTATGAGCACAAATTCGATAGCACCAATAAAACGTTGTCATTTACCTTTGATAACGAGATTCAGAACCGGCTGATTATTGATGGCCTGATTTGGCTGGGTGGGGGTAAAAAATTGCCGTAACGGAGCGCGGTTGTGTCCGCCGAGGACCAGCCGCAGCATGTCCCGCACGTCGAACCTCATCGGGAATTCCTTCGCGTTCTTCGCCAAGTTGCCGCTGCGACTGATCCCGCTGCACGGGATACAGGCGCGCTCCGGGATTTCTCCCTGCGTCTCCAGGCCTCGTCGTTAAATGGTTCCGTTCTCCTGCGGTTCAGTGCCTCCGAAAAAGACCGGTTGACGGGGAAATCCGCTTTGGCTTTGCTTTGATTGGTCAGGCGAAAAGCGTATGCGCAAAATAAACACAAAGGATATTGCCGAGGAGTCCTGGTCTTCTCCAAAAGGAAAGTTTGCCGGCGCCAGCCGGGAGATTTCTGAGGCCCTGGGACGCAACCCGTTGTCCACGGATCTCAGGGAGCGGCATCCGTTTGATGTTGAGATTTGCCGCATCGCTCCCGGACAGACTCCCTACCCGTATCACTCGCATAGCGCGCAATGGGAGTTTTACCATGTGATTTCCGGCAAGGGCATTGTCCGTCACGCCGGAGGGACGACCCCGATTGAAGCCGGAGACGCATTCATCTTCGAGCCAGGCCAACCGCATCAGATGACCAATGACGGTTCAGAGGATCTTGTCCTCTACGTCGTGGCGGACAATCCGATTGGCGAGTCATGCCATTATCCTGACAGCAAGAAATGGGTGGTGCGCTCGCCCGAACGCAGGTTGATCCGCTCCGAGGCATTGGACTATTACGATGGTGAAGAATGACATCGCGTGGCACTGCTGATGAGATAATTTTTAATGCAACCCGCCGTCGCAGGGAGGCATGGCGCTGGCAGATCTGGTGGCGACCAGCGACCGAGGTCTCTCCGTTTGGATTGCTTCTTCATGCCGGCAATCCCGCAAGCTTTCCGCGTTCTTTGTGATGAACAACATCGAATTGTTCTGGAACATTTCGACGACCTCTGCCTCCTACCTGAGAACACGAGCCCGATTTTTATCGAGATACCGAAGACAAAACAGAAAGGAATACCGTGAGAAACATATCAAAACCAATCCCAGTCTCAACCCGATTTGCGCCGGCAGGGGAAGCGGGATTAGCTATATCCATTATGAAACTTTTCCTGGGTCTTGTATTCCTGTTCGGGACAGTCCGTGCGGTCCATGCGCAAGGGATTTCAGCCAGCGCCCAAATCAGCGGACAGACCGCTGGAGGCGGCTCCTACAATTACACACTAACGCTGGCCAACGCGAACAGTTCCCTAAGTTCGATTTCGACTTTTTGGTACAGTTGGGTGCCGGGAGCCGATTTTCTCCCTTCAAGTCCGATGAGCGTCCAAGCGCCGGCTGGATGGGCGTATTCCATTCAAGGTGGGCCTTATTATAATTATGGCTACTATTACCCCGACGGTTATTCCATTGAATTTACGACAACCACGAAGCCATTGGCCCCCGGATCCTCTTTGAATTTCGGATTTGTCAGCCCCGATTCACCAGCAGCGCTCGCAGGAAACTCTCCTTGGTACTCTGGTTATAAGGTCGGGACCTCTTATGTTTACAGCGGCATTGGGTCAGGCAACACCTCCAGTTTTACCGTGCAATCTGTGCCGGAACCTTCTTCGCTCGGCTTGCTTGTGGCTGGTTCAGCCTGCTTGTTGGCCGGCTGGCGCAGGCGGCCCGCGTGCCAGCTTGCGAAATGCCGCGCGTCGTAAATTCCCTCCACAAACTCGTTGAGCGATAATTTGGTTCATCAAGTTGTTCCTCCGTCGCACGGCGCCTTACGTGACGGGTTTTCAGGGCGGAGGATCAGGAGGAAAAGGCGCCGCCACCTACCAGCAACTTCAGGTGGGACTGGACTCCGCCTTCGTGGTTACTTTCGGCAAGCCTTTGATGTTTCAGCCGGATGACAGTGGCGAAGTTACCATTCTGGTGAAGCGCGAGGAGAATTAATTTTCCGCTCCCGACCGGCTTGCGGTAATGAAGTAAGTAGGCCGCCTCGACAAACCGCGGGTGTCGGTTAGGGTTTGATCAGGATGAAAGGCGAAGTTGTTTATCTCTACGCGTTTGATGTGGCCAATGAAATCATCACTTCGCGCGTGCAGGAAATTCTGTCGGAAAAGCCCTTCCCGTTCGAGATCCGCATGGACCGCACGTTGCCGAAGGACATGCCGCTGTACAAGCCGCTCGCCATCGAGCCGCACCCGCTGGCGGTGCGGCTGCACGGCGCGCCGGTGCGCCTGTTGATTCGCATTTACGACGTGGGCGTGGTCACGGTGATGATGCGCGTGGCCTTCGAGACCGGCGCGCTCAACGACTTGATGCCGTTCCACAATCCGAAACTGGAAAATGGCGAGGCGCTGGATGCGGTGGCGCTGAAACTTTGTTCGGAGGTTTGCAACAGTCTCAAGGATTTGATGGTGGGCCACACGGAATATCCCACGCCGGAAGCCTACACGGCGTTTTGCCTCACGGAGCTTGCCGGCGCAACCGATGTGATTCGCTGGCTCGCCGAGCAACGGCGTGAAGTGGCGGGATTGCTCACGGAGACGGCGGCGGACAAGTTGAGCGAGGCGCAGGTGACCGAGGTGTTGCGCATCCAGCGATCGTTCGAGAACACGGACCTGGCAGTGATTGATTGGGACGCGGCCTTGGTGGTGGATTTGACAGGTTATGTGGACGACGTGTTGTACGCGTTGGAACTGGCGAACCTGCAATTGGAGGAGTTCCGGGTGATGGATCGTCGTCTGGACACGTATCTCGACCGTGCGTACGAGGATTTGGAGCGCCGGCCGCTGCCGTTGTTCGGCGCGGCGAACAAAACCCTGCGTCATCTGCGCCGTTTCCGCGTGGACGTGGCGAAGCTCACGGACGAGGTCACGCACATCACGAAATTCTTTGGCGACTGGCATCTCGCCCGCGTTTATCTCGGCGCGCGTGACCGCTTTTATCTGGATCAATGGCGCGCCAGCGTGGAGCAGCGTCTCGCCCAGCTCGACAAGCTTTACAGCGTCGTCCACGCCGAAGTGAACGAGCAACGGATGCTGTGGCTGGAAATCATCATCGTGATTTTCTTCGCGATAGATTTGCTGATTCTTTTATGGGTGAGGCGATAGTTTCGATTCACTTCAATCAAAACAAAACCGGCACGACAGATCCTTTGCCGGCCGGCACAAGGGAGAAACGGACGCGGAACATCGTTCGTTGCCGACGTGGTTATTTTTCTGCGAGCAGCTTCGTTTTTTGTGTCTGATATTCGGCATCGGTGATGGCGCCGGAGTCCTTGGCCTTCTGCAGGTCGGTCAACTGTTGGCCTAAGGTAGGCTTGTTGACCACAGTTTTACTTCCACTGCCCAGAGAGGCCACGCATCCGCTGAAGAGTAGTGCGGTTGAAAGGGCGATCGCGGTTGAAATAAGCAGTTTTTTCATGTTGTCTCGTTATGCTGTGATTGGTTTTTATGTTTGACGCTTACCGGGATTCTGACGAAGCCATACTGAATCATATTCACGGAGGACGTCAATCTTCCCCTGGTTCATCGCCGGAAAACTCACAACGCGGCGAATTCAGCAAACCATCTTTCCGGTTCGCACGAAAACTCCGTCGACCTTCTGCGCCAGGCGAATCGGACCGCGCGGGCGTGCAAAGCGTGATGGGGCAGAATGAGCTGAATTTCTTGCTGCGGGGTCAGCCGGTTTTCCACCAGCGCCAGATACAAATCCTCGTCGCCACCGTAAATTTTGTCGCCCACGATGGGATGCCCGATGTGCGCCAGATGAATACGGATTTGGTGCTTGCGTCCGGTTCGTGGCAGAACGCGGAGCGTGGAAAATCCCACCTCACCCCGGCCCTCTCCCCCCGTCTGCCAGGCGGAGAGGGAGAACCTTTCGCCGTCATGGTGCCATTCACGGCGCGAAAATCTTTGCACTACTTGAAATTCCGTTTGTGATGGCGACCCATCGGCGCGTACACAATCTTTGATGGCCACGCGGCTTTTTTCATCTTTGCCGAGCGGAGCGTGAATGATCCCGTTTTCCTCTCGGACGTGGCCGTGGACGATGGCAAGGTATTCCTTTTGCACTTCGCGTTTTTCCCAGAGCTGCCGCAACTCACCCGCGGCTTCAACGGTCTTGGCGGCGATGGTGACGCCGCTGGTTTCGCGGTCGAGGCGATTCACGAGCTGTGGGTGCGCCTCGCCGCCGAGATGCAGCCGCACCCGGCCGATGAGGCTGGACAGCTCGCCGTTCTTGCTCGGATGGCAAACCAGACCGGCCGGTTTGTTGATGACCAGCAGTTCAGCGTCTTCGTGGAGGATCTCAAACAAATGGTTCACGGGCTCAAGCGTTGCGTCGTTGAATTGTCACGTCATGCAACGGCGTCAAAGCCTATCAAGAATCCGCTGACGGAACAAGGCAGCGAGACCATGGTTCACCGTTCTCGCCCGGCTTGTCATCCAACGCAGTTGGCGTATGCTGGCTGTTGTGAAAGGAAAAATCGCCTTGCCGCTGGCGTTAATGCTGGTGTTCGCGCTGTCGCGGATTCCGGGCATGCTGCCGCAGAATTTCAGCGCGGCCTACGCGCTGGTGTTTTGTGCAGGTGTGTATTTTTCCCGGCGCATGGCCTGGTGGCTGCCGCTCACCGTTTTGCTCGTCACGGACATCGGCCTCAATTTGTATTACTGGCTCTGCCTCGGCGTGAACGTCTGGGATTTGCCAGTGCTGAAATATCAATTATTCAATTACCTTGCCTACGCCGTGTTGATCTGGCTGGGGCGCCGCTTCAAGCCCCAATCCTCGTTTCTCTCGCTGCTCGGCGGCGGAGTTCTCGGCGCGATTCTTTTTTATCTCATCACGAACACGGCCTCGTGGCTGTTCAATCCGTTTCACAATCCTGAATACACAAAAAACTTCACCGGCTGGCTCACCGCCCTGACCAAAGGCACCGGCGGCTGGCCGGAAACGTGGCAGTTCTTCCGCAACACGCTGCTGAGCGGCGGCCTGTTCACGGGCTTGTTCGTCGGCGCGATGAAACTCACGGCGGAATCGCCGGCGGAAAAAGTCGCGGGCTCCAAAACCGAGGAAGAACCCGAGGCCGAGACCGAGACCGGGGAAGCCAAGGCGTGAAAATCGGCGTCATTTCCGACACGCATAATTTCTTCGACCCAAAAATCCCCGGACTGTTCGCCGGCGTTGACCACATCCTGCACGCGGGCGACGTCGGCACGGCCTGGATCATTTTCCAGCTCGAACAAATCGCGCCCGTCACTGCCGTGCTGGGCAACAATGATTCGGCGATGTCGCTCAAGGAAACTGAAATCGTCGAACTGGACGCGCGGAAATTTCTGGTTCACCACATCATCAATCCGCAGTCGCTTGATCGGCCCATCGCCCGGCGCATCATGCGCCAGCGACCGGACGTCGTGGTCTTCGGTCATACGCACAAGCGCTTCAATGAAACGCTGGGCGGCATGTTGTTTTTCAATCCGGGCTACGCGGGCAGGCCAAAATTTGGCGCGGCCCGCAGCCTGGCGATTTTGCACTGTGACGAAAAGGAGATCAGGCCGGAGTTTGCGGCGTTGTGAGTTTCAACACGAAATTGCTCAACCGCTTCAATGTCCCGGTTGACATCAGCCATGCCGCGCGGGAAAATGCAGGCATGCAAGTGACACTGACCAAAGACCTCGAAGATTTCATCGTTCACAAAGTCCGGGCGGGCGGCTACGCCAACCCCAGCGAGGTCGTGCGCGATGCCTTGAGAAATTTCCGCGCGCAGGACGATCCCGCCGAAATTGATTCCCAGGAACTGGCGGAAATGCTACTCCCCGCTGTGCGCGGCAGGC
>OCZU010000493.1_pt1 | contig 27262 bp, 22 predicted proteins | sample 1539001 | NCBI WGS metagenome assembly OCZU01 (sample SAMEA3539306, study PRJEB22396) | soil metagenome | biome: tundra; feature: field; material: soil | place: USA | collected 2010-05 | depth 0.15 m | reverse complement strand
GCCATCGCCATGCAAAGCCGGTTCGGAAACATCCGGAAAAGCATCTTCGGCAGCAGATCGAAAAAGGAGTAGAACAGAAAAACAATCGCCGAGAATATCACCACGAACCAGAATTTGTGGCCGGACAACGACTGGTAAAGAACCGTGACGATCCGGCCCAGCACAAAAAAGTTCACGACTGTGTTGCCTACGAGAATCGTCCACAGAAAGTTCTCGGGATTTTCCAGATAGCCGTGCAGCGCCCGCGCCGATTTTTTTCCCGCGCGCATCTGCTGGCGAATCCGCAGCCGGCTCAACGCAAACACGCCCGCCTCCATGCCCGACAGCAAAAACGACAACGCCAGGCAGGCGATGAATAAAAGCCAGAGGGCCAGGTCTGGCGTCATGGCTTCACCGCCTCCACCAGCAATTCCCGCACGCGCCGCTCGTCGGCCACCTGCGCCGTCAGTTTCAACCCGCGGAACACCGCCGACTCACCCGCGCCCGGCACCACGTTCAGCAAATTCACCAGCAGGCCGCCCATCGTTTCCACCTCGGCCACATCGCCCAGCGGCGGATATTCGCGGCGGAAATCATCGAGCCGCATCGTGCCGTTCACGCGCCAGCGGCCGGGGCCGAGGCTCGCCATGACAAATCCTTCGCTCTCAATTTCCGCGCGAATTTTGCCGACAATTTCCGCCAGGATATCCTCCGTTGTCACCAGCCCCGCCGTCCCGCCAAATTCATCCAGCACAATCGCCATCGCGCGATGCTGGCGTTGGAGGCTTTTCAGCAGTTTCAGCAGGTTCATGCTCGCGGGAACAAACGAGGGGAATTCAATCGCATCGGCCAGGTCAATTTGCGGGTCGAGCAACAGAGCGCGCGTATTGAGCACGCCGACAATCGTGTCCGGCGTCTCGTCGTACATCGGCAGGCGGCTGTGCTTGTGTTTGCGCGCTGCCACGATCATTTCCTCAATCGAAAGATCGTCCGGGATGCAAGCCATTCGCGAACGCGGCGTCATCACTTCCCTGGCCGTGCGCCGGTTGAGGCTGATGATTTGCAGAATGATCTCCTTCTCGGACTGCGCGAGTGTGCCCTGCTGGTAAGCCAGTTCGAGCAACTCCTGATATTCGTCGTTCGGAAGCGCCGGCTGCGGCTTGACGGATTTCGGAGTAACGGAGGCGAGAATGGCGGTGTTGATTTTTTGCGCTACCCGGCAGAGGATCAGTCCGAATTTTTCCAGAAAAAGCAGCGGTCGCGCCACGCGCAGCGCCCAAAATTCAGGCCGCCGCACCGCCAGCGTCTTGGGCATGACCTCGCCGACGAACAGAATTAAAACGAACAGGCCGACGAGCGTAAGGAAAAACGGCCAGATTTTGTGCAAGGCCATCCAGAACGCCGTGGCCAGCATCGCCGCAGTGGCGAACGTGTTGCCCAACACCAGCGTCGCGAGCAAATCCTGCGGCCCGGTGAGCAGATGCAACACCATGCTGCCGCGCTGCGGTTCGCGCTCGGCCAGTTGCCGCGCCTGCCATTTGCCGAGGGAAAGCAGCGCCGTCTCCGCCAGCGAGAAAAAAAAACTCGCACCCGCGGAAATCAGAATCACCACCACCGCCGCTATCGCCGCTGGTTCCATGCGCCCAGCATGAGCTAAAATCAGCGTGAAGGCAAAAGGCAAAATTGTTTGGAAACAGTCGCAATGCGAGTCTGCGATCTTTGGCAAGCGAACGTCGAAACTGCTTGCCCGATCTTTTGATCACGGGATATTATGCGCTCGTTGTTTTTTTGGGTCCGTCACCCGGAAGTTGAAGCCCAGGCAGGTTCTCACCGGCGTTGACGATCACAAGATGGTTGCCAGCGTAGCTCAGTTGGTTAGAGCGTGGGACTCATAAGCCCGAGGTCCCCGGTTCGATTCCGGGCGCTGGCACCACTTTCAACCCAGCAACGCTTCCGCGTGTTTTCGCGCCGCGTCGGTTTGGCCGCCCAACATTCGCGTCAACTCCTTCACGCGCTCCTTTTTGTCGAGCAAATGAATTTCACAAATCGTCCGGCCCTCCTTCACCTGCTTGGTCACGACGTAATGGGCGTCGGCGGGCGCGGCAACTTGCGGAAGATGCGTGATGCACAACACCTGTCGCTTCACTGCAATCTGTTTCATTTTTTCGCCCACGGCGTTCGCGGTTTCGCCGCCGATGTTGGCGTCCACTTCGTCAAAAATCAGGACCGGGATCTCGTCCTCGGCGGCGAGCACCGTTTTCAATGCCAGCATCACGCGCGCCATTTCACCCGATGACGCGATGGCGCGGAGCGGCTTGGCCGGCTCGCCGGGGTTGGGCGCGAACTGAAATTCGATCTGGTCGAAGCCCTGATACGTGATGCGTGATGCGTGATGCGCTTGGTTGGGAGTTTCGCCTTCAGGCGGTTCGGGTGAACGTGGCCGCCTGAAGGCGGAACTCCGAACAATGTCTTCGCCATCAAGAGTGGTAATTCCGACTTCAAACTTGCTTTGCTTGAAACCCAAGTCCGCGAGTTGCTTGCTGACGGCTTTGGCAAGGTGCGGAATGATTTTTTTGCGTCGGGCGGAAAGTTCACCGCCCGCGCGCGCGATTTCGGCGTCGAGTTTTGCCAGGGCCGCGTTCAGCCGCGCCAGTTCCTCGTCGCGCTGTTCGAGGCTTTGCAGTTTGCTTTTTGTCTCCTCACCGAACGCAACGACCTCCGCGAGCGTCGCCCCGTATTTGCGCTTGAGCGAGTGAACCAGGTCGAGCCGCTCCTCCAATTCCTGAAGGCGCCCGGGATTCAAATCCACCTTGTCCACGTAACGCGAAAGTTCGGATTGCAACTCGCGCAGCGAACTGGCGGCCTGCGCGTGCAAATTAAAAATCTGGTCCGCGCCGGGATCAATCCGCTGCAATTCCTGCAATGTGCGTCCAACGATGCCGGCCTGCGTGAGCAGCGAACTTTCGTTTTCGGAAAGCAAGTCCAGCGCGGTCTGGCCGAGCTGCAACAGCTTCGCCGCGTTGCTGGCCCGTTGATATTCCTCAGCGAGTTGTTCCTCCTCGCCGGGCTGAAGCTTCGCCGCACTGATTTCTTCCGCCTGAAAGCGGAGCAGGTCGAGTTGTTGCGCGTAGGTTTTTTCATCCACGATGAGCGCAGCTTTTTCGGTTTCCAAATCCGCACGTCGTCGAACCAGTCCGCCAAAGGCTTCGCGCTCGTTTTGCAGCCCGCCAAACGCGTCGAGAATCGCAAGCTGCTTCGTCGGATGAAGGAGCGATTGGTGGTCGTGCGGGCCGTGAATGTCCACCAGCCCTTCGCCGATGGTGGCGAGCGCGGCGAGCGTCGTCGGCGAGCCGTTGACGAACTGGCGGTTTGCGCCCGCGCTCGTGAATGTGCGTTTGAGCACCAGTTGATTTTCTTCGCACGGCTCAAGACCATTTTCTGCGAGAAAATTTTCCAGCGGCGCTTTCAACCGGCTGACATCGAACACGGCTTCGACCGAGCAAAAGTCGCTGCCGGTGCGGATGAGCGCGCGGTCGGCGCGTTCGCCCAGAACGAGGTTGAGCGCTCCGATGACGATGGACTTGCCGGCGCCGGTTTCGCCGGTGATGGCAGTGCAGCCGGGCTGGAGTTCCAGCGTGAGATCGGCCACGATGGCGAGGTTTTTGATGCGCAGCGTCGTCAGCATTCGAGAAAAGTGTGCGCTAACTTTGCGGATGGACTGATGATAGGGCAATTAGAAAAGTGCGCTGCGGGCGGGGCTCGTTCCAAGCCGCAGCGATTCCGCGCCTGCCACCGGCGCTGGACGTTCTTCCGACCCGCTCCGAACGCAGGCGACCGTTACGAGTTGGGGCAATTCGCGCTCCGGAGGCTCCTCAATTGCGCCACAATGGCGTCGCCAAAACTGGCGATGGTCAAGCCCGGGCGCTTGCTTTAAGTTTGACCGGTTCCAATCCGAAGACTAATGTATAATTACTGATATCATGAAAATCTCTTCGAGTCCCACAAATCGTCGTGAAGACAGTCAACACACATTTAATGGCTTCACCCTGATCGAACTGCTGGTGGTCATAGCGATCATCGCGATTCTGGCGGCGATGCTGTTGCCGGCACTGGCCAAAGCAAAACAAAGAGCCACAACTGCGGCCTGCCTCAATGCGGAAAAGCAACTCGCCCTGGCTTGGATAATGTACGCAGACGATAATGCCGACCGGCTGGTGAACCTCAGCACCTACCAGAACCCGGGACCGCTAAATGGAGCCAATACGCCTTGGCGCGTCGATATCTACAATAACCAAATGGGCATAGGCACCCCCACAACAGAAGCTGCGTGGCAGGCTGCGGTCGAACGGGGCTATAAACAGCCAACCGCCACCATCCCGGGTCCGCTCTACAAATACGCCCCCAACCCGGACATCGTGCATTGCCCCGGCGATTTGCGTTACAAACTGCCGTTACACCAAGGATTCTCCTGGGACAGCTACGCGGGCGCAACCTTTCTGAATGGTGAAGCCGGAGGGTTTACAAAGCGAACCCAGGTCATGCATACAAGTGACCGGTTTATCTGGGTGGAGGGAGCGGACATGCGTGGAGAAAACGTAGGATCTTGGGGAATGAATCCCTACGGAACGGCTGCAATAAATTTTACGGACGCAAGATTTCAAGACTCGCCGGCAGCTTTTCATGTCACTTCCGCCTGCTTCAATTTTGTGGACGCACACGCCGAGAGTCACAAGTGGTTGGATGGTACGACCATCGCTTTTGCAAATGATACAACGATAACCAAAGATGCGGGTGGGACCACCCAAGGCGCAGCCAACACCAGTAGCAAACGCGATCTTCAGTGGCTCGGCAGTCATTACCCCGGCCCGCAAAATCCTTGAAGACCACTTCGTAAGTTATTGCCCCGGTTTTCAAACGGCGTGGTGATGGCATTCCCCGCGCCTACTTCACAGTTCAAGCCGCCTCGACTCGTTGATCGCGGCGGCTGCTTTCTTTCAATCGGCCGGGCTTGACCTGTTCATCTCGAGCGCCGGCTGTTATGGAACGACCTGGAAATTTCGTTCGCCGTAAATTTGGCGGTTGTGCTAACGTCAGGCGCGAGAAACTTTTATCATGGCGTTTGCGTTCATCTTTTTAGGCTCCGGCACCTCTCAAGGCGTGCCGATCATCGGCAAGGATTATCCGCCGGAATTTCTGGCGAATCCGAAGAATCATCGCACGCGGCCCTCGATCTACGTTGCGACGGACAAAATCAAACTGGTGGTGGACACCACACCGGAATTTCGCATCCAATGTCTGCGCGAAAAACTCAACCGGCTCGACGCCGTGATTTTCACGCATTCGCACGCCGATCATATCATGGGTCTGGACGATTGCCGGCGTTTTTGCGATTTGCTCGGCGGCAAGGCGCTGCCGGTTTTTGCGAACGCCGAGACCATGACTGATTTGAAGCGCGTGTTTGCTTATGCCTTTCACGAAGGCCCGTGGCCAAAAGGTTATTTCATACCGGAGCCGCGCATCATCGGCGGGCCGTTCACGCTGGGCGATCTGGAGATCACTCCGCTGCCCCTCCCCCACGGCCGGACGAACACCAACGGCTATCTGTTTGTCCAGGATGGGAAAAAACGCCTGGCCTACCTGAGCGATTGCAAGGAAGTGCCCCAGGAGGTCGTGGAAAAAATCCGCGGCGTCGAAGTTGCCGTGCTGGACGCGTTGCGGCGCGCTCCGCATCCCACACACATGTGCCTGGACGAAGCCCTGACCGCCGCGCGGCGCATTGGCGCGGCGCGGACTTACTTCACGCACCTCACCCACGACTACGATCATGACGTGGCGCAGGCGGAATTGCCTCCGGGTGTGAGTCTCGCTTACGACGGATTGAAGGTGGTTGGCGAGGCTTGACGCACGGCCCGTGAGAAAACCAATGAAGCAATTTGCCGTTATCCTCCTGGTCGCTTTCGCAGCCTGGTTCCTGCGCGGGGCAGAACCGGGTGACGAGGTTGTCCTTGTTTACAATACGCGGGTTCCTGAATCGAAAAGCGTCGCGGATCATTACGCCGAACTCCGGCGCGTCCCAACCAATCAGATTTTCGGCCTGGATCTCAGCACCGGCATCGAAATGTCGCGCTCGGAATTCGAAGACCGGTTGCAAAAGCCTCTGGCGAAAACGTTCGAGAAGCTGAAGCTATGGCATATTGGTTCAGAGCTTGTTCGCGCCACGAACGGCCAGCCAGTACACCTTGAATGGGTGGTGAAAAATTCGCGCATCCGCTACCTCGTGCTTTGTTACGGGGTGCCGGTGCGCATCGCCGAAGACCACAGTCTCCAGGAAAGCGCCACGGAATATCTTCGCCCGGAATTGCGCCGCAACGAGGCCGCCGTGGATAGCGAGTTGTCCTTGCTGCCGCGCATCGAGCAGCACCTCCCGATTGGCGGCCCGTTGCCGAATCCGCTCTATTCCGCCACCAACAGCGCCGCGTTCGATCCGACGAACGGCATCTTGATGGTCACGCGGCTCGATGGTCCCACCGCCGAAATCGCGCGCGGCCTGGTGGACAAAGCCATCGAAGCCGAAACGAACGGCTTGTGGGGACGCGCGTATTTCGACCTGCGAAACATCAGCGATCCAAATTACAAGGCGGGCGACGACATTCTGCGCTCCGCGGCTGATTTCGCCCGGCGCTGGGGATTTGAAACCGTGGTTGACACCAATGCCGCCACGTTTCCAGCGGAATTTCCCATGAGTCACATCGCGATTTATTGCGGCTGGTATGCGGATACCGCCTGCGGCCCGTTTGCGCGCACGAACGTTGAGTTCATGCCGGGCGCTTTCGCCTACCACCTTCATTCTTACAGCGCGGCGAATTTGCGGAGTGCCACCCTGAACTGGGTCGGCCCGCTGCTGGCGAAGGGCGCGACGATCAGCATGGGTTCCGTGGCCGAACCTTATCTCGCCGGCACACCGGACGTCTCGGTGTTTGTCGCGCGTTTCACGTTCTCGGGATTCACTTTTGGCGAAGCGGCCTATGCCGCGCAAGGCACGCTCTCGTGGCAGACGACCGTGGTTGGCGATCCGCTTTATCACCCCTTCGCAAAAACTCCACAGCGACTTCACGAGGCATTGGAGCGCAGCCACGGCAAACTGATCGAGTGGGCTTATTTGCTGCTGGCAAACGTAAATCTCGCCAAAGGCGCGCCGTCGGGCGCGATTGCAAATCTCCTTGAGTCGCTCGACGCCACCAAACACAGCGCCGTGTTGACCGAGAAACTCGCCGACTTGCTTTCCGCGCAGGGCAAACCCACATCAGCCGCCGAAACCTACGCCGCCGCGCTGAAACTGGATCCGTCGCCGCAGCAAAGAATCCGCTTGCGGCTGGCACTGGCGGAAAAGTTGACGGCGCTCAACCGCGATTCAGAAGCCAGCGATGATCTGGTACAGCTTTTACAGGAAAATCCCGATTATCCGGACAAGCTCGGCCTCTACCGAAAACTTTTTCTGCTCGCGCAAAAGCTGCACAAACTGGACGATGCCGCCAAATACGACGAAATCATTCTTCGCCTGACCACGCCGCCGCCGCCCACTGCGCCGAAATAAACTTCACGTTTTCCCATGGCGATTTTCTTCGACACCCACGCGCATCTCGATTATCCCGACTTCGCTCCGGACCTGGCCCAGGTCATCGAACGCGCTCAAGCTGCCGGCATCGTGAGAATCATTTCCATCGGCACGGATTTTGAAAGCAGTCGCCGCGCGATTCAACTGGCGGAACGATTCGCCTGCGTCTTCGCGGTCGCGGGCTGGCATCCTTCCGACGCGTTGCAAGCGCCGGAAGACATTCGCGGCGAGTTGCGCGAACTGGCGCGGCATCCCAAGGTTGTTGCGCTCGGCGAAACGGGTTTGGATTATTATCGCCTGCCCAGCCAGAAGCCTGGAAACAGCACCTCGGACGACGAGCGTTACAAACAGAAACAAGCCGGACTTTTCCGCCAGCACCTGGAAGTCGCCGCCGAGCTGGGATTGAATTGCGTGATTCATGAACGAAGCGCCGCCATGGACACGCTTGCGCAATTTCAGCCGTTCGCCGATCGCGTGCGCGGGGTTTTTCACTGCTTCGCGAATGACGCCGCGATGATGCAGCGCATCGTGGCCATGAATTCACTCGTCAGCTTCACCGGCATCGCGACATTCAAGAACGGGCAGAATGTGCGCGACACGATTGCCGCGACGCCGCTTGGCCAGTTCATGCTGGAGACGGATTGTCCGTTTCTTGCGCCGATCCCGTATCGCGGCAAACGTTGTGAACCGGCTTACGTGAAGGATATTTCCGAGGTGGTCGCGCAGGTCAAGGGTTGTTCGCTTGAAGAACTGAGTGCGGCGACCTGCGCGACGGCGGAGAAGTTTTTTCGCGGCCTCAAAGAATGTTGATCTCGTTCTGGAAGAAGCTCAAGTGGAAATGTATTCATTGAAATTCGCCCGCCTTGCCGGGACTGGTCACAGCCATAAACCACTCACTCCAGCGCCTCCGCCAAAAGCTCCGCGATGTGTTGTGAACGGATGGGCGTCAGATGCTGCACCTGATGCCGGCAGCTCGCGCCGGAAGTCACGAACACCGTGCCGAACGGCTGGTTCTGCACCGCCTTGATCAATGGTTCGGCCACTTTCACCGACAGATCGTATTTGGATTCTGACATGCCAAACGCCCCGGCCATGCCGCAGCAGCCCGCGTCGAGCAAAGTGACTTTGCGTTCCGGCAGTCTTTCGCTGAGCGTCTTCATCTGGCTGGAATTCGTCAAGGCTCTCGCGTGGCAATGCACGTGAATGATGACATTGGCCGGCTCCGCGTTGAATTGGACCGCCTCCGGTTCGCGGCTCAAGAGGTTTTCCAGAAAATCCTGAAACAAAAAACAACGGTCGGCAATGCGTTCGCTGTTCGGCAGCTTCAGTTCGCGATATTCGTCAATGAACATCGAATAACACGAGGGTTCGAGAAAAAGCACCGGCGCATTGTCCGCATCCTGTCCGAGCAGCGCGAGATTGTGGCCGCCGAGGCGGATGGCCTCGTCAAAATTCCCCTGGCTGAACGCGGGCCGTCCGCAGCATTCCCGCCCCCGCGCGAGCGCGACTTCAAAGCCGGCGGCCTCCAGCACTTGCACCGCCGCGATGCCGATGCGCGGTTCGTGATAGCGCACAAACGTGTCGTCCCACAGCACCGCGCGCCCGCGAAATGCCGGGCGCGAACTCGTGTGAGCGGCAAACCACTTGTCAAACCGCTGCTTCGCGAAATGCGGCAGCGTTCGACGCGAGGTGATGCCGAGAAGCCGCGAACCGACGTACCGCATGACGGATGAATTCAAAAACACGTTCGCCAGCCCCGGCACGGTGCAGCCGATCCGCCCCAGCAGATCCACCGAACCCAACAGCCGCGCCTTCATCGAAATCCCGTCGCGCTTGAGGCGCGCGTGCAGCAATTCCGCCTTCAGTAGCGGCAGGTTCACGTTCGACGGACATTCCTTCACGCACGCCTTGCACGAAAGACAATTGCTCAATGCCTCTTCCAGTTCCGCCGCTGCCAGCATATCGCCGCCGTTTTCCAAAACGCGCGACTCCAGCACGGCGCGAATCGCGTTGGCGCGGCCGCGCGTGGACATGATTTCCTCGCCGGTCGCGATGTACGTCGGGCACATCGTCGGCGCCTGTTTGAGGCACGCGCCGCAACCGTTGCATTGCTCCAGGTTGCGCACGAACGATTCATCTTTCGCCGCGAACGCCAGCACCGGCTCGAACGGCAGCGTCAGTTCGCGTCCCGCATGAATCCGCAGATCCGAATCAAATTCAAAGCGACCGTCGGGAATTATTTTTCCGGGATTGAAAAGATGGTGCGGATCGAACGAATCCTTGATCTCCCGCATCAGGTTCAGCAGCGGCTCGCCCAACTGTTGCGCCATGAATTCCGTGCGGGCGATGCCCACGCCGTGCTCGCCGGCGAGCGAGCCGTTGAACTCGCGGACGAGCGCGGACACCTCGTTCGCGACGTGGCGAAATTTTTTTACGTCCTCGCGCGAATGCAGATCCAGCACGGGCCGGACGTGCAGCAACCCCGCCGCCGCATGACCGTAAAACGACGCCTGCAAGCCCAGCTTCTTCATCAACCTGCTCAGCGCTTTGAAATACTCCGGCAATTTCTCCGGCAGAACGGCAGTGTCTTCAATTCCCGTGACCGGCTTGGCGTCGCCCTTGCGGCCGGTCAGCAGCGAAAGGCCGGCCTTGCGCAAAGCCCAAAAGAGATTCGTCTCCGCCTGGCTTTGCAGAATTCTTTTCCGAAAACCGAGCCTCCGTTTTTCCAGCGCGGCCAGGCGACCTTGCACATCTTCTTCAAAGAACTCCACCGCCAGAATGGATTCGCACGGCAACGCGTCTAATTCGAGCAAATCACGCGCCGCTTGGAACTCAAGCTGTCCGCGCGTCTGGTCGAGCAAAAGGCGGTCAAGGTGCTCAATCGCCGCCGGCTTGAGGTCAAGCAATTCCACCGTCGCCTGCATGGCCTCCGCCACGGACTTGAAAAAAATCAGCGCCATTCCCTTTTCTTTCGGCAGCCGGACGATTTTCAAATCGGCGGAGACAATCGCCGCCAGCGTGCCTTCGCTGCCGCAAAGGAGATTAATCAGATTGCCCGGTTGATTCAGACAGCGGCTCAACCCGTACCCCGGCCAGCGTTTCAGCAGGCCGGGCGGAAAACGTTCGGCAATCAAAAGCGAATTCAGCGAAACAATGTCTTCCACCAAATCGTGCTGACGCGGCATCGTGTCCTGATTCGGATAAACCCGCGCGAGTTGCCCGCCCGACAGCACCAGTTCCAGCCCGGCCACATGATCCGCCGTCGTGCCGTGGACTGGCGTGTGCGCGCCGCTTGAATCGTTCGCAATCATTCCGCCGAGCGTTGCGCGCGAACTCGTCGCCACGTCCGGCCCGAAACAAAACCCGCGCGGATGCAAAAAGTCATTGAGCTGATCCAGGACGACTCCCGCGCCGACGTGAACGGTGCGTTTTTCCAGATCTAGATCCGTGATTTGCCTGTTGTGCCGGGCGAAATCAATCACCAGTCCTTCGCCAATCGCGCCGCCCACCAGCCCCGTCCCCGCGCCGCGCGGAATGATGGGAATGCCTGCCTGCGTCGCCGCCTTGATGATGGATTTGGCCTGCTTGGCGTCGCGGGGGAAGGCAACGGCCATCGGCTCGACCTGGTAAATCGAGGCGTCCGTCGCATAAAGCTGCCGCGTCAAATTGTCGAAGGCGACATCACAACCCGCCGCCGACAGCGCCGAAAGTTGTTGAGCCGAAGTCATCGCGTTGCCTCAAACCTATCGGCGTTGCGGCAGGTTGACAATGCAGAACCAAAAGGCAGAACCAAAAGGCGGAAAACAAAAGCCGGATTTATGCGCCTTTCAAGTAGCTTTCAATCGGCTTGAGAATGCCGAACTTGACCAGCACGGCGATCAACACGGTGTAAAGCAACGAGATGCCCACGTCACGCAGCAGGGCGCGGCGCGAGTAAAGTTTGTTTTCCTTGGAGAACAATTTCTCCCCGCCCTTGTGCAGGAGCACAAAACCGAGCACGTTGGTCAACCAATACCCCACCATGACACTGACTTTGAACGCCGGGGAGCCGGCATCAGCGGCCGGTTTATAGAACAGGCCCACCACCCAAGCGAACACCAAGGCCAGCGGAACGTTCACAAACAAATCGTTCCACCACGATAACGGCGAAAGCATGAAGCCGACAAAGGCCACAATTCCACCCGCCATTTTTCGTTTCCAAACCATGAACTCGCGAGTGTCTGCGCTGCCGGTCGGGAGGCAAGCCCGAAAAGCGGGCTCGGCCAGGCGGTTGATATGCGCAGGCCAATTCAGGACGCAAGATTGTAACCTTTACACGTCCTCAGTGGTCTTTATGCTGAAACCAGTCCTTCATCGGTGCCAACAGACGGGATCTTATGAAGGACTAAAAATCAACATCAAAATAAAAAACGTATGCAATACAAACAACACGGCTTCGCCTCTCTGATTAAAATCGTTTCCTGTGCCATCCTTGTGCTGGGCGCCGCAGCCCAGGCCCAGGACAAGAAAGCTGATCCTGCCGGCACCTGGATATGGACAACCCCCGGACGCAATGGCGGGCCGGATCGAACCAACACGCTCACGTTGAAGCTCGAGGACTCCAAATTAACCGGAAAAATCTCAGCCCCCGGACGGGGCGGTCAAAGTGCTGAAACAGCCATTGCCGATGCCAAAGTGGAAGGCGACACCATTTCATTCGCTGTGGTCCGTGAGTTCAATGGGAATTCAATCACCAACAAATACTCAGGCAAAATTGCCGGTGATAAGATCACCGGTAAAGCGGAATCCATGCGGAACGGCGAGGCCCAGTCGCGCGATTGGGAAGCCAACCGTGAAAAGAAATAATCTGAAAAGCTGAACCAAAAAATAACGGGCGCAGTCTTCACCGGCTGCGCCTGTTTTGTTTCAATCACAATCTGGTTGAAAACTCCCCTGCCCCGCGCCAAACTTTGCCCATGACGAAATCAATTTTTGCCGGGCCGGTTTACGTGGTGCGCGACAACATTGACACCGACCAGATCATCTCGGCGCAATATCTCAACCTCGTGCCCACCATCGCCGAGGAATACGAAAAGCTCGGCAGCTACGCGCTCGACGGCCTCCCCACATCGCTCTACGCGACGCGCTTCGTGAAGGAAGGCCAGCTCGATAGCGACTATCCCATCGTCGTCGCCGGCAAAAATTTCGGCTGCGGCAGTTCGCGCGAACACGCGCCCATCGCGATGGGTTCGGCCGGCTGCAAAATTGTCCTGGCCGAAAGCTTCGCGCGGATTTTCTTCCGCAACAGCGTGGCCACCGGCGAACTTTATCCGTGCGAAATGACCGAACGCCTCTGCGACGCTTTGAAAACCGGCGAGGTCGTGACCGTTGACCTCGACGCCGCCACCGTGACCGTCAAAACCACGGGCAAGGTTTACAAATTCAAACCGCTTGGCGACGTGCGGCCCGTGGTGGATGCCGGCGGCCTTTTCAATTACGCGCGGCAGACGGGGATGATTGCGAAGTGAGCTTACGAATCCCGCTAACAAAGAAACTCTCTCGGAAGTTTACGGGTATAGATTTGCGGCTGCGAAACGGAACACTTGTACAAGGCCTTTGCATAGATTCAGAAGGAAACATTCCGGGCGTAATAGTAGGTGGGCACACGGGAGTTGATGAACGTCGTTTGCCCTTTCAGCAAGATGACATTGCCGCTTACAGGGTGCGCGGCGGCTTAATCTCTGGGTTGTTTGGTAAAACCAAGTGGAAACTTTTGGAGCAAAGTTCAACGACAAGCTCTTAATTTGAACCTTCTCCCACATCCCCGCTCGCTGAAGCTCAGGCCGCGCAAATTTATTTTGCCCGCGCGCGCCACGCTGCATCTCGAGGCCTCGCTGAAACCGAGCGAAGCCCGCGCCATCGCCAGACGCCTGCAATCCGCCGCCGGGGAAATCGGCGTTGAACTTATTTCCCGGAGCGCGGCTGTGGGCAAAGACCCAGCCGCAGCACGTTCCATCGTCGGTGGGGCGAGCGTCCTCGCGAGCCGGCTCGTCAGCAGCCTCGCTCCACCCGCTGCGGCTGATTCTGCGAACACAGCCGCGCTCCATTCCGAATTTTACGCGCTCACCATTGACCAGCGCGGTGTCTTGATTGAGTTCCGCGAAGTCGGAGGATTACGCGCCGCCGTTGCCACGCTGCGGCAGTTGTTACGCGAATGCGGACGACGCCTGCCTTGCTTGAAAATCCGCGATTGGCCGGATTTCCCACGTCGCGGTGTAATGCTGGACATCTCGCGCGGTCGTGTGCCAAAACTGGAAACGCTGCTTGATCTCGCGGACCATCTCGCTGATTTCAAGATCAACGAACTGCAACTCTACACCGAGCACACGTTCGCCTATCGCAAATACAAATCCGTCTGGCAAGACTGGGGCGCGTTGACCGCCGCCGAAATCCGCAAGCTCGACGCGCGCTGCCGTGATCTCGGCATTGATCTTGTGCCGAACCAGAATTCGTTCGGCCATATGCGCTATTTTTTGGAGCATCCACGTTTGAAAAAACTGGCCGAGGTTTCCGCGCCTTATGAAGACGCGAGTGGAGAATTTGTCCGCCGGCCAACAACGCTCGCGCCAAATCATCCCGGCACGCTGCCATTTCTGCGCGGTCTTTACGATGAATTGCTGCCCAATTTTTCGAGCCGGTTTTTCAACGTCGGCTGCGATGAGACCTGGGATCTGGGTCGCGGCCAGAGCAAAAAACTTTGCGAGCGATTGGGCAAAGGCCGGGTCTACCTCGATTTCCTGAACAAAATCCACCGCGAAGTTTCCGCGCGCGGCAAACGCATGATGTTCTGGGGCGACATCATCCTGCATCACCCGGAACTTATTCCCGAGCTGGCTTCGTTCGGAGTTCCGCCTGAAGGCGGAGGAGCGCCGCCTGAAGGCGGAACTCCGAACCTCATCGCACTGACCTGGGGCTATGAAGCCAATCATCCGTTTGATCGCGAAGCCAAGCGCTTTGCGAAGGCCATGATTCCTTTCTACGTCTGCCCCGGAACTTCGACGTGGATGAGTTTGATTGGCCGCCACGACAACGCGCTGGCCAATCTGCGCGTAGCCGCGAAAGCTGGACAACGATCCGGCGCGCTAGGTTACCTCAACACGGACTGGGGCGACGGCGGGCATCCGCAGCCGCTGGTCGTGAGCTGGCCGCTGTTTCTCGCGGGCGCGGCGTTGAGTTGGAACGCGGAGAATTTCGACGAGTCGAAATTGATCCCGGTTTTGAGCCGCGACGTTTTTTGCGATCCCAGCCAGCGTCTGGCCAGGGCCGTGTTCGCGCTTGGTTTCGCGCATCGGAAGCTGAATTATTTTGCGCCCAACTCCACCCCGCTCGGCTCGGTGATCGCGGCGCCGAAACCTGAAGACCGTGAGTTGTTTTGCCGTGACGGCTTGAAATGTTTCGTGAAAATCCCAGAAGCCAAAATCCGCTCCACCCTGAAGGAGATTGAAACGCAGCGGTCGGTTCTTTCGCGCGCCAGACCTGAGACGAAGTCGGGAAAAGTCCTCGTGCTCGAACTCGACCTCGCCGCGCGCATGGCGGCTCAATCGTGCCGGTTCATGCTCTGGCAACACGCGCTTGCGTCAGGAAAGAATTCCAGGGCCAAGTATCTGGCGAAAGCCGGGATTAAAGAACTGGCCGCGTTGGGGCGGGACTTCAAAAACTATTGGCCATTGCGAAATAAAGCCTCGACCAAAAACTGCTCGCCATTTTTGCGCTGGCGGATGAGGGATTACCACAATGGCGTTTTGCCCGCTCAACCAAAACGAAGCAAACCAATTGGTTGACGCGGCTTCGCCTCTGGAGCTCAGATGCGTCCCTGCACGTTCATGCAGTAGAGAACGGCTCCGAAGGCAGCGGCTATGACAACCGCCAGGAAAAATGCCAGCAGGAGATACCGCGCCTGACGCCGCTCCGGACTGTCTGAACATCGTTGCTGGCGCCGCCTCCCAGAAAGTTTGCTTTTTTTCGACATACGACTTTAAGACCTGTGGAGAGTTTGCCTGAACTCTTGCGTGAAACAAGATTTTTAGGCCTGGATTTATACTGGAAAGCGTCCCGGGGAATCTCCGGGCGGGAGGCACGCTGAAGTTTGGGTCTTGCATAATCGAGCGCAATTTCGAATGTTTGCCGCATGCAATCTCACGAGCTTTTGCGCGAGGTCTTTCAAAAGTGCAGTGCCAAGCAGGTGGCCGCCGAACTGGAGCTGTCTCTGTCCACCATTTACAAGTGGGCGGAGCCGGACGAAGGCACGGGCAGCGGCACGGCCAATCCGCTGGACCGGATTGAAGCGCTCATGAAATGCACCAGCGACCCGCGGGTGGTTCAATGGATTTGCCAGCGCGCGGGCGGCTATTTCATTCCCAACCCCAAAACCAACAAACCGCATCCCCCCCATCTCATTCCGGCGACCAATGAAATTGTCCAGGAGTTTGCCGATTTGCTCGCCGTCATCGCCATCGCCGCAGGGGATAACCAGATCACGCGCCAGGAATCAGCGGCGATTCGAGATCGTTGGGAAGAATTGAAAACAGTCACCGAAGAGTTTGTGGCCTGCTGCGAGGAGGGAAATTTTTCGGCATTGAAGGACAAGCTGCCCAACCCATCGTTCCGCAAATAATTTCACCGGGCCAAATACGTTTCGTTTTCTTTTGAAACCGGTTGGAATTCAAAAACACTTGCCTTCAGACTCGTTGTGGCTTGAGAACTGCTAAAACTGAACCGGAACATGGCACAGTCAGACTGGAACCACTTCAAATTCTTACGGCGACCTGCGGCTGTCAGCCCACAGCCGGCCCGGGTTTTGTTTGGCGGATTGTATTTCCATGTTTTTACGGCTGTCTGGCTTTGGGCCACTCCCCTCCTGCTCCCGGCACAAAATCCAGTCACGGAACTGAACTTCCAAGACTTTAACAGCCAGGGCGCGTTCAACAACTTCTCCGGAGACAGCGGAACGTTTACGGGCAAGCAAGCCAGCATTAAAATTTCGTTCGACACGCGCGTCTTTCATGGAACCAACGGCGCGTCGCTGCGGATTGACTACTCCGTCCCGTCCGGCTTTTGCGGCGTTTGGAATTCGCTGATTGGCAAGGACGCATTTCACAACCAGTCACTCAACTTCACCAATCTTTATAATTTGCTGCGCAACAGTCCGGGCAACCCTTCGCGCGTGGAAAACATTCGCGTCACGAATTTCAGCTTTTGGGCCAGAGGAAACGGGGATGGCGATTTCAATCACACAGTAAAGGTCGAATTCAAAAGTGCGGATGGCCTGGTCGGCAGCAAAACGTTCCCCATCCCGAACCAGACGAACTGGGCACGTTTTGAATTTCCAATCAGCGAACTCCAAACCAACGACCTCTCGCGGATGAAGGAGGTTCTCTTTGTCATCGAGGACTGGCGCAATGTCCAGCGCTCGGGCCATTTGTATTTGGACGACCTGGTCTTCACCACCGACGAAACACCCTGTGCAGCCGCCCCTTTGAGCGACGACGCGATGCTGGATCTGGTTTCCCAGCGGGCGTTTGCCCATTTCCTGAGGTTCACGGACGATCTGGGTTTCGCGCTGGATCGCTCCAGCTTTTCAGATGAAGTGAGCGTTGGCGCGATCGGCTTTCAACTGGCCGCCTACTGCATCGGGCACCAGCGCGGCTGGGCGGACAAATCCGAATTGGAAAACCGCGTCACCCGAATTTTGCAAACCCTAAACCGCCTGCCCATGGGGCCGGAGCCGGGAAAAAGCCGGGCTGGTTATCGCGGTTTTTATTATCATTTTCTCTCCGCAAACATCGGCACGCGCAAGGAGGAAAACGTGGAACTCTCTCCTTACGACACAATGTTGCTCATGAGCGGCGTGCTCGCTTGCGAGGAATATTTTACGAACAATATGAAAATTCAGGCCTTGAGCCGGCAACTGTTCGACCGCGTCGAATGGAACTGGCTCGTGGACCGTTCGGCGGGACCGAATTCGAAGCGTTTTTATCTCGCCTGGAAGCCGGGACCGACCGAAGCCGGAACATTTCTCGGCCACGTGGACGGTCAGACGGACGAAGCTCTGTTGATGGACGTGCTCGCGCTCGGCTCAAAAAAACATCCGGTCAAATTTGAGACGTATCTCGCCCGCAACCGCGTCAGTGGCAGCTACCCGCCGACAAACCAAAATAAAATTCTGGCAACCTGGCAAGGCTCACTATTCAATTATTTCTTCACCGATTGCTGGATTGACTTGCGCCGCCGCGGCTCGGACCAGCATCCCTCCGACGCGCGCGATCTCTGGCAGAACGACCGTCTCGCGGTCATTGCCAACCGCCAGTTTTGCATTGACCACGCCAGCGACAGGATTGGCGGCTCGAATGATTTTTACGCGACTTACGGCGAAAATGCCTGGGGCTTGACCGCCTGCGACAATCTCGTTCCACCCGGCCATCCGACGCCGAGCGAATACTGTGTCTTCGGCGCGCTGCCTACGGAGGAAAACATCCGCTTCGACACCCGACCGCTGCACGCCGGAACGATTGCCGTTTATGGCGCGGCCAGCTCCATCAATTTCCTTCCCGACGCTGCCATCGCCGCGCTCAGGCATTATTTTGAAGTACCAAACTTGTGGAATCCGCTCTTCGGCTTCGGCGATGCTTACAGTCTCGACCCGCATTACATCGAGCACGTCTATGACAGAACCGGAAATCCGCAGATCCGATTCGCCGGTTTCCTCAACGGGCCGTGGATCAACAACATGACGATGGGCGTGAATGTTGGTCCGATGCTGCTGGCCATTGAAAATTATCGCAGCGGCCTGATCTGGAAGCTCACCGCGAAAAATCCAGAAATCCAGGCGGGGCTGGATCGCATTTTTGGTGTCAGCCCGGCCGCCAAAACCGCCGCTTCAAATCCGTAAATTGCTCACGCCAGTGGCGCGCTGCTTAACTTCACTTTCATAGCCGCGCTTTGCCCGGGCGGCAAAATGATCTTGTTGGACGCCACGTTGCCGGACTCGACGCAGACCATGTTGCGATATTCCTCGTCGCCGAAATCGGCCATCTGCTGCGCCTTCGCGATCCACGGATTCCACACCACCGTCGAGGCGGAATTTCCCTTTTCCACTCGAATCGCCCGGCCTATCCGTTCGTCGCGGATTTCCACCGTGCCAGTCGTGTCGAGATAAGTGCGGTCCACTTCCGACGAAATGCAAATCCCATCCCCGGTTTCGACCCTCTTTGCGAGATTGGCAGTCTTGTCGAGATAAGCCGCGCCCTTCAGTCCGTGAATGGAAACCGCACTGATGTCCTCCACAAAAAAATACGTGTGCAGACAATCCTCGAATTCAAATTGATCCGTCGCGGATTTGTTGGTGATTCTGAGTTCCAGCGTGAGTTGCTCGTTCACGGTCACGACGTATTCCACGAGCACAGGCGGATACATCGCCGACTCCGGGCAATCGGGAAGGCGAAACCGCACGCTGACACTGCCGTCCGCCGCCGGCGCAACTTCCTTCAGCTCCCACGTTTTGTTTCGTGCAAACCCATGCTGCCCCAATCCTTCGCGCGCGCCGAACCACGGAAAAATGATCGGGATGCCACCACGAATGGGCTGGCCTTTTTCAAAACGGCTGCATTGGCTCAAAAACAAGAGCGGCGGCTCGTCCTTCTTTTTGAAATGGGTGACGTGCGCTCCCTGCAGATAAATTTCCGCCGTGCTCCAGGTTGTGCTGATTTCCACCATTGGAAATTCGCCGCGTCCGTCGAGAAATGTCACCCGGCCGGGGATTTCATTTTGCCTGCCGCCGATAAAATTGTTGGATGCCATAATTGCCTCGCAAGAAAACATACCACCTTCCCGCGACGGCCTGCACGAAATATTTGACGAAGGAAAAATTCCGTGAAGGGATGTTTACTCCGCTGCCGGGCACAAAAGCCCCAGTTGCCTTCGCTCAACCCAGCCCGACCCGCGCTGCGTGCGGATGAAATAGTACTCTCCTCGAACGCGCAATTTGCGCGCCGTTTCCCCGGCGCTCAATGACGCGACCGCCTCGGCTTCCTGCGTCGGCGTCAAACCCAGCCGGGTATTTTTTTCCAGCACGATTCCGAATTGCGCCCGGGTGACGACTCCCGCATACGCGGGAATGCTCAACAAAAAAACGACCAGACCGAGCGCCGCCATTGTCTGGTGCCAGGCGGTCTTGCGCACTCTGAGAATGCCCGGCAAGGTGACCATCGCCACTGCCAGCCATAGACTGCCGCCCGCAATCCAAGCCCAGGTACTGGCCGGCAGCCAGGTTGAGGCCACTTCATACCAGGTGAAATCCGGCGGTTCAAGCTGCGCGACCTCCCTCGCGAACAGCAGGTTGTTGCGGGCATCTTTGTTGAAGGGATCAAGCCACGCCGCCTGCTCCCAGGACAAAACCGCCTCACCCACGCGCCCACGCCGCCATTCGGAAATGCCCAGATTGAGCAGCGTGCCGGAGGCAGGCTGTTGCGTCAGCGAATTCCGGAATGCTTGAGCCGCCGCGGTGTATTGTCCGGCGCGGCAAGCCTCGACGCCTTCCCGAAACAACGCATCGGCCGGCGCCGCGCAGTCGCCAGCGGCGCATAACAACATCAGGCTGAGGCCAACCAACTCTTTTGCGGATTTGAAATTCACAGGCGCTGCTCCAGTTTCAGAAGGATTTCCTCCAACCCGGATTGCAGCGCGAGCAATTCGACATCGCTCGGCGGCGTCATGGCAAACGACGAGGCATCGGCGGCGGAAAAAAATCGCCGCACAGTTTCTCCGGCTCTTTCCCGACGTTCCGATGCGCCCAGAATTTCCAAAACGTCTCCGCAGACCAGCGCCTTCGGTTCGGCCGGAAAATGCGGCGCGCAGGCGATCTGTAGGGCGCAGACCGCGCCGCGGGTGAATCCCGGCGCATCGCCATCCGCAGCCGCTTGTTTCAGCGAACGCTTCGCGCGGCGAAGTTCACGACGCGCCTTGCGACGGCGTACAATTTCCGGGTGTTGTTCGAGATAACGGCGACGACGGTCCCAGAACCACAACCCGCAGAATGCGAGCGCCGGAACGAGTTGGACGAACGGAAACCACCCGCGCAATTGCAGTGGCACGAGACTGCCCGCTGTCCGTGCGGGAGATTGCGCCAGCTTGCTGAGAGCAAGCTTCTTTTCCGGCTCAAATGTGTTTTCAGCCGCCACAATCGGTGCTTCCTCACTCATAGGCAGACCGCCGGACATAACGATGATAGGCACCGAACCTATCGTGAGGTCCACATATTCCGCGCGCATTGGATCAAAACAACTGAACGGAATCGCGGGTGTGGCGCTCACTTCGTCCGTCATGGGAATCAACGTGTAACTGAAGATTGCACCCCGATTGGCAGTCCGGGCGTCCTCAATAATCCCTCCACGAACAGCGGGAAAAATCTGCCAGCCTTTGGCGCGTGGTGGTGGGGGCGGATTGATTCGATTCAGATTTTGTTGACCTCGAATGATGACGGTGAGTTGCACCGGATCTCCCACTCTCACGGTGTTGGTGGCAATTCTGGGCGGCTCGCAAGCGTAGCTTCCGATGGCGCCCGTAAAGCCGGGCAGTTCAGCGTCGGTTGGCAGCGGTCGAACGTTTATCTTGACGGGTTCGGAATCGAGCAACAGATAGCCCGGCTGCCCGCCGGGAATTGAAATCTGGCCGGAAACGACTATCGGACCACTGAACTGCATCCCGGCGGTGAATCCCTGCGCGGAAAGCGTCAACAACCCGGCGGCAATCGGGGTAACGCTCGTCTCGTAAATGTAGGTCGACACTTTGCGGCCATTTCTTTCGAGCGGCTGGATGAATTGTTTTATCGCATTTTTGTCCGCCACGAAACCGTCCCCATTGAGTTGCACTTGCGCCACACCTTCAGCCGGGCTGGCAGACGATGAAGGCAACAGCACGCGCACGCTCAAGACCTCTCCGACGAAAACATTGGTTGCCGCAGGTTCGAGCAAAAGCTGTCGCGCCGGTTCGTGAGGAGCCGCCAGTTCGGACTGCGCTGCAAGACGCGCCGCCGGAATCACGACCGGCTTTCCGTAAACCTCCGCCACAAATTCCGGCACGGTGAAAAGTCCCGGCTCGGAGGCCCGCGCATCGTAAACGAAAGTCGTCATGGGCCGGAATGCGCCGCCCCATGGCTGCATGATCTGTCCGCTGGCACTGGGACGGAGTTTCAAATGGACTGGCGCGGGGATTTCTTCCGGCCAGCGAATCGAGGCTTCCGTGGCATTGAACGAGACGCGATAAACGGATTTTTCTCCCGGCCGGACGAGCGGAGGATCGAATGACGCGGTCGCCGTGACCGGCGAAGAAATGTCCACCGGCGGTTGCGACATCATGATCTGGATCAGCGGATTTGGCGCAGTAGGTGAAGGCGTTTGCGCGCGCGCAGACTCGACGGTTGCGGCAAGCACAATCAAACCCAGCAAAAGTTTTCCAGAAACGTGCAACCAAAGCGCGGCATCGTCTTGGACTGCGCCAGCCCTCTGACGCTTTGGGAGCAAAGGTTGGACGATCAAAAGCGCCAGAAGACTGGCGCAGTCCAAAACCTTTCGGAGTCTCAAGCGGTTTGTGAAGATCTTTAGTCGCATGTTTCAATCACGTTACCAGGTGCGCCGGGGACGATCCTTTGGTTTGCCTGTGTCGCCCTGACCCATGGGCAGCAGCTTCCCGTCGGGCTGGATGCTGTTCAGCAATTGCCCCGCTTCTTCGGGAGAAATCGTCAATTTTATTTCCTTTCCCCCTTCGGTGGGCGCCTCCTGTAACCCGCGCAGTGAGTCGGGCGGCAACCCCTCGTCCTCGTCCTCGTCACCGGGTGCGCCGGGGGGCGCCATCGGAGCCGGGATTCGACCCTTGAGTTGTTGGAGAAGTGGGTTCAACTTGGACTGGCTGCTGCCCAGGCTCATGGCCATCATCTGCATCTCCCGCAAACTGTCCACCAGTCTGGCAATCGCCTGCTCGACAACCTCGGCGTTGCGCACAGAGTTGGAATCGGCAGGATTCAATTCCGCAGCACTTTTGAAATCGCTCAAAGAGCGGCGCCATTTGAGCAGCGTTTTGCCGTGCGCTTCCATGGCGCGCTGGACCGCCACCGTCGCCGCGCGAATTTCTTTGCGCACACCGCGCCCGGCGATATAGGCCGCGACCATTTTTTGAACATCGTCTCCCGCCAGCGCCGACTCGGCTTGCTGAATGGCGTTTGCGCCGGCGTCCACCGCCGCCCGGCCCCGCCTGACAGTCGCGTTCGCGGAAGGTTGCTTCTTCAATTCTTCAGTCCCTTGGCCAAATCGCACCTGACCAAGATTGTAAAGCGCCGCCGGTTGAACGCGCTCGTTTTGCTTTGAAACGGAGGCCTGCAACAGCGACTCGGCCTCGCTCAATTTTCCCGCGCGCAGTTTCTGTGTTCCGACATTGTAAAGTTCGCGCGAAGTCTCGCTGACGGGAGGCGGCGAAACCGAAACATCGGTGTCGGTCACTTCGCTGGTCCAACCGGGCGTTACGGTGCAAATGCTGGCGGTAAAAACCAACATCGAATATCGAACATCGAACATCGAACATCGAATGGCCGGCGGCCGGACGCCCGTGTCTTCGTTGGATGTTGGATGTTCGATGCTGGCGGTTGGATGTTTAGCTTTCATTTGGCACTGCTTTTTCCGCGCCGCGTCCCGATCAACGACTCGGCGATCATCAACACCAGCGCTGCCGCGACCGGCCAGTAATAACGTTCCACACCCCGGCTGCGCGTGCGAGTCAATCCCGCCGACGCATCCAGAGTTTCAACCGCCATGCGGACTTTTGCCAGCCCTTCACCCAGCGGACCGAGCGGATAATAATTTCCGCCGGTCGCCTGCGCGATGGCGGCAAGCGTTTTTTCGTCCAACCGGCTGCGCACCACTTCACCGTTGAGGTCGCGAACCAGCTCCAACTGGCCCGCCGGATTCAGAATTTGGATCTCACTGCCAGCCGGCGAACCGATGCCCACCGTGAAGACCACCAGGCCGTTCGTTCCCAACGATTGCGCGGTCGCCACTCCGCTTTTTTCAAGGTCTTCACCATCGGTCACCAGCACCACGAGCTTGCGGCGGCTGGCTTTTTCCATGGCGTGATTCGCCTCTTTCAACGCCCGCCCAATGTCCGTGCCGGCAATCGGAATGGTTTTTTCGTCCACCGCCTGCAACGCGTTTTCAAAAGCATCGTAGTCGAGCGTCAGCGGACATTGAAGAAACGAACCGCCCGCAAACGCGACCAGGCCCACGCGTCCACGGCCGTGCGTGCGGACAAAATCGAGAATGGCCAGTTTCGCACGTTGCAGGCGATTGGGCCGGACATCCGTGGCCAGCATGCTGTTGGAGCAATCCAGGGCAAACACCACGTCCTCGCCGAGCCACTGGCTGGTTGATTTCAACTCGCCCCATTGCGGACGCGCCAGCGCCATGCCCACACCCGCCAACGCCAGCATCAACAATAGGTTTTTGAATCCGCGGCGCGCCGGACTGTGCGATGCGGCCAGCTCGTTCACAAAACGCGGCGATGCGATTTGCGCCAGTTGCTGCTTCCGTTTCACCGCCGCGTGACGGTGCAGCAACGCCAGCAGCACAGGCGCGACGACCGCCAGCAACAGCCAGCGCGGCTCTTCAAAATGCGGATGTGCGAGATCCATCATGGCACTCGACGATAACGCGTGTTGGATAAAATCACCTCCAGCGCCAGAAAAGCAACCGCCGCCAGCAGCGGCCACTGAAACAACGGCTGGTACGTTGCGTAGCGCTTGAGTTTGACTTCGGTTTTTTCCAGGCGGTCAATTTCATTGTAAATGTTCTGCAACTCACGACGGTTCGTGGCGCGATAAAATTGTGCGTGCGACATCCCGGAGACTTTTTCGAGCACGGAATAATTCGCCGGTTGCAATAGATAATTCGGTCTCACGCCACCATTCACTTGGTGCGATGTGACGACGCCACCATTTGCGCCCAGCAGAAGTTTGCCCGTGGCCGGATCGAAGTCCGGCAGATAACAAGGCTTTTCGATGCCGATGCCGATGGTGTAAATCTTGGCGCCCAATGCCGCGGCGAGTTGCGCGGCCGGGACAGGATCAATTTCTCCTCGGTTGTTGTCGCCGTCGGTGAGCAGGATGATGACGCGGCTCTTGCTGTAGGGAACAGCCTTGAGACGTTTCGCGGCGACCGCGATCGCATCGCCGATGGCCGTGCCAAGGTCGCCAATGGTTCCGATGTGCAAACGGCGCAGGTTCTCCGCGAGCCACTCGTGGTTGAGCGTGAGCGGGCTGGCCAGATAAGGCACCCCGGAGAAAGCGACCAGCCCCATCCGGTCATTAGGCCGTTTGCTCACAAAGTCGCCGAGGACTTCGGACGCAATGTCGAAGCGCGTGGTTTTTTCTCCCGGTGCGGCCATATCCACCGCCATCATGGACCACGAAAGATCCAGGACGAGCATGATGTCAATGCCGGGAGTTTCGGTTTCGACGTGGTAATCTGCCAGGCGCGGCCCGGCCAGCGCCACAATTCCGAGGGCCACAGCGAGCAGCCGCAGAAAAAACAGCAGCCGGCCCGCCGCCGCCTTCGCCGTTGCGCCCGCCGCGCGCGCAATGTCCGCGCTGGAAAAACGCAGCGCCGACAGTTTGCCGACCTTGCCGCGCAGCAACGCGTAAACCGGCAGCAGGGCCAGCAAGGCGAGGAGCCACGGAAATTGAAACTCAAAATTCTCGCTCATTCCGGGATTACAAGCTGCCTGAATCCATAAACGCCAATCACACGCGTCGCTCCAACCACTGTTTCCTGGTTCACATCCTCATCCGACAGATCACCGCAAGAGATGAGCAAGTCCGCGGGCGAGTCGGGCAACTGGCGCATCGCCAATTCGTCGTCTGCGATGATCAAAAGATTCATAAAGATGCAGCTTGTGCAGTCGGCAATTGCGCGCGACGCGTTTCGGCAAGCGCGACCAGCTTGAATGCTCGATTCACGGCGTCCAGCGGCATTGATTGGTTTGTCGCTGAAAATTTGCGCTCATCACATTCGCGAAGAAAAACGGCAACGGTAGTTGAAAGCTCCGCGCCGATTTTTTCGTCGCTCGACAGCGCGCGACAAAACTCAGTGGTGGTGAGTTCGCCGGGAGGAAGTTGAAACGCCCCGATGAAATAGTTCCGCAATATTTGCGAGATGCTGCTGAGGCAGGCTCCATCTTCGGGACGCTGGCGCAAAGCTTCCAACGCCAATCGGGCCTGCACCTCGGGCGGGAGAATCACCTTCGGTTTTGGCCGAAGAAGCAACCAACTGCCGGGCACCACCACCAGGACCACGACAAGCACGGTGACCCCGACGGACGCTCCGTGCTGTTCCCAAAAAGTCGGGGGGATTTCGCCGTACGGCGGCAGCAATTTTGGCAGCGCGTTCGTAGTTTCAGAATTGGTTTGGGCGAACAGCGCCGAGGTTGACGAGCAAAACAAGAGAAACATCCAACATCCAACATTCAACACCGAACGCCCAATGAAACTGGAGCGCGCACTTGAACGTTGAATGTTGAATGTTGAATGTTGAATGTTCATCCCAATTTCAACCGCGTCTCCTGCCCCGGCGAATTTCAAAAAACCTCTGGAGCGTGTGGGCAAAAGGTTCGACCGTGCTCAGTCGCAACGTGTCCACGGCGGTTCGATTCAATGCTTGATCCAAATTTGCGAGGCGCTCTTCATTGGTTGAAGTGAAACGATCACGCACTGAGCTGCGCCCGGAATCCAGTTCGAGAATTTCGCCGGTCTCGGCATCTTCAATCGTGAGCAGACCGGCATCGGGCAGGTGGCTTTCGCGCGGATCGTGCAGATGCAGACAGACCAGGTCGTGACGCGTGTTCGTGATGCCGAGTTCCTGAATGACGTCGCGCTTGCCTGGAGACGGGAGCGCCGATCTCCCGATCGGCTCGTTGACCGTCGTCACAACGGCACGCGCCGATTGCGAGACCGGCGCTCCAGTGCTGTGCAAAAAATCCGTGAGCAGGAAAACAATCGAGCGCCGGTGCAGCGCATGATTCAGAAATGCGAGCGCGGCGGGAATGTCTGTGCCGCGCTTTCGCGGTTCGAATGCGAGCATTTCACGGACGATTCGCAAAATATGGCGGCGGCCTTTGCGCGGCGGCAGAAACAGTTCGTTCTGCTCCGTGAACAGGAGCAAGGCGACTTTGTCGCCGTTGCGCACGGCCGAAATTGCCAGCGTGGCCGCGACTTCCGCGGCGAATTCCCTTTTGGAAAGACTGCCCGACCCGAAAGCGGACGAACCGGAAACGTCCACCGCCAGCACCGCCGCGAGTTCGCGTTCCTCGCGATAGCGCTTCACGAACGGGCGGCCCATCCGGTTGGTAACATTCCAATCAATATCCCGCACGTCGTCGCCCGGCATGTATTCGCGCAACTCTTCGAAGTCCATGCCGCGGCCCTTGAAATGGCTGAGGTAGGCGCCGACCATCGTATCGTTGACGAGACGGTTGGTGCGCAACTCAACGCGGCGGACGGTTTCGAGGAGTTCGGTAAGGGTCATCCTAAATCTTGTTCAGTGCTCTTCCGATCGTTGGGAATCTGCCTTACTGCTTTCAGCAAATGTTGGCAGG
>OCZU010000492.1_pt1 | contig 27274 bp, 23 predicted proteins | sample 1539001 | NCBI WGS metagenome assembly OCZU01 (sample SAMEA3539306, study PRJEB22396) | soil metagenome | biome: tundra; feature: field; material: soil | place: USA | collected 2010-05 | depth 0.15 m | reverse complement strand
AATCGTCCGCGCCGAGTTCAAGTCCGAGCACGCGGTCAATTTCCGCCGCCTTGGCGGTGAGCATGATGATGGGAATCGCGGCGGTGGCCGGATCGCGCCGAAGGGTTTTACAGACTTCAAGCCCGCTCATTTCCGGCAGCATCAGGTCGAGCACAATGAGGTTCGGGGTTTTGGCTCGCGATTTGGTCAGCGCCTCCGCGCCGTCGGCGGCGGTAAGCACGTCGTAGCCGGCCTGCCTTAGATTGAATTCCACCAGCTCGACGGCTTCCGGTTCGTCATCTACCACGAGGATTTTTGATCTCACGCCGGTAATGGATACCATGCGGAAAGGCCGGCGACAACGCCGGCTTTGTGACAAACAGGTTACACTCAGGAAACGGAAGTGTGACTCACGCGGCCGATGCGCACGCCGCCAGCGGCGGCACGGCGGCACGGGAGATCTCCAGCAAACCATTCACTTTTGTCAGCACGTCGTCGAAATTAAATGGTTTGGTGAGGTATTCGTTCGCGCCGGATTCCAACCCGGCGAAACGGCTGAGCTGGCTGGAAAGTCCGGTCAGCACAACGATCGGAATCGAAGCCGTGGCACGGTCTTTTTTCAAGGCTTCGCAAATGGCGAAGCCATCCATCTCCGGCAGCACCAGATCGAGCAGGATGAGATCGGGCGAGAACGAACGGGCTTTCTTGAGCGCAGCCGCGCCGTTGTCCGCGGTGCGGACGGCAAAGCCGGCCTGTTTGAAACCCAGGCGGAGCACGGTGAGCAGGTCGTTGTTATCATCCACAATCAGTATTTTGCTTGGCATAACTTGGCTTATTTGTCACCCACAGCGGCAACGGTGATACAGCAATTGAACGGCTTAATAGAATGGCAAAAAGCAAAAGGGGTGCCGCTAACCAGGAATGGGCGGTCTTTTTTTTGGCGGAGACCTGGTTTGTTCCAAAACAGCCGCTTTGTTGGGGAATAAAATCTTCCGGCGAATCCTTGCCGTTCACGCAGCAGGCCTGGTGTCCCGGTTTTTGAGCAACTCATCCACTTTTGCGACAAGCTGCTTGGGGCTGAATGGCTTGGTGACATAATCATTCGCGCCACAATCCAGACCCGCCAACCGGCCAAGTTCGCCCGACAGCGCGGTAAGCATGATGACCGGAATGGAGGCGGTGGTGGCGTCACGGCGCAAAATCTCGCAAACCGCGAAGCCATCCAGTTCGGGCAACATCAGATCGAGCAGGATCAAGTCAGGTGCGAGCGAGCGCACCTTCTTGAGCGCTTCGACGCCATCGACCGCCGTGCCGATGGCGAAGCCGGCCTTCTTCAAGTTGAAGCTCAGGAGTTCAACGAGATCAGCATCGTCATCCACGACCAGGATTTTCTTTCGCATGTTCCCTTTTAACCCGGGCGTGATCCCGGCTCGCGTCGGCCAGGTTACAAATGGGTGAAAAAAACGAATTCGCCGGCCAGCGGGCTTTTTGTTTTGCGCTCCCGCCGTCCATAGGTTTGATTTACCCGGTGATTGGCAATTTGCTGCAGCCGGAAATCGAAGAATTGATCGCGAAGCGTGATTTCAACCAGCTTCGTGAAATTCTTTGCGACTTTCCGGCCGCGGACATCGCGGAGATTTTTTTCGATCTCAAACCCGGCGATGAAGCGGTCCTGATTCGCATCCTGCCGCGCGAAGTGGCGGCGGAAGTTTTCGAATATCTGCCCGTGGACGATCAGGAGAAAATGCTCCACGCCCTGGGCAGCGAACAGGTGGCGCAGATTCTCAACGACATCGCACCCGATGACCGCACCGCGCTGTTGCAGGAATTGCCCGCGGCGGCGACACAAAAACTGCTGGCGCTGCTGAACCCCGAGGAGCGGCGGATCGCCACGGAACTGCTCGGTTATCCGAAAAACTCCATTGGCCGGCGCATGACGCCGCGCTACGTCGCGATCCAGCAAAAGTGGACTGTGGCGGAGACTCTGGAGCATCTGCGCCGTGAGGAGCACAAGCGCGATGCGATGAATCAACTTTACGTTGTGGACGACAAGGCGCGTCTCGTGGATTTCGTCCGCCTCCGGAACTTGGTCACCAGGCCGTTACAAGCACCGGTCGTGGATCTGCTGGAAAACCAGCAAATTTTCTTGCGCGCCACGGATGACCAGGAAACCGCCGTCGCCGCCTTCAAAAAATACGATGTGACCATGCTGCCGGTCGTGGACTCGAACGACGTGCTGGTGGGCGTCGTGACGGTGGACGACGTGATGGATGTCGCCGAAAAAGCAGCGACGGAGGACATCCAAAAACTGGGCGGCATGGAGGCGCTGGACGCGCCCTACCTCAAAATTGACGTGTTGGGGATGGTGCGGAAACGCGCGCCCTGGCTGGTCATTTTGTTTTTGAGCGAGATGCTGACTTCGACGGCGATGACTTTTTTTCAGGATGAAATTTCCAAAGCGGTCGTGCTGGTGCTGTTCCTGCCCCTGATCATGTCGAGCGGCGGCAATTCCGGTTCGCAAGCCACCTCGCTGATCATCCGCGCCATTGCCCTGGGCGAAGTGACGCTGGGTCATTGGTGGCGGGTGATGCGGCGCGAGATTGTTTCCGGCTTCCTGCTGGGGCTGATTCTCGGCGTCATTGGATTCGTGCGGATCAGCTTATGGCATCTGGCTTTTCATTCTTATGGCCCGCACTGGTGGCTGGTGGGTTTCACCATTTTGTTTTCACTGATGGGCGTCGTGTTGTGGGGAACGCTTTCCGGTTCGATGCTGCCGTTTCTGCTCAAGCGCCTCGGCCTTGATCCGGCGGCCTCCTCCGCGCCGTTCGTGGCGACGCTCGTGGACGTCACCGGCATCGTGATTTATTTTCACGTGGCGTTGTGGACGTTGAGCGGAACGCTGCTGGCCGCGCCGCCGTCGGGGATTATGCCGCTGGATTACAAACAGACCCCCGACGCGATCCACGCGCTGCTCAACCTCACCGACGATTGGGACGTCGAACAAGTCATGTTGGACAAAAATCAAAACATACTGCGGATCACCATCAAGGAGTCGGACGAATTTGCCAAGGGCTTGAAATGCGAAAAATGCGGCGGCCCGTTTGAAATTTTCGGCCACGACGAACCAAAGTTCTGGTCCTACCCCGACAATTTTGGCCATCACACGGAAATTGAATGCAGCCTGCCGCGAGTGCGGTGCAAAAAATGCGGGCAAGTGCCGCAGCCGTTTCCGGTGAAAATTCCGTGGGAAGAAAAGGGCAGACTGCGGGACTCCAACCAAACCAGCTGGCCGGTTTTATTGAATCTGCCGATCCTGAAATTGTCGCGGCCGGATTGTAACCTCTGTGCGAATCGCAGCGTTTTCGCTTGAGTAAAACAACAGCCAAAAGTTTATGAAAAACTGACTTGCACACTTCTGGTCGCGTTTTTGGCGGGCCTGGCTGACCAATTCAGGGTCATGGTATCAGACATCCGATGGCTTTGGTTTCCTTCGGTTTCAGCTTCTTTCCGGCGGTGATTGTGTCCAGTGCATCACGCAAATCGTGTTGTGTTACCGCACCGCGTTTTTTTCCAAGCCCGGCATACAGATCATCAATTCGTCCGCGATACAGGAGCTGGCCGTCCTTTCCCAGAACAACCGCTTCCGGTGTGACTGTGGCCTTGGCCAGTTTGACCAGACGATGTTGAGGGTCGAGCAGAACCGGTGCGTGCAAATCATATTCCCTGGCATGTTCCTTGGCCGCTGCCGGAGTCAGATCGGGATCAACCTGGACGATGTAGAATGCGAAGTTGGTATGACTGGCGCAGATGCGGTTGATTTCCGGCGCGTAGCTGTTGGAGATGGGACAATCCTGACAGTAAAAAAACAAGACCGACGCCACTTTCTCCGCCGGATCAAGCGGATGACGCGGGACGCCCTCCAGGTCGTTAAAGACCAGTCCTGATGATTCGCCGGGACCGGCAAGGCACAGCCCGGCGGCAAAACAAAAAATGGCGCAAATAATTCGCATGGTGACTCGCCGTCATTCGTAACGAAGCGATGTCCTTATTTGTTACGCTGTCCGGTTGGATTCAACCAGCTTGAAAATGGGATTCATAACCACAGTGCAACCATGTTTGACGGCTGGCGAGGCGTGTCAATCTCGCGCCACTCTGCATTTCAATGAAATTTGATTGACCTGCAACGCAGGGATCGCAAAGTAATTGAATGAACCTCAACCGACTTGGCTGTTTAAGCATTGCGCTCAGTCTTGTCGCCCAAGTTTCCACTGCCATCGCCGTGGAAAACAAAGCCTCCGTAAAATCAGAAGGAGTCCAAATCACCGACCTTACGAACAAGGTGCGCGTCGAAATCAACGGCCGGCTGTTCACGGAATATCTTTTCAAAGACCTTCCGCGGCCGTGCTTTTACCCGCTTATCGGTCCGGACGAAGCAGCCATGACGCGCAACTGGCCGTTGAAGGACGCTCCGAATGAATCGCACGATCACCCGCACCATCGCTCGCTGTGGTTCGCGCATTTTTCGGTCAACGGAGTGGATTGTTGGACCGAGGGGGCGGATGGCAGAATCGTTCACACCGGTTTCGAGGAAATCAAATCCGGAAAAAAATCCGGCGTCATCAAGACGCGGGACAATTGGGTTTCGACGAATGGCACAGTCCTTTGCACCGATGAGCGGACGTTTCGCGTTTACAATCGCCCCGCGAACGAGCGGGTGTTTGATTTTGAAGTCACGCTGCACGCCTCGCACGGCGAAGTGACTTTCGGCGACAACAAGGACGGAATGATGGGCATGCGCCTCGCGGAAACCATGCGGCTGACTCCAAACCAGTTTAACACAAACAAGCCGACCGGCCACATCGTGAATAGCGACGGCATTCGCGACGGCGAAGCGTGGGGCAAACGCGCCGACTGGGTGGATTACCACGGGCCGGTGGACGGAAAAATTCTTGGCGTCGCCATCTTCGATCATCCGCAGAATCCGCGGCACCCGACTTGGTGGCACGTGCGCGATTACGGTTTGTTCGCGGCCAACCCGTTCGGCCAGCATCATTTTGAAAACTTGAAAAATGAACACGCCGGCGATCTCGTTGTCCCCGCCGGAAAAAGTATAACCTTTCGTTACCGCTTTTACCTCCACGAAGGCGATGAGCAGCAATCGAAAGTCGCCGAGCATTATCAGGACTATGTGAACTCCCATTCCGCCAATGAATAAAATCCCTCGCCGCCGGTTCATCCGCAGTTCCCTCCTGGCCGCGGCCGCATTCAAAGCCTGGCCGCTCGTTGCTCAATCGTCCGTCAAGTCGCGCATCATCGGCGCCAATGATGATATTCGCTATGCCGTCGTCGGGTTTAATGGACGTGGCACATCCCACATAGAAGGTTTGGCCAAAATCAAGGGCACCCGTCTGGTCGCGTTGTGCGATGTGGACAGCACCGTCCTGGAAAAGGAATTGAAGAAGGCGACTGGGGGTGGGGAAAAGGTTGAAGGTTATACCGACATCCGCAAGCTTCTGGAAAATAAAGATATTGATGTGGTCACGTTCGCAACGCCACATCACTGGCACGCGCTCGGTTCAATCTGGGCGGTCCAGGCAGGCAAAGACGTTTATGTCGAGAAGCCCGCTTCGCACAACGTCTGGGAAGGCCGAAAAATGGTCGAGGCGGCGCGCAAATACAATCGCATCATGCAGAGCGGAGCGCAATGCCGCTCCAGTGTTGGATTGCAGGAAGCGATTGCGTGGCTGCGTGAAGGGCATCTGGGCAAAATCATCCGCGCGCGCGGCCTTTGCTACAAACGCCGGGACAGCATCGGCAAAACCACCGGCCCGCAGCCAATTCCCGAAACGGTCAACTACGATTTGTGGTGCGGTCCCGCGCCGCTCGACCCGCCACGCCGCAACAGCAAAAAGAACGGCCCGATCCATTATGAGTGGCATTGGTTCTGGGCTTATGGCAATGGCGACTTGGGCAACCAGGGCATTCATCAGATGGACATTGCGCGCTGGGTGCTGGGCGAACCGGAGCTTTCGCCGCGCGTGCTCAGTGTCGGCGGGCGATTGGGTTATGAGGACGACGGGGCCACGCCGAACACGCAAATTGTTTTTCACGATTACGAAGCCGCACCGTTAATCTTCGAAGTCCGCGGGCTGCCGGCGGGCGGAGGTTCGACCAGGATGGACGATTATCACGGTGCCAGCATCGGCGTGGTCGTTGATTGCGAAGGCGGTTCAATCGTGATTCCGAGTTACACCAAGGCCATTGTTTACGACAAGGAAGGCAAAGAGATCAAAACTTACGAAGCTGGCGGCAACCACTTCGAGAACTTCATTCAAGCCGTCCGCAGTCGCAAACACACGGACCTGCACGCGGACATTTTGGAAGGGCACATTTCGGCCGCGCTGTGCCATACCGGCAACATTTCGTATCGCCTCGGCAAGCCATTGTCGCCGGAAGCCATTCGTGAGGCGACCAAAGGCAACAGCGACCTGACCGAAACTCTGGGGCGGATGGAAGAACATCTCGGCGCCAATAAAGTGGACCTGCACAAGACTCCCTTGATTCTGGGCACGACTTTGAAGATGAATCCGAAAGCCGAGCGCTTCACCAGCAACCACAAGGCGAATCAACTTCTTACCCGTGAATATCGCAAGCCATTTGTGGTGCCGGAAAAGGTCTAGAGTGATTCTTTGCCGCGTAAAACATGAACCTCCGCCTGTTCGACGCCCACAATCATTTGCAGGACGAGCGGCTCGCGCCGCAGCGCGCGGAAATTCTTCGCGAGCTGCCGAACGCGGGCGTCGTGCAAATGGTCGTGAACGGTTTGTGCGAGAAGGATTGGCCGGAGGTTTTGGCGCTGGCGAAAAGCGTGCCGCAAGTCATCCCTTCCTTTGGTTATCACCCGTGGTATGTGAAGGAGCGGACGGCAGACTGGCAAAAAGTTTTGACGCGGTTTTTGGAGGCCGCGCCGTCGGCGGTGGGCGAAATCGGTCTGGACAAGTGGATCAAGAATCACAATTTCGCCGAGCAGCGGGAAGTCTTCGTCTGGCAACTGCGCCTGGCGGCGGAGCGCAATGTGCCCGCGAGCGTTCATTGCCTGGAAGCCTGGGGCACATTGCTCGAAGTGCTGCGCGCCGGGCCGCGCCCGTGCTGCGGTTTCGTGCTGCATTCGTTTGGCGGGCCGCGCGAGACGATTGACGAGTTGACCGGATTGGGCGCGTATTTTTCGCTCCCCGGTTATTTTGCGCGCGAACGCAAAGCGCGCCAGCGCGAAACGTTCAAGCACGTCCCGCGCGAGCGGCTGTTGATCGAAACTGACGCGCCAGATCAATCGTTGCCGCAAGATCGCGTGGAATTTCCCTTGCCTGATTCGGTTGCCGGAAAACCGGTCAATCATCCCGCGAATCTGGGCGCGGTTTATCGTTTCGCTTCAGAATTGCTCGACGTTCCCTTGGAAAAACTCGTGGCACAAGTGGAGGAGAATTTTCGCAGAGTTTTTGGCGGAGTAAGGCGCGGGTAGGGATGTCGCGCTGCGACGTCCGGTCGGCGCACGGCGCCGACCCTATCTCGGATTTGCGATGTTCTGCACGATGCGCGACGCGGCGGCAAAACCAAATGCGCCGGTGATAAAACTCGCGGTGCCGAAACCGGTGTTGCAATCAATGCGCAGATCGGTGGTGTCGCCTTGAGCGCTGCAAACCGAGCCGTCCTTTTGCGCGAAGAGGAGCGGCTCGCGGGAAAACACGCATTCGACGCGAAACTTTTGTTCGCCGCGCGGAAAACCATGACGGGTCCGCAGAAGTTTTCTGACCTGGCTCAAGAGCCGGTCGTGGCTGCAAAAGGCGAGATCCGAAATTTCAATGGCCGTCGGATTGCGCCGCCCGCCCGCGGCTCCGGCGGTGATGACGGGGATGTTTTTCTCGCGGCAACGTGCGATCAGAAAGCATTTCATTGAAACGCTGTCAATGGCATCAAGGACGTAATCGAAGTGACTCGCGAGAATTTCTTCGGCGTTGGACTTGAGGAAAAATTCCTGGCGCGCGTGAATCTGGCAGCCGGAATTGATGGCTCGCACGCGTTCGGCCATGACTTCGACCTTGGGTTTGCCGAACGTGCCGGTCAGCGCGTGAATCTGACGGTTGGTGTTGCTGATGCAAACGTCGTCGAGATCAACGAGCGTGATCTGCCCGATGCCGGAACGCGCCAGCGCTTCCACGGCCCATGAGCCGACGCCCCCGATTCCAACCACGCAGACGTGAGCCTTGCGCAAACGCTCTGCGCCGTCTTTCCCGAAGAGGCGGGCGATGCCGCTGAAACGCGCTTTGTCTTGGGACGTAGGCCGAGAAGTATTCATGCCACACTTCGGAGGGACGAGTTACACGAGTCCCAGAATTCGTTTCGTATCAGAAAAGATAGGGACTCGAGTGACTCGTCCTTCCGATCAACTTCAAATCACCTCACGGTAAACATCCGGGTGCGGACGGGAAATAATCACCGCATTGACGAGCAAACCGGCGTCGCCGATGACCTGACGGCCGGCGGCCATCGCGGATTGCACCGAACCGACGTCGCCGGTCATGGTAACGAACGCTTTTCCGCCGAGCGCCATCGCGAGGCGGATTTCCAGCAGTGTGACCGCGGCCGCTTTCGCCGCCGCATCCGCTCCCTGAATGAGTGTCGCGACGTTGAACGATTCCAGAATGCCCAGCGCTCCAGTCGGCTCAACCGCGGTGGTGCGGCCCAGCGCGACGAAAACGTCCGGATGCACGTTGGCGATGACGAAAGAGTCAATGAGACACCCGTTGGCCTCGTGCGTTCCGGCTTCAACGGCGGCTTGCACGGCGGAGGTTTCGCCGCCGATCATGACCATGTATTTGCCGGAGCAAATCGAGCGCGACAAAATCAGGCGCACGTTGCCCGCTTTCAACATCGTGTCGGCCACCACAAAGCCCGAGGCCACGCTCGACAGTTCAATAAGTCCAATGGATTTCTCGTTCATATCAAGTGAAAGAAATTCTTTGTTATTTCTAGCGGCTGAAAATGCGGGGAGGCGTTCGCTTGCGATTTCCCTCTCCCCTCAACGGGGAGAGGGATTAAGGGAGAGGGGTGGGAACTTGCAGGAGTCGTCGTTGCAATCGGGAATCCAACCACGCTCTCACCCCTCACCCCAGTCCTCTCCCCGTTGAGGGGAGAGGGAGTTGCCGCGTTCGTTAGCACATTCATGCCCGGTTCAAAATGATGTGTTTGTCCGTCACCGTTTCAACCACGCCCGCGAACGGCGCGTGAATGATCGCACCCATCGCCTTCTCGGGAATTTCGCCGATCTGCTGCCCGGCGGAAACGCGGTCGCCCGCTTTCACCAGCGAAATGTTCGGCGAGCCGGCGTTTTGTTTGAGCAGCAGCACGGCGCGTTTCGGTTGGAAGGAAATTTTTTCCAGATGCGCCGGATGGTCGTATTGCAGAATGTGCATTTTCCGCATCAGGGATTTGATCGGGACGCGGCGGCCTTCGCGCATCGCGTGCGGCTTGACTTCCATTTTGCCGGTCCACTTCAAATTCGCTTTTCGCATCTCGGCTTTGGAATCGTCGCAGGCTTCCTTCGGATAAAGTTCTTCGGGGCAGGCGTACAGCGTGCACAGCCCGCAGGAGCAGCACAGCGACGCCAGTTGATTCCAATACTCGGCGCCCGTGCTCGTGAACGCGAGGGTGCGCATGACCGCGTGCGGTTGCACGTCGTAACCGAGCAGAAAGCGCGGGCAATACTCGGTGCAGTAACGGCACTGGTCGCACGCCGATTTCCCGATCTTGGCCTGCACTTTGGCGGGCTTAAGCTTGCGCTGGATGGTGTGATGCTCGCGCGGCAGCACGACCACGCCCGTGCTCGTCTTCGTGATTGGCGTCTCGAGATTGTCGGTCGTCTCGCCCATCATCAAACCGCCGAGGCAAAGCACCGGATCGTTCGTGGCAAATCCGCCGGTCACTTCGATGACTTCGCGGAACGTCATGCCAATCGGCACGGTAAGCGTGACCGGATGATTCACCGCGCCGGCGATCGTCAAAGTCTTTTCAATGACTGGCCTGCCTTCGGCGGCGGCGGCGATGTTCACCAGCGTCTCGACGTTGTTGACGACGCAACCGACATGAATCGGAATTCCGGCGGGCGGAATCAGCCGCCCGGTGGTGGTGTAAACCAGATCGTATTCGTCCCCGGCGGGATAATAATCGCCGAGCAAATTCACGCGAACCGGCGTGCCTTTACACGCGGCTTCCATCGCTTCGACCGCGCCCTTTTTCTTGGCCTTGATGCCGACGATGCCGTCCTTGGCGCCGACGGCTTCCATGGAAAGCAACATGCCCTTGACGACCTGCGCGGAGAAATGTTCCATCACGGCCGCGTCCTTGTGCAGCAATGGCTCGCATTCCGCGCCGTTGGCGATGACGGTGTCCGCCTTGGCCGCGAGTTTGACATGCGCGGGAAACCCGCCGCCGCCCGCACCGACCACGCCCGCTTGTTTGACTTTATCTGCCAGAGTCATGATTTGATGGGAAAGTTTATGCCAGTGGAAATGGGGAAAGCCAAATCAAATTGAGACTCATTGTTGCAATGTAGTGAACTTCTATAAACCATTATAGGGAGGATCGGCATGACAAGTGTTATCCAGCGTTCTTAGATGCCTCCAAAAATTCCAACGTGTCGTTCACTTTTGAAGGAAAGAATCCTATCAAGCCGCGTTGAGCCTTGTTTACGTCGGAAGAATTTACAGGCTTATTCATTTTGCAGTCCTTTACCAATTCGCCTGAGCTTCCGCAAAGGCTTTCGTTGTGTAGTCGAAGTTGAGGTGACAAGACCCATTTCAAATTCGGCATTCGGAATTTTGAATTCGGATTTTCAGAATGAGACTATTTCTGTCCCTATCCGATTTCGGGGCGACAAGCGCTCCGCTTCCTGCGGTTTTTGATTTGAGTTCGAGTCCGAAAGCGGTGCTGATTGGTTACGGCTTCTGGCCGTCTTCGCACAAAACTGCCAGCCCCGAATGAGATGATTGAGGTTCAGCACCCGTCAGGGCGGCATGCATCGTGTCGGGGCAAAGATCAATACCGCCCGGCCATTCGACACAGCCAAAATCAGGATTCACCGTGGCTGAGTTGAAAATTTTTGGATCAAGCAGTTTCAAAAAAACACCGCTGCGCCGTTCGGGTTCAACGGGAAAGATTCCGGCCACTCCGTCGTCGAACGCGACTTGCAACCGGTATCCCGAAAGTGGTTTGGCCGAAACGATACGATTCATGCCGCTATTCTACTCCAAAGGCTGAATTTTGAAAGGCTCTTGATAGGTGCTGGCCAATTCCCATGCCGGCCGCAATTCGGCACGGTGCAGCGCCGCCCATTCGAGGACAAGCGCCTGGGCGCGACGGCTCATGCGCCCTTCGATGACTTCGAGGGTGTTGACGTTGACTTTGATTTCCTCGCCTTGTTAGACCGCGTGAAAATGTGGCGGCGGGTGGTCGCCGTAAAACATCCGAATTATGATTCCATAGAATCGGCTGAGTTCGGGCATGAGAAATCAAAGCAAGGAGCGTCTGGATTGTCATCTGAATTCGCGCGTGGAAAGCTCAAACACGGCTGTGCAGATTTTTTCTTCCGAATTGTTCTTGCCAAAGTTTTAGTCGGAGCGTAGAAGTGTTTTGCTCTTTGAAAACGGCGAACGAGTGTTCGCTTTGAATGCAGTCAAGTGTCAGGGAACCCGGTGAGAATCCGGGACGGTTGCGCCACTGTAACGGGTTACAAACTCCCACAAGCCACTGTCCGCAGCGGACGGGAAGGCGGGAGCGAGGTTTAAGCCCCAAGTCAGGATATCGGTTTGACTGCGCTCGTCGAGCGGCAAAGTTGTTGGTTGAAAGTTGAGTGTTGAGAGTCAAAAAGCGCAATGCGCGAAATCCTCTCAACTCTCAACCAAAAACTCTCAACTCATCCGCCACTTCTCCGTCAAGAGAAGGATGAGGCCAGCCTGCTGATCTGTTTTCAGCAGGATTCGTTGGATGCCTTCATTCTCCGTTTTGCCGGGATTGAAGGCGTTTCTGTTTAGACACGAATTACACGAATTTTCGCCAATTGATGGCGCGAAAATCGTCCTGCTAATTCGTGTAAATTCGTGGAATTCGTGTCAGTCCCCGCGCTGGTCTCTCAACCAAAAACCGTTCCGCGAAATTATTTCGCGGAACAAAATTGAAAGATCAGCACATGAAAAAAACACTGTTTTTTTCGCTGGCATTGGCCGGCGGATTATTTGTTCCAACCCTCACCCGCGCGCAATTCGCGAGCAGCGTGGTTTCCTACACGCAAGGCAGCGGGGCAAATCCCACTTACAACAATCCAAACACGGCGCTCGGCGCGCCCACGACTTTTATCGGTTACCAGAACGCCGACCCATTCAATCCGCCTTACCTCGCCAGTGACATTGTCGGGCTGGGCACGGGCGGTTCCATGACGTTGCAATTCAACACGCCCATTCAAAACGCTGGAGCGAATCCGTTCGGCCTGGACTTTATCATCTTCGGGCACGCGGGTTTCAATGAAGACTTCAGCAATGGAACCGTGACGGACGGCTCCCTTTTCACCGGCGGCACCAGCACTGTGCGTGTATCGGTGAGCGCTGACGGCACGACGTTCTACACGTTGAATCCCTTGCTGACACCCGTGGTGGACGGCTTGTATCCGACCGATGCCAGCGGTAATCCATTTATCCCAGTGAATCCCGCGCTGACGGCGGCGGATTTCGCGGGCAAAAATCTGGCCGGAATACAGGCGCTTTACGCCGGGTCGGGCGGGGGCGCGGGCTTCGATCTCGCCTGGGCAGTGGACGGAAGCAATCAAAGTGTGGCGTTGTCCTCCGCCAGCTTTCTGCGATTGGAGATCTTGAGCGGTCAGGCGTACATAGACGCCGTCTCCGTCGTGCCCGAACCGGCGACGTGGTCGCTCGCGCTGCTCGGCGGCCTCCTGACGTGGCGTGCGCGGCGCAAATCGCAAGGGGGTGCGAAGTTGCGGTAAATTCTGTCCGGCTCTCATGACCAGCGCAACCAAAACTTCGGTTTCGCCGCCAACGAAAAACGACCTTGCGCGTTGTCCGTTGTGCGGCGGGGCCAACGATTGCCAGCTCTGCACCACCGCCGCGTACAAAGGCTCGTGCTGGTGCGCGGCGGTTGAATTTCCCGCTGAGTTGCTGGCCTGCGTGCCGGCGGAGCAGCGCAATCGCGCCTGCATCTGCCGCGCTTGCGTGAGGGCGTTTCATCCCGGGCGCTCTGCGCACCACGATGCGGCTTTGGGTTCCGGCGATTATTATTTCGACCAAAACGGCCTGATGATTTTCACGGCCCAATATCATTTGGCGCGCGGCTTTTGTTGCGGGAACAATTGCCGGCATTGTCCGTTTCAAAGTCCACGATGAACGCTTGTCCGCATTTCCGGAGTCTGGCGCGGTTACTCGTCATGCTGGCGGGTTTGGCGCCGGGCGCGAATGCTGGGGCAGTCACGGTGACGCAGGATTTTTCCAGCGATCCAGTCGCGGCGGGCTGGAGTGTCGTTGGCGAAACCAATCTTTTTTTCTGGGACAGCACGAGCCAGAACCTGCGCGTCACTTGGGATTCTTCGCAGACAAACAGCTATTTTTTCCTGCCGCTCGGCACGATTGTTACGCGCGACGACGATTTTCAACTCAGCTTCGATCTCACGTTTGAGGATTACTACAGCGGCACGACGCCCGGCAAACCTTACGCGTTCCCAGCGGCCATAGGTTTCCTCAACCTCAACCAGGCCACGCAGACGAATTTTTCTCGTGGCGTTGGCATCAATGCCACATATGGGGCGAAGAACCTGGTGGAGTTCGATTTCTTTCCGGCATTTGATATTTACTCCCCGACCATCGCGCAGGTCGTGGTCTCGACCAACAACGCCTGGCTCTATAATCACCTCAACCTGCTCGACATGCCGCCCGGCGACCTGTTCCACATTGCCATGAGTTACGCCGCCGCCACCCACTCACTCACGACCGCGACCACGCGTAACGGCTTGCCCTACGGCCAGACGCAGACGATTGTCGTGGATGCCAATCATGATTTTCGTGTCAACACCGTTTCCGTCAGCAGTTACAGCGATCAACAGGCGGACAGTTCGCTGCTCGCGCATGGCATCCTCGATAATTTTGTCGTCACGGTTCCGGCGCCGCCGGTGGAAAATTGCTCGGGCAATTTCACAAACGGCAACTGGCAGGCGAAATTCACCGGCCGGAGCAACTGGCTTTACACGCTGGAACGCACGGCGGATTTTCAATCGTGGACCGACGTTTGTGCCGCGACTTCCGGCGACTCGACGAATCTACTTTTGTCGGACACCAATGCGGTTGCCGACAAGGGGTTTTATAGAGTGAAGGCCGAAAGACCGTGAGCTAAAATGACGAATGACGAATGACGAATGGATTCTTAAAGCTGATGACCAAGAAAGCGAGCGCGGGCACTCGGTCGAATTCGTTGCTTGAAATTCGCCGTTCCAGCATTATTCGTCACTCGTCATTCGTCATTGCCTTCACGCTTGTCGAACTGCTCGTCGTCATAGCCATCATTGGAATTCTCGCGGCGATGATTTTGCCGGCGCTGGCCCGCAGCAAGAATGCCGCGCAACGCGCTGATTGCACGAGCAACTTGCGCCAGATCGGCCTCGCCGCGCGCATGTATTGGGACGACAACAGCGGCAACTGTTTCAATTATTTCATGGGGAACACGAACGGCGGCCAGCTTTGGTGGTTTGGCTGGTTGCAGGGAACTTCCGTGGCCGAAGGTTCGCGCGCCTTCGATTTATCCTCCGGCGTGTTGTATCCGTTTCTCAACGGCAGCAACGTGCGGCTTTGTCCGTCGCTGAATTCCGCGCTGACCCCGATGTTCAAGCTGAAGGGCATCGATATGATTTTCAGCTACGGCTACAACAAATTTCTGGCGCCAACGAACAAACAGACCTTTGCCAGCATCAACCGCGTTGCCCATCCCAGCGACACCGTCTCGTTCGCCGACGCGGCGCAGGTGAACGATTTTCAAGCGCCCGCCTCGCCGGACCACCCGATGCTGGAGGAGTTTTATTACCTCGATGACAGCGCGGACTATCCCAACACTCACTTCCGCCACGCAAAAAGAGCAAACGTCACTTTTTGTGATGGCCATGTGGGAATGGAAAATTTTGTGCCCGGCTCGATAGATCCGAAACTGCCGGGGCAATACGTTGGCCAGTTGCGACCCGAGATTTTGCTTTTGCCTTGAAGCCAATCAAGGCATCAGCACAGCGTGGCGAAGAGGTGCTGCTACCAGCTCAGGCGCAAGAGCACCAGATGCGGCCTGCGGATCGCGCTGTCATTGAACGCGGGCGCCGGCGTGATGTCGTACTGCGTATTTGGCAGGCGGTCTCCTTCGGTTCTGGAGGTGGAAGTAGCTTCCGGCTGCTGCCGGGTGGCAAACACGTTCACTAACAGGCCGCTCAACTTCATCCTTTCGCCGACCGTTATCCCCAAGTCTTGCTGGAGCCGCGTGATGGGGCTGATCCAAAGATCACTGGGAGTGACGGCGGTTTTTTGGTAGGTGTGCGCAGTCTGGTCTTGCGATAGGGCAACTCCGCCGAGGGCGACACTCGCAGCCAGGGTCAACAATATGGTTCGCATGACTTTCATGCTAAAACCTCGGACTCATTTTTTAAATGTCAACTGACTGTTTTACGCGCCAATCTGGTTCTTGATCGCGCCGCAGATTTTGTCCGACCACATTTTTAGCGATGTGGCCTCGCGGCCTTCAAGCAGCAGGCGCGCTTTGGGTTCCGTCCCGGAATAACGCAGCAGCAAACGCCCGCCTTGGGCTTTCAATTCGGTTTCCGCTTCGTGGACGAGTTTCATCAGGCCATCCAGTTGCTCGAACGATTTTTTCTCGCGCACAACCACGTTGGTGACGAGTTGCGGGAAGCGCGTCCAGCATTTCGCCAGTCCTGAGAGCGAGACATTCTTCGCCTTGAGGATGCGGAGCACTTGCAGCGCGGCGACGAGGCCGTCGCCCGTGGTGCCAAAATCGCGGAAAATCAAATGCCCGCTCTGCTCGCCACCGAGGTTGAATCCGTGGCGGAGCATTTCATCAATCACGTTCTTGTCACCCACGTTGGTGCGGATGACTTTGCCGCCGGCGGCGTTGATTGCGGCTTCGAGACCGGCGTTGCTCATCACCGTGGCGACGAGCGTTTTCTCGGCCAGCGTTCCCTGCGCCAGCATGTCGAGGGCGGCGATCGCCATGATGTCATCGCCGTCAATCAACACCCCGGTTTCGTCGCAGAGCAAAACGCGGTCGGCGTCGCCGTCGTGGGCGAGGCCGAGGTGGGCCTTGTGTTCGACGACTTTGCGGCAAAGGATTTCAGGGTGCATCGAGCCGCAATCCTGGTTGATGTTTTCACCGTCGGGATGGTCGCCGAATACGATGACTTCCGCGCCGAGTTCACTTAAAACGCACGGCGTGGATTTATAGGCGGCGCCATGGCCGCAATCCACCACGACGCGCAGCCCCTCCAGGGTCATGCCGCGCGGGATGGAGGACTTGGCAAATTCAATGTAACGGCCCAGCGCGTCGTCAATGCGGACGGCCTTGCCGATGGCTTCGGCAGTCGGGCGGATGGTTTCGATGTCGCCGCTGAAAACCAGATTCTCAATCCTGCTTTCGATTTTGTCGTCGAGTTTGTAGCCGTCCGCGCGGAAGAATTTGATGCCGTTGTCGGCGTAGGGATTGTGCGAGGCGGTGATGACGATGCCGGCGTCGGCACGCAGGCTGCGGGTGACGTAGGCAACGCCGGGCGTCGGCAGCGGCCCGATGAACAGCACGTCCACGCCCATCGAGAGGATGCCGGACGAGATGGCGTTTTCGAGCATGTAGCCGGAGAGGCGCGTGTCCTTGCCAATGACGATTTTGTGCCTGCCCCGGCCGCGCGACTGCGATTCGAGGTTTTTGAAGACGTGCCCGGCCGCGCGTCCGAGTTTGAGCGCGGTTTCAGCGGTGACCGGTTCGACGTTCGCGGTTCCGCGCACGCCGTCGGTGCCGAAGATTTTTTTTGGTGAACTCATGCGATTAATATCGATTAAATCATCAAATTGTTAAACGGTGAAGCGTCAAATTCGCCCGTGCCACCGAAGAAATCCAATCAACGCCTGGGCGGCACGATGATCTCCACCTCGTCGGGCTCCGCCTGTTCGAAGGTGATGTCCGCCGGCGTGGTGACGACGATTTTTTTGCGCAAGCCGCGCGTGGATTCAATGCCGGTCAAATCCACCAGCGCGCGGATGTCCTTGGCCTGGGGATCGTCGCGCAATTTTTTTTCGAGTTCCTGCAGTTTTTTGACTTCGCCCCGGACGGTGATCGCCACTTCGCCGGGGCTGACTTTGAAATCCCGAACGTCCGCCGCCGCCGACATGACCAGTACGGGAATGTTGTAAAAGATCCGTTCATCCAAATGCGCGTTGCTCAAGGCGGCGGCCGGCGAGACGTCCTTGCGAATGGCAAACAGCCACACGGTCATCCAGATCAAAATCGCGAGCACCAGCGAAAAAAGCTTCAGCCAGAAATCGTGGAAGAAGATGCTACGCAGGGTGGCGATCATTTGGCGGCCGGTGTTGAATCGGTTTTGGGCGCGGGCTGTGGCGGCGACGGATTGAGACGGTTCCTGATTCCACTCCGCAGCGCGCCCATCCAGTTGCGTGATTTGGCGGACTGGAGGAGAACGGAACTCAGAAACGCCCGCAATTCCTCGAGCGAAACGCCGCGTACGAACTGGCCCTTGTAGGCGTGGGAAATCGCGCCGGTTTCTTCCGAGACGACGACGATGACTGCGTCCGTTTCCTCGCTCAATCCGATGGCCGCGCGATGGCGTGTGCCGAGGGATTTGTTCAAGTCCTGCCGTTGCGTCAGCGGAAAAATGCACGCCGCATAGGCAATGCGGTCGCCTTTGATGATGACCCCGCCGTCGTGAATCGCATTGTTCGGGAAGAAAATTGTTTCCAGCATTTCGGGCGTCGCTTCGCAATCCACGGCGATTCCCGACTCCACCGCCTCCTGGAGCTGGATGGATTGCTCGATGGCGATGAGCGCGCCGATCTTCACGTCCGCGAGACGCTCGACGGTTTGAATGATGACTTCGATGCTTTCGCGCTGCTCATGCGCGGTGGCAAAGAGCGGAAGATTCCCAAGCTCGCCCAACATGCGGCGAATCTCCGGTTGAAAAAGCACCACGACCGCGACCGCGAAGAACGCAGAGAACGCGCCCAAAATCCATTGCAGCACTCTCAACTTGAGCACATAGGCGACCATGACCAGCGCGAGCAACAAAACCAGGAATCCCGTGACGATGGGCGCGGCGCGTGTGCCGCGGATGAAACGCATCGCGAAGTAAATTCCCACTGCGAGGATGAGAATTTCCAGCGCGGGCCGCCAACCGCTCAACCAGGCGTTTTGGATGTCATTCCACATTATCGTTTTTTCGGGCCAGCACGGCTTCGGTCATGCGAATGGCCTGAACTGTTTCCGCCACGTCATGCGTGCGGATGATCTGCACTCCGGCTTCCACCGCGAGGCACGCGCAGGCCAGCGAGGCCGGCAGCCGCGCCGCCAGTTCCGGGCCGAGCAATTTCCCGATGAAGGATTTGCGCGACACTCCGATCAGCAACGGGCGGGCCAGTTTCCCAAAATTTCCGAGCGCGCCCAACAATTGCAGATTGTGTTCGGGCGTTTTTCCAAAGCTGATGCCGGGGTCGAGTATAATTTGCCCGGGTTGGACACCGCAACCGCTCATTCGCTCAATGCGCTCAAAAAAAAATTCCTCCACTTCGCGCACGACACCGGCATAGACCGGATTGGTCTGCATGGTTTGCGGCGTGCCCTGACTGTGCATGCACACGTAACCGGCGCGCGTTTCCGCCACCACACGCCACAGGTCGTCGGCTTCCCGGTTCGCCGCCACGTCGTTCACGATGCTCGCGCCGGCTTGCAGCGCCGCGCGGGCGACGGCGGCTTTGGTGGTGTCAATGGAGAGGGGAATTTTAATGCGCCCGGCCAGTTTTTCGATCACGGGAAGGACGCGGCGCAATTCCTCCGCTTCGCTGACCGGTGCGGCGTTGGGGCGGGTGGATTCGCCGCCGACGTCGAGAATTTCCGCGCCTCGTTCGATGAGTTTCAGGCCGTGTTCGACCGCGGCGTTCGTGTCAAAGAATTGTCCGCCGTCCGAAAACGAGTCGGGCGTGACGTTCACGATGCCCATGACCAGCGCGGGTCGGGGAAAGGTGAACTCGAATTGGCAAGCCCGGAGAAGCATTCAGCGGATGCTCCCCGAAACATTCAACCTCGAACATTCAACCTCGAACATCCAAAGAACGCGGTGACGAGGGGCTGCCATTCAATGTTGAATGTTGAATGTTGGATGTTGAATGTTCATTTCCAATTCAATAGCTCGCGCCGCCTTTCGCCTCTTGTATCAATTCGATTTCGTAGCCTTCGGGGGCGTCAATGAAGGCGAACACCGAGCCGCTGGAACTTGCCGTCGGGCCATCGGAAAATTTCAGGCCGAGAGTTGCGAGGTGCTGGCCGAAGGAGTCGAGACTGTCCACTTCAAAGGCGAGATGCGTCAGGTCGGCTTGCACCTGCACCGGGCCGCTGCCGGGAAAATAAGTGATTTCGATAAGCTCCTCGCTTTCCGGTGCCTTCAGGAAAACCAGTTCCGAACCGCGCGGCGACTTGTGCCGGCGAATTTCTTCCAGGCCGAGCACGTCCTTGTAAAACCGGACCGTGCGTTCGAGATCGTTGACGCGATAACGCGTATGCAAAAGTTTGGTTGCCTTGCTCATGCAGTCAGAATAACGCGGAACCGGTCCGAGGCAATCGCGCACTGAAACAAAAACAGCGAACCTTGAACCTTGAACCTTGAACGCCGAACATCGAATTGTAATGCAAGGATTGTGGATGACCGAAGTTCGACGTTGATTGTTAAATGTCTAATTGAAAAATTTTCAGCATCAAACCGCTTGCGGCAGTGTTTACTTTTCGTTAGGAAGAGCGTGTGCGCGGTTCGACGCGATTGATTTCCATGATTCTTCTGGCGGGCTGCCTTGGCCCGCTGGCAGCGTCCGCCCAGATTGACCCCTACCCGCGCGAGCTGATTCAACTCGGTTACAATGCGTCGTTTCAGGGGATTCCGCCGCTGGCAGCCTACGCGTTTTATTACCGCAACGTGCCCAATTTCCTCCAAACCAATCTCACGTTGCGGCTTGCGGTCGCGCCCGTTTATCTCGACTCGGAACTGGGCATCAGCCATGTGCTGGACGAGAACACGGATTTGGGAATCGGCTTGGCGGGCGGCGCTTTTGCGGACAGCTACGACGAAATCCGTGGTGGACAATTTTATCGTTCAGAATCCTTCACCGGTTACGGCGGGGAAACTTCCGTGAGCCTTTATCACTGTTTCAACCCCGGCCACCAAATCCCCTTGAACGGAGTGTTGCGCGGCATTGTTCATTACTCCACTTACGATCGCAACAGCACGACGGACCCCGAGTTTCAGCTGCCCCGTGATCGAACCACGTTTTCCGTCCGCACCGGTTTGCGCTGGGGCGGCAAGGAGCCGACGCTTTTTCCGTCGCTCGCGATGGAGCTGTCCGTCTGGTATGAAGGTTATTTCCGCACCGGCACCGGGCCGTATGGATTCTCCACAGTCGAAGATCCTGGAGGCGATCGCTCAGTCGAGCAAATGTCGCATCTGTTTTGGACACAGGCGTTACTGGCTTACACATTTCCCGAATCGCAGCAAAATTTTTACATCAGCCTCACGGCGGGAACGAGCATTGACGCGGACCGTTTCAGCGCCTACCGGCTCGGCGCGCTGCTGCCGCTGGTTTCGGAATTTCCGCTTTTGTTGCCGGGCTATTACTACCAGGAAATCAGCGCCCGAAGTTTCGTGCTCGGCGGCATGAATTACATCGTGCCGCTGGACCCGAAACACCGATGGAACCTCAGCTTCGTCGGCACGACCGCCGGTGTGGATTATCTCCCGGGGTTGGAGCAGCCGGGCAACTGGCATACGGGTTTGGGTGGGGGTGTGCTCTATCAAACGCCGTCGGTGAAAATCATGGTCGGCTACGCGTACGGTGTGGACGCGATCCGCTCGCACGGACGCGGCGCGGACAGCCTCGGCGTGCTGATGCAATTTGATCTGGGCCACGTCAAAAAGGACGTGTTAAATCCTGCGCAGCCGAACCTCTGGCGCGGGTTCCAAAAAGCTTTTGGTATCTTCAGGGACTGACCTTTGCCTCAACGGGCTTCTGCAAACTTCGTTCGCGTCACGGGTAAAATTAGAAGGTCGCCGGCTACGCGGTCCATTTTCACCCTCATCAGCCCGAACGAATAAACTCCGGCGTCCTCCTTTGGTCTTTGCACAATTCGGATGTAGATTGCCCCTTAACACGGGGCTAATGGAACGAAACGCATGAAATATTTTTTTGCGACACTTGCTGTGGCCGGGCTTTTGGCCAATCCGTTGAGGTCGCGCGGTGCGCCGGTCTATCCGCTGAAGCCGAGCGCGAACGGGCGCTATCTGGTGGACCAGACCAACGCACCGTGCCTCATCATCGGCGAATCGCCGCAGGGATTGATCGCGAACCTCTCCACTAATGAAGCCGCCCTCTTCTTCGCAAATCGCAGCGCGCACGGCTTCAACACCGTCTGGATCAATTTGCTCTGCGCCACCTACACCGGCGGGCGGGCGGATGCCAGCACCTTTGACGGGATCGTCCCGTTCACCGGCAACGTCCCGTCCACCAGCTCGTACGACCTGACGAAAACCAACGAAGCCTATTTCGCTCGCGTGGATCAAATGATCAACCTCGCGGCGCAAGTGGGAATTCAAGTGCTGCTCGACCCGTGCGAAACCGGCAGCTTTGTTTTGCAGACTTCCACGATGCTCGACAATGGCACGAACCGGTGCCGCGCTTACGGGCAATTCCTCGGCAATCGCTACAAGAATTTTCCGAACATCATCTGGATGAGCGGGAACGACTTTCAAACCTGGCGCAACGCGGCCGATGACGCCGTGGTGCGCGCGGTGGCGCTCGGGATCAAAGACACCGACACGAATCACCTGCACACGGCCGAGCTGGATTATCTGGTCAGCAGTTCGCTGGACGATACGAATTGGAATTCGATCCTGGGTCTCAACGCGACCTACACGTATTTTCCCACCTACGCGCGGTTGCAGCAGGATTACAATCGCCCGAACTTCCTCCCCAATTTTCTGGTCGAAGCCAACTACGAGTTTGAGAGCCTGCAAGGTCCGGTCACCACGGCGCCGATTCTCCGCAAACAGGAATATTGGACGATGACGTGCGGCGTGGCCGGGCAAATGTACGGCAATGGTTTCACGTGGCCACTCAACGGCGACTGGCAAAACCATCTCGACACACCGGGCGCGATCCAGATCGGCTATCTCAAGGCATTCTTCGAGGCGCGGACCTGGTTCGATCTGGTTCCTGACACCAATCGTGTCGTCGTCACCGCCGGCTACGGCACGTTCTCTGACAGTGGTCATGTGGCAGATAACGACTACTTGACCGCCGCGCGCACGTCCGACGGGAGTCTGGTGGTCATCTACACGCCGATCATCCGGCAATTCACAGTGGACATGTCGCAGTTGAGCGGGCTGGCTGCGGCGCATTGGTTTGATCCGGCGGGTGGCATTTACTTTCCAATCAGCGGCTCGCCATTCACCAACAGCGGGACACTCAACTTCACACCGGCTGGCAACAACGTGGACGGCGACGGCGGCTGGGTCCTGGTGTTGGAAACGAATCCACCGGCCATGCCACCGCCACCTCCTCCGCCCCCACCTCAACCGAAATTCGTCCAGCAAAGTTTTGCCACGCCGCAATCGCCGCAAAGCCAGGTTTCGGTCGCTTATGCAAACGCGCAAATTGCGGGAGAGGCCAACTTCCTTGCCATCGGGTGGAATGACGACACCAACAGCATCACCGCAATTAGCGATACCGCCGGGAATGTTTACCATGTGGCCATTCCCACTTATCGAGGCAACGGCATGAGCCAGGCGATTTACTACGCGACAAACATCAACGCGGGAAACAACACGGTCACGGCGACGTTCGATCATCCCGCCGCGTACGCTGACCTGCGTATCACCGAATACTCCGGATTGAGTCCGACAAATGTGTTCGATGTTGGCAGTGCCTCGACCGGCATAGGCACAGCTGCGAGCAGCGGGCCGGTGACCGTCATCACGACCAACGAACTTCTCTTCGCTGCGGGAATGACCGCCGGCACTTTCACAGGAGCAGGCAGCGGTTTCACGTTGAGAGTGATTACTTCTCCTGACTCGGACATGGTTGCAGATCAGATTGCAACCGCGACGGGAAACTACAACGCGACGGCCACGTTGAGTTCCAGCGCGTGGCTCCTGCAACTCGCTGCGTTCCGAGCGGCAAGTTTTACAGTACCTGCGTTGAGAATTGTTTTGACGGCCACCAACACGGTCGTTATCGCCTGGCCCGCGTCGTCAGCGGGTTTCGCGCTGCAACAAAACTCCACGTTGACCTCAACCCATTGGACGAGTGTTGCGAACGCTTTGACCGTTGTCGGCGGCGAAAATCAGGTGGTCGTTTTGCCGTCGGCGACGGCTCAGTTTTATCGGCTCAAGAGTCCATGAACCAAAAGCGCCAGAGGGCTGGCGCAGTCCAGGACGCTTCGCGAAGTTCGGAAGCCACGGGAAAACGCGCCAGCGTCTTGGACTGCGGCGGCCCTCCGCCGCTTTCTCACCGCGTCGGATCAGCGAACGTCAATGGCTGGTGTCGGTCCGTCAATTTGGAGACTGCGCGAACGCCAGATGTAAAAAATCGCCGGATACGCAATCAACTCCATCAAGGTCGAAGTGATCACACCGCCGATCATCGGCGTCGCGATGCGTTTCATCACGTCCGCGCCGGCGCCATGGCTCCACAAAATCGGCGCCAGGCCGGCGATGATGACGCATGCGGTCATGGCTTTCGGGCGAACGCGTTTGACCGCGCCGTGGTAAATCGCGTCGCGCAGGTCGGTCACATTTCGCATCGTTCCTTTTTTCTTCCATTCCTCGAACGCAAGGTCGAGGTAGAGCAGCATCACGACGCCGGTTTCCGCGTCGAGTCCCGCCAGCGCGATGATCCCAACCCAGACGGCGACGCTGAGGTTGTAGTTGAGCAGATATAAAATCCAAAACGCGCCGACGAGCGAGAACGGGACGGCGAGCATGACGATGGCGGTTTTGATCAGCGACTTCGTGTTGAGATAAATGATGAGCGTGATGAGCAGCAGCGTGAGCGGCACCACCAGCAGCAGGCGTTGTTTCGCGCGCAGCATGTATTCGTATTGGCCGCTCCAAAAAATATTGTAGCCAGGCGGCAATTTGATCTCCCCCTTGCTGATGGATTCATTGACGGCGCGCATCGCCATCTGCACGTAGGTGCCCACGTCCACGCCGCGAATGTCCACATAGACCCAGGCGTTCGGCACCGCGCCTTCGCTCTTGATGCCCATCGGACCGTCCACGACTTTGATGGTCGCGAGTTGTCCGAGTGGAATCTGCGCGCCGGTCATCGTCGGCACGACGATGTCCTCGCGAAGCGCGCGCAGGTCGGAACGGAAATCGCGGTCGTAACGCAAGCTCACCGTGTAGCGTTGCAAACCTTCAACGGTCGTGGTCAGCGCCATGCCGCCGAGCGCGACGGACAAAACATCCTGCACATCGCCGATGGTCAAACCATAGCGGGCAATGGCGTCGCGATTGATTTCAAATTCAATGAACCGGCCGCCCATGACGCGTTCGGCAAACACGCTGGTTGTGCCGGGCACTCGGCGGATCACGGCTTCGACTTCCGTGCCGACGCGCTCGAGCGTGGCCAGATCCGCTCCGGCGATTTTGATGCCGACGGGCGTTTTGATGCCGGTGGAAAGCATGTCAATGCGCGTTTTGATAGGCATCGTCCATGCGTTGTTGAGGCCGGGAATTTGCACGGCGCTGTTCATCGCGTCCATCAATTCGTCCGGCGTGCGGCGGCGATGCGCAATGACTTTGCCATCGTCATCTTTGATGTCCACGACCGGCCATTGTTCCTCGGGCTTGAGGCGGATCGTGGTTTCGATCATGTCCATCGGCGCGGGATCGGTGGCGGTTTCCGCGCGGCCGGCTTTGCCGAAAACTTGTTCGACTTCGGTAAATGATTTGATGAGACGATCCGTGGTTTGCAGAAGTTCGCGCGCTTTCGTCGGTGAAACTCCGGGGAACGTCGTCGGCATGTAAAGCAAATCGCCTTCGTAAAGCGGCGGCATGAATTCCGAGCCGATGTTTTGATACGGAAAAAGTTTGCCGATTTTCTTCGCCACCGCGGTGAGTTTATCGCGCGCAGACGAAGCGCCGGTCTCCGACCCGGCGAGTTGCGGTTTGTCCGAGCGTTCCAGCCGGGCCGGAGGCTGGCGCTCCAACGGCTGCACCACGAACCGATTCCACGGAAAGAAAACCCAAACCACAATCAGCCCGGCGCAAATGACGACCTGCCAGCGCCATTTCACCACAAAATCAATCACCGGGTGATACATCCAAATCAGAAGACGGTTGATTGGATTTTTTTCCTCCTTTGGAATTTTGCCGCGAATGAACCAGCCCATGAGAATCGGCGCGAGCGTGATCGAAAGAATCGCGGCGGCGGCCATCGAATAGGTCTTGGTGAACGCGAGCGGCTTGAACAAACGGCCTTCCTGCTCCTGCAGCGTGAACACCGGCAAGAAAGAAACCGTGATCACGAGCAGAGAGTAAAACAACGTCGGGCCGACTTCGACCGCCGCGTCACGGATGATTTGCCAGTGCGGCTTTTGGCCCTGGTCGCGTTCGAGATGCTTGTGGGCATTCTCGATCATGATGATCACCGCGTCCACCATCGCGCCGATGGCGATGGCGATGCCGCCGAGCGACATGATGTTCGAGCTGATGCCCTGGCCAAACATGACGGAAAACGCGATCAACACCGCGACGGGCAAAATGATGATGGCGACCAGCGCGCTCCGCAAATGCAGCAGAAACGCGAGGCAGACGAGCGCCACGACGATGCTTTCTTCGAGGAGCTTTCCTTCAAGTGTTTTGACCGCGCCATCAATCAACTTGGTGCGGTCGTAGTTGACCGTGACTTTCACATCCGCTGGCAGCGCTTTCATCGCCTGATCCAGCCGTTGCTTCGCATCCTGAATCACCTTGCGGGCGTTCGCGCCATAGCGCACGACGACAATGCCGCCGACGGTCTCGCCTTCGCCGTTCAACTCCGCAATGCCGCGCCGCATGTCCGGGCCGAACTGAATGTTCGCCACGTCGCGCAACAGAATCGGCACGCCTTTGTCGCCGATGCCGACGGCGATTTTTTTCAAGTCGTCAAGACTGGAGATGTAGCCTTTGACGCGCAGGATGAATTCGCGCTCGGAGAGTTCAAGCGAACGTCCGCCGACTTCGCCGTTGCTGCGCTCGATGGCCATGCTGACGTCGCGCAACGCGAGGTTGTAGGCGCGAAGTTTGGTCGGGTCCACCGTGACTTGGTATTGTTTCACGAAACCGCCCACGGACGCGACTTCCGCCACGCCCGGCACGGACGTGAGTTGATATTTCAAATACCAATCCTGAATCGAACGCAGTTCCGCGAGGTCGCGGTTGGTCGAATTGATTGAATACATGAACGCCCAGCCAACGCCTGTGGCATCGGGACCAAGTGACGGCGCGACGCCTTTCGGCAATTGATTGCCAATGCTGCTGAGATATTCGAGCACGCGACTGCGCGCCCAATAAGGATCAGTGCCGTCCTCGAAAATCACATAAACGAACGAGAAGCCGTAAAACGAATAGCCGCGGACGACTTTCGCCTTCGGAACCGAAAGCATTTTCGTGGTGATCGGATAAGTAACCTGATCCTCGACGATGTTCGGCGCCTGTCCATTCCATTCGGTGTAAATGATGACCTGCGTGTCCGAGAGGTCGGGAATCGCGTCGAGCGGAATGTTGCGCACCGCATAAATGCCACCGAGCACCAGCGCGAGCGTCGCGAGCAGGACGAGGAACTTGTTCCTCAGCGAAAAATCAATGATGCGTTGGAGCATGGGGGTTTCTTATCTGGGAGCGCCGGCGTCTCGCCGGCGAATTTCAAAATCCCCGCAACCCGCCGGCGAG
>OCZU010000491.1_pt1 | contig 27332 bp, 21 predicted proteins | sample 1539001 | NCBI WGS metagenome assembly OCZU01 (sample SAMEA3539306, study PRJEB22396) | soil metagenome | biome: tundra; feature: field; material: soil | place: USA | collected 2010-05 | depth 0.15 m | reverse complement strand
ACATCAACCTGCCGACGTCGGGAGAACGCGTCGTGAGCGATGCGAATATTCGCGCTGGGCGCGTGGTGTTCAACACCCTGATCCCCAACACCGATCCCTGTGGCTTCGGCGGCACGGGCTGGGTGATGGAGCTCGACATCATGAATGGCAATCGCAATGACAGCCCGACCTTCGACACCAACAACGATGGGCAGATGTCGGCGGCGGACATGAATATGAACGGCACCATCGACAACGCGAGCGGCCGCGCCATCTCCAGCATTCCCGCGGCTGCCGGCTTCCTGCGCGCTCCTTCGCACACTGGCCAGCCGCCGTTCGAGAACAAGTACGTCAACACATCGTCGGGTTCGGTCACGGTCATCGGTGAGACCGCGGGGCTCGGCAGTGCGGGCCGCGGCTCGTGGCGGCAGCTACAATGAAAGGCGTATCCATGAATCGCAGCTTGCTCGGGTTGGCGTTGTCCGCGGCGTTGTTTTCTTTCACCGCGCCAAGTTACTCAATGACGGCGACTGTCACGTCGACTGCACAACCGGCTGCCGCGCCAAGCGCTCCGGGCGCCGCGAAGACAAGCACGGCGACGACCAACGCGGCAACGCCGACCGTGCCCAGCGCCTCGTCGGTCACTCGACCCGCCGCGGTGCTGTCTGCGCCGGGCGTGCCGGCGAAGTTCAATGCCGCGCCTGTTAAGGCAGCTACACCTCGATCCGCGCACGGGCCGATCCTGCCGAGCGTAGCGCCACAGAGCGTGCCGCGCCCACCGAACAGCGCTGCGTGGGTCGCGACCGCGACCTCCGACAATAACTCCGGCATGCGCAAGGGCACGCTCCAAGCGTTCAACGCCGGTGCCGGAACGTTCCAGGTCTACGGCCAGAAGCTCACGTTCAACCCGCAACGCGTCAAGGTGTTCAATGCCGGCGGCAAGCCCAGCAGCGTCTTCAGCCTGAAGAGCGGCGCCAGCGTTCGATTCACGCTCGACCCTGCTGATTTGCAGCATCGCCGCGTCGCGGTGATTTACGCTAACTGAGTTACGTCCTGAAACGGTATAGCAAAGTGCGCTCACACGGATTCACGCTGATCGAAGTAATGATCGTCTGCGCGATCGTTGCGATCCTCGCAGCGATCGCGTATCCCAGTTACACCGCCTCGGTGCAGAAGTCGCGACGTTCGGAAGCGACAGCGGCGCTGCTCGGAGTCGCATCGCAGATGGAACGCTACTCCACGGAAAAAGGGACCTATGCGACAGCGACGCTTGGTGCTTCCGCGCCGGCCATCTTTCCCAATCACACCGAGAACAGCTACTACAACCTGTCGCTTTCGAACCTTACTGCGACGACCTATACGATCAACGCGGCGCCAGCGCCGATACAAGCAACCGACCCGTGCGGCACATTTACCTATACCGAATCGGGTGTGAAAGACGTCAACGGAGGCACCTGGAACAAATCGCAGTGCTGGTGACCGCACCGCGAAACGCCTCCGTTCGGCCACTGCCGTCGCGACGCGGGTTTACTCGATAGACTCGCGTCTCGCTGCTCGCTTCTTCAGCGTCACCCCAAGGTTCTTAGTCGAGTGCTTGCGCGAAAGATTCTGCGCGGGATTATCATGTCGTGCGCGCACCCCTCTCGCACGACATCGACCCGAGGACCGGAACATGAGACGAAACCTGCTGCCGCTGGCGGCGTTTGGCTTTGCGTTCGCGATGAGCAACGCGATGGCGCAAGGTCAGCTCAACATCGTTTGCAGCGTGCAATTGCCGTGGTGCGAGGCAGTCGTCAATCAATTCCAAAAAGACACCGGAATCAAGATCGGCATGACGCAGAAATCCGCCGGTGAAGCGATGGCGCAGGTCGCCGCGGAGCGGTCGAACCCGAAGCTGGACGTCTGGTATACCGGGTCGGGAGACCCGCATCTGCAGGCGGCGGAGCTGGGCCTCACCGAGGAATATCGTTCGCCGATGCTCTCGCAGCTGCACGAGTGGGCGGTACGCCAGGCAGAACAGTCGAAATATCGCACGGTCGGTGTGTACACCGGGGCATTGGGTATCGGTTACAACCCGGAGATATTGGCCAAGCGCCAATTGCCCGCGCCGAAATGCTGGGCCGACCTCGCCAATCCGATCTATCGCGACGAAGTGCAGATGGCCAATCCGAACGCGTCAGGCACGGCGTACGCCACCATCGCGACGCTCGTTCAGATCTTCGGCGAGGACAAGGCGTTCGAGCTGCTCAAAGGCATGCATCGCAACATCAACAACTACCCACGCAGCGGTCCCGGCGCGATTCGCGCGGTCGGGCGCGGCGAAACAGGGATCGCGGTGACTTTTCTGCACGATGGCGTCACCGAGATCGCGGGCGGCTTTCCGGTGAAGATCGTCGTGCCGTGCGAGGGAACCGGCTACGAGGTAGGTTCAATGAGCATCATCAAGGGCGCCAGGAATCTCGACAACGCGAAAAAATTCTACGACTGGGCACTGACGCCCGCGGCGCAGAAAATCGGCGCCGAAACCAAAAACTACCAGACGCCTTCGAACAAGGCGGTTCCGGCACCGCCGGGCGCGCCGAACATGGATGAGATCAAGCTCATCAACTACGACTTCGCGAAGTACGGCAGCGCAGCCGAACGCAAGCGCCTGCTGGAGAAGTGGGATCGCGAAGTGGCGGCCATGCCGCGTTAGCGAGGGTTCGCGCGCGCCATTGCAGCGCGCGAGTCAACGGCCTCGGAAGGCCCAGCCCCGAATGCGGGGGCCGTAGACATTCTCGACCAACCCGGCGAACACCAGCGCGACGCCGAGCGCCTGCAGAGGCGCCAGCGACTCGCCCAGAAAAATCGCGCCACAGGCGATGCCCGATACCGGGATCAACAATCCGAACGGCGCAATGAGCCCTGTCGGGTAGCGATGCAGCAATCGCGCCCACGACGCGAATCCGAACAGCGTCGCGCCCCAGGCGAGGCAGAGCACGCAAGCCCAGGTCAGCGCTCCCGCCGACGTCACCGCGCTCACGGCCTTGGTACCGCCCTCGAACACGAAGGAAAGCACCGCAAGGGGAAGCGGGGGGATCAAGCTCGACCAGACGATGAGGCCGAACATGTCGGCGTCGTGCGCCGCGGCCGCGTGCTTGGAAATTACATTGCCGACGCCCCAGGCGAGTGCAGCTACGATCACCAGAGCGAATCCGACCAGTGTCGCGTGGGCCCCCTCGATCAATTTTTGCGCGGCAAGGATAACGATCCCGGTAGTGGCGATGCCGGCGCCGACGAGATTGTGCCGTTGCAGGCGATCGCCGAAAAACGCGATGGCGAGACCGATGGTGAAGAACACCTGCATCTGGATCACCAGCGACGAAAGGCCCGCCGGCATGCCGAGCTGCATCCCCAGGAACAAGAGGCCGAACTGGACGACGCCGATCGCCACGCCGTATCCGGCGATGTCGCGCCACGGCATGCGCGGCCGCTTGATCACCAGCACCAGCGGCACGGCGGCGAAAAAGAAGCGCAGCGCGGCCAGCGCGAAGGGCGGCAACTCGCGCAAACCGACCTTGATCGGAACGAACGAGAAGCCCCACAGCGTAACCGTGGCGAGCGTCAACAGCAGGTCGCGCGGGGCGAGAGCGCTCTTCATGCCGACAGGCGCCGCATCGCGCCGGAAAGAAGAGTCGCTGGCATCAGCGGCGCGGCGCCGCCGCGCGTCACAGCTCGATCACGCGACGCGTCTGCAGAGACTCCCTCAGGGCGAGGGCGATGCGCGTCGCTTCGGTCGCGTCGTGCAGGGTCAGGAGAGGCGGCCGATCGTCGAGCACCGCGTCGACAAAATGCGTTGCCTCGCGCAGGAAAGCTTCCTCGAAGCGCTCGTAGAAGGTCGGCGTGCACTCGTTGCGCACGCCGTGCGCGTCGGCGATGTCGACGCGGTTCAGACGCGGGTTCTGTCCCACCGTCAGCCGACCTTCCGTGCCGAAGATCTCGGTCGAGCTCTCGTGGCCGTGCGCCATGGTGCGCGACGCATAGAAGCACGCCATCTGGCCGCCGGCGAATTCGCAGGTCGCAACGCCGTTGTCGACGTCGCCGAATTCGCGCAGGCCCTCGTGCAGCGCGATCACTCCGGTCGCGAATACGCGCACGGGCTCCGGATTGCCGAGCAGCCAGCGCGCAAGATCGATGTCGTGCACGGTGCAGTCGAGGAAGATGCCGCCGCTCGTGGGTGCGAAGCGCACGAAAAAGCCCGACGGATCGTTCATGTCGAGATTTTGCGACCGCACCAGGAACGGCCTGCCTATCATGCCCGCGCTGACCTTGTCGTACGCGTCGCGATAGCTCGGATCGAAGCGCCGGCCATAGCCGATCATGACCTTGAGCTGCGGATGCCTATGGGCCACGTCCTCGACCCGGCGGCAATCGCTAAGGTCGAGCGAGAGCGGTTTTTCGCAGAACACGTGCTTGCCCGCTTGCAACGCCTGCACGATCTGTTCGGCATGCAGCGACGTGGGCGTGACCAGAAAAACCGCGTCAATCCCTGTGTCCGCAAGCAGCGCCGGATAGTCGCCATGCAAACTTGCCACACCGAGCTCCCGGCCGGCCCAGGCGAGCTCCTCGGCCACCGGGCTGCACGCGGCGGACAGCTGTGCGCGCGGGATGCGCCGTGCGAGATTTTCCGCGTGGCGGCGGCCCAGGCGACCCAGGCCTGCGATACCGATGCGCAAGTTGGAAGTCATGGTCATCGTTTCCTTTGCTGGCCGGATTCTTCTCGCTCGCCGGCATCGCCGGTGGTCTGGCGAGGCGGCTCAAGACACCAGTGATGGACGCGTTGTTACAGCTCGATCGAGCGCCGCTCGCGCCATGACCGCGTGGCCGCATCGGCGAGCTCGAGCGCCTTGACGCCATCATGGATGGTTGTCTGCACCGGCTTGCCGTTGGCCAGAGCGTCGAAGAAATGCGTCATCTCGTTGGCGTACGCAACGCGATAGCGCTCCAGGAAAAAATGCTCAGGCTTGTCATGGCTGACGTTGACCGCGTTGTGCGCGGAGACTTCGGTGGGCCTGTGATTTCCCGCTTGCAGCATTCCCTTGCTGCCGAGCACCTCGAAGCGCTGATCGTAGCCGTAGGCCGCCCGGCGGCTGGTGTTGATTTGCGCGAGCCGGCCCCGGCGTGTGCGTATGGTCACCACGGCGGAATCGATGTCTCCGACAGCGGCGATCGCTTGATCGGTGAGACAACTCCCGGTGGCGAACAGCGTCAACGCCTCGTCGTCGAGGATCCAGCGGAAAATGTCGAAGTCGTGAATCAACATGTCCTTGAAGATGCCCCCCGACGTGCCCAGGTACTCGGCCGGCGGCGCCCCGGGATCGCGGCTGGTGACGACCAGCATCTCCGGATCGCCGATTTCGCCTGCGGCGAGCCGCGATTTCAGCGCCAGGAAGGTCGGATCGAATCGGCGCTGAAATCCGATCATGCATTCGACGCCCGCCTTTCCCACGGCTTGGGCACAGGCGCGCGCGCGCACCAGGTCGAGATCGATCGGCTTCTCGCAGAAGATCGCCTTGCCGGCCGCTGCGCCGCGCTGCACCAGATCCGCGTGCGTGTCGGTGCTCGATGCGATGACGATGGCGGTAATCGCCTCCTCGGCAAAGATCGCCTCGGCGGTCCGCACTTCGGCGCGGTGCCTGACCGCGAGCTCGACGGCGGCGGCACGGTTGACGTCGGCGACGTACTTGAGCCTGACCCCCGGCTGGCGCGCGAGATTGGCGGCGTGGATAGCACCGATGCGGCCTGCTCCGAACAAGGCGACTTCGATCATCGTGACTCCGCTGTTGGTGAACGCTCGAGCAGCCACTCGTGCGCCGGATCATTTTTGAAATGCCACTCGCGCGTCGGGCCTGCCATGACGTTCAGGTAGTACGAATCGTAGCCGTACGGCACCACGACAGGATGATAGCCTCTCGGGACCATGACGACATCGTGATCTTCGACTGCAACGGCCTCGTCGAGTGAGCGATCGTCGCTGTACACACGCTGAAACGCGAAGCCCTGAGCCGGGTTGAGGCGATGGTAGTAGGTTTCCTCGAGCGAGCTTTCCAGCGGAAGGTTGTCGGTATCGTGCTTGTGCGGCGGATAGCTGGACGAATGCCCGCTCGGCGTGATCACCTCCACCACCAGCAGGTGATCCGCGGCTTCGGTTTGCGGCAGGATGTCGCAGACAAAGCGTTGGTTGAGACCGCTGCCGCGGGCAAAGCGCTTCATCGTCTCCGGTTCGATCAGGCGCGCGGGCGTGCGGCCGTTGCCCGGCGCGCTGGCGACGCCGATCTCGCTGGGCGTATGCGCGCGAACGGTCACGCCGTTGCCGCGAGGGAGATACACGGCGTAGGGCGCGCGCGGCTCGAAAACGCTGCTCCGGCCGCCGATTTCGCGCCAGGTCTGGGTTTCGGATTTGACGCTCACGGTGCCGCTCAAGACGACGATGCAGAGCTCGTCCGAAGCATTCGCCTTGGGCGCGACCTCTTCATCGCGTGCAAGTCGGTACGCGGCAAAGCCCACATATTTCCAGCCGGCGGATTGCGGGGTTACCCGGACGATTTCGGCGCCGTCGCGCTTGGCTTTGACTAAGAGAGTCATGATCGACTATGCGCGATTACAAAATTGCGAACGCGAACCTCCAACGATCGTCATTCCCGCGAAAGCGGGAATCCATTTTGCGTCAAGGTCAAAATGGGTCCCCGCTTTCGCGGGGACGACAACCATGTTTCGTCTCGTCATTTCGACGATCCATTCAAGTTTGCCACAGCCATGTTTCGTCTCGTCATTTTGACGATCCATTCAAGTTTGCCACAGCACCCACCAGCGAACGCAAATGCCGGTAGCCCTTGTCGGCGTAGGCATAACTCGGTGCCACAACCGGATCCTGCTCGGCCTCGACCACCAGCCAGCCGCGATATGCATTCTCGCGCAGCAACGCGATCAGCGGCTTGAAATTGATTGCGCCGTCGCCGGGCACGGTGAAAGCGCCGTTGATGACCGCCTCGAGAAAGCTCCAGTTGCGGTTGCGCGCCATGCGAATCACCTGCGGTCGAACGTCCTTGCAATGGACATGACACACACGCCGGACGTGCTTGGCGAGCATCGCCACCGGCGCGTTTGTATCTCCGCTGGCAAACGCCATGTGTCCGCTGTCGAAGAGCAGCCCGACTTCGTCGCCGAGCAATGCCATCAGCTGATCGACGTCTGCCGGCGTCTCGACGTACGCGCCCATGTGATGGTGATACGCCAATCGAACCCCGCGCGCGAGCGTGTGACGCGCGAATGTAGTGAGTTTGTCGGCGTAAGCGAGCCACTGGTCGCGCCTGAAAAAGCGCGGTCGCTTGTATAGCGGCGAGGAGGAGCCCTGGATGCTGTCGGCCACTTCGCCATAAACCATGACCTTGGCGCCGTTGCCGGCGAGCAGGTCGAGGTGCGGTCCGACCGCGAGTATTTCCTCTTCCGCCGTGCCGCGGGCGAGTCGTCCCGAGTACCAGCCGGAGACGAGCTCGAGTCCATGACGCGAAAGAACCTTGCGCAAGGCTTCCGGTTCGCGCGGGAATTTATTGCCGAGCTCGAAGCCCTGGTAGCCGATCGCCTTGCCTTCGGTCAGCGCAACCTCGAGCGGAATCTCGCCGCCGAGCGAAGGCAGGTCGTCATTGCTCCAGGAAATCGGATTGATGCCGATCTTGACGCTGAAGGCAGTGCCTGCGCCTGCACTCATGGTTTTTGCTGCTGCTTGTCGCGCTCGTAGGCGCGTCGCGCCTCGCGCACAGCTTCCCGATCGGAGACCTCCGGTACTGCTACCTCCCACCAACAGCCACCTTCGGTGGTGGTGCGATTCGGATCGGTTTCGATGCAGATAAGATACGTGCGAGTCGCGGCGCGGGCGCGGGCCATCGCCGCTTCGAACTGGGAAATGGTCTTCACATTCTCGGCGAGCGCGCCCATCGATGCCGCGTGCGCGGCGAAGTCGATGCGCGGCGGACCGTCGGGTCCCTGCACACAGTCGTCGAGCAGATTATTGAACGGTGCGCCGCCGCAGGCCTGCTGAAGGCGATTGATGCAGCCGTAGCCCCGATTGTCGAGCACGACGACGATGAGCTTCCGGTCCACCATCACCGACGTTGCGATCTCGGCGTTGAGCATCAGGTAGCTTCCGTCACCGAGCATGACGATGACCTCGCGCTCGGGTCTCGCCATCTTGACGCCAAGCCCGCCGGCGATTTCGTAACCCATGCACGAGTAGCCGTATTCCATGTGATAGCCGCCCGGGGTGACGGTACGCCAGAGCTTGTGTAGCTCGGCGGGCAGCGTTCCCGCGGCGCAGACGACGATGTCCTTCGACGGTGAATCGGCAGCCGAGCGCTGGACTGCGCCGATGACCTCGCCTTCGTACGGAAGCTCGACCTCGCGTTGGCCCGTGATTCGACCTACCACAGTGCGCCAGTCGTTCGCCGCGGTCGTCGCCTTGCTCTGCCATTCGCTCGCCGATCGCCAGCCCGATAGCGCGTGCGACAGTGCGTCTAGCCCGAGCCTTGCGTCGGCGAGCAACTCCACCCCGCGCCACTTCAACGCGTCGAAGACGTTCACGTTCAGGCTCACCCGCCGCGCCTGTGTCGCCAGCGAATGCGAGCCGGTCGTGAAATCCTGCAGCCGCGTTCCGACGGCGAGCACGACGTCGGCATCGCGAGCGAGCGCGTTGGCGGCGGTCGATCCCGTGACGCCGATCGCACCCAGTTGCAGGGGATGGTCCCACGGCAGCGCGCCCTTGCCGGCCTGCGTTTCCGCGACAGGAACGCCGTGCGCTTCCGCGAACGCTCGCAGTGCGCCGCTCGCTTCGGCGTAGAGCACGCCGCCGCCGGCAACAATCAGCGGCCGCTTCGATTCGCGCAGCACCGCAACCGCGCGCGCGAGCTCCGCTTCCATCGGCGGCTGCGCGCGGAACAGAACCGGCGCCGGAACGAAAAAATCCTCCGGGAAATCGTACGCCATCGTTTGCACGTCCTGAGGCAGCGCGAGCGTGACCGGGCCGCAGAGCGCCGGATCGGTGAGCACGCGGATCGCCCGCGGCAGCGCCGTCAGCAAGTGCTCGGGATAAGCGATGCGATCGAAATACCGCGACACGGGTTTGAGGCAGTCGTTGGCCGACACGCCGCCGTCCTGAAAGTCCTCGACCTGCTGCAATGCCGGATCCGGCGCACGCGACATGAAGACGTCACCCGGTAGCAACAGCACCGGCAGGCGATTGACGTGCGCGAGCGCGGCCGCGGTCACCAGATTGGTCGCGCCGGGACCGATCGATGTCGTGCATGCCATCATGCGACATCTCATGTGCGCCTTGGCATACGCGATCGCCGCATGCGCCATCGCCTGCTCGTTGTGCGCGCGATAGGTGGGCAGCACGTCGCGATGGCGATACAGCGCTTCGCCGATGCCGGCGACGTTGCCGTGGCCGAAAATCGCGAATACGCCGCCGAACAGCGGTACCGTCGCGCCATCCGCATCGGTGTGGAGCGCCGCGAGATAGCGGACCAGCGCCTGAGCCATGGTAAGACGTACCGTCCTCATGCCGTGGCTCCGTGCGTTTGACCGACCCGGCGCGCCTCGCGCCAGGCATCGATCAGCTTGTCGTAATGGGCCCGCACCTCGCGCACCAGCGCGTCGTCGTCGATGCGACCGGCGAGCCACCTGCGGGACGGTTGCTCGAAGATGGTCCGGCCGACGGCGAAGCCGCGGCATGTGCTGCTCGCTCGCGCGGCGTCGAATCCTGCGCGCAACGCGTCGATCGTGGCGGACTGTCCTAGCACGACCACGCCGCGACAGTACGGATCGCGCTCGGCGATCAGCGCATCGATCGCACGCCATTGCTCAGCGCTCATCGGCTCCAGCTTCCACCACTCGGGATAGATGCCCAGATTGTAGAGTCGCTTGAGCGATCGCAGGACCGTGTCGCTTGCACGCGGCAGCTCGCTGGGCGGAATAATTTCCAGCAACAACTCGTGGCCGCTTACCTGGACCGCGTCGTACAGGGCGCGGATCTGCGCTTCCTGCTCGAGCCGGTTGTCCAGATCGTCATCCGGGTGATATTTGACCAGGCACTTGGCGATGTGCTCCCGCGGCCAGCTCAGTAACTGGGTGCCGATCGAGCGTCCGCGATCGAACTGCAGCGGATTCGAGCCCGGAAGCTCGACCGGGCGTCCGATCCACCACCCGCGGCCCGTCGCGGCGTCGAGCGCGTCCTGGCCATAGCGGTCGTCGCACAGCAAGCCGATGCTTCCGGCGAGGGAACGCGCTTTCGCGGTCTGCGCCACGGCATCGACGAAGAGCCGCTTGAGGCGGGAGATGCGGGACTCGTCCGCCTGCGATTCCTGCGCCAGCTCGAAGAACTGATTGCGATGATCGAACGCGAACGCAAATACTTCGTCGTGCCGCGTCCGTGGTGCCGTGACTCGATGCAGCCGGCTGAGCGTCACATCCTGATCCGGACGCGGAATGCTGTCGGCGTTGGCGAGAAAGTAATCGAGCTCGATGCGGGTCGGCATGGCGGGCGCGCAGCCGTGGCGCGAGACGACCAATGCGCCGCAGGCATTGGCGTATCTGCAGCACGCATCGTAGTCCTCGCCGCGCACCCAGCCCGACAGGAAGCCGGCCGAGAACGCATCGCCGGCGCCGAGCACGTTCAGCACCGCGACCTCGACCCCTAGCCCATTGAACGCGTCATCGAGCGAGCGCGGAATATCGCCGTCGATGACCGCGCAGCCCATCGGGCCGCGCTTGACCAGGAGCACGCCGGAAGTCAGCGTGCGCACCTTGCGCAGCGACTCCATGATGTCGGTGCTGCCGCCGGCGATGTTGAACTCCTCGATCGTGCCGACGACGAGATCGATCTTGGGCAGAATGCGCTGCAGATGCACGCTCACCGTGTCGGACCGGACGTATCGCGTCTCTCCGTCACCGCGCTTGGTCAAACCCCAGAGCACCGGCCGATAGTCGATGTCGAGTATCGTCCGCACCTCGTTCCTGCGCGCACGGTCGAGCGCGAGATTGCTGATGCGATCGATGTACTCGGTCGAAAAGTGGGTGCCGGTGATTAGCAGCGCCCTCGCTTTGGCGATGAAGGATTCCTCGATGTCGGCCTCGGCAATCGCCATGTCGGCGCAGTTCTCGCGCATGAAGATCAGCGGGAACGTCTCCTTGTCCTTGATGCCGAGAACGACCGCGCCGGTGAGTCGCGACGGGTCGGTGCTGACATGACTCACATCGCAGCCTTCGCGTGCGATCGTCTCGACCAGAAACCGGCCGAGTGCGTCGTCACCGATGCGGGATATCAACGCGGCCCCGAGCCCGAGGCGCGCGCAGCCGAATGCGGTATTGGCCGAAGAGCCGCCAAGGTACTTCGCGAAGCTGGTCACGTCTTCGAGCCGAGCGCCGATTTGCTGCGCGTAGAAATCCACCGCGAAGCGGCCGAGACAGATCACATCCAGCGCGCGGTGGGTGGCGAATCGGGTGGCGTTTCGCATCATTGTTTTTCCGTCGCGGCGGCACGTGAGTCTACAAGGCCAACGCTCGCGGCGGTTTCCTCTGGCGAGGAAGACGTTCGCGGCGGTGGCCCGGCGCGACGACGAGGTGTGGCGCAGCCCAGGCGCGTGCGAACGGCGTGGCCAAATTCTCGCGGAGTTTCGCGCGGACTGCAAGCGGAGTCGGACTACAATTCGCAAAGTCCGATCGGACCGGGTCGCGATCGGACAAAAATATTCGAGGAGGAACAATGGTTTCGATGACGCTCTCGTTCAGGAAGATCGCCGCCCTTGCGGGCGTAGCGATGCTTGTCTTCGCAGGCGGCGCCCGCGCGCAGGGACAGGTCAATGTCATCTGCAGCGTTCCGATCACCTGGTGCGAGGCGCTGATCGCTCAGTTTCAGAAGGAGACGGGCATCAAGGTCGGGATGACGCAGAAGGGCTCCGGCGAGGCCACGGCCCAGGTCGCGGCGGAAAAGGCGAATCCAAAATACGACGTGTGGTACGCCGGAACGGGCGATCCACACCTGCAGGCGGCCGAGCTCGGGCTGACGGAAGAGTACAAATCGCCGCTGTTGTCGCAACTCTACGAATGGTCGCAGCACCAGGCAGAGCAGTCGAAATATCGCACCGTGGGCATTTACACCGGCGCGCTCGGCATCGGCTGGAACACCGAGTTGCTTGCCAAGAAGAAACTCCCCGAGCCCAAGTGCTGGGCCGATCTCGCCAAGCCCGAGTACAAGGACGAGGTTCAGATGGCCAACCCGAATGCGTCGGGCACGGCGTACTCGACCATCGCGACCTTCGTTCAGATTTTCGGCGAGGACAAGGCTTTCGAATTGCTCAAGGGCATGCATCGCAATACCAACAACTATCCGCGAACGGGCGTCGGAGCGATCCGGGCCGCGGCGCGCGGTGAAACCACGATCGCCGTCACGTTCCTGCACGATGGTGTCTCGGAGATCGCCAATGGATTTCCGGTGAAAGTCGTTGTCCCCTGCGAAGGCACCGGGTTCGAAGTCGGCTCGGTGAGCATCATCAAAGGTTCCCGAAATCTCGAGAATGCCAAGAAGTTCTACGACTGGGCCCTCACGCCCGCCGCGCAGAAGATCGGAGCGGACACCAAGAACTTCCAGACGCCATCGAACCGCGCAACGCCGATTCCCCCAGCAGCACCTAAGATGAGCGAGATCAAGCTCATCAATTACGACTTCGCCAAGTACGGCAGCGCCGCGGAGCGCAAGCGTTTGCTCGACAAGTGGGACAAGGAGGTCTACGCGCTGCCGAAGTGACTTTTGCGTACAGAGTACGCAAAAGTCATCCCCGCGAAGGCGGGGGTCCATTTTTTACGGAGATGACGTCGGTGGTATCGATAACGAAAGACGATCCGTCCATTCAAGCACGTTATGCCGCGGCCCGCGCGATCGCCCATCAGGCGGGCGAGCTTGCGCACAACTACTTCTCGCGCCGCGATGCGCTGGCCATCGAGACCAAGGGTGCGCAGGACTACGTAAGCCAGGCCGACCGCGCGGTCGAGATGTTGATCCGCGAGGAAATCGCTCGCGCGTTTCCGGGTGATGCGTTTCTCGGCGAGGAAACCGCTTCGTCGGTCTCGGGCGATGAGGAGCGCATCTGGATCGTCGATCCGATCGATGGCACGCACAACTTCCTGCGTGGCGCACATTACTACTGCGTGTCGATCGCCTACGTCGAGCGGGGCCGTTGCGAAATCGGAGTCGTAATCGATCCCGAGCACGATGAGCTGTTTCATGCGCGGCGGGGGCATGGCGCCTGGAACACGCACCGAGGCGAGGAACACCGTCTGGGGGTCAGCGATTGCGCTTCGCTCAAGCGAGCGTTCGTCTGCCTCGGCCACCACGATCGCTACCCCGAGCCGCGAGTGATGGCAATCCGCCAGGCGCTGATGGACGCCGGGACCGCGGTGCGAAGCTTGGGCGCGGGCGCGTTGCAGCTCGCGCACGTCGCGGCAGGACGTTACGATGCCTTTGTCGAGCTCTCGCTCAACGCGTGGGACGCGATGGCGGGACTGTTGCTGATCGAGGAAGCCGGTGGATTCACGGCGCCATTTCCCGGCCCGAGCGGCTTGCGCAAACCGGCGCCGGTGCTGGGATGCGCGCCCGGTATCGCGGATGCCATGACGAAGATCGTGGGCGTCTGGTAGGCCGCAGCGGGACGCGCTACTGCGCGCCCACCACGTTCTTCCGAGCCTTCGCAAAATCGCCCGCGAACACGAACGCGAACGAATCGGATTGCAGGTACTTCCGCGCCGCGGCATTGACTGCTTCCGGCGTCAACCGCGCGATCGCCGCGTCGATCTCTCCCGAAAACGCGAAGGTCCGCCCGAGATATGCTTGCTGCGTCAACGCTTCGGCGAGTCCTGCGTCCCGGGTTCGCGAGAGCTTCCGCTCCTGCAGCATCGCCCGTTTGCCGTCTTCGACCTCGGCGGCGAAAAAGCCATCAGCCACTGCCCGCTTGAGCTCATCCTGCACCGCGGTTCGCAGTGGCTGCAGGTTTTGCGGCGCGAAGATCGCCGAAATGTTCAGCGCGCTGTTGGGCTCGAAGCTGCTCGCCCGGAGCGAGCTGCCGACGCCGTAGCTCAAACCCTCCTTCTGCCGTACGCGATTCCAGAGGCGCGAGTTGGTCGAGCCTCCCAACAAGTAGTTGGCGAGCAAAAACGCCGGATAGTCTGGATCGCGATCGGTGAGTGCGAACGATGTCGACCCCGTGAGAAATGCATTGGCCTTGTCCGGCGTCTCGAATGGCGTGGCGCTGGCCCGCTTGGCGATCAGCGGGTCGGGGACGCGCGTGAATACCGAGCGGCTCTTCCAGTCTCCGAACAGTCGTTCCAGTTGCGCCTTGACCGCGGGCGGATCGAAATCGCCGACGACGGCGATCTCCGCCGCTGCGCCGCCGTAAAAGCGCCGGTGAAACGATTTCAGCGCTTCGACGCCGGGTGTCTGAACGCGCTTGATCGCTTCGTCGAGGGTCGGTGTATAGCGGCTGTCGCCGGCGGGGTACGGATTTTCATACCGTCCCAGCGCACGGACCGCTATCGACCGCGGATCGGACCGACCTTCTTCCAGCTCGGCGATATCTTCGCGCTTGAGCGTCTCCAGCTCGGCGGCCGGGAACGATGGCTCGCGCATGATTTCCGCCAGCAGGTCGAGGGTCGGTGCGAGATCCGCGCGCACGGTTTGACCGCGTGCCGATGCGCCTGTCTGGCTGCCGCCGACGGACAATTTCGCGCGCAGGCGATCGAGCATGTCTTCGATTTCCTGACGGCTGTGCCGCGCCGTGCCTCGCATCATCATCTCACCGGTGAGATCACCCTCGCCTTCGAGGCCGAAGACCGACTTCTCGTCCCCGTAGTGGAGGCGCAACGCAAACTGCACCGTCTCGCCGCGCGTCTTTTTCGGGAGCAGCACGACCTTCATGCCGTTGGCGAGCGTAAGGCGCTGCGCGCGGGCATCGAGATTCGCCGGCGTCGCGTCGAAGGTTTCGCCTGCGGCAACCGCGGCGTCGCCCTTGTAATCCTTGACCATCGCCGCGACGTCGACTGTCGGCGGCGCCGGCGAGCGGTCCGGGCTGGCATCGGGAATGAATGCGCCGATGGTGCGATTGGCCGGCTTGAAGTACGCCGTCGCAACCCGATCGACGTCCGCCGGCGTCACCTTCCGCCACTGATCGCGGCGCAGGAAAAACAGTCTCCAATCGCCCTCGGCGATCGATTGCGACAAGGCGATGCCGAGGCGTTGCGGATTGTTGATGCTGTCGTCGATCGACTGGAGCGCCTTCGTGCGCACGCGGTCGAGCTCCGCCGCGGTGACCGGCTGCGTCTTGATGCCTTCGACCGTTCGCAACATGACCTCGCGTGCACCGTCGATCGAATCCTGATTGGGCACATTCACCAGGAATATCGCGAAGCCCGGATCGTGACCGTTGTAGACGAAATCATCGACGCTGGTCGCATTCTTGGCTTCCACCAGCGCCTGATACAGACGGCCGCCCGGTGTGACAGTCATCACGTCGACGGCGGCCTCGATCGCGACCGCGTCGAGATGCGCTGCGGGCACCGTGTGATAAAGATCCGCCAGCCACTGCGTGTCGCCGACCCGGCGCAGCGTCACCTGCCGTTCGCCGTCCTGGACCGGCTCCTCGGTGTAGAGCCGCGGCAGCACGCGCGTGGGTTTCGGTATCGGGCCGAAATATTTCGAGACCAGCGAGAGAACCTTGTCCGGATCGAACGCGCCGGCGACGACCAGCACCGCGTTGTCGGGTTGGTAGTAGAGGTGATAGAACGCCTGCAGCCGCGAGATGTCGACCAGCTCGACGTCGGAGCGCGCGCCGATCGTGTCCTTGCCATAGCTGTGCCAGTTGTAGGCTGCCGCGGTAGTTCGTTGGATCAGGATGCGCACCGCGTTGTTCTCGTTGTTCTCCATCTCGTTGCGGACGACCGTCATTTCGCTGTCGAGGTCCTTGCGCGCGACGAACGAGTTGACCATGCGGTCGGCTTCCATGCCGAGCGCGTAGTCCAGGTTGTCGTCCGACGCGGGAAAGGTCTCGAAGTAGTTGGTGCGGTCGAGCCAGGTCGAGCCGTTGAAGTCCATGCCGCGCTGACCCAGCGCGGACATGATATTGCCGCGCGACGGAGTGCCCTTGAAGACCATGTGCTCGAGCAGATGCGCCATCCCGGTCTCGCCGTAGTTTTCCATCCGCGATCCGACGAGATAGGTGATATTGACGGTGGTCTTGGCCTGCGACGCATCCGGAAAGAGCAGCACCCGAAGCCCATTGCCGAAGCCGTATTCGGTGATGCCCTCGACCGAGGGTCCCTGGCTCACGCCCGGCGGGAGTGCGGCATGCGCGTTGCAGCACAGGGCGGCGATGAAAGCGGCCGCGCACACGCGGCGAATAGACGGCGGGAGAGCGATCATGGAGTGGCCTACGGGAAGAAGCGCCGATTGACGCGCGGCGTTGTAGCAAGGTTGGTTACAGTCAATGGACCTTGGTCGCGCGCGAAAGTTCGTCGCGAAAAGGTGGATTTCCGCGCCGTTGCCAGGGCGAGCGGGAACGACGCCCTGAACAAGCCGATCCGGAACATTTATTGACGTTTACGTAAACGTAATATAATGTCGGCTGCCCGCGTCGAGGGAGTAAGCTTTCGCTCCCCGGCGCCGTATGCGTTCCGGGAGTCGCCGATGAACGATAGCGCCATTGCCCGCAAGCCGCTCGTCTACAAGCCGGTGCACAAGGTGCGCTTTGTAACGGCCGCGAGCCTGTTCGACGGCCACGACGCATCGATCAACATCATGCGCCGCATCCTGCAGGCGAGCGGATGCGAGGTGATCCATCTCGGGCACAACCGTTCGGTCGAGGAGATCGTCACCTGCGCGCTGCAGGAAGATGCGCACGGCATCGCGATCTCGTCGTACCAGGGCGGCCACGTCGAGTTCTTCAAGTACATGCTCGACCTGCTGCGCGAGCGCGGCGGCGGGAACATCAAGGTCTTTGGCGGCGGGGGCGGGGTAATCGTTGCGTCGGAGATCGAGGAGCTGCACGCCTACGGCGTGACACGCATTTTTTCGCCCGAGGATGGCCAGCGTCTGGGCCTGCAGGGCATGATCAACGAGATCGTCAGCGCGTGCGACGTCGATCTGAGTCACGACCTTCCGGCGGACGTCGCCTCGCTCAAAAGCGGCGACGCGTGGCTCGCCAGCAAGGCGCTGGCGCGAATGATTACCGGCCTCGAGGCGGGGACTGTGCCGGCGAAGCTGCGGGACGAACTGTTGCGCGTGGCAGAAACGAGCAAAGCGCCCGTTCTCGGCATCACCGGCACGGGAGGCGCGGGCAAAAGCTCGCTGACCGACGAGCTCATCCGCCGCTTCCGCCTCGACCAGGATGACAATCTCAGGATTGCGATCATCTCGATCGACCCGTCGCGGCGAAAATCCGGTGGCGCGCTGCTCGGCGACCGGATCCGCATGAATGCGATCCATTCGGGCGGAAAGCCAACGAACATCTATATGCGCTCGCTCGCCACGCGCGACGCAGCAAGCGAGATTTCCAAGGCGCTTCCCGACGCCGTGGCTGCCTGCAAGGCCGCGGGTTACGACCTGATCGTCGTCGAGACATCGGGCATCGGGCAGGGGGATGCGGCGATCGTCCCGCATGTCGATGTGTCGCTTTATGTGATGACGCCCGAGTTCGGCGCGGCAAGCCAGCTCGAAAAAATCGACATGCTCGATTTTGCGGATCTCGTCGCGATCAACAAGTTCGACCGCAAGGGCGCGGCAGACGCGCTGCGCGACGTGCGCAAGCAATATCAGCGCAACCGCGAGCTCTTCAGGCAGTCCCCGGACGAGATGCCGGTGTACGGGACCATCGCGGCGCGCTTCAACGACGACGGGGTAACGGCGCTATACCAGGCGCTTGCGCCGCGCCTCGCCGAGCACGGATTGAAGCTCGCCGCCGGCAAGCTGCCGGCCGTCACGGCGAAGCACTCGACGCGCCAGCACGCCATCGTGCCGTCGGCGCGCGTCCGGTATCTCGCAGAAATCGCCGAGAGCGTGCGCGGGTATCACGGATGGGCGAAAGAGCAGGCGAAGATTGCGCGCGAACGGCAGCAGTTGCGGGCGGCGAAGGCGATGCTGAGCTCGTCGCACGCGTCGACAGGCGATCCGAGTGCCTCAGCCTCAGATTCGTCATCCCCGCGAAAGCGGGGATCCATTTTGAATTCCAGTGCGCAACAACAAATGGATTCCCTCCCCGCTTTCGCGGGGACTAAAGGCCGCGGGAATGACGAGGGTGGTGTGTCGCGCGGGAGTGACGAAGGTGGCGCGTCACGCGGGAATGACGAAGGCGCGACGTCGCACGCAGATGACGAAGGTGGGATGTCGCGCGGAAGCGATGTGCAGGGCAACGCTTCGCACGCTCAACTCGACGCCCTGATCGCGGCTCGCGACGCGGCCCTCGACCCACGCGCCGGCAACCTTCTTGAAACATGGCCGCAGACGAAGGCCTCCTACACCGGCGACGAGTACGTCGTCAAAATCCGCGGCAAGGAAATCCGCAGCGCGTTGACTACGATATCGCTCTCCGGCACGCATATCCCCAAGGTCGCGCTGCCTCGATACGAGGACGACGGGGAAATCCTGCGCTGGCAGCTCGCCGAAAACGTGCCCGGCTCGTTTCCCTACACCGCCGGCGTGTTCGCGTTCAAGCGCGAGAACGAAGATCCGACGCGGATGTTTGCAGGAGAGGGCGACGCCTTCCGCACCAACAAGCGCTTTCACATGCTCGCCGACGGCATGCCGGCGAAGCGGCTCTCCACCGCGTTCGACTCGGTCACGCTTTACGGCAACGATCCCGCGCTTCGACCCGATATCTACGGCAAGGTCGGCAACTCGGGCGTGTCGATCGCCACGCTCGACGACATGAAAGTGCTCTACTCCGGCTTCGACCTCACTGCGCCGAACAACTCGGTGTCGATGACCATCAACGGACCCGCGCCGACGATCCTGGCGATGTTCCTGAACACCGCAATCGATCAGCAGCTCGACAAGTTCAAGGCCGACAACAACCGCGGTCCCACCGACGACGAAGCGCAGAAGATCAAGGAGTGGGCCCTGTCGACGGTGCGCGGCACGGTACAGGCCGACATTCTGAAGGAGGACCAGGGGCAGAACACCTGCATCTTCTCCACCGAGTTCAGCCTCAAGGTGATGGGCGACATCGAGGAGTACTTCGTTCGGCATGACATCAAGAACTTCTACTCGGTGTCGATCTCCGGCTATCACATCGCCGAAGCCGGCGCGAACCCGATCTCGCAGCTCGCATTCACGCTGTCCAACGGATTCACGTTCGTGGAAGCCTATCTCGCGCGCGGGATGCACATCGACGACTTCGCGCCCAACCTGTCGTTCTTTTTCAGTTACGGGATGGATCCGGAGTACGCGGTGATCGGCCGTGTCGCGCGGCGCATCTGGGCGGTGGCGATGCGCGAGTGCTACGGCGCCAACGAGCGCTCGCAGAGGCTCAAGTTTCACTCGCAGACGAGCGGCCGGAGCTTGCACGCGCAGGAAATCTCGTTCAACGACATCCGCACGACGCTGCAGGCGCTGATCTCGACTTACGACAACACCAACTCGCTTCACACCAACGCCTACGACGAAGCGATCACCACGCCGACCGAGGAGAGCGTGCGCCGCGCGCTGGCGATCCAGCTCATCATCAATCGCGAGTGGGGCCTGGGCAAGAACGAGAATCCGAACCAGGGCAGCTTCATCATCGACGAGCTGACCGACCTGGTCGAGGAGGCGGTGCTGAAGGAATTCGAGGCGATCAGCGAGCGCGGCGGCGTGCTGGGCGCGATGGAGACGGGTTACCAGCGCGGCAAGATCCAGGAAGAGTCGATGTACTACGAGCACCAGAAGCACGACGGCACGTACCCGATCGTCGGCGTCAACACCTTCCGCAATCCGCACGCCGACACGGCGCCGCCGCAGAAAGTCGAGCTGCAGCGATCGAGCGATGAAGAAAAGCAATCGCAGCTGGCGCGGCTAGCGGAATTTCACGCGCGCAACGCCAAAGCTGCGCCGCAGGCGCTGGATCGGTTGAAGCGCACGGTGATCGAAAACGGCAACGTCTTCGCCGAGCTGGTGAACACCGTGCGCGTGTGTTCGTTGGGACAGATTACGATGGCGCTGTTCGATGTGGGCGGCGAGTACCGGAGAAGCATGTAGCGTCCGTCGTGCTCGCTGCGCAAGGTGGCAGCCCAACAGGAGGTATCGTATGGCTTTCGTCGTTCGCGCGTACCCGCTGATCCGTCCTGATGCCGATCTGCAAAAATTCGTATCCGTGCTCTCGGGTGCGAACCGTGCCAATACCGACCTTTTCTACAAGGAGTACGGTGTAACGCACGAGTCGGCCTACGTTCAGGAAACGCCGCATGGCAGGTTACTCATTGTCGTCACGATATTGAAAGACGATCTCGAAGCGGCGCCACGCTACCAGGCGGCGGACCAGAAGTTTCACGCCTGGTTCAAGGAACAGGTTTTCTTCCTCACCGGTGTGGATCCCAACGTAACCCCGCTCGGTCCGACCACCACCGAAGTATTTTCCTGGGCGGACGCATCGGACCAGGAGACGAGGGCTGTGAGCTAGGCCGCGCCAGGACGAGTCTGCCACTGACAAGAACGGACGATTGACACGAAAGGCAACTGCCGTTACAAAACCAGGCAGGGGAAATTGTATTTGGAGTATCGAACGTTTCGCTTCAGGGGGAATGCTCATGAATACGATTCGAGTCGCGCTGTTTATGGCAACTCTTTTTGCGGTCAGCGGAGTGCAGGCCAACACTCCGGTCGTCAATTCTTGAAAGAAAGCTTCGACCAACAGGTACTTTGCGCGCGAGACACAGGGACGCGCTCGGCGTGGCCCTGACTCCGGCGCGGCGCTCGCGCACTGAAGTCAGCGTAAGGCTTTCCTCAGGCAACGCCTGGGTGGAGACGCGACCGATCCGCGACAACATCACCCAGTCGCGCAGGAGCATGGGGAAGTGGCTCGGCCCGATCGACGGTGTGTTCCGATTGTCGCGCCGAAATCAGCGCCTCGCCTTCGGGGCGGGCGCAGCCGCGTCGGCCTACGTGTTCTGCCTCGGCCTGTGGCACCAGCTGACCCACGGATCCGCCGCGGACCAGGCGCCTGGAATGATGGTCGTGGGCGGCGTTCTTGCTTTGGGAATGTTGTTTTTCCTCGCCAGGATGTCGACCTACGCCTTCGACCGCAATAGCGCCACGTTCAGCAGGTCAAGCTTGCTCGGTCCCAGGCGGCGTCCGCTTACGGACATACTCGCGGTGCAGTTGATCACGCAGTACCACGTGGCGCCGAAATTCGAGACCCCCAAGCGCTACTCCGCCTATCAGATCAACCTTCTGCTGGACGACGCCGAATCGCCCCGGGAGAATCTTTCGACCACTGGCGATCTCGGATTCGTTCGCAGCGGCGGCCATGCGCTGGCGACGTTTCTCGGCGTGCCGCTGCTGGACCAGATCGAGATAACGGCGAATAATTTTCTGTAGCGGGCTCGATGACGCAGCCACCCCGGCGCGCCGGGATGGCTGCGACGAGGCTAGAAAGGCTGCGGTACGATCGGAAAGATGCGTCCACCGGGCAACGTCATGGTGGCCGTCACCGGGGAAGAAAACGTGATCGTCATGGCGCCGTCGTTGCCGTTATACGCCGCCGCGCGGTAGGCGCACGAGACGCATTGCCCGTTCGTGTATTTGTCGAGCGTCGCCGAAAACACGTTGCCGTTTATCGGTCCCGCGGCGAGATACCAGATCGGCGCTCCGGCGGCGGTATAGCTGTAGCCGGTCACGACCAGCACCCCGTGCTTCACGTCGAGCGCGTATCCGCTTCCTGATTCGGCCGGATTCCACCACAGCCCCACCGCCGGGGTTACCGTTGCGCTTCCGGTGTTATAGGCCGGAAGCGATACTGCGTAGCTGTTGTTGTGCGCGCCCGTGTAGGTGAAGGTCATCGCGGAGTTGTTGTCGAACTGGGCATTGTCCGTGTATTGATCGACGACGAAAGTCGTAGGTCCCGCAAGGTTGTCGCAGAAGGCGGTGTGCGAGATGTCCTGCACCAGCCGAATACCGTCATAGACTGCTCCGCCCTGGTTGATTTCGATCGAGCCGCCGCACATGAACGTGATGCCCTGTGCCGGCACGGGCCGGAAGTAAAGAATCGACGAGCTGCCATCGGACGGGCACGCCTCCCGCCAGAATGTAGCGTTGAAGATGTCGCTGTCCCATGACCCGGAAAACTGCACGATCTGGGCTTGCGCGCTCGGTGCCGCCGGCAGGACGTTGGGCACGGCGCAGGTAGACTTTTCGTGCACGGAGGCGTCGATAGAACCGCGCGTTTGTCCAACGGCGACGGTGGCGAATGCACTCGCCGCAATTACCCATCCAAGTATGAAGCATCGTTTCATTGCGTTCCTTTTCTTTGGGATGGGTGCTACTGGCTTCCCATCCCTTACGTCTACGTCTGCACGTCGGTGGACGCGTGCGATCCGCGCGACTGAGTGGAGATGCGCGCGTCCCGGTTCCGAAAATGGGGGCGCCTACAAGTACAGACGTAAATCGCAGCAAAACCCCGCCAAATATCTGGAGTTGAGTCGAAACGAGGGGCAAGAAGGCGCCCAAGCAGAAAGCTCGGGACGAGCGCGGCGTAAGGGCAGGTCCTTTAGCGGCTCGGGTGTTCGATGCCGCGTTCCCGAGTGCGACTGTGGAAGCGATCGGGCAAACTAGCGCATGCCGACCTTCGCGTGCGCAATGACGTTCGCCGCCTCGCGCGGTGGTGCACGCCAGTACTGAGACGGCGCATGGACCTGCGCGCCGAGCGTTGCCGCCGCGTGCCACGGCCAGCGCGGGTCCCAAAGCATCGCGCGCGCCATCGCCACCAGATCGGCATCGCCGGACGCGACGATCGCCTCGGCCTGCTTTGCGTCGGTGATGAGGCCCACTGTCATGGTGGGGATCGACGTCGCGCGGCGGATCGCCCGAGCGAGCGGCACCTGGTAGCCGGGCCCGAGCGGGATTTTCTGCGCCGGCGAAATGCCTCCGCTCGACGCGTCGATCCAGTCGCAGCCGGCGTTCTTGAGGCGCTGCACGAGCGCGATGGAATCGTCGATCGTCCAACCTCCATCGATCCAGTCGGTCGCCGAGATGCGCACGCCCATCGGTTTGTCCTTGGGCCACGCGTCGCGCACGGCGGCGAACACTTCCAACGGGAAGCGGATCCGGTTCTCGAACGAGCCGCCATACGCGTCCTTGCGCTGATTCGAAATCGGCGACAGGAATTCGTGCAGCAGGTATCCGTGGGCACAGTGGAGCTCGAGCGCGTCGATGCCGATGCGCACTGCACGCCGCGCGGCGGCGACGAAATCGCCCTTGATCTGCGCGAGGCCGGCTTCGTCGAGCGCGGCCGGCGGTGATTCGGTCGCGAGTTGTGGAATCGCCGAAGGGGCCACGGGTGTCCAGCCGCCTTCCGTCAGCGGAATCAATTGGCCGCCTTCCCAGGGGACGTGCGACGAGCCTTTTCTGCCCGCGTGCGCCAACTGGATGGCGACCGGCATCGCCGGCGCATTCGCGCGCGCGATCGCCAGTCGCTTGCTCAATGCTCTTGCGCACGCGTCGTCGTAAAGGCCGAGACAGCCATAGGTGATGCGCCCGATCGCCGACACCGCCGTGGCCTCGATCGTATACATGCCGGCGCTCGACTGCAGAAGCTGGCCCCAATGCACGATGTGCCAGTCGGTGGCGCAGCCGTCCACGGCCGAGTACTGGCACATGGGCGACACTACGATGCGGTTGGCGAGGGTGAGCTTGCGGAGCGTGAAAGGCGAGAAGAGGGTCGTGGACATGGCAACGCGGGAGCGACGCGGGGTCGTGTAGTTGGAAGGAGGCACATTATCCCTTACTCTTGGCGCTTGGCTCGCCCGCGCGAGAAACGGGTGGCGATACAACGCGGGCTTGGATCACCAGATGGAGGTCGCATGGCTGGAGAAAACGACGTCGTCATCGCAGCGTGGAACACCGTCCTGTTCGACAAGTTTGTCCGTTTCAAGCACCTGCTGATCGACGGACTTGCGGCGCATAGCGACGAGGCGCTTGCCCGGCACGCTCACCCGGAGGGCGCGCGCGTGCTCGACGTCGGATGCGGATTCGGAGACAGCACGCGACTCATCGCCAGAAGAGTGGGGCCGCGAGGCGAAGCGATCGGCGTCGACTGCGCCGGAAACTTCATCAACGCCGCGGAGCAGGAAGCGAAGCAGGCAAGCGTGGCCAACGCGTCATTTTTTGTGGCCGACGCGCAAACCGACAATCTCCGCGGTCCCTACGACTTCGCCTTCTCCCGCTTCGGAACGATGTTCTTCATGATGCCCGGCGCCGCGCTGCGCAATATCCGCAAGGCGCTCAAACCCGGCGGCGAGCTGACGATGATCGTCTGGCGCCGCCGCGAAGAGAATCCATGGCTGCACGACGCGGAGCTTCGCGTGAAGGAGATCGTTCCGATCGTGTCGCACGAAGAATCCGACGAAGTGCATTGCGGGCCGGGCCCGTTCTCGATGGCCGGCCCGGACATGGTCAGCTCGATGCTTCGCAGCGCCGGCTACGATCGCATCGACTTCGAGCGTTTCGACGCCGACATCTGCATCGGCAAGGACGTGAGCGAGGCAATCGAATTCGCGATGGCGCTAGGGCCCGCCGGAGAGATCATTCGCCTCGCCGGAACGGAAGGCGAAAAGCGCAAGCCCGAGGTCGCCAAAGCGCTGCGTGAAACACTGGCGCGCTACTCGCGGACGGACGGCGTGTGGGCTCCGTCGAGCACCTGGTTCGTGACTGCCCGCAACCCTGACTAGTGTTCCGTGCGCAATTGTCTCGAGGAAGAGTGCCCCATCAATTCGGCGCCGGTCCCGGCGGCCAGAATCTGCAAGGCCTCGGCGGGCACGTGGTGGATGGGAAGCCGCACGGTGAATCGCGTGCCGCGCCCAGGATCGCTGGTGACGTCGATCTGCCCGCCGTGCTTGCGCACGATCGAATAGGACACCGATAGTCCGAGACCGGTCCCCTGGCCCACGGGTTTGGTGGTGAAAAAGGGATCGAAGATCCGATTGAGATGCTCCTCGGAAATGCCGCGGCCGGTGTCTTCGATGCGGATCCAGACGTCGCTGCCCTCGACGCCCGTCGACAGTGTGATCTTGCCGTCCGCGTCGATCGACTGCGCTGCATTGACGAGCAGGTTCATGAACACCTGGCTCAGGCTCGACGGCAGGCATTCGACCATCGGCAGCTCACCGAAGCGAATCTCGATGCGAGCCTTGTTCTTGATCTCGCTCCTCACGATGTTGAGAGTCGTCTCGAGGACCGCGTGCAAATCCGCCATCTCCCACGCATCTTCGGCGCCGCTGCGCGAAAAGTCCTTCATGTCCTGCACGATTCGCTTCACGCGGACTAGTCCGTCGCGCGACTCGGCGAGGAGCGCGGTGATGTCGGCGCGCAGGAAATCGAAATCGTGATCCTTGCGCAGCGTTCTCGCGCGCGCCAGCGCTTCGCCCGTCGCCGCGGGCGCGGCCTTGTCCGCCTCGATGTAGGCGGCGAGCAACTCGAACAGGCGCCGCAGATACGATTCCAGGGTCCCCAGGTTCGACGACACGAATCCGATCGGATTGTTGATTTCGTGCGCGACACCCGCCGCGATCTGGCCGATGCACGCGAGCTTCTCGGATTGGATGAGCTGGTCCTGCGCATCCTCGAGCAGCGCGTTCACGCGTTGCATCGTCGCATTGAGCGTCGAAAGCTCGACGATGCGGTTGTCGCGCTCGACGTTCATCCGGTGATTGGCGATGACCAGCGCGAGCAGACTGGTCAGCGACTGGCCCCGATCGAGATCCTGCACGGTGTATCTCGCGCGCGACGCGGCCCGATTGATCGCGAGCGCACCGATAATCTGTTCCCGAACGATCAGCGGCCAGCACATCGCCGAATGCGCGGGACGGTCGCGCGGCTCGGTCATGCGCAGAGGCAGCCCGGCTTCGGCCGCGTTGCCATTGATCAGGAGCGGTTTGCCGGTTGCGATGACATGGCCGTAAACGCCCACGCCGGGTTGCAACTTGCTCCCGAGGACGCCGGGCGGAAGGTCGGTGCCCGCGACAATTTCGAGCTGGTCGTCGGTGCCGTCCACGATCAGCGCAATCGATCCGCTTTCGGCGTCGAAGCCCTGGACGAGATGGGTGAGAATGTTCTGGCGGACGCGCTGCGGCTCGGCGCCGCTGGCCGCGGCCTGGCCGAATTCGTACAGCGCATGGATCCAGGCGACGTCGGCGGTCTTGCCGCTGCCCAAGGACTCGAGAGGCTCGCTCATGACACCTACAGTTCCAGCATCACGCCGCCGTCTTCGGACCAGTGCACCCGCGTGATGCCCGGCGATTCGAGCTCGAGTCGATCGAGCTCCTGTTGCTGTCTCGAAATAAGGCCGCGCTGACGGCGAACCTCATCCGCGAGTTGCTGGTTTTCGATCTGCAGCGCGCGGTAGGCGAGGACCTGCACGATCGCGGTCTTGAGCTCGTGGTCGGCCCACGGTTTGCTCACGAACTGGAAGATACCGGCATCGTTGATGGCACGCATGATGCCGTCGATGTCGGCATAGGCGCTGATGATGATGCGCGCCGTGTGCGGTTGCAGCGCCCGGGCCTTGGTCAGGAAAGAAGCGCCGTCCATTTCGGGCATCCGGAAGTCGGAAATCACCAGGTCGACGGGGTGATCGCGCAGATACGTGAGCGCTTCCACCGGCGACGTGAAGGTCGTCACGTCCGGGTCCGGAATCGCGGGCGCCTGGTCGCGGTTGAGGCACATGCGCCGCAAAGCGTTCAAGACATTCGGTTCGTCGTCCACGATCAGGAGCTTTGCCATAGTGCCTTTCTGATGCAAATAGAAGTAGTTAGGTCCGGGAGGGTCTCGTCGGACCGCGACTTGGGGGCGGGTCCGCCCGTCGTCCCGCAAGTCGTGCAAGCGCCGTGCCAAAATCCTTGGCATTCGCCGGCGACATTGATGGAAAGAGCGGTCGAAGGAGCACCGCGCAGTTGCGATAATGGCGGTGAAGGCATTGCGGGAGCGCACCGGGGGCGTTTCGGACCATGGACAAAGTAGCCGAATTGCTGCGGGCCTTATACAGAAACCTGTTCGCAGAAAGCACGTTTTACGAAGATCAGCATGCGCCCGATCG
>OCZU010000490.1_pt1 | contig 27372 bp, 29 predicted proteins | sample 1539001 | NCBI WGS metagenome assembly OCZU01 (sample SAMEA3539306, study PRJEB22396) | soil metagenome | biome: tundra; feature: field; material: soil | place: USA | collected 2010-05 | depth 0.15 m | reverse complement strand
AGAAACCAGAGCAGCTCGTAGATGATCGATTTGAGATGAAGTTTCTTCGTCGTGAGCAGCGGGAATCCCGCCCCGGTGGGACGCAGATCGAAACGCGCTTGCGCGCCGAAGATCGACAATGTGCCTGTGCCGGTGCGATCGCCGCGCGGCTTGCCGTGTTCGAGAACAAGGCGAAGGAGGTCGTGATACTGCCGCACGCAAGACCGTTAGCGCTTTCGCCAGGTTTTGCGAAAGGAAAAGTTGGTGGTGTAGTGGCGGCTGTCCCAGCCACTCTGTTTTATTTCTGCGCGTGAGGACACGCGCCGCTACACCTGGTCGCTCTTACCGATTGTTCTCGGGCGACTCGATTTGTTTATCGAGGTCGCGGCGTCGCTCGTCGAGTGTTTGCAGACGCAACTGCCAGCGATGCAATTGAATGGTGAGCTGATTGATATAACCGGTGACCTCAGTTCGCTGGGATTCGTTTTCTTTTAGCTGCCGGCGCAATTCGGCGAGATGCCCTTCAGCTTTCTCAGTATTTCGCGCGGCAACAGGAACATGCGGAACCATGGTTGGCTCGCCGCATTGTTGACACGGAAGCGTTAAGCCGGAAGCCGCCGCGTCGACCACCAATGCGGATGTGCAATGCGCACACGCGAAAGTGATGTCTTGTAATGCCGGGACGGTTTCCATCGCTCCACAATCCAAAGCAGATGATATACCCCAAATAGCGCGACATTGGCGCAACAGAGATGGCGATGTGAGACATATAGTCTCCAACTCAAAAACAGCGAACTGTGTAAGTCGTTTTGAATAAAAGACTTACATATATAGCATGCTAGGAATATGGATTGCTAGAAGGAGCGCAGGAGGATTCTATTCAAATGGCTAAAGTTTTAGGTATCGATTTAGGCACCACCAATTCCTGTATGGCCGTGATGGAAGGTGGCGACCCTGTGGTTTTGGAAAATAGCGAAGGCGCGCGCACGACGCCCTCGGTAGTTGCATTTACTAAGAATGGCGAGCGACTGGTCGGCCAGGCCGCGAAACGTCAGGCGGTGACCAATCCGCAGAACACGATTTTTTCAATCAAGCGTTTCATGGGCCGCAAGTTCGACGAGGTCCATGCCGAAGAGCATCGCGTTCCGTACAAGATCGTGAAAGCGGCGAACGGCGACGCGCACGTCCAAGTGGAAGTGAACGGGGAGAAGAAGACGTTCTCGCCGCCGGAAATTTCCGCGATGATTTTATCGAAAATGAAAGCCGACGCGGAAGCGAAGCTCGGCGAAAAAATCGCCCAGGCGGTCATTACCGTTCCAGCGTATTTCAACGACTCCCAACGCAACGCGACTAAAGACGCGGGCAAGATCGCGGGTCTCGAAGTGTTGCGAATTATCAACGAACCAACGGCGGCATCGCTCGCTTATGGTTTGGACAAGAAGAAGGACGAGAAGATCGCGGTTTACGATTTGGGCGGCGGCACCTTTGACATCTCCGTGCTCGAAATCGGCGACGGCGTTTTTGAAGTCAAGGCGACCAACGGCGACACCCACCTCGGCGGCGACGATTGGGACGCGAAGTTGATGGATTGGATCATCACCGAGTTTAAGAAAGACATGGGCGTCGATTTGACCAAGCAGCCGGATGCGGTCCAGCGCATTAAAGAAGAAGCTGAGAAAGCGAAGATCGCGCTCTCCAGCTCGCAGGAATACGAAATCAACCTGCCGTTCATCACGGCCGATGCGAGCGGACCGAAACACATTCAGAAGAAATTGACGCGCGCGAAGCTCGAACAGCTCACCGATGATCTGTTCCAGCGCACGATCAAGCCGGTTAAGGATTGCTTGGCCGACGCGAAGATGGCCGAGAAAGACATTAACGAGCTCGTGCTCGTCGGCGGCATGACGCGCATGCCGAAAGTGGTCGAGACTGCGCGCACCCTAATTGGCAAAGAGCCGCATAAGGGTGTGAATCCGGATGAAGTCGTCGCCATCGGCGCCGGCATTCAGGGCGGCGTGCTCAAGGGCGACGTCAAAGACGTGCTGCTGCTCGATGTGACGCCGTTGACCCTCGCGATTGAAACCGCGGGTGGCGTGGCCACACCGATGATTCCGCGCAACACCACCATCCCGACTCGGAAGTCGCAGATTTTTTCGACTTACAGCGACAACCAGCCGGGCGTGGAGATCAAAGTGTTGCAAGGCGAACGGCCGCTCTCACGCGACAACAAGAATCTCGGCACGTTCCATCTCGATGGAATTCCACCGGCCCCGCGCGGCGTTCCGCAAATCGAAGTAACCTTCGACATCGACGCGAACGGCATTCTGCACGTCTCGGCGAAGGATCTCGGCACCGGCAAGGAACAGAAAATTTCCATCACCGGCAGCTCCGGACTTTCGAAAGAAGAGATCGAGAAGATGCAGCGCGAAGCCGAGTCGCACGCCGAAGAGGACAAGAAGGCGAAGGAAGGGATCGAGATCAAGAACAACGCCGACATGCTCGCTTACCAAAGCGAGAAACAACTCAAGGAGTTGGGCGACAAAGTTCCGGCCGACAAAAAGAAACAGGTCGAAGACGCCATCGCCGCCGTTCGTGAAGCGATCGAGAAGAACGACACCGACGCGATGAAGCGGACTTACGACGACTTGCAGAACAAGTTCCAGGAAATCAGCGCCGAGCTTTACAAGCAGGCGTCAGCTGGAGCAGGCGCGCAAGCGGGCTCGGGCCCGACCCCCGCCGAGGCGGGGCAATCGCGTCCCGGCGCCGAACCAGGCGCAGGCTCACGCGGCGGTAACGGCGACGTGGTCGATGCCGAGTTCGAAGTCGTGGACGAAGAGAAGAAAAAGTAACCCGGCATGACTAAAATAAACTGGGAGTGTCCGTTCTGTCGTCACAAAGCCGTGGTACACACTGCTGATCACGGCACAATGTCGGTGTTCAAACACTCGTTCAACCAAGATAACAAGTACGGACTTCAAGTTATTCGAGGCGAAGTGGTCGTCTGCCCTAACGAAGAATGCCGCGAGTATTCTCTCGTTGTAGCCACATTCGATGGAAGGATGGAGTATGGGAACCCCGAGCCGGGAACACAGCGTCAGATTTGGCAGTTGATTCCCGAATCTGACGCTAAACCGTTTCCTAGCTATATCCCCCAAGCGATTCTCGATGACTATCGAGAGGCCTGTTTGATTCGTGATAAATCCCCGCGTGCTTCTGCGACGTTATCGCGACGAGCACTACAAGGAATCATCCGCGATTTTTGGGGCGTAAAAAAGAACCGCTTGGTTGAGGAAATTGAAGGTATCAAAGATAAAGTTGATGTCGAAACTTGGGAAGCTATCGATGCCGTTCGACAAATCGGAAACATCGGCGCGCACATGGAAAAGGACATCAACGTGATTATTGATGTCGAACCAAATGAAGCTCAAATGCTCATTGAGCTTGTAGAAACGCTTCTTGAGGAATCGTATATCGCACGGCACGAACGGCAGGAACGGATGTCAGCAGTGAAGAAAACTGCGGCAGCTAAGAAAGCCGAGCGAGCAACACCAAAATCATTGCAACCGGCTGCAGCAGCGCCCGTGTAACGAAAACAATTTGCTGACGATTGTCGCAAGATCGACAGTCGCCGGCTCAACCCAAAAACAAGAACAGAGAAAGAACTAACTTATGGCAGCAGCTAATGTTAAACCGCTCGGAGATCGAGTGCTGGTACAGCCGATTGAAGAGACGGAATTGAAAAAGGGCGGGATCATTATTCCTGATACCGCGAAAGAAAAACCGCAGGAGGGCAAAGTCGTCGCTCTCGGCACGGGCAAGGTGAATGAAGAAGGCAAGAAGGTCGATTTCACCGTGAAGAAAGGCGACAAAGTGCTGATCTCGAAATACGGCGGCACCGAAATCAAAATCGACGGCGATACTTTCCTGATCATGCGCGAGGACGACATCCTCGGCATCATTGGTTAAAGGAAACCAAGAATGATGAAGATGGAATTAATCTGGAAGCCAGGAAACCATGAAGGGATTTCTATTCTGAATTCTTTCAGTTTCTTTTCCTGGATTCCTGGGTTCCAGATCATCTCTCAACTCTCAACTTAAAACTAAGAACTAAAAGATTATGGCAGCTAAACAATTACAATTTGATGAAAATGCGCGGCACGCGTTGTTGCGCGGCGTCGAGAAACTGTCGAGGGCCGTTAAGGCCACTCTCGGACCGAGCGGTCGCAACGTGATTCTCGATAAGAAATTCGGCAGCCCGACCATCACCAAAGACGGTGTGACCGTGGCGAAGGAAATCGAGCTCGAAGATCCGTATGAAAATATGGGCGCGCAACTCGTGCGCGAAGTCGCGTCGAAAACGTCCGACATCGCGGGCGACGGCACGACCACGGCGACGGTGTTGGCGGAAGCCATCTATCGCGAAGGTCTGCGCAACGTGACGGCGGGTGCGAACCCGACCTCGCTTCAGCGCGGCATCAACAAGGCGGTCGAAGCGATCGTCGCCGAGTTGGCAAAAATCTCGAAGAAAGTCAGTGACCGCACTGAGATCGCGCAGGTCGCGACCGTTTCGGCCAACTGGGACAAGACGATCGGCGAAATCATTGCCGACGCCATGGACAAAGTCGGCAAGGACGGCACCATCACAGTCGAAGAAGCGAAGTCGATCGAGACCACGCTCGATGTGGTCGAAGGCATGCAGTTCGACAAAGGTTATCTGTCGCCCTATTTCGTGACCAACGCGGAAGCGATGGAAGTGAGCCTCGACAATCCGTACGTCCTCATCTACGAGAAAAAAATCTCGAACTTGAAGGATATGCTCCCGCTGCTCGAGAAAGTGGCGAAAGCCGGACGGCCGTTGCTCATCATCGCGGAAGACGTGGAAGGTGAAGCGCTCGCGACTTTGGTCGTGAACAAATTGCGTGGCACGTTGCAGGTCGCAGCGGTGAAGGCCCCGGGCTTTGGCGATCGTCGCAAGGCGATGCTCGAAGACATCGGCGTGCTCACCGGCGGAAAACTCATCAGCGAAGACCTCGGCATCAAGCTCGAGAACATCAAGCTGGAAGACCTCGGCAAAGCCAAGCGCGTGACCATCGACAAAGAGAACACCACTATTGTCGAAGGTTCGGGCAAGAACGCGGACATCCAGGGCCGCGTCGCGCAAATCCGCCGTCAGATCGAAGAGACGACGAGCGATTACGATCGCGAAAAACTACAAGAGCGCCTCGCTAAACTCGCGGGCGGTGTGGCCGTCATCAATGTCGGCGCAGCGACCGAGACCGAGATGAAAGAGAAGAAAGCTCGCGTCGAAGATGCGTTGCACGCCACGCGTGCGGCGGTCGAAGAAGGTATCGTCCCCGGCGGCGGTGTGGCGTTGCTTCGCGCGCAGAAAGCGCTCGATAACATAAAGGGCCTCGAAGGCGACGAGAAGGTGGGCGTGGAAATTGTGCGCCGCGCCGTCGAAGAGCCAACGCGTCAGCTCGCGGATAACGCGGGCAAAGAAGGCGCGCTTATCGTCGCGGAGATCAAGAAACGCAAAGGCAACGAAGGTTACAATGTCGCCACCGACGAATACGAAGACCTGGTCAAAGCCGGCGTGGTTGATCCGACCAAGGTGACACGCAGCGCGTTGCAAAACGCGGCGTCGATCTCCGGTCTCTTGCTCACCACCGAAGCGCTCGTAACGGAGCTTCCGGAGAAGGACAAAACTCCTCCGATGCCGGGCGGCGGCGGAATGGGTGGCATGGGCGGAATGGATTACTAATCCGCGCGACCAATCGCTAACTAAGAATTACAGCAGCCGGACTCGAAAGGGTCCGGCTGTTTTGCTTTCGGCATGGTTGTTGAACCGCGGATTACCCGCCACGGCGGGCAGGCAGCGGATGTCGCGGATAGATGTAGAGGCGTGTGTCCTCACGCGCAGAAATCTATCTCCTTGCGGCTGAGGACAGCCGCCTCTACACCTCGCGCCTGAATTTTAGTTGGAGTCGGAAAAACCTAATAGACATCAACAGGTGATTGCCGAGAGTCTTGAAGCTCGATTTTCAGCGGGAATCCGGCTTACAGCCTGCTGCGAATTGGCATACGAACCAATAAGGGGAAACGAGGGACTATTATGAGAACTATCGCGCACACATTTTCGAATCGTCGTCGAGCTGTCGTCGGACTCGTTTTATGCCTGTTTTTGTCCGGGATTTTTTCCAAAGCGGCAACTCTTCCCGCTGGTTTTACCGAATCGGCTTTTGGCGCCAGCCTTTCGACCGCTTGCACGACGATGACGTTTGCTCCCGATGGCCGGCTTTTCGTTTCTCAGCAGAATGGATCGCTCCGAGTCATCAAGAACGGCACATTGTTGGCAACGCCATTTGTGAGTTTGACCGTGGATTCACGCACAGAACGTGGATTGTTAGGAATTGCATTCGATCCGAGCTTTTCAAGTAATCGCTTCCTCTATGTTTATTACACGGTGCCGGCTGGCCCGAGCAACTCTCCACCTCCGCACAATCGCGTGAGCCGCTTCACCGCAAGCGCGGGGAATCCCGATGTGTCCGACGGCACCGAAGTGCCTATTATTGATTTGGATAATTTGAGCACGGCGCAAAATCACAATGGCGGCGCGATTCATTTCGGACCGGATGGAAAGCTTTACGTCGCAGTCGGCGACAATGCCAGTGGCACGAATCCCGCCACCAGCAATTCCCAAAAAGTCACAAATCGACTCGGCAAAATCTTGCGCATCAATGCCGATCCAGTAAACCCGACACCAAGCGACAATCCGACGACGTTTACGCTCTGGGATGGTTCCACTGGCACTCCCAGCGGTGCGAACCGTCAAATCTGGACGATCGGCTTACGAAATCCATTTACGTTTGCCTTTCAGCCAGGCACCGGCCGTTTGTTTATCGACGATGTCGGAGAAAGCACATGGGAAGAAATCAATGACGGTATAGCCGGAAGTAATTACGGCTGGCCAAGCACAGAGGGATTTTTCAATCAGAGCAGCTTTCCGAATTTTACAGAGCCGTTATTAACCTATGGTCACGGCAGCAACAGTACGAGCACAGGATGCGCGATCATTGGCGGCGCATTTTACAACCCGGACATTCTTCAGTTCCCGACCAGTTACATCGGCAAGTATTTCTTTGGCGATCTCTGCAACGGCTGGATCCGGGTAATGGACACTTCCAATTATACATCGTCGTTGTTTGCCAGCGGCCTTTCAGATTCGCTCGTTAACATCCTCGTCGGTCCGGATGGCGCGCTTTACTACCTTCTGCAGGGCGGGCAGGTCATGAGAATTCAGGCGACGCCATCGCAAGCATTGAATATCTCCACGCGTGCGCAGGTTGAGACCGGCGACAACGTTCTCATTGGCGGCTTTATCATTACGGGCAACGTGGCGAAGAAGGTCATTGTTCGCGCGATTGGTCCCTCGTTGCAGCAAGCCGGCATCTCCGGTTCGCTGGCCGATCCAGTCCTCGATCTGCATGAGCCGGGTAATGTGGTAGTGACCAACGACAATTGGAAAACCGATCAGCAAACGGAAATCCAAAACAGTGGACATGCCCCGACGAACGATTTGGAGTCGGCGATTGTCGCGACGCTACAGCCGGGCGCTTACACCGCAATCGTTACTGGAAAAAATGGGACAAGCGGCGTGGGATTGGTGGAAGTGTACGATCTCGATTCGGCCGCCACCTCACAGCTGACCAACATCAGCGGACGCGCACTTGTGCAGACCGGCGACGACGTGATGATCGGCGGGTTCGTTGTCGGCAACAACATCGGGGCTTCGAAAGTGATTGTGCGCGCACTCGGACCGTCGCTTGCGGCGGCGGGCGTGAGCAATCCGTTGGCTGATCCGACGCTCGCGTTACATGACGGCAACGGCACACTTATTGGCTCAAATGACAATTGGCAGGACGATCCGAATCAAGCCGCGGCGATTACGGCCAGCGGTCTTGCCCCAACGGACCCTTTGGAATCGGCCATCTCGGTCAGCCTTGCCCCGGGCGGTTACACCGCCATTGTCGCGGGAAAGAACGGCGGCATAGGCGTTGGTCTGGTCGAGGTCTTCAAGATTCCTTAAGAGCGTTGACGCCCTGTAGCGACGGTCTATGACCATTGGATAGTTAATCGCGATGATGCCGCAAATCGGCTGGGTCGAACGCGACAACAAAGTTCTATCCATTCGCGCTAAACATTGAGATCGCTGACGAACGAGACATCGAGAAACGGATTCTGATTGCGCGGGAATGTTTGAAAGCTCTCGGCAATTTACAGGCAAACGCATTTTGGTCTCGCGGTGCTTGCAAGTTCGTGTGTAATCCGTCTAGCTTTCTCTATGCCCCCCATCTATCCAAAAAGCCCGAGAGAAATGGTGGGCGGGATGAGGTATTTCGCGCGGCTGCTGGACAAGATTCGGCTGCACGCGCGCGGCGAGCTGGGCGCGGATTACCATGAGAATCTCGGCAAGACGAATGCAGCCGACGGAGTGATCTGCAATTTTTTGCGCGTGAATTACGCCGAGCTGCGGGAGCGCGTGCTGGCGGGCGGAAACGACGAGGAAATCCTCGAGTGGTGTTACGAGAAAGGCCGGCGACTGAATGAGGGCGACCTGGTGGTTTGGAACGGCTTCATGTCGAAATTCGGCTGGAACGATTTCGCCACGCCGGTGCTGGAAAGAAGAAAGAAGGAGATGGGCATTTCCGATCGCACTGACATAAAAACGATAGGTGAAATGATAGATTTCGACGAGGGACGCTTGAGTTGATGTCTGCCCCCAAGACGTCTCTTATCGTCGGCTGCTCGCTTTGTTTCGCGAGTCTGTTCGCCGATGCAGGAGATGCTGTCGCCATCGGATATAATTCCGAGAACGTGTGGATGATGGTAACCTACTACTCTTCCTCGACTCCAAAGGGGGGTCGCGATTACAAAGACGAGGCAGGAGCGCGCGAGGCCGCGTCGCTAGATGTGCGCCGGCGCGCGGGCGAAGGCTTGGCCAAGGTGGACGTTATCGCGGTGTCGGATTTGACCGGTTTCGTGGCAGTCGCTCGCGGCGAAAACAAGTCAGGCAACGACGTGACCGCAGTCGGTCGCGGGAAATCACAAGCGGAAGCAGAGAAGAAAGCTCTGGCGGATTTGGATCGAAACAATGCCACGGCCAAACAAAAGATCGTCTACCGCTTTTTCTCGTACGGCGCCGATTCCAACACCAGGCCTTAACGAAACAGGATGATGAACCTCGATCTCCCTTCCACGCTCAACGTGATTTCGACGGTTGCGATTGTGGGCGCTTTGATTTTCACCGGATTGCAAGTGCGAGAGGCCAACCGCGCCCGGCGCGATCAAGCGGCCGTGACCGTGATCCAAACTTCGTTGAGCGAAAACTCAGCCCGTGCACTGGCCTTACTTTCGGAAATCCCTGAAAACGCCCCTGCGTCGGTGATCGAGAATTTGGATTCCGAAACAAAGCGCGTGGTGCTTGAGTTCGGTCTTCGTTTGGAAGTGATCGGTTACATGGTTTTCCGCCGCCTGGTTGATGTGAAAACCGTGAACGACTTGGCGGGTGGCGCCCTCCTCGCATTTTGGTCGCGGGCCAGAGCCTGGTCCCAGCAAAGGCGACAGCAGACCGGTCACGATGAATTTCTCGAATGGTGCCAATGGCTGGCCACCCGAATCGCACAACATCGTGCAACGCATGCGTACAAGCCAGCCTACCTGCAGCACGCCGACTGGCGCGAATAGAGACGTCAGCGCTCTCTTTGGTTCTTAAGGCTTCGCCGGAACGGCGACCTTGAAGCTTGCGTGGCAGCTCCAACCACGAAGATCGGCCGTCTCCTTGTCCGATGACACGTTTCCCGCCCTGGTCGCCGCATCGTCGCTGACCGACTTATAATGGAACGCTCCGGTTTGGCCCTGCCGCGCCATCGCCACCGCTCCATGATAAACTGCGCCCTCCTCGCCTGCGAAAAGCTTGTTGCTATCGCCCTCGAAATGCAGTTCGAGCGCGTGAATCTTATCGTCACGCACGAGGCCCGCCATTTTCGCGACGCCATCGTCGTTCTGCGGAAGCGTGTCCGCCGCAATCGGCTGATCGGAAAGCAACACATAGAGGTCGATCTTTGATTCGTTCATCAGCCGGGGCTTCCAAAACGCATAAACATGCCGGAATTCTGTGGTCTTGCCTTTGGCTGTAAATGTTCCCGACACGTCATCCTGACAAAACGCGGACAGAGGGAAGATTAGCAGGAGACTTGTGCACACTATCACTCGAGAACGCTTCATTTGTTCTCATTCGCATTTGGGAAAAAGCGCGTCAATGTAACCGCAATCGATATGTGTGATCGCTTAAAGGAACCGGCCAAAATCAACGGCAACGACGTTCAGCACACGTCGGTAGAACTCACGATTTGCTTTGGTCCTTCTTCTGGGCTGCGCGGGCTGCTTGGAGCATCTGATCGTGCTCCGCTTCTTTGATTCCTTCTTCGACAAGCTGCGCACTCTCGCTCCGTCCTTCGCTATCCTCGTCTTCGCCAAGCGAATCCGGCGTGTGACTTCCAGTCGAGCCTGGTACGGGATCCCAGCGTTCTGATTCGGGTATCAATTCCAGAGCCGCTTCTTGAACGTCCGTCTCCGGTTCGCCCGTTAGTTCCAGTTCGGCCTGTTCATAATCAACCTTGGATGGTTGCGGAGGAACACGACCGGCGATAGCGGCTAGCTCACGCGCGCGCGCCTCCACCATCTCTGGAGTCACCGTCCCAATGCCGCTACCGTTTTCAGTTAGAATACCTTTGTTCAGAGGATTTTTGTTCATAGAGCTAGATGGTGTGTTTCTTTGATCGCGTTATAATTTATTAGTCGAAATTCCGCGTATCGTGATATGCCGCGCCGAGCGGAGGTACATGGTATTCCGGTGCTTCCAGGATGGTTTCCTTGGTCACGTTCACAAACACCTTGGATTCCTTGTAACTGATGCGGTCAACATGTTTCGGCGAAATCACGATCTCCTTGCCGGAAAACCAGTGGCCGGTCTCGACGACCAGGTGACAAATCGCCCAACTCTTGTCGTCCATTATGAAGTCAGTGACATGGCCGATCGCTCCTCCGCTAGTTTGGATGTGGTAGCCGCTAAGACCCTGTGCGCTTCGCAGATGAGAATCGTCGCCATTGTGGGCGTGGCTACCCCGGCTTGCTTGCTTACTCGGCACAAGATGCGGCGGCGGAACCACGGGAAAAGCACCCGCGCCCCACATGCCGCCTCCGTCCCAGTAGGACGGCCATCCATAGTAACGATAATACTCCTCTTCATATTGTCGCGAGACTGGCTTGTGCGACTCAATTGCAGGACTGTTTTCAATCTGTTGCCGAGTCAGATTCACGAGCAGGCAGTCGCCGTCTTGATAAAGGTTCCCGAAAGCATGGGGAGAGATCAGCACCAACCGCCCCGATAGCCATGAACCCGTGTCCGCGACAACATATCGGACAGCCCATTGTTGATCATTAAAATAGAAGTCCTTCACATGGCCGATGCCACCGTCAGACGCGCCGAGTTTTTTTCCGTAAAGCTGCCCAATGCTTCGCAACATACCCTTATCCTTGTTGAACGCTGCGCCATGATAACGAACGACACTGCGCTGACTCCATTCGTTACGCCCTAGTTCAGAATCAGCTAATACCTTATTCTTGGAGCGCTGATAGCCTGCGGCTATAGGCCGAAAAACCGATAGATGAGCGCATTCGCAACACCGAGCGAGGTTGCGCGACTGACTACGAATTGATTGACGACGTTTTGCAATTGTGGGCGCCATGATTTTCTGAAAGAGTTCAGTACGCGTCATATGCTCCGGATTGTCATTTTTCTAGGGATCGGTTTGTCGTTAGGTATCGATCGATCTTTTGCGCAAGGACCCACGGGGGCGCCGGTAGCGGTTCAGGTCTCGCCATTACCGACCGCAACTCCGGTCGTCTTCTCATCGCAAACACTGGCGGATTTAAAACGGGTGCAGCAAGCAGCGTTGGCCAGCGACTACGCTTATCGGCAGGTCGCGCATCTCTCGAACAACATTGGACCGCGACTGACGGGATCGGCGCAGGCGGCGAAGGCGGTTGAATACGTCGCGAATGAATTGAAGGCGATCGGCTGCGAAGTGCAGCTCGAGAAAGTGATGGTGCCGCACTGGGTGCGCGGCGAAGAGACGGCCGCACTGGTGCAATTCCCCGGTCAGGCGGAGAACACGACGCAGAAAATTGTGCTTTGCGCGCTCGGTGCAAGCGTGGCGACTCCGCCGGAGGGAATCACCGCCAATGTTGTCGCGGTCAGAACTTTCGACGAATTAAAATCGATGCCACGCGATAAGGTCGCGGGCAAGATTGTGCTCTTCAATTATCCGTACGACAAACAAATGGCGGCGGAAGGAAACGGCGGCGAAGCGTACGGCGAAGCAGTTGTGTATCGCGGAGATGGACCAAGCTCGGCAGCGCGACAAGGTGCGATCGCATGTCTGATCCGCTCAGTCGGCGGTGCGGATTATCGAATTCCGCACACCGGACAAACAAGATATGCTGCCGATGCGCCGAAGATTCCAGCCGGCGCAGTCACAGCGGAGGATGCAGATTTGATTGTCGATCTTGTCCGGCAAGGTACGGTTAAAATGAAATTGGTTTTGACGCCGCAAACTTTGCCGGATGTCGAGAGTTACAACGTGATCGGCGACATCAAAGGCAGCGAACATCCGGAGCAAGTGATCGTTGTTTCCGGACATCTCGATTCGTGGGATTTGGGAACCGGCGCGATCGATGACGGAGCGGGCGTCGCCGTTTCGATGGAAGCTGCAAACGTCATTCAAAAACTTCATTTGAAACCGAAGCGCACGATTCGCGTGGTTGCCTGGATGAACGAAGAAAACGGAAGCGCCGGATCGAAGCAGTACGCGAAAGATCACGCCAATGAAATGTCGAACCATTTCTCCGCGATGGAAACCGATGGCGGCGCGGGCCATCCCCTGGGCCTCAACATCAAGGGAAACTCGGAAGTGAAAAAGATTCTCGCTCCAGTCGCCGCAATTTTGCAGGAGTCAGGCGCCGGCATGCTCCATCTCGCCGAGCATTGTGGCGCCGACATCGAGCCGATGGAAAAGGCCGGTGTTCCCGCGTTCAGTCCGATCCAAGACAGCCGATTCTATTTCAATTATCACCACACCGCCGCTGACACTCTCGACAAAATCGTGCCGAAAGAACTAGCGGAGAATTCCGCGGTGGTCGCGGTTGCGGCGTACGCGCTGGCAAATAGCGAGCAGCCGTTGCCGAGGTGAGAAAAGACTAGCGTTTCGCAGCTCTTACTTTGGTTTCCAGCCGAGCGTCACGTTCTTGACGCGTATTTTGCACTTGTCTTTGACGAGCGTGAATTGCAGCGAGTCGGCGGAAGCGCGGCTGAAGTGATAGACGCCGTCACCTTTACAGCCTTTCGGGACCGTGCCGCCGGTGCCATGAATCGTGACCGTGTCGCCCGAGACGGTGTACGTGCCCCAGGCGTCGCGTTTGCCGTCATGGTTCAGATCGACCTCGAACGTCCCTTCGGCCTTGATCATCCAGACGGTGCCAAGCGAGTTAGTCCACGTTCCGACGAGCGCCGATGCTCCCGATTTCGGGTAAGTGGCGCAGGCGCTCAGCATTACGAGAAGCGCACCCGACAAAACGATTTGGCGCAGGCGTTGTGTTTTCATGCCGCGCATGTTGTCGAGTTACACTTGGCAAATCAAGCGCGATCGCACCGCTTACTTTCGTTTCCAACCGAGCGTGACGTTCTTGATCCGCAATTTGCAGTCGTCGCTAATGAGCGTGAACTGCAAGGTGTCCCCGGCGCTGCGATTGAAGCGATAAACACCTTTGCCCCTGCAGCTTTTCGGCGCGAAGCCGCCTTTTCTGACAAGGGTGATGGTATCGCCGTCGACTCTGTATTTTCCCCACAAATCGCGTTTGCCGTCTTGGTCGAGATCGACCTCGAATGTGCCGTCATCCCGGATGGTCCAGATCGTTCCGACGGAATTCTTCCAGGTGCCGACAAGCGGCATGGATCCCTGATGCGGATAAAGTGCGCACGCTCCGAGCGACACAACGAGTAGGCTCGCCAGAAAGATTCGGAATAGGCGCGGTGGATTCACGTTCTTTATCCTGTCCGGTAGCATTTCGCGATTCAAGCGCGGATTGCGAGCAAGATAAGTTGTAAAACTCACGGCATTTGAAGTAGAAAAGGCTTATGGAACAAACGCCGCCGCCGATCCCACAGCAATCAAGAGGCAATTGGTGGACGAGAAACTGGAAATGGTTTGTGCCAACGGGCTGTTTGACCATGATCGCCCTCTTCGCGGTGTTCGTCGCTTTGATTGCGATGATTGTGTTCAGCGCAATGAAGTCGAGCGACGTTTACAAAGATGCGCTCGCGAAAGCGAAGGCTGAGCCCGCGGTCATCGAAGCGTTGGGTTCGCCGATCAAGGATGGGATGTTTGTTTCCGGAAATACGAACGTGAATGGCGGATCGGGTGAAGCCAATCTTGCCATCCCGATCTCCGGTCCGAAGGGAAAAGGCACTTTATATGTTGTCGCCACAAAATCGGTCGGTTTCTGGAATTATTCCAGCCTTGTGGTGGAAGTAACTCAGACGAAACAGCGCATCGATCTTCTCCACGAACACGACTAGTTGCCGGAATTTTCCGGCGTAACTCCTGTTGGCAAAGGAGTTGCTTTGAAGCGCCGGGTGCGTTCACCCGTGTTGTTTACAGCGAGCAAAGCTTTGTCCCTGTGGCGGGTCGCTATTTGGGTCGGCATTTGTGCGTCGGCACATTCGGCGTCCGCGAATCTGATCGTGAATGGCGACTTTGAATTGGTGGGCCCTGCGCCCGGCAGCCCGGCGTCCACCTACACGACAGATTATGCTGCGATTAGCACCAACACTCTTACGGGCTGGACAAGTTCTGTCGATACAGTCGTGAATGCGGCGAATTATCTTTCCGCGACGGGCTCGAGCGCGAGTTGGATTCCGGATCCGTCCAGCGGCAACTACTGCATCCAGCTCGACAGTTCTCAAACGACCGATCTCTACGCGGTTGGCAACTCAGTCAGCCAAACGGTTAACCTTACCGCCGGCCTTGCCTACCAGCTCACCTTCTACATGAGCGCGGAGGCGGCGCGCGGACAGCCGGTCACTTCGAAGTTGGATGTAATACTCAACGGCGGCGGCTTTAGCAATTTCACGACGGAATTCACTGCGACTCGGCCCGGCAACGACACCAAAACCACCATGTCTGGTTGGATTTTGCAGACCTTGAATTTCACAGCGGCCACTTCCGGTGCGGTCAATTTCACATTCCTGGACACCTATGTGGCCAATGCCACAAGCTCGAATTCCGCGCTCGACAACATTGACCTCACGGTCCTGCCGGAGTTTTCGAATGGAACGATCGTGACTGCGCTTTGCGCGATTTTGGCTTTCTGGCAAAGCCGTCGGCGAGTCGCTATTGTGTTTCGCACAATGGTTGGCGGAGTGAGACGGCGATAGATCGGTAGTCCACCTTCTTTACTCAGGCAACGACGTGGATAGAGTTCACGCCCAATGCCAATTTCCGAAGCGGCAGTCCGTGACGCGCTTGCCAGCGTCAAATATCCCGGATTCAGCCGCGACATAGTTTCATTCGGTCTGGTCAAATCGATCAAGGTCGACAACGGCGAAGTGAAGGTGCAACTCGCGCTTGCCACCAACGACCCGAACGTTCCGGCGACAATCAAGAGCGATGCCGAAGAAGTTCTGCGTGGAATTGGCGTGCAGAACGCAAAGGTTTTGATCGACATCCACGCGCCCCCGGCCGGTGCAGGCGCCGCGGGCGCTGGCACGGCGCGCATTCCGGGAATCAAACATGTGATTGCGGTCGCGAGTGGAAAAGGCGGCGTGGGCAAATCAACTGTGGCTGCGAATCTCGCCGTCGCGTTTGCGCAAACCGAAGCACGCGTCGGTTTATGCGATTGCGATATTTACGGCCCGAGCATCGCGCTCATGTTTGGGTCGCGTGAGCGTCCGCTCGCCACGGAAGAAAACCGGATCCTTCCGATTGAGCAGTACGGTTTGAAACTAATGTCGATGGGATTTCTGCTCGATGACGCTTCGCCGGCGATTTTGCGCGGGCCGATGGTGACCCGCTACACGCAACAATTTCTGCGTCAGGTTGAATGGGGCGAGCTCGATTACCTCGTTCTCGATCTTCCGCCGGGCACGGGTGACATTCAGCTCACGATCGTGCAAACGGTCGCGCTTTCCGGCGCAATCATCGTCACCACTCCGCAGGAAGTAGCGCTGATCGACGCGCGCAAGGCCGCGACCATGTTTGAGAAGGTGAACGTTCCGGTCCTCGGGTTGATCGAGAATATGAGCTATTTCATTTGCCCCGGTGACGGCAACCGCTACGACATCTTCGGGAGCGGCGGCGGCGAACGCGAAGCGAAACGATTGCGCGTTCCTTTGCTCGGACAGATCCCCATCGATATCGCCACGCGCGAAGCCGGCGACCGCGGGATGCCGATCGTGGGAGAAGATAGGCAATCAGATGTGGCGACTGAGTTCAAAAAAATCGCCAAACAGCTGCGGGCGACTCTGGCTTGACGGAGAAATTTTTCGGATGACCGATTAAATAGGTATGGCCGATGCTACGTCATACGGTTGAGAGTTATTCACTTTTTGTTGACCAATTCTCATTTCTATGGAAAACAGTGGCCTAATGCCCTCTGTCCGAGAGGATCGATCTCACTTCGTTAAGAACTCGGTGCTCTACAAAGAGTTTCTCGCCGAGCGTGAGGAAATTTTGAAACACAAATGGATCGAGAGCGAAAAAGCCGGCACCGATATCGGATTCGAAAAGGCGCTGCTCGATTGGATCGTGAAACATCGCTCCAACTGGCGTGACAGACGAATAAAGGAGGCGCGCACGGAAACGAAAGTAGCCTCCTAATTTTTTTGTTCCTTTAACGCGATCCCGCGAGGTCGCCAAGGAATGCAATGAAGCACACAAAACAAACTCCTCCTGCTGCCGCCGTCCCGATCATGGACGCGGAAGCTATTCGCCGCGCGCTGCGGCGGATCGCGCACGAAATCGTCGAGCGCAATCCAGATCTGAAATCGGTTGCCCTCGCTGGAGTCCAATCCCGCGGCGTCGAAATCACGCGACGCATCGCGGAGTTCATTCGTGAAATCGGCACGATCGACATCGACATGGGCGTGATCGATGTCGCGATGTATCGCGACGATGTTGGCAAACGCACCGAATTGCCGGTCGTGCGCGCATCGAAACTGCCAATGCCGCTCGATGGTCGAACGCTTATTATCGTAGACGACGTTCTCTTCACCGGCCGCACGGTCCGCGCCGCGATGGACGCGATCAGTTCCTTTGGTCGGCCTGCGTGCATTCAACTCGCGGCTTTGATCGACCGCGGTCATCGCGAATTGCCGATTCGCGCCGATTATGTCGGCAAAAACTTACCAACCTCGCCAAATGAAAAAATCCGCGTTTGCCTCGAACAGACCGACGGCGAGCCGGACGCAGTATGGATAGAGAAATGACAAACATGCGCTGGACCCGAAAAGATTTACTTGGGCTGCGAGAACTGTCGGCCGAGGAAATCAATTTCATTCTCGAAACGGCGGACGCATTCAAGGAGGTCGGCACCCGCGAGATTAAAAAGGTGCCGGCTTTGCGCGGCAAGACCCTGGTGAACTTCTTTGTCGAACCGAGTACGCGAACTCGCACCTCGTTCGAGCTCGCGGCGCTTCGCTTGAGCGCGGATGTGATCAATATTTCGGCGACTGCCTCAAGTCTAACGAAAGGCGAAACGCTCAAGGACACGGCCAAGAACCTCGAAGCATTGCATGCCGATATTCTGGTGTTGCGCCATAGTTCGGCGGGCGCACCGCAATTCCTGGCGAGCCGGCTGAAATCGAGCGTGATCAATGCCGGCGATGGCGCGCACGAGCATCCTACCCAAGCGCTTCTCGATCTTTACACTATTCGTGAAAAGCGCGGGAAAATAGCAGGACTGCACGTCGTGATCGTCGGTGACATCCTGTTCAGCCGTGTCGCGCGTTCGAATATTTTCGGTTTAACTAAGCTCGGCGCGCGCGTCACCCTTGTCGGTCCGAGCACGCTTGTGCCGCGCGAGTTCGAAAAACTCGGCGTCACCGTCTCACACAAGATCGACGACGTTCTGCCGGACGCCGATGTGGTGAATCTGTTGCGCATCCAGCACGAACGTCAACGCAAAGAATATTTTCCGGGAATCGACGAATACATCCGCCTGTTCGGTCTCACCAAAGAACGCGCGAAATTTTTGAAACCGGATTGCCTGATCATGCACCCGGGTCCAATCAATCGCGGGGTCGAGATTGACAGCGAAATCGCCGATGGTGCGCAAAGCGTCATTCTCGATCAAGTAACCAACGGCCTCGCCGTCCGCATGGCCGTTCTCTATCTCTGCGGAGGCATCGCCACGACATGAGCGCGACCATCATGCGAAACGGCCGCGTGATCGATCCGGCAAATAAGCGAGATGAAGTTATCGATCTTGCGATTGTCGATGGACGAATTGCTGATCTTTCCGCAATCCGCAATCCGCAATCCGCAATCGATGAGATTGACGCAAGCAATCTCATCGTCGCGCCCGGCTTGATCGACATGCACGTGCATTTGCGCGAGCCGGGATTCAGTCACAAGGAAACGATTGAATCCGGAGCTCGCGCCGCGGCGGCGGGCGGCTTCACGACGATTGTGTGCATGCCGAACACTTCGCCGGTGGCTGACACGCCGAGCACAATCGCTTGGATTAAAGATCGCGCCGCAAAAATGGCCTGCGTGAACGTTTTGCCGACAAGCGCGATTTCGAAGAATCTCGGTGGCGAGGAGCTCGCGCCGGTCGGATCGCTCGCGCAAGCGGGCGTGGTCGCGATCACAGACGACGGTCACTGCATTCAAAATCACGAATTGATGCGGCGCGCAATCGAGTACGCGCGCATGGTTGGCTTGCCGGTGCTCGATCATTGCCAGGATTACAGCTTGGTTGGCAACGGCATCGTGCACGAAGGTTACTGGAGCACGCTGCTCGGTTTGCCTGGCTGGCCGGCGGCGGGCGAGGAAGCGATCGTGATGCGCAACATTCTGCTCGCGGAATTGTGCGATCATCACGTTCATTGTCAGCACGTCAGCTCGGCCGGAAGCGTGCGGCTAATTCGCGAGGCGCGTGCGCGCGGAATTAAGATTAGCGGCGAGGTTTGCCCGCATCACATCGCGTTGACCGACGAAGTGATCCAGAATTTCGACACGAACTATAAAATGAATCCGCCGCTGCGCTCGCAGCAGGATGTCGATGCGTTGCTCGATGGGATCGGTGACGGCACATTGTCGATCCTGGCGTCAGATCACGCGCCGCACGCGGGTTTCGAGAAGGAAGTGGAGTTTGACGCGGCGCCGTTCGGCATTGTCGGATTGGAAACTGAACTCGGACTGTTTCTCGATCTTCTCGTGCACAAACATCGCAAGATCGACATCGTCCGTTTGATTGAGATGTACACGGTCGAGCCGGCGCGGTTATTGAAGCTCGGCGCTGGAACACTATCGATCGGCGCGGAAGCGGACATCACGCTCATCGATCCAAAAATGGGATGGACGGTCGATGTGGCGAAATTCCAATCCGGGTCGCGCAATTCACCGTTCGATGGATGGAAGCTAAAAGGCCGAGCAGTGCGGACAATTGTCGGCGGACGAACGGTTTGGATGGTGTAGTGGCGCGTGTCCGCACGCGCAGAGTAGTTAATTGCGGCTGAGGACAGCCGCCTCTACACCTCAACCGGTGTAACCGCCGTGAATGTAATTCTCGAGGTGCGCGATGGCAGCGCTTTGACTGGCGATGACGTATTTCACCAAATCGCCGATTGAGATTATGCCGACAACTTTTTCGCCGTCCATGACGGGCAAATGCCGGATGTGTTTTTCGGTCATGAGACGCAAGCAATTCTCGACCACCTCCTGTGGGCGCGCGATCGTAAGGTCGGTGGACATGATCTCGGCCACGGTGGTTTCGCGCGAGCGTTTGCCGCGCAGGAAAACTTTGCGCGTGTAATCGCGCTCGGAAATCATTCCGACGAGCCGATTCGCTTGCATGACCAGCAGCGCGCCGACATTCTTTTGGTCCATCATCTCGATCGCTTCGAAGACAGTCGCTTCCGGCCAAATGGAATAGATTTCGCCGCCTTTCTTGGCGAGAATCGCGTCGATGTTTCCGCTTACGTCCATAGATCGACAATCACCCGCCACGGCGGGCGCCTTGAAGGGGTTAAGAATAAGGCAGCGACTAATGTCGATGCAAAGGAATTCTAACAGCCCGGGCGAGGCGCTATTTGGCTCGAGAAAACTTTTCGTCGATCAAGCCCCGAAGATAATCCGCAATCGCCGGTTGTTCGAGGCGCTCGATCACTTCATTTAGGAAACCTTTGACGATCAATTGCTGCGCGATGGCCGGCGTAATGCCGCGCGAGCGTAGATAAAACATCTCATCGGCGTCGATCTGACCGGAAGTTGCGCCGTGCGAGCATTTCACGTTGTCGGCGAGAATTTCGAGCCCAGGCATCGAGTTGGCTTCGGCATCATCGTCGAGAAGAAGATTGCGAACCTTCTGATACGCATCGGTAAAATGCGCGTGCGGTTCGACGCGAATGAGCCCGCCAAAAGTATTTCGGCTATGACCTTTGAGCGCGTTCTTGTAAAGCAGATCGCTCGCCGTGTGTGGCGAGACGTGATCCTGTAATGTGCGCGCGTCGAATTCCTGGCTGCCATCAGAGACAGAGACTGCGAGCAAGTCGCTGCGCGCGCCTTCGCCGATCAAGCGGCTCAAACTTTCGAAGCGGGAATATTTTCCGCCGAGGTGCAAATTCAAACTTTTCGCGGCCGCGTCGTGATCCGCTTTGGTGGAATTGATTTGCAGAGCGATGACGTTTTCGCCCCAGTTCTGCGCGCAAACATAAGTGATTTTCGCGCCCGGCCCGGGAATCAAATCGTTTACTCCGCAGGCGAAACCTGGCAGTCGTCGATCTTGCGAACGGAAATGCTCGATCACCGTGACTTTGGCAAGCTCATCGGCGACGAGAAGCAGGTGTGGGAAGACGGCGGAGTTTTCGCCGCTCAGCCAATGAAAAATCTCGATCGGCAATTCGATCTCGACCCCGCGCGGCACAAACACAAACGTGCCGGAACTGACCCACGAGTGGTGCAATGCGGCAAATTTCGCGGAACCGAGCGTGGCCGGTTCCGACATGAAATATTTTCGGAAGAGATCGGTGTGCTCGACCATCGCGCGTTCGAGCGGTTGGAAAACGACGCCCTTGCGTTGCAAATCCTCGGACAATACATCGCGTTGCAGAAGTTGGTCGTCCGCGAAGACCAATCGCCCAGCGACTTGTTCGAGCGCACGAGAGCGCTCGAGAATTTCGATGCGGTCATTGTCAGTGATCGGGGCGCCAAGCTTAAACTGCGAAAGATCGAGAAGATCGACATTGGAAAATCGCCACGGTTGATCTTTCCGATTCGGCATCGGCATCGTTTGAAATTTGCTCCAGGCGCCGTGCTGTTGATCGCGAAACCATTCCGGAAAATCGGAACGGCGCGACGGGCCGGAGAGGATCGCTTGAGCCTTCGTCATTAATTGATCAAGAATGGCTGGCTTCATTTTCAGATACAGCAGCCGGTCGCGCGACCGTCGATGTCAATCTTGCCCGAGGCAGGAACCTACCCAACCGAACCTTCCATCTCAAGTTCGATGAGGCGTTTGAGCTCGACCGAGTATTCCATCGGGAACTGGCGAACGAGATCGTTGACGAACCCGTTCACGCTCAAGCTCATGGCTTGCGCTTTGGAAAGACCGCGCTGTTGCATGTAGAAAATTTGCTCGGCGCTGACCTGGCTGACGCTCGCTTCATGTTGCACGGCGTTGCCAGTTCCGCGCACGGTAATGGCGGGATAAGTATCGGTGCGGCTGGTGGAGTTGATGAGAAGGGCGTCGCACTCGGTGTTGTTTTTGCAATTCTTGAGATGCTTCGGAACATGGACCAGTCCGCGATAAGTGGCGCGGCCGGTGCCGATCGAGATCGATTTCGAAATGATGTTCGAAGTCGTTTCGTCGGCGGCGTGGACCATTTTCGCGCCGGTGTCCTGGTGCTGGCCGTCGTTGGCCAGCGCGATGGAAAGAACTTCGCCGCGCGCCTTGCGGCCTTTCATGATTACACCCGGATATTTCATGGTGAGACGCGAGCCGATATTGCAATCGATCCATTTGACCTCGGCATTTTCGTGGGCGAGCCCGCGCTTGGTCACGAGATTGAACACATTCGCGCTCCAATTTTGCACGGTGATGTATTGAATTTTCGCGCCTTTCATGGCAACCAGCTCAACTACGGCGCTGTGCAAGGTCGCGGTGTTGAACTTGGGAGCGGTGCAGCCTTCCATGTAAGTAAGTTCGGCGCCTTCATCGACAATGATGAGTGTGCGCTCAAATTGTCCGAAATTTTCGGCGTTGATGCGGAAGTAAGCCTGGAGCGGGTGCTTCACTTTCACGCCCGGCGGGACGTAAATGAACGAGCCGCCGCTGAAGACCGCGGAGTTGAGCGCGGAGAATTTGTTGTCGCCGACCGGGATGACCTTGCCGAACCACTTCCGGAAAATCTCCGGGTGCTCCTTCAGTCCTTCGGCCGATCCAACGAAGATAACGCCTTGTTCGCCGACTGCTTTCTTGATGTTTGAATAAACGGCCTCGCTATCGAACTGCGCCTCAACGCCAGCGAGAAATTTTCGTTCCTGTTCCGGAATACCGAGCCGCTCGAACGTGCGCTTTACATCCTCGGGCACTTCTTCCCAGGTGCGTTTGGCTTGCGTGCCTCCGCTTAAATAGTAACGGATCTTGTCGAAATCGATTGCCTCAAGATCTTTGCTCGCCCAATGCGTGGGCATCGGTTTCTCCAAGAATGTTTTAAGAGCCTTGAGACGAAATTCCCGGACCCAATCGGGATCTTGTTTGACGTCCGAGATGTAGTGAATGGTTTTTTCCGACAACCCGGTGCCGGCGTCGTAGGCGTGGGTGACGTCGTAAGAAAAATCACCAATGTTGCGGTTGATGTCGACGGCGGAGGTTTCAGTTTTCATTGTCTAGCGTACTGCCATTTCACCAGCTTCTTCGCGGGTCCAATCGTAACCGCGCTCCTCGAGCTCGAGCGCGAGTTCTTTGCGCCCGCTCCGCACAATACGACCAGCCACCATAACATGGACATGATCGGGCACGATGTAGTTCAAAAGCCGTTGATAGTGCGTGATCAAAAGAATTCCGAGATTCGGTCCCCGCAACGAATTTACGCCATGGGCAACCGTCTTCAGCGCGTCAATGTCGAGCCCGCTGTCGGTTTCGTCGAGAACGGCGTATTTCGGTTCGAGCATGGCGAGCTGCAAAATCTCAGTGCGTTTTTTTTCGCCGCCTGAAAAACCTTCGTTGACTGAGCGCGACGTGAACGACCGATCCATGCCGAGCAGCTCCATTTTTTCGTAAAGCTTCGCGTAATAATCGGTCGCTTCGAGTTCTTCGCCTTCCGGCATCCGCGCCTGCACGGCCGCGCGCAGAAAATTCGCAATCGTTACGCCCGGAACTTCGCTTGGATATTGGAACGCGAGAAAAAGCCCGTGCCGCGCGCGTTCGTCCGGCTCGAGTTCGAGGACATTTTCGCCATCCATCGTTACCGCGCCGCCGGTGACGTGATAATCGGGATGACCGGCCAGCACTTTTGCGAGCGTGCTTTTTCCAGAGCCATTCGGGCCCATGATCGCATGCACCTCGCCGCACGGAACGGTGAGGCTAAGCCCGCGCACGATCTCGCGGTCGGCGATCTCGACCCGCAGGTTCTGGATATTGAGTTCGTTCATAAAAAGGGGAACAAAACTATATCGAGATTTGCCGGTTTTGCGAGTGGCGATTTGCGGCAGATTGCCGCGCTAGTTTTCATCCATCGAAGCGAATCTGCGCCGAATTGTCCCGACTGGGATGTCATTTTGAAGTGAACGGCACTCTGGATGCTCCCCAGAGAGGCGATGGAACCCGAGGCAGAGACGAATGGACACGCCCACACTGGCGCGGAGCCCATTTCCAAGGCGACCAGCGAGCTAAACAACCTGCTCCAAATAATCGCCGGCACGAGCTCGGTCATCGAAAACATTTGGGAAGGAACTGACGGTTCGGAAAAGTACCTGGCCATGTTGCGGGCGAGCATTGAACGCGCGGAAAAAGTCACCGCCGAACTCGCTCACTATGCCGGCGGCTGCGAGAAGAAAACGCTCTTTAATCCCGGGATGGCAGGATTTGCTAAAACAAAGAACGCATCGGATTCCGGCACGCTGCGTCAAAACATCTTGGTTGTCGACGACGAAGAAATGGCGTTGACCTTGGTGAAGCGAACTCTCTCCGAGGCGGGCTTCCATGTCGTCACCGCCCAGTCGGGCTTCGATTGCTTGGACATTTTTCGTCGCCGCCCGCACAGCTTCGACCTCGTTCTTCTCGATCTCACCATGCCTTTCATGAACGGCGAGGAAACATTCACTCGCTTGCATGAGATCCGTCCGGATGTGCCAGTCGTGCTTTGCACCGGCTTCATCGATCAAGAACGCCTGAATCGAATGTTGCGCGCGGGTCTTTCGGGTTTTCTGCGCAAGCCAATCGCACCCAACGAGATCGTTGGTCATGTCCGCTCAATTTTAGAAGGCGCGAGGTTCATGGGCACAGGCGTTCCGTCTGGAATTTCCGCTGCGATTTGATCGATCAAATGAAATCACCTTCTCAGGTAGGCGCGTTCGAAAAGTTCTCAGCCAATCGTCTTTTCGATGGAATCGAGCGCAACGTTCTAAACGAAATCCGTCCGCAAGTCAGCTTGCTTCGCGTCCGAAAAGACGACGTCATCTATCGCGAAGGCGACCGGGGCGACTTCCTTTATCTCGTTGGCGAAGGAGTGGTAAAGATTTCTCAGCTCGACCGGCTCGGTCACGCGGAAACGATCGGCTACGTTGAGTCGGGAAACTTTTTTGGCGGTAGGGCGCTTCTGGAGACAAAGCCGCATTCGGCCATGGCGACGGCGGCGGAACCCGCCCTTCTTGGCACAGTTAAGAAAAAGGCGTTCGAAAAGATGCTAGCGCTGGCGCCAGCCCGCTTACACGTAAACTTTCTGCGGGCGGTCACCGAGCGTCTGCGCAGCATCAATTCGCGTTTCATGAGCGACGTGCTTCGGAGCGAGCGGCTTCGCGTTGCGGGCGCGATCGCAAATTCCATTCTGCACGATTTGAAGAATCCCATCTCGATTGCGCGCTGCTGCGCCGATTTGATCGCTGCCGAAACCAGCAACTCCGAGTTGCACGAGATAGCTACTTTGCTCGGCGGCGCGGTCAACGGGATGGTCGCGACGACCCAGGATCTCCTCGATTACACCCACGGCCCAATCACACTCAAGAAACAGCACGTTTCAGTCTGGCGCGTGCTCGACGAACTCAATCAACAATCGCTCCGGCTATTGCCTGGAAAGAATATCGAGTTCATAAAACACATCCGCTACGACGGCAATATGGACGTCGACCTTGCGCGCTTCGTTCGGGCGCTCTGTCACCTCATCAGGAATGCCTGCGAAGCAATGCCATGCGGCGGCGTTCTCCGTTTCACCACCGACCGCGTGCACAATGAAGTGGTGCTGCGAATCAGCGACAGCGGTGTTGGAATTCCTCCGCAACTTATCTCGACATTACTCGAACCGTTCCAGACGGCGGCCGAGTCGGTCGGCACCGGTCTTGGCCTGGCCATAGCCAAAGCAGTTGTCGAAGCGCATCGCGGAAAAATTTCGATCGCGAGTGTGCCGAACAAAGGGACGACGGTCGATATTCGGCTGCCGGCGCCGACGGAAGAGTAATTGCCACGCGCCGCGATTTGCAAATTGCGATTTGCAAATTGCGATTTAACTGTCTCCCTGCCGATGAGATCGAAAATCGGCCATCGCAAATCTAAAATGCCTTACCCCGTGGTGTAACGGTAACACAGCGCCCTTTGGAGGCGTTATTCATGGTTCGAATCCATGCGGGGTAGCCACTCTCTCAATCGCGGATTCACCAATGGAAAGTGCAATTTTCGTAAGTCTGCAAGGAGCCGCATAAAAACGCATGGATACGCTATCTATTTGCCAAGTATTCGGCAACATGATAAGCACCCGCCCGTGCTTCAGGCCGCGTAATAGGTCATAGAGAATTTGTAATCAGCAGGTCGTCGGTTCGAATCCGACTGCTCCCGCATAACTCGTGCGCTAACGTTTCTTTTTCGGCGTCGGGCTCGGGTGCGCTGAAAATATCTTTTTCAGGCTGTTTCCAAGTTTATCCAAACCGGAAGGAGTCGGTGTCGGCTTCGCTGAGGACCGTCCGTTCGAGCGAAGTTGAAAAGCGACAGTCACGACGGTGCCGTTTTCGATCGTGACTGTTTTAGTCCGTTTCGGAAGATCAGGGTGACGGGAGACGAGTTGCTGTTTACCCAAGGGCAAATCGACTGTGAGAGGCGTGTGCCCAAGGGAATGTTCTCCCAGGAGAATCTCCACGCCGTCAGGATTGCTTGTTATGGTCGCGCTACCGTGCGGGAAAGTATAATTGACGGGCAAAGTCTCGCCGGGTTGCAGTGAGATTTCCGCGCGATCATCCGGCCAGCCGTCGTTGTGAAAGAAAAGCGTGTAGCGGCCAGGCGGCAGATCACCAGCGTTTTCTGGCGCAGTCCCGCTGCGCAACGGCGTTGCGGCGGGCGCGCTTTTTCCTGCGATCACCCCCGAATAGATGGCGAAGGTCGCGCTAGGCGGCGTGGTGGTTAATTGCAACGTCCCATTTTGCGCGCTTGCGCTCAGCGCGGGAGCACTCGGATTCGAAACGGAAACCGGTGACGGTTCGGTCGCGACAGAAAGTTTTGCAGGCGGCGCGACAACATCTCTTACCGCCGGTACCGCCGTCGGCTTCCCCGCGGCCTCTATTGCATAACCAATCGCAGGTAGAGCTGTTGCGCCGGTCTCCGGGACCGCAGGCTTCGGACGCTGATGAAAAAGAGTGGCGATGGCCACAATCAGCGCGAGAGCGCCTCCGGCGAATGCAGCGAAGCGCGGCTGAATGTGTTTCCACAGTAGCGATGGATGATTTTCCTCTACGTCAGCCAACCGGATTGTCCCTCCGAGACGCAACCGTCGCGCGACACCCGCCGCCGTCCGTGGCCGGTACTCGGGATCTTTTGCCAGGCACGCAGCAATGGTCTCTTCCCAATATTTTG
>OCZU010000489.1_pt1 | contig 27384 bp, 23 predicted proteins | sample 1539001 | NCBI WGS metagenome assembly OCZU01 (sample SAMEA3539306, study PRJEB22396) | soil metagenome | biome: tundra; feature: field; material: soil | place: USA | collected 2010-05 | depth 0.15 m | reverse complement strand
AAGGTCAGATAGTTGCGGCCCCAGATCATCAGCGCCAGGTTCTGCAGGATGATCGACATGCCGATCGCGGTGATCAGCGGCGCGAGCCGCGGCGCCTTGCGCAGTGGCCGGTACGCGATCTTCTCCATGCCGTAGGCAAGCACCATGCAGACCAGAACCGCGACGACGAGGCCCGCGAGGATGACGATGAAGGGAGGTAGCGGCACGTGGGCGCCGAGCAGCGCGGTGACCACCGACAGCGAGACCATCGCGCCGATCATCACCACTTCGCCATGGGCGAAGTTGATCAGGCCGATGATGCCGTAGACCATGGTGTAGCCCAGCGCCACCAGCGCGTAGACGCTGCCCAGAGTCAGGCCGTTGATGATCTGCTGCACGAAGATGTCCACGGCGCCTCCCGGTGGCGCGATGGCACATCAGCGTGCACATTGGCCTCGACGGATTCTCGCCTGCGCTCACCCGAAGGGCAATCCCCGCGCTCGATTTCCGACGCATCCAAGAAAACGGCGCCTCGCGGGCGCCGTTTCGGAGCACCAAAGCAGGGCGGCTTACTGACCCTTGTTGTCTTTCTTCATGGTGTCGGCGTTGGCCGGGGTCGGCGGTGCCGGATTCACGACGGCGGACTTCATCTTGTCGCCCGTCGCTTTCATGCTGTCGCCGGCGGCCTTCATGTCCGACATCGGTGCAGCGGGAGCTGCAGGCGCTGCCGGCGCGGCGTCGACCTTCTCGGTCTTGCCGCCGACGTTCATCGCCATCGGCATCAGCTGGCCGTCCCTGACCTGATAAAGGGTGATCGCGCCGTTCTTGGTATCGCCATGGTCGTCGAATTCGATCTTGGCCGTGACTCCGTCGTAGGAGATCTTGGCGAGCTCAGGCAGATACTTGGCCGGATCGGTCGAGTTGGCTTTCTGCATGGCCGCAATCAGGGTCATCGTCGCGTCGTACGAATACGGCGCGTAGACCTGAATCGGGCCGTACTTCGCGGTGAAGCGCGTGACGAAGTCCTTGGCATTGGCCATCTTCTCGGGCGGAACACCTGCCTGAGTGCAGTATTGGCCTTCGGCAGCGCCGCCGGCCAGCTTGGGCCACTCCGCCGAGCACACGCCGTCGCCGGCGATGTACTTGGCCTTGATGCCAAGCTCCTTCATCTGCTTGACCATCGGGCCGCCTTGAGCGTCCATCCCGCCGTACATAATGATGTCGGGGTTCTTGGCCTTGATCTTGGTCAGGATCGCCTTGAAATCGGTGGCCTTGTCGTTGGTGAACTCGTGCGCAACGATGGTGCCGCCTGCCGCCTTGGCGGCCTTTTCCGTCTCTTCGGCCAGACCCGCGCCGTACGCGGTTTTGTCGTCGATGATGGCGATCTTCTTGGCGCCGAGCGTCGTCACGGCTTCCTTGCCGATCACGCTACCCTGCTGCACGTCGTTGGCCATGACCCGGAACGCGGTCTTGAACCCCTGCAGCGTGTACTTCGGGTTGGTCGCCGACGGCGAGATCTGTGGGATGCCGGCGTCGCTATAGAGCTTCGAGGCGGGAATCGTCGTGCCCGAATTCAGGTGGCCCACCACGCCGGCGACCTTTTCGTCGACCAGTTTTTGCGCCACGATCGTGCCTTGCTTGGGGTCCGCCTGGTCGTCTTCCGCGACCAGCTCGAACTTGATCTTCTTGCCGTCGATGACGATGTTCTTGGCGTTCGCGTCATCGATCGCCATGCGGGCGCCGTTCTCGTTGTCCTTGCCGAGGTGCGCCTGCGGACCGGTGGTCGGGCCCACGTGGCCGATCTTGACGATGGCTTCGGGCATTGCAGGTGCGGCCGAGGCCGCCGGCGTGTCGGCCTTCTTCGGCTCTTCCTTACCGCAGCCGTAGGCGGTCACCAACGCTGCGGCGACGATCGTCAGGCCGAGCGAGCGGTTGAATTTCATGAATTTCCTCCGAAATGGGGTAATGACAGGGGTGACGACGGGAAACGAGAGTGCAACAGAAGATTATCGCCGTCCTCGTATGGACTGTCAATCGCCGTAGCAGCCGTATGTGGCAGCTCCTGATTCTTGGGCGCAAGGCCGGATGGCTTATGCGGCTTTCCATGACGGACTGGCGAAGATTGTTTTCGTCGCCCGGCGTCGCGCTCAGGGCACCTTGCGGTTCGTCGGCGCAGGCGTCGATTGGAACCCGAACGCCGCATTTCGTCGGCTTGCTCTTGTCCGGGTCTGCCGGCGCGGCCTAGACTCGCGCCTTTCTGAATCCGAGCACCGCGCGAGCCGCATCTAAGGCTCAACCGGCAGCACTGCACGAGCGTCGAGCCGTCAGAAGCGGCTGGTGGCTGGTATGCGGCGCCCGGCATCCGGAAATCAGGGGGTCTTGGTTATGGTACGTTGGTCCAAACGCCGCACGATCGGCATTGTCGTTACCCTCGCCGTCGTGGCCGCGCTCGCCGTGGGTATCGGCCTTCGCCTGAGCAAGCGGGCCGCGGCGGAAACGCCGGGCGGCGCGGGGCAACCGGTAACCCTCGAGTTCACTCCCACTGACGTCGCGAGCATCGAGCCCAGAGCGCTGTCGCGCTGGCTGCCCGTCTCGGGCACGTTGCAGCCGGTCAATCAGGCGACCGTCAAGGCCAAGGTCTCCGGCGAAATCCGGCAGGTCCTCGTGCGCGAGGGCGAATCCGTCAAGGCCGGGCAGGTTCTCGCCCGCTTCGACACCTCCGATCTCGATGCCAGGCTTAGCGATCGCGTCGGCGCGCTCGAGTCGAGCCGCGCGCAACTTGCGCTCGCCGAAAAGACGCGCACGCAGAATCTCGCGCTGCTGAAGCAGAATTTCATCTCGCAAACGGCGTATGACAGCGCCGAAAGCAACTTTTCGGTGAGCCAGGGAACACTCAAGTCCAACGAGGCCCAAGTCCAGTTGGCGAAGAACGCCCTCCGGGATGCGGTCGTGATCACCACACTGGAGGGGACCGTCGCCAAGCGCCACATTCAGCCCGGCGAAAAGGTCAACTTCGACTCGCCCCTGTTCACCGTGGTCGATCTCGGCAGGATGGAGTTGCAGGCGATGGTGCCGGCCAACGACATCCCCGAAATCGTCATCGGCATGCCGGTCGAGTTGTCGATCGAGGGCTTTGGCGAGCGTCGATTCAAAGGTGAAGTCGAGCGCATCAACCCGATGACCGAGGCGGGCACGCGGGCGATTCTGGTATTCGTGCAGATTCCCAACCCTGACGCGGTCCTGCGCGGCGGCATGTTCGCCACCGGACGGATCCGCCTTGCCGCAGGGGCGCCGGTGCCGACGCTGCCGGATACGGCGATTCGCAGCGAGGCGGGGCAGACCTACATTTGGGGAATCGACAATGGCAAGCTTCTGCGCAGGATCGTCGTGATCGGAAAGCGCGATGAAGCCGCCGGCAGGACCGAGCTCAAGACGGAGCTGCCGCCAAGCATGCTCATTCTTTCGACCCATTTCGACAATCTGAAAGACGGCCTGCCGGCCGTGGTCCGCGCTCCCGGGCGCGAAAAAGAAAAGGCCGCGCCGGTCGGCTCGCTGGCCAATCCAGCGGTAACTTAAGCGCACCAAAGGCCGCAGAGGAGCCGTACGCGATGTGGATCACCCGAGTATCGATCAACAACCCCGTCTTCGCGACCATGGTGATGGTCGGTATCGCCGTTCTCGGCCTGTTCGCCTACACCCATCTGCGCGTCGAGCAGATGCCGGACGTCAGCCTGCCCTACCTGCTCGTGGAAACGAGTTACCCGGGAGCATCGCCTGAGGTCGTCGAGGCGGACGTCACCAAGCCTATCGAATATGCGATCAATACCGTTGCCGGCGTGAGCCTGATCCGGTCGAATTCGCTGGAGGGACGTAGCGAAGTCTTCACCGAGTTCCGGATGAGTACGGAGATGATGCGCGCGATACAGGACGTGCGCGACAAGATCGCACAGGTCCGCCCGAGCTTCCCGCGCGACGTGAAGGACCCGCTGGTCATCCGCGCCGACCAGGAGAACTCCCAGCCGGTGGTGTCGATTGCGGTCCTGTCGAAAACGGTGGGCTTGCGTGACCTGAGCTCGCTGACCGACCAGACGATCGTCAAGGGCCTCGAGAACGTTCCCGGCGTAGCGCGAATCGACGTCAACGGGCGCGTGACACGGCAGATCCTGATCGAGATCAAGCCGCAGGCGCTCACCGCGCTGGGCCTCTCGGTCGATCAGGTCGTCGCCGCGATTCGCGCCGCCAACCAGGACGTGCCGGCCGGCCGCATCACGCGAGGCGCGAGCGATTCGATCGTCCGCGTCGAAGGCAAGATCAAGGATCCGATGCAGTTCGGACGGATCATCGTCGCGCAGCAGGGCGGCGGGCCGATCTATCTGACGCAGGTCGCGGCGGTCATCGACGGCGAGAAGGAGCAGGAATCCATCTCGCGCATCAACGGCCGTCCGGCGATCACGCTCGATCTTCAGAAGTCGCAGGACGCGAACATCGTCGAGACGGGCCGGGGCGTTACCGAGGCGGTGGCCCTGCTCAGGCAGCGTCTGCCATCCGAGATCGAGCTGAAGGTGGTCAATTCCACCGCGGATTCGGTCGAGCGCAGCGTCAATCGGGTCAAGGAAACGATCGTCGAGGGCGCGCTCCTCACGGTGCTGATCGTGTTCCTTTTCCTGCACAGCTGGCGCAGCACGATCATCACGGGGCTGACGCTGCCGATCGCGGTAATCGCGACCTTTATTGCGCTTTACGCCTTCGGCTTCACGCTCAATTTCCTGACGTTGATGGCGCTGAGCCTTTGCATCGGGCTTCTGATCGACGATGCGATCGTGGTGCGCGAAAACATCGTCCGCCATCTCGGTCTCGGGAAGACGCACGACGTGGCCGCACGCGAGGGCACCGACGAAATCGGTCTCGCCGTCATGGCGACGACGTTCGCCATCGTCGCGGTGTTCGTCCCGATCGCCTTCATGAGCGGAATCATCGGCCGATTTTTCTTCCAGTTCGGACTGACGGTCGCGGTTGCCGTGCTCGTCTCACTGTTCGTAAGCTTTACCCTCGACCCGATGCTTTCCTCGGTTTGGCACGATCCGCCGAGCTCGCGCTTTTCGCGTTTCCCGTCGCTCGCCAGGTTCATGGACAGCGTGGAGCGGGTCATCGAAGGAATTCATCGCGTCTACGGCTCGATTCTCGAATGGGCCTTGGTGAACCGCAAGAAGGTGATCGCAATTGCGCTGGTGAGCTTCTTCATAAGCTTTCTAGTCGTGCCGCTGGTCGGCACCGAATTCATACCCGAGACCGATGAGGGCTTTCTGTCGCTGCGCCTGAACACACCGGTGGGGTCGAGCCTCGAGTACACCGACGCCAAGGTGCAGCAGGTCGAGGAAATGCTCAAGGGAATTCCAGAGGTCGTGCTCGCGATGACGACTATCGGAACCCAGGAAGGCCGGAACTATGCGCGGATCAACCTCAAGCTGACCGACCGCAGTGACCGCGAGCGCTCGCAAAAAGAAATCGAGCGCGCGATTCGAACGGCGATGAAGCCCATTCCGGGTCTCGAGCCCAGTTTTGGCTTCGATCGTGCCGTGTGGGTGAATCTGCTCGGTCCCGACCCGGAGACGCTGACTGCCCTGATCAACGAGTTCGCGCTCAAGGTCGGCAAGGTCCCGGGCATCGCCGACATGGAAACGTCGGAGAAGGCGGCCAATCCTGCGCTTTCCATTCGCCTCAACAATGACGCCGCGGCGGATCTCGGCATCAATGTGCAGCAGGTCGGCGCGACGGTGCGACCCCTGCTCGCCGGCGACACGGTGACGTACTGGCTCGCGCCCGACGGACAGAACTACGAAGTCAATGTGCAATTGTCCAAGGACCGGCGCCAATTGGTTTCGGACCTGGGCAATCTGTACCTGACCAGCAACCGCGTCGGGCCCGAAGGCAACCCGCGGATGGTGCCGCTGCGGCAGGTCGCCGACATCGTCGAGACCACCAGTCCGCAGATCATCAAGCGCCAGGAGCTTCAGCGTCGCGTCGCGCTCTATGCCAACGCCGAGGGCAGACCGTCGGGCGATGTCAACTCCGACGTCTCGCGCATCATCAAGGAAACGACACCCACGCTCCCGCCGGGCTATCGGTTCGACGTCGGCGGCCAGGCGAAGGACATGCAGGAGTCGTTCCAGGCCGCACTTGCCGCACTCGGCCTGGCGATCATTTTCATCTATCTGATCCTCGCGTCCCAGTTCGCGAGCTACACGCAGCCCGTGGCGATCATGGCGTCGCTGCCGTTTTCGCTGATCGGCGTGTTTCTCGCATTGCTGCTGACCGGGACGACGCTGAATCTGTTTTCGATCATCGGTTTCATCATGCTCATGGGACTGGTGACCAAGAACGCGATCCTGCTCGTCGACTTCGCCAACCGCGCGCGGCGCAGCGGGGAGAGCCTGCACGACGCATTGTTGACCGCGGGCCAGGTTCGCTTGCGCCCGATCATGATGACCACTGCGGCGATGATCGGCGGCATGACGCCGCTAGCATTGGGGCTCGGTCAAGGCGGCGAGACACAGGCGCCGATGGGCCGGGCGATCATCGGCGGCGTGATCACTTCGACGCTTCTGACGCTGGTGGTCGTGCCGGTGATCTATACGTACCTGGATGCGTGGGCCGAACGGCGAAAGGCCCGGCGCGCGCGCCGCTCCGCAGCCGCAGCGGCGCCTGCGCCCGGCGATTGACATGCGATAATGGAATGGCCGGCGAGAATCAAAAAGCGGTGGCCCATTAGCGCTAGCGTGAGCGGGTCTGAAGCGAACTCTAGCGCGTGTTGGTGCGGTCCGGCCAAGCCCACGGGTCGGCTCTAAGTCAGGACGTCGACCGGCGTACGCGGATCTTGGCCAAGGGCTCTGCCGGGTTCGCGCACCAGCCCGACGCAGGTAATGGATTTCCGCGCAATCACGAGGCAGGGATGGATTTCGAGCAAGCACGTTTCAACATGGTGGAGCAGCAGATCCGCACCTGGGATGTTCTGGACCAGGAAGTGCTCGACCTGCTGTTCGAAGTAAGGCGCGAAGACTTTGTCCCGCTCGCCTATCGTTCGCTCGCGTTTGCGGACCTCGAAATTCCGATCGGCGATGGCGAGCGGATGTGGACACCCAAGATGGAAGCGCGAGTGCTTCAAGAGCTCGATCTCAAGGCGAACGAAGCGGTGCTGGAAATCGGCACCGGGAGTGGCTACCTGACCGCGCTTCTCGCCCATTGCTCTGCCGAGGTCACCAGTATCGACATCCGTGAACGATTCGTTCTCGAGGCGCGCGCCAAGCTTTCCCGTGCGGGAATCGGCAATGTGAAGATGACGGTTGGGGACGGTGCCCGCGGCTGGGGCGGCGAGCAGTACGAAGCGATCGTGCTCACCGGTTCGACCCCGGTGCTGGCAGAGGCATGGCTCGAACAGCTCAGGCCCGGCGGGCGCATATTCGCGGTCGTCGGCGACGCGCCTGCGATGAGTGCGCGGATCGTGCGTTGGGAGGCGCCCGACGCAATGGTGACCGAAGATCTCTTCGAAACCGTCATCGCTCCGCTGCAAAATGCGGCGCAACCCCGGCGATTCGTGTTTTGAGCGCCGAAGCTGAAGTTCTTGCCCCGGGTTTCGCCGCGCAAGTGTCGGGCGACGTCCGTGTCGGGGCCGCCCTGCCAGACAGGACTCGAAATACGCGCACTCGAAGTGCGCTTACTGCGACGGGAATGACGAAGATGTCGATGCGTACGATTGCGATCCTGATCGCCATTGGGATGTCAGCTCCACTATCGGTCGCGTCTGCGGAAGACCTGATCCAGATCTATCGTGACGCAGTCGCAAGCGATCCGGTGCTTGCGTCCGCGCGGTCGACGTGGGAGGCCACGCAGGAGGTAGTGCCGCAAGCCCGCGCCGGATTGCTGCCGGCGGTCAACTTGCAGGGCAACGCCAGCGAGCAGGACTTCTACGAAAAGCTTCGCACCGACCCGACGGCCACCTTCAAGGAGAGATTTCCCAACTATTCCTATATCGTCTCGGCGAGCCAGCCGCTTTACCGGCCGCAGAATTCGATTACGCTGACTGAGGCGAGACAGCAGGTCGGGCAGGCCGATTACATACTGGGGTCGGCGCAGCAGGATCTCATCGTCCGCGTGATACAGGCGTACCTCGACGTGCTTCTGGCGCGCTTCGACATCGAGCTCACCGAAAGCCAGAAGGCGGCGGTGAGCGAGAATCTGGCCCAGGCGAAGCGCAACTTCGAAGTCGGCACGGCAACCATCACCGACACCAACGACGCCCAGGCAAAATACGATCAGATCGTGGCCCAGGAAATCTCGGCCGGAAACGATCTGGATACCAAGCTCGCGGCGCTGCGCGCCATCATCGGCCGCCCACCAAAGGAATTGAAGGGATTCGATCGGAAATTTCAACCCCAGCTGCCGGTTCCAAACGAGCTCGAACCGTGGGTGCAAAAAGCGATCCAGGAAAACTATCAGGTGCGAATCGCGCAGGCGAATCTCGATATCGCGACGCTCGAAGTCGACCGCCAGCGCGCAGGACACTATCCGACCGTGGATCTGGTCGCGAGCTTCACTCAAGGTTACGCGGGTGCGGCCTCCTCGGCGGCCCTTACCGGCGCGTTCGCCAACGACACGCGCCTTGGCATCATCGGCGTGCAGCTCAACGTCCCGATCTATCAGGGCGGTGCAATAAGCTCGCGCGTGCGACAGGCAATCTCGAATCAGGAGAAAGCCCGTCAGGACCTGGAATTCGCGCGCAGAAGCGCGCAATTGCTGGCGCAAACGTCCTTTTCTGGAGTGACCAGCGGCGTCGCTCAGGTCAAGGCCTTCGAGCAGGCGCTCGTTTCGGCGCAAGTGTCGTACGATTCCAACAAGCTCGGGCTGGAAGTTGGCGTGCGCACCAACCTCGACGTGTTGAACCAGCAACAGCAGGTATTCCAGACGCGGTTCAACCTGGCGCAGTCCTATTACAATTTCGTGATCAACAATTTGAAGCTCAAACAGGCCGTCGGCACGCTGACCGATGTCGATGTCGAGCAGGTCAACCGTGAGCTGGGGACGTAGTATCGCTCGGAGTTCCGACGACAGCCGCGGAGACCTGCGGCTGCAGCCAGCTCCAGAGCCGGTGCGCGGCGCCTTGATGCGCGGCATGAAACGCTCGCGCGGCGCCTCCCATCGCCTGACGGCGCGCTGGGTCGGATAGCAGATCGCAGACCGCGCGCACCAGATCGTCGGCATCGGCAACGCGGTGGGCGGCGCCCGCGGCAATGGCACCAGTCGTTGCTTCGGTAAAGTTGAAGGTGTGCGCCCCGATCAGCACCGGTACACCGACCGCAATCGGTTCGATCAGGTTCTGTCCGCCCAGCGGCAGCAGGCTGCCTCCGACGAAGGCAACGTCGCTCGCGGCGTAATACGCCGACATCTCTCCCATCGAATCGCCGAGCACGACGCCGATGTCCACCGGCACCGGCGCATTTTCGCTGCGCCGGACGAATGGCACGCCGCGACCCTGCAACAGCGCGGCGACGGCAGCGAAGCGGTTCGGATGCCTGGGAACGATGACCAGCAGCGAGCCCGCGGGCATTTTCGCGCGCGCGACGGCATCGAGAATCAGCGCTTCCTCGCCTTCGCGGGTGCTGGCAGCGATCCATACGGGGCGAGACGCGCCAAAACGCAGTCTTAATTCCGTTCCCAGCGTTTGCGCGTTGTCGGGGACACTGACGTCGAATTTAAGATTGCCGGTGACGATCGTCGCTGGCGCTCCCAGCGCGGCGAGCCGTGCGGCGTCGGCCGGCGATTGCGCCGCCACGCCGCGCAATCGCTGCAGCATCGGCCGCGTCAGCGCCGAAAAGCTGGCATAGCGCGCGGCCGAGCGCTCCGACATACGTGCGTTGACCAGGAAAACCGGCACCTCCCGGCGATGCGCTTGAGCGATGAGATTGGGCCAGAGCTCGGTCTCGACCAGGAAGCCGGCCGCCGGTCGAAAGTGCTCCAGAAAGCGATTGACGGCGAAGGGAATGTCGTAGGGCAGCCAAGCCTGGACGACACTGTCGCCGAGCAGCTCGCGTCCGGCTTCGCGTCCGGATGCAGTCATATGCGTGAGCAGTATCGTCGCCTCGGGGTAGGTCGCCTTCATCCGCTGAACCAGCGGAAGGGCGGCCCTCGTCTCGCCGAGAGAAACGGAATGCACCCATAACACCGGCGTCGCGTACGCGCGGCCACGATAGCGACCGAAGCGCTCGCCGATTGCGGTTCGATACATCGGCTCGCGCCGCCCTCGCCACCAAAGACGAAGGGGAAGCAGGGGAGCCGCCGCGGCACCGATCAGTGTGTAGAGCAAGCGCGCTGCTTCCACGGGAGCCTTCTCGTCAGCTCGAAATACGGTGCGTGATGCTGCCGGCGGCGGCAATCACTTGTTCCGGCGAAGGGACTTTTCCTATATCGCCGAGATCCCGGGCATGGTCTCCAGCGCGCGCGACACCGGCCAGCTCAGGATCCGTGGCAACGAACAATGCAATCGTCGGTACGCCGAGCGCCGCGGCCAGGTGCACCAGCCCCGTGTCGACGCCACAGACGAGATCGGCGCGGGCGAGCAGCGACGCGGTCTCGGACAAGCTGCGTCGCGCGACGACGCAGGCGCCGGTGATGCCGTGCGCGAGACGCTCGCTGCGTGCGGCCTCCACCGCGTTTCCCGACGGCAGCAGCACGGTCACGCCAGATTTTGCGAAATGCGCGATCAGCGATCGCCAATGTGCCTCCGGCCAAAGCTTGTCGTCGCGGCTGGTCGAATGAATGAAGACCATGAAGGGACCCGTCGGCGGTTCGGACTGCGATTCACCCGGCCGCGCGGCCGACAACCCGAACTGCGGCGGACCGGCCGGCTCGTATCCCAAGGCCTTGCCCGCGAGCTCACGGCAGCGATCGATCAGATGCTGATGCGCCGGGATGCGATGTGTGCGTCGGTACGCGAGCGTGGCGGCGGGCTCGCGGATGCCCGAGCGGTCGGGTCCGTGCACCGCGCCGCGCGCGAGCAGGCCGATCAACGCGCCCTTGACCTGCTCCTGCAGGTCAATCACGACGTCGTAGCGCTGCGCTCTCAGCGCACCGCGGAAGGCGGCGACTTCGCGCCAGGTAGCGCGCGCGAGCGGCGCATGCCGCCAGCGTCGCAACGCAACCGGAATCACGGTCCGCACTTCGCGATTCAAGGACACCAGCTCGACGAACATTTCCTCCGCCACCCAGTCGACGCTCGTCCCAGCGCGATGTTGCCTGATGTCGTGCACGACAGGCAACGCGTGCACGATGTCGCCGAGCGACGATGGGCGCACGATCAATACGCTGGTCATCGCGGAAGATTCCTGGCGCTGCCGACACGGGTGCGTAGCGGCGCTCGACAGCCTCTTGCGGTTGGCTGGATCACGGGCAGCTTTGAACGTAGAATAAGCAGCGCATTCCGGCCGTATCGTGACTACCGAGGTGAACCTCTGCGCGGAAAGCGAAGACCGAGGCGCCTTCACGATTGACGCGATGTCCGATCCGCTTCCCCCGCTTGCACTGACCCTGGTGGTGATTACCCGCGACGCCGGCGCAACTCTCGCCGACTGCCTGAACTCGGCTCGTTTTGCGGGGCAAACAATCGTCGTCGATTCGGGCAGTCGCGATGATACCGCACAAATTGCGCGCGACTGCGGCGCCGAGGTCATCCAGCAGCCGTGGCTGGGCTTCGGACCGCAGAAGAATTTTGCCGTTGCGCAGGCGGCGAATGACTGGGTGCTTTGCCTAGACGCCGATGAGAGCCTCACTCCCGAGTTGGCGTCCTCGATTCGGTCTGCGCTTCGGAGCGCGCAGTTCAACGCGTATGCGATGCCGCGGCGAAACCGCTTTCTCGGTCGATGGCTCGCGCACGGCGAGGGTTATCCGGATTGGAATCTTCGGCTTTTCGATCGCCGCCACGCACGATGGAGCGATGACGTCGTACACGAACGCGTTCGCGCCCAAGGCAAGGTGGGGCGTCTCTCCGGCGACCTGTTGCACACCTCGGGCGAATCGCTCGAGGCCTATCTCGCCAAGCAGAATCGGTATACGACGCTGCAGGCCGAGGGGTTGTTTGCGCGGGGCGAGCGTTTTTCCACGGTTCGGCTCATCGCGTCGCCGGTCGCCCGGTTCATCCGTTTCTATATCCTGCGCGGCGGCTTTCTCGACGGTGTAGCGGGCCTCGTTCATATTTCAATCGGCTGCTTCAACAGCTTCTCGAAATACGCGAAGCTGCGCGCGCTCGAACAGGCCGAACGGAGCCGGCAGTCATGAAAGTCCTGGTGACGGGTGCGGCCGGCTTCATCGGCATGCATCTGGCGCATCGCTTGCGCCGTGACGGCGCCGAGGTGATCGCGGTCGACAGCTTCGACCCGTATTACGATGTCGCCCTCAAGCGCGCGCGCGCGGCGCGGCTGGAAAAGGCGGGCGTCCGATGCGAGGCGCTCGATCTCGCCGACGTGGCCGCTACGTCTGATTTTTTTCGACGGACGCACATCACGCATGTTGCGCACCTTGCCGCGCAGCCCGGCGTGCGCTATTCGCTCGTCAACCCGGCGGCGTACCTGCGCAACAACATCGACGCGTTCGGAGCCGTTCTCGAGGGATGTCGCAGCGGGAAAGTCGAGCACCTGGTCTACGCCTCGAGCTCCAGCGTCTATGGCGCCAACCACACGCTCCCGTTCTCCGAGGACCAGAACGTCGATCATCCGGTGAGCCTGTACGCCGCGACCAAAAAAGCCAACGAGCTTATGGCGCATAGTTACAGTCATCTCTACCGATTGCCGGCGACCGGCTTGCGCTTCTTCACCGTCTACGGGCCTTGGGGAAGGCCGGACATGTCGCCGATGCTTTTCGCGCGCGCCATGCTCGAGGGCCGGCCAATCAAAGTCTTCAACTACGGCAGGATGCAGCGCGACTTCACTTACATCGACGATGTGGTCGAGGGTGTCGTTCGCGTTTTGGCGCGGCCGCCGGTGCCTTCGGTCGCGAGCGACGCTCCCAATGCAATTTACAACATCGGCAATCACACCGCGGTCGAGCTGGAGGTGTTTATCGGCGAGCTGGAGCGCCTGCTCGGCGTGCGCGCGATCCGGCAGTACGAGCCGCTTCAGCCGGGAGACGTGCCGGCGACGTTCGCGTCGATCGAGCGGCTCGTGGCCGCGACCGGCTTCGCGCCGTCGACTCCATTGAGTGTGGGACTTGCCAACTTCGTCGAGTGGTATCGCGAGTACTACGGCGGCCCCAATTCAGCTCGACGCGCGTGATAAAATCCGACGCTTGAGAAATGCCCGCGAGCGTCCGCGGCGCATGGAGTGCGCATGATTCTGGTGACCGGAGGTGCCGGGTTCATCGGTGCCAATTTCGTTCTCGACTGGCTCGACTGCAGCGATGAGCCGGTCATCAACCTCGACAAGCTGACCTACGCCGGGAATCTCGGCAATCTCGCTTCGCTCAAGGGCGATCCGCGGCATCTGTTCGTTCGCGGGGACATCGGCGATCGCGATCTGGTCGTGAGTCTGCTGCATGAGCACCGGCCGCGCGCCATCGTCAACTTCGCGGCGGAGAGCCACGTCGATCGCTCGATCCACGGGCCCGCGGATTTCATCGCCACCAATATCGTCGGAACCTTTGCTTTGCTCGATACGGTGCGCGCGCACTGGACAGCACTGGCGGGCGACGAGCGCTCGAACTTTCGCTTCGTCCACATCTCGACCGACGAGGTCTATGGCTCGCTCGAGCCGGGCGCTCCCCCGTTCGGGGAGACGAATTCCTACGCTCCCAACAGCCCGTATTCGGCGTCGAAGGCGTCGGCGGATCATCTCGTGCGCGCCTACCACCACACTTACGGCCTTCCGACATTGACGACCAATTGCTCGAACAACTACGGCCCACGGCAGTTCCCGGAGAAACTGATCCCGCTGATGCTGCACAACGGACTCGCCGGCAAGCCGCTGCCGGTCTATGGCGATGGTGGGAACGTGCGCGACTGGCTCTATGTCGGCGATCATTGTGCTGCGATACGGACGGTGCTGGACCGCGGACAGCCGGGTGAGACCTACAACGTCGGCGGCAACGCTGAAATCGCCAATCTCGACGTCGTGCGCACGCTGTGCCGTGTTCTCGCCGCACAAAAGCCTGGATGCGCGGCCGAATCGCTTATCACCTTCGTCAAGGACCGGGCGGGACACGACCGCCGCTATGCTATCGACGCGTCGAAGATTCGCCGCGACCTGGGGTGGGTTCCGCGCGAGACCTTCGAATCGGGGATCGCGCGAACCGTCCGCTGGTATCTCGACAATGCCGCGTGGTTGGCTGCGGTCACCAGTGGCGAGTATCAGAAATGGATCTCGCTCAACTACGCCGCCGAGGCCGCGTGACGACACGCAAAGGCATCATTCTCGCCGGCGGCTCGGGGACCCGGCTCTACCCGGTGACACAGGTGCTGTCCAAGCAACTGCTGCCGGTCTATGACAAGCCGATGATCTATTACCCGCTGTCGACGCTCATGCTGGCCGGTATCCGCGACATCCTGCTGATCTCGACGCCGGACGATACGCCGCGATTCGCGCAGCTCCTGGGCGACGGAGCGCGTTGGGGCATCGACCTGAGCTATGCGGTCCAGCCGTCGCCGGATGGACTTGCGCAAGCGTTCCTTATCGGCCGCTCGTTCATTGGCGCCAAATCCCCCGCGCTGGTACTCGGCGACAACATTTTCTACGGCAACGATCTGCAGCCGATGCTCGAGCGCGCCGCCGCTCGCGATGAGGGCGCGACGATCTTCGCCTATCCGGTTGCGGACCCCGAGCGCTACGGAGTCGCCGAGTTCGACAGCGCCGGCCGCGTGCTCAGTCTGGAAGAAAAACCGGCGCGCCCGAGATCGCGCTACGCGGTCACGGGACTGTATTTCTACGACAATCGGGTAGTCGATGTCGCCGCATCGCTCAAACCATCTGCGCGTGGGGAGCTCGAAATTACCGACGTCAACAAGGTCTACCTCGACGAGGGCGCGCTGGCGGTCGAGGTGATGGGACGCGGCATGGCCTGGCTCGACACCGGTACGCACGAATCCTTGCTGGAAGCCGGACAGTACATCGCCACGATCGAACGCAGGCAAGGCCTGAAAATTGCGTGTCCGGAAGAGATAGCCTATCGCCTCGGCTACATCGACGCCGCCGGCCTGGAACGGCTGGGTACGGCGATGGCGAAAAACGCATACGGTCGTTATCTCCTCGGCCTGTTGCGCGAACCCCTGGTGCGCTGAGCGCGCGGCCGTCGATGAAGGTCACGCCGACTTCGCTCGCCGATGTGCTGCTGATCGAGCCGCGCGTCTTTGGCGACGCGCGCGGATTTTTCTTCGAAAGCTACAATCGCAAGGCGATGGTTGCGGCCGGGATCGATGTCGAATTCGTGCAGGACAACCATTCCCGATCCGCGCGAGGCGTGCTGCGTGGATTGCATTATCAGATCGAGCACGCGCAGGGCAAGCTTGTCAGGGTCGTTTCGGGCGAGGTATACGACGTCGCGGTCGACATGAGGCGAAGCTCGCCGACGTTCGGACGATCGATCGGCATGAAGCTTTCCGCCGACGAGAAGCAGACGCTGTGGATTCCGCCGGGATTCGCTCACGGCTTTCTTGTCCTTTCGGACGCGGCCGAGTTTCTTTACAAGACGACGGACTATTGGTATCCGCAGTTCGAGCGCAGTCTGCTGTGGAATGACTCCGCGCTCGGCATCGAGTGGCCCCTGACCCAAGCGCCGACACTTGCCGCCAAGGACGCTGCCGCGACGCCGCTGTCGCTCGCTGACGCCTACCCGTGACGGGGCCGGCGATTTTGCTCATCGGGTCGGCGGGACAGCTCGGAGCCGAGCTTGCGCGCGTACTGCCCGCATACGGTCAGGTGCTCGCGTTGGATCATGACGCGCTCGATCTGGCCGACGCCGACGCCGTCGTCGCGGCTGTGCGCAGCGCGCGACCCCAACTCATCGTCAACGCGGCCGCATACACGGCCGTCGACCGCGCGGAAAGCGAGCCGAACCGGGCCGCGGCGATCAATGCACGCGCGCCTGGCATCCTCGCCGAGGAGGCCAGGCGTGCAGGTGCGCTTCTGATCCACTATTCGACCGATTATGTTTTCGACGGCGAATCCGAGACAGCGTATGACGAGCATTCGGAACCGCATCCCGTCAACACCTACGGTCGAAGCAAACTCGGTGGAGAGCAGGCGATCGCTGCGGCGGGAGGTGCGAGCCTGGTGCTGCGTACGAGCTGGGTCTACGGACTCAGCGGCCAGAATTTCCTGACGACCATGCGCAGGCTTGCCGCCGAACGCGACGCGCTGCACGTCGTCGCCGATCAAATCGGCACACCCAACTGGACGCGGTCCCTGGCGGAGGCGACGGCGACGCTGGTCGGACGCGGCGGCGCTTTTCTCGCCGAGCGCGCCGGGCTTTATCATCTAAGTGGTGGCGGCAGCACCAGCTGGTTCGGTTTTGCGCGCGCGATTTTTGCCGGCGCGGATCGCCCGCGGATCGTGCCGATTACCAGCGCGGAATATCCGACTGCAGCGCGCCGACCGCGCCGCTCGGTGCTTTGCAGCGACAGGTTCGCAGACACCTTCGGCTTTTTCCTGCCGCCGTGGGAGCAGATGCTTCGCGCTTGCCAGGCCGAGTCGCGCTGATTTGCGCCGGCCGGCGAACGATCAGAATCTGAACGCGCAACTGATCCTATCTCCGCGGTGGATCGCGAGGCCGGCGCCGGCGCTGACGATGGCATTCATGCCGAACGTCACGCCTTCGAGCTCGGGATTCATCCGATAGCCTGCCAGCGTGGCGAGCGGTTCCATGCCCAAGACTGCAGTGCTTTGATCGGTCGTCGTGATCTGACACCGCGTGCAACGCTTGACCATCTTGAACACGAGGCTGCCCACGCGGATCTCATCGATGTGATCCTCGTCGTAGGCCTCGATGCCGGACAGCACCACGTTGGGACGGAATCGATTCATCGGCAACGGCTCTGCGAGACGCGAATTGAGATCGGCAAGCGATGCCTCGGACAGGATCAGCAAGGGATACGCGTCCGCGAACGCGGTGTGCGCCCCCGAGTCGCCGACATAGGCGCGATTGCAATCGCGCTCAAGCGCGAGGTCGAAGCGCACCAGCCGCAGCGGCCTCCGCAGGGCAGAAGACAGCCATGTTGCCGCTTCGTCACCCTGATCGATGGCACGAACGCTGTCGTTCCAGACGGTCACCTGCAGCGTGGCGGCGCCCGGGAGGCCGAAAGGGACGGCCAGTCGTTGGCGGCCGGGCGACTCGAGCTCCAGTGCCACTGTCGTCAGCGACGGCTCGACCAGGGCCAGCTCTGGCAGGTCACGTTGGGTGACGAACCGACCGTCGCTGTCGACGATCATCCATTCGCGGTCGAAGGTGAGTCCGCGCTCGACGACCGGAGATGATTCGAGCGCGATTCCGCGGCAGCTCTTGACGGGATACAGATGCAACGAGGCGATGCTTGCAGTCATGAAAGTTGCAGGCATGAAATGAATCCGGGACGCCAAACACAGGGGCGGCGTTTACGCCAGCTTTCGTTGCCGCGATGCAAGCTGCCGCGATGTACCTTACGCCATGCAGACTCGTTTCAGCGCAAGCCGGACGCGAATTCCGCCGCCGCCTGCATTTCGCGCTCGCTCATCCGGGACGCGATCTGAGCCATGACCTTGCCGTCGACGTCCTTGCCTTCCTTGTCGGCGCCGCGGTCTCCCGACTTGAATGCCTTCAGTTGCGCCAAGGTGTAGTCAGCGTATTGGCCGCCCACGCGCGGATATCGGGCGGGAATGCCCACGCCGTCGGGAGAATGACACGCGGCGCAGGCGGGCACTCCGCTTGCCGCGTTGCCGCCGCGGAAGATCTTCTGGCCGGCCGCGACCAGCTCGGGATCCTTCGCCGCCGAAGGCTTGGGCTTCTGCTGCGCGAAAAATATTCCGAGCGCCCGCATGTCTTCGGGCGTCAGCTTCGCCACCATGGCCTGCATGACAGGATTGACGCGAATTACGCTCTGGAAATGCATCAGCTGAAGGGTAAGATAATCGGCCTGCTGCCCCGCAATGCTAGGATTCGCCGGGCTGGCGCTGTTGCCGTCGGGACCGTGACACGCGGCGCAAACCTCGCTGACGGTTTGTTGCGCTTTCGCGAGATCGGGCTTCGAAGACGGCGCCTGCCCTTTCTCGTCTGCTCCAATAGCCAGCGAGGTAAACAAGGCCAACACGACCGATGCGGCCGCGATCGGCAACCGGTATTTCATTTTTTCGAGCTCCCTTTCACACCGACACCGTGGTCCCACTTGCCAAGCCCCAGCGGTGAATATCCGCAGCGCTTCCACAGACCGTGCATCCACCAAACGCCAATCCGGACGCCAATCGTCGCAAACGTCGCATTGTACCGAAAGTAGCGCGCCCCGAGCTAGGCGGGCGCACGCGCGCCACGCACCCGTTTCAGCACGCCGAATTCCTGACCACTGCGGCAGACTGGTCGCAGTTACCCGCGGATGGAGCGCCCGAGGTCGCATTTGCGGGACGATCCAATGCCGGCAAGTCGTCAGCGATCAATGCGCTGGCGCATCACACCCGGCTCGCGTTCGTCAGCAAGACACCGGGACGAACGCAGCACATCAACTTTTTTCGCCTAAAATCGGGCGCGCTGCTCGCCGATCTGCCCGGGTATGGCTACGCAAAGGTGCCGCTCGAGATGCGCCAATACTGGCAGCAATTTCTCGCCCGATACCTCGCGCAACGGCAAGTCCTCGCCGGCCTGGTGCTGGTAATGGACGCGCGTCATCCGCTGACGGAACTGGACCGGCGCATGATCGAGTGGTTCCTGCCGACCGGCCGACCGCTGCACATCCTCATGACCAAGTCGGACAAGCTTTCCACCAGCGAGCAGCGCCGCGCGCTGGAAAGCGTGCGCCGCGCACTGAGCGACGACTACGGAATTTATTCGGCGCAGACCAGCGTGCAGCTGTTCTCGGCGATGCCGCGGTCGGGGATTGCCGAAGCCGAGGTCGCCATTGCACCCTGGCTACGGCCGGCGGAGCCGGCGACAACGATTGCGCCACCGGCGATTGCAGATCACGGATAGCCTGTAGCGAGGCATCCGTCGGAGAAAAAAGAAAGGCCCCGGCATCAAGGGGAGTGACACGGGGCCTAAGAACGCCCTTGGGCAGGTGAGATCACGCAACCCAAGGGCACCCGCTCAGGGAGGGAAGCGGGAGACGTATAACCGTCTGCAGGTAGGACTTCGATGGTTTGCAAAAAGTTCCGGTCAGCGTTCCGTTATTTCCGACGTCGCGCGGCCGTCTCGGCGTTCAAACGCGGTTGCTCCGGGATGCGACCACGCGCTACGATCCGGCTTCTCACGAGTCGATTGAAAAAGACATGAACTTCGTCGGAAAGTTTCCCGAGCGTCGCCCGCGCCGGATGCGTCGCGACGAATTTTCGCGCCGGCTGATGCGCGAATCCGTGTTGACCAGCGCCGATTTGATCTACCCGGTATTTGTCCTCGACGGCAGCAAGCGCGAGGAGCAGGTCGCCTCGATGCCCGGCGTTTCGCGCAAGAGCGCCGACCTGCTGTTGCGCGACGCCGAACGCTGCGTCGAGCTGGGCATTCCCGCAATGGCGCTCTTCCCTGTCATCGACGCGAGCTCGAAATCGCTCGACGCAGCGGCCGCCTGGGATCCGAAAGGCCTGGTGCCAAACGCGATCCGCGCGCTCAAGGCGCGGTTTCCTGCGCTGGGGATCATGACTGACGTCGCGCTGGATCCTTACACCAGCCACGGCCAGGACGGCCTGCTCGACGACACCGGATACGTCGCCAACGATCCGACGGTCGCCGCCCTGACGCGCCAGGCACTGTGTCATGCGGAAGCGGGCGTGGACATTCTTGCGCCATCGGACATGATGGATGGGCGCGTCGGCGCGTTGCGGTTCGCGCTGGATCAGGCGGGTTTCGACAAGCCGCGCATTCTGGCGTACTCGGCCAAATACGCGTCGAGCTTCTACGGACCGTTTCGCGATGCTGTCGGCTCCGCGGCGAATCTCGGGGGCGGCGGCAAGCACACCTACCAGATGGATCCCGGCAACAGCGACGAAGCCTTGTGGGAGGTTTACCTCGATCTGCAGGAGGGGGCCGACATGATCATGGTCAAGCCCGGGCTGCCCTATCTGGACATCGTGCGCCGGGTCAAGGATACCTTCGGCGTACCGACCGCGGTTTACCAGGTCAGCGGCGAGTACGCGATGCTCAAGGCCGCTTCGGGCAACGGCTGGCTCGACGAGCGGGCCTGCGTCATGGAATCGCTGCTTGCGTTCAAGCGCGCGGGCGCAGATGCGATCCTGACCTACTTTGCGATCGCCGCCGCTGAATGGCTGCGAGAAGATCCTTAGCCGCCGAGGAGCGATCGCAGCTCGGTCGAGGATAGGCGGACATCATCACGGCGCGGCCGATTGCGCCGCTGCGCCGACGTCAGAATCGACAGCCGGATGCCGCACTGTCCGTCGTCGACACGCAAATCAACGCGGGACGAAGCGTCGCCCGCTGCCGCGGCCGCGTACTCGACTCCCGAGTTGATGAGCGCGAGCTCGACTTCCTTCGGGTCCTCCGCCTCGAGCTCCAGATGAACATCGCTGTGCTCCGTCGCCCACCCTGCAGCGGCCCCGCCGACCAGGATCGGATGCCAGCGGGAAAGCTCGTCCATCCACTTCATGGCGGCTTCGCGTTGAGCGCGTAGCGACAGGGGCTGCGATCCCTGCCGGAACAGAGTGTTGTAATCGTGCAACGCCTGCTCGACCTCGTCGTTGCCGGGCAGCGTCGCCCGATCGGGCAATCCCAGCTCCCGGCAGGCTTTGCGTTTTGCCGCGGCCCAGTCGGTAAGCCCGTGCTCGGCGATAAGCCGCGCCGTCGCCTGCGCAATGCGCGCCCGGGTGCGCTCCTTGGCCAACGAGTCTGGACGGGACACGAGAATTTAGAAGAGCTGGTTGCGGATTTCCCGCGGGGATTCCTTCCCCGGCGTTGCCGCGGCTTCGTCCCGGTGTGGAGTGAACTCGGCGTAGAAATATTCGGGGATCCCGGCACCGTCATCGCGCAGACCCGTTTCGGCGTTGATCCGGGCGACGACGATGCCGTCGGGTGGCTTGAGCGGAACTTCGGGAACGCCCTTCAAAACCTTGCCCATGAAGGCCATCCATATCGGAAGGGCGGCGGCGGCGCCGGTCTCCTGGGACCCGAGCGTCCTCGGCTGATCGAATCCGATCCACGCGACACCGACCATGGCCGCGTTGTAACCGCAGAACCAGGCATCGATGCTGTCGTTGGTTGTCCCGGTCTTGCCGGCAAGATCCTGTCGGCCGAGCTGCATCGCCCGCGCACCCGTCCCGGCGCGGACGACATCGCGCAGCATCGTGGTCATGATGAACGCGTTGCGGGGATCGATCGCTCGTTCAGCGTTCTCGCCGGCGACCTTGGGTTCGGCTTGCGACAGAACGGTTCCCCGCGCGTCGACGACGCGCTCGACGAGGTAGGGGACGACCCGGTAGCCTCCGTTGGAGAACACCGAATATGCCGCAACCATCTGCATCGGGGTCGCCGCGCCGGCGCCCAACGCCATCGGCAGATAAGCCGGGTGAAGCTTGGGATCGAAGCCGAAGCGGGCGATGTAGTCCTGCGCGTATTGTGGTCCTATCGCCAGCATCACGCGCACAGTCACGAGGTTCTTCGAGCGCATTAGCGCATTGCGAAGGCGCATCGGACCTTCGAACTTGCCATCGAAGTTTTTCGGTTCCCACGCGTCGCCGCCGGTCTGGCTCGCATCGAGATACAGCGGCGCATCGTTGACGACCGTCGCCGGGCTGAAACCCTTTTCCAGCGCGGCAGAATAGATGAATGGCTTGAAACTGGACCCCGGCTGCCGAAATGCCTGCGTAATGTGATTGAACTTGTTGCGATCGAAATCGAAGCCTCCGATCAACGAATAAATCATTCCGTCGCTGGGCCGGACCGATACGAACGCCGACTCCACCTGCGGCACCTGCGTGATTTGCCATCGGTTCTTGTCGTCCTGGCCGACGCGGATCAGCGCGCCGCGGCGGATGCGTATCGCGGTGGGAGCCTTGTCGCCGAGCGCACGCGCGACGAATTTGAGCCCGTCGCCTGTAATAGTGACTGCTTCCCCATCGCTTTGAACCGCCTTGACCTCGGAGGGCGTCGCCTCGAGGACGATGGCGGCGGTCAGGTTTTCGGTGTCGGTCGTGTCTTCGAAAGCGTGGTCGAGCACCTCATCGAGCTGCGCCGGATCGGAGGGCAGGCTGACAAAGGCCTCGGGCCCGCGGTACCCGTGGCGCCGGTCGTAGTCGAACACGCCACGGCGAACGGCCGCGTAGGCGGCGTCCTGGTCGGCTTTGCGGATGGTTGTGTATACGGTCAGGCCTCGCGTGTAGCTCTCCTCGCCATAGGCCTCGACCATCGCCAGGCGGACCATTTCCGACACGAAATCCGCGTGGGCGGTGTTGTCCTTGAGCGTCTGCCGCACGGCCAGAGGCGTCTCCTGGGCCAGCTTCAACTGCGCGTCGGTGATGAAATGCAGCTCGTGCATTCGACGAAGCACGTAGAACTGCCGCAGCTGGGCGCGTTTGGGATTCGCGACCGGGTTGTAGGACGACGGGGCCTTGGGTAACCCGGCGAGCATCGCCGCCTCGGCAACGCTCACTTGGGCCAAAGGCTTGCCGAAATAGATCTGAGAGGCCGCCGCAAAACCGTAGGCACGCTGGCCGAGGAAAATCTGGTTGATATAGAGTTCGAGGATCTCGTCCTTGGAGAGATTGTTTTCAATCTTGTACGCAAGCAGGACCTCGCGCAATTTGCGAGTGAGTGTTCGCTCACGAGTCAGGAAGAAATTCCGCGCGACCTGCATGGTGATGGTTCCGGCGCCCTGTTGGGTCCCGCTGGTCACGTTGGCCAGTGCGGCCCGCATCACCGACAGATAGTCGACGCCGCCATGCTGGTAAAAGCGCTCGTCCTCGGCGGCAAGGATCGCCATGCGCATCACGTCGGGAACTTCCTTGATCTTGACGATGGCCCGGCGTTCCTCGCCAAATTCTCCCAGAAGCTCCCCTTCCGCAGAGACGATACGCAGCGGGATCTTGGGCTGATAGTCAGTCAGCGTCTCAAGCGACGGTAAAGTGGGATAAAGGAGCGCAAAGACAAACGCCACCAATAGGGCCCCGACAAGCGCCAACCCAAACAGGACGGACGCCAGATAGATGAGCCAGCGCTTTAGCATGGGTGAATGAAAGTTACTTGCGCGGCGGCCGGTAGCCGCGATTATATGCAGGGTTAGACGCCAAAATAAACTTGAAAAAAACAGTTTTACATGGTTTATACTTGCTGCTACTATTTAATGTAGTTTATATGTAATCTGCCTAAAGTTCCCATGCTGAAGGAAAAACTCGATTCCGCGTTTTCTTTTTTCCAGACGAAGTCGCCGCCGCTGATCGGCGTCGATATCAGTTCGTCTGCGCTCAAGCTGGTCGAGCTCTCCGAAATGGGGAAAGGCTCCTACCGGCTCGAGCGGTACGCCATTGAACCTCTGCCCCGCGACGTTGTCGCCGACGGCAACATCGCCAACCTGGATCAGGTGGCGGAGGCCCTGCGCAGGGCACACAAGCGCTTGGGCAGTCGAAACCGGAACATCGCCATGGCGTTGCCGACGGCGATGGTAATTACCAAGAAAATCATCGTCCCGGCGGGCCAAAGCGAGGAAGAGCTGGAGCTTCAGGTCGAGGCCGAAGCGAACCAGTACATCCCTTTTGCGCTCGACGAGGTCAACCTCGACTTCCAGATTCTCGGTCCGGCGCCCAATAATCCCGAGGAGGTCGAAGTCCTGATTGCGGCCTCGCGCAAGGAAAAGGTCGAGGACCGGGTGGCGATTGCCGATGCCGCCGGGCTCAAACCCCGGGTCATGGACGTCGAGTCCTACGCCACCGAAGAAGCGTTCGTGATGATTTCGCCGTCGCTTCCGGCCAACGGCCGGGACCAGAACATCGCGCTGGTCGATATCGGCGCCCATGTCATGCATTTTTACGTCCTGCGCAATAATCAGATACTGTTTTCGCGGGATCAGGCATTTGGCGGCAACCAGCTTACCCACGATATTCAGCGAGCGTTTAATTTATCACCGGAAGAGGCCGAATCGGCGAAGAAAAATGCCGGACTGCCGGAGAATTATGACGCCGATGTGCTGCAGCCGTTCATGGAGACCCTCGCCTTGGAGGTGACGCGCGCGCTGCAATTCTTCTTTACCTCGACTTCGTACAACCAGGTGGACCAGGTGGTGCTGGCCGGAGGCTGTGCCCTGCTGCCGGGGCTCGACGAGTTGGTGGCCAAGCGCGCCGGGGTCAATACCATCGTCGCCAATCCTTTCGCGAGCATGGCCGGATCCGATCGCGTTCGCCCGCGCCAGCTCGCCGCCGATGCACCCTTGCTGCTCATTGCGTGCGGCCTGGCGATGAGAAGCTTCGAGTAATCATGGTACGCATCAACCTACTCCCTCACCGCGAGCAAAAGCGCCAGGCCCGGCAGCGCCAGTTCATATCACTGGCGATCGGGCTCGCCGTCTTGGGTATTGCCATGGTGGGCCTGGTCCATGTTGTGATCGCCGCGCGCATCGACAATCAGGCCAGCCGCAACAAGCTGCTCCAGGACGAAATCGCGAAGCTCGACGAACAGATCAAGGAAATCGACAAGCTGCGTGAGCAAACGCAGGCGCTGCTGGCGCGCAAGCAGATCGTCGAGACGCTGCAGGCCAATCGTACTGAAGCGGTGCATCTCCTCGATCAGCTGGTCCGCCAGCTGCCCGACGGCTTGTACCTCAAATCCGTGAAGCAAACGGGCGGAAAAGTGACGCTGGTCGGGTACGCGCAGTCCAACGCCCGGGTATCGACGCTGATGCGCAATATCGAGAGCTCGCCGTGGCTCACCTCACCCGAGCTGGTCGAGATCAAATCAGTTCCGCTGGATAAACAAAAGGTCAATGAGTTCACGCTCAATCTTCAGGTGAAACGGCAGACTGATCCGAACGCTCCCGGCGCGCCCAAAAAAGCGCCAGGCGCGGCCACTGCCGCGGCGGCCAAGGGGACCTAAGGCATGACGCTAGACGACATTCGGCGGCTGAACATCCGCGAGGCCGGAAGCTGGCCGCTGCTTCCCAAGATCGTCATTCTCGGCGTGCTGTTCGCGCTTATCCTCGCGGCCGGAGCGTTTTTCGACTGGAGCGATCAGATCGAGGCGCTGAACAAGTCGCAGGACGAGGAGCAGAAGCTCAGAGAGGCGTACGCGTCGAAGAAAGCCAAGGCGGTCAACCTCGACCTGTACGTTCAGCAGCTCAAGGAAATCGAGCAATCCTTCGGCGCGCTCCTGAAGCAGCTGCCGAACAAATCGGAAATGGATGCGTTGCTGACGGACATCAACCAGGCCGGCCTCGGGCGCGGTTTGCAGTTCGAATTGTTCAGGCCGGCAACCCAGGAGCGCATGGCCGACTTTTATGCCGAGCTGCCGATCAGCGTTCGTATCACCGGCAATTATCACGACATGGGAGCGTTCGCGAGCGACGTCGCTCAGCTGCCGCGGATCGTGACGCTGAACGATGTCGGCATCGTCAACGACAAGGGCACGCTGACCATGGAAGCGACGGCAAAGACCTTTCGCTACCTCGACGAGGATGAAATCGCGAAACAGCGCAAGGCCGCGAAGGACGCGAAGGCCAAGAAATGATCACGCGTCCTGCCTCGCGTTTTGTTTCGCGTCTCGCCATGTGTCTCGTGGTGGTCGTGTCCATCGCTGGATGCGGCGGACAACACGAGGACCTGAAAGCCTGGATGCAGGAACAGGGCAAGGGCGTCAAGGGCAAGCTCGATCCGCTTCCGCAGGTCAAGCCTTACGAGCCCTTCGCCTATAACGCATTCGATCTTCCCGATCCGTTTCGCCCGCGCAAGATCGAGCCGCTGAAGGGTGCGAGCAAGCTTGCGCCGGATCTCAATCGGCGCAAGGAGCCGCTGGAATCCTTCCCATTGGAATCACTGGCGATGGTCGGCACCCTGCAGCGCGGCAAGAGCCGATTTGCGCTCGTGCGCACGACTGAAAAAGACGTCTATCAGGTCAAGGTCGGCAATTATATGGGGCAGAACTTCGGTGTCGTCGTTGGTATAGATGACGCCGCAATTCAGCTCAAAGAGCTGGTGCAGGACGGCGCCGGCGACTGGACGGAGCGATCCAGCACCATCCAGCTCGCGGAGGCGGATCAAAGACAGGAGCGACGCAAATGAGCCCGGTGCCATCCACTACATTGAATCGACCGCGCTGGCGCGCATGGGAGGGCGCCGCCGTGCTCGGTGTCGCCATCCTTATTCTGGGTATCGGCCAGGCGTTCGCGCAGGCGGAAAACAGCATCGAGGCGCTGACGGTGTCCAAGGGAAGCTCCGGACGCACGGTCGTCAAGTTCACCTTGAAGGCTCCGCTCGCCAATCCGCCGGCAGGATTTGCAATTAACAATCCGCCGCGCATTGCGCTCGATTTTCCCGACACCGGCAATGGGCTCGGCCGCGCGGCACAGGAAGTCGACGATGCGGCGCTGCGCAGCCTCAATGTGGTTCAAGCGGGAAACCGCACCCGCGTGGTTTTCAACCTCAACAAGCCGCAGACCTTCGAAACGCAGATCGACGGCAATTCGGTCATCGTCACGCTGACCGAGCAGGCCAGCCTGGCCGCGGACGCGCCGGCGACGGTCTCTAGATTTGCCGAAGCGCGACTGGGCGACGCAACGCACGTGCTGCGAGACGTCGACTTCCGCCGCGGAAAGAACGGCGAAGGCCGCATCGTCGTCGACTTGTCCGACAACACGACCGGAATCGATATCCGCCAGCAGGGTAAGGTGCTGATCGTCGATTTCATCAAGACGACGGTCCCGCGCAATCTCGAACGCCGGCTCGACGTAGGCGATTTCGCGACGCCGGTGGTCAGCATCGACACGTTCTCGCAGGGCGGCAATGCGCGCATGGTCATCGAGCCCAAGGGTTTGTGGGAACACTCGGCCTATCAGACCGACAACCGCTTCATCGTCGAGATCAAGCCGATCCAGGAAGATCCGAACAAGCTCACGCAAGGGACCCGCGCCGGCTACAAGGGCGAGAAGCTGTCGCTTAACTTCCAGAACGTCGAGGTCCGCGCTGTGTTGCAGGTGATTGCCGACTTCACCGGACTGAATATCATCACCAGCGACACGGTAACCGGCAGCCTGACGCTGCGACTGAAGGA
>OCZU010000486.1_pt1 | contig 27458 bp, 24 predicted proteins | sample 1539001 | NCBI WGS metagenome assembly OCZU01 (sample SAMEA3539306, study PRJEB22396) | soil metagenome | biome: tundra; feature: field; material: soil | place: USA | collected 2010-05 | depth 0.15 m | reverse complement strand
GCGGCTGCCGGATCATCATTCTCACCACCTTCGATCTCGACCAGTACGTCTACGCCGCCCTCACGGCGGGTGCCAGCGGCTTCCTGCTCAAGGATGTCTCGCCCGAGCAGCTAGTGGCCGCGGTGCGCATGGTCCGATCCGGCGACGCCCTGCTGGCTCCATCGATCACCCGCCGGCTCGTCGAGCGGTTCGCGCCGCGGGCCACCAGTCGCCCGGTCGTGCATGCCGACCTGTCCGCGCTGACGCCGCGTGAGCTTGAGGTGCTTCGGCTGCTGGCTCGCGGCCTGAGCAATGCCGAGCTAGCGGCCGAACTGACCCTCAGCGAGGCGACGGTCAAGACCCACGTAACCCGGATCCTCGCCAAGCTCCAGCTACGAGACCGGGTCCAGGCCGTCGTCCTGGCTTACGAGATCGGTTTGGCGGGTCCCGGCTCCTAAGGTCGCGCGTTCAGCCGGTCGGGTGCTTGCCCGGCGAGTTACGGCGCCTGAGCCAGGCGAAGACGCCGAGAATGGCCGCGCCGAACGCGACTGCCACCGCGGCTCCGACTGCCAGGGAACTGTGCGCCGCGCCGGCCTGCCCGACGGCACTGGCGCCGCGCGAGTTCGTTCCGGCCACTGAATGCCGAGAGTGCCCGGCCGCCGCTGGCAGTGGCGGGACCAGCACGCCAACCGGGCGCACTCGGCCGGCCATCGCGAAGCCCCAGTTGAGCAGGCGCTCGGCGGAGTGGATCTCGGTCAGCGGCGTGCAGTGCAGCAGAGTCACGATCAGCGTCACGCCGTGCCGCCTGGCCAGGCCGATGTAGGTTGCCTCCGCCCGCACCGTCCAGCCGATCTTGCCGCCGATGCCGCCCCGGTACTGAGTCAGCAGGTAATTCTGGTTGACCAGGGTGAGCCGCTTGCGCCTGGTGACCGGGAACCTGGCCGCCAGCGTGGAGTCGTACGTCATGAAGGCGGGCTCTGACTCGGCCTGCCTGGCGATCAGCGCCAGATCGTAGGCTGAGACGACCTGCCCGGGCGCTGGCAGCCCGTTCGGCTGCTTGGCGACCACATCGTAGGCCTGCAGGTGCCGAGCTTGCGCGTTCATCAGCGCGATTCCCCGGCTGAACGACCCGCTGGCCTGAATCAGTGCGACCGCGGCGTCGTTGGCCGAGATCAGCAGCAGCGCCCGGAACAGGTCGGCGACCTTGTACCTGTGCCCGGGGACCAGCCCGACGATGTTGGGCTGCACCGAAGCGGCCAGCCGGCTCGCGAGCACGCTGGCATCTGGCCGCAGCCGCGGCAGCATCGTGATCGCCGTAAGCACCTTCAGCGTGCTGGCCGGCGGGAACAGCCCGTGCGGATCCTTGGCGGCGAGTACCTGGCCGGTGCTCGCGTCGGCGATGACATACGCCGAGGCCGGTATCGCGGGAAGTCGCCTGGCGCGGGGCGCTGGGTAGTTCACTACGATGCCCCGGCTGGCTAGCTGGGGTCCGCCAACATCACGTTTAACCAAACGGCTCGGTGCGCCTGCGGTCGCCATGGCCACAGTGCCAGGCACCGCTCCTGCGGTCGTGGCAGGCAGGCTGGCCATGGCCGCTGCGCTGATCCCGGTCATGGCAGCGGCCACTCGTCGAGCGCTCGAATGCATCGCGTCCCTCGATGTTGTGCGGCGTGGCGCAGCACCGACCGGCATGGCCGGCCGCTGCGTCACCCCGGCTTCCGCAAGTCAGCAGCCTATGTGCTGCACACAGGTGGCCGGTCACGCCGCGTAATTGTCCCCCTACGAACCAGTCAGTCCGGGAGTGAGCAACGGCCCGTATTACCGCGAAGATCACGACCGGCACAGCCAGTGTGCCCAGGTCAGCCGGGTAGCCAAACCCGGCCCGGTGCGAGCAGGCTCAGTGCCAGGCGGTTCCGTTCCAGTGCCGTGACGCAACATTCGCAAACGGCTCGGACTGTCGCTTTCACTATCGATTGTGGCAGAACGCTTATTCAAGGTCGAAGGCGCGGAGGAGAGCGCGGGTGAGTTGCGAGTCCTAGAGTCAGATTGGAACGGCCGGCCCGCACGGACCGCGTCGTAATCTTGTCCCATGACGCGCAAATCGGAGTCAGCGGAACCCGTCCAGCCGGTCTACGGACCGCAGGCACTCCAGGATTTTGAGCCCGAGCGTGACCTGGGCGAGCCTGGCAGTTTCCCGTTTACCCGCGGCGTCCATCAGTCCATGTATGTCAGCCGGCCCTGGACCATGCGCCAGTACGCGGGCTTTTCCACCGCGGCCGACTCCAACCGCCGCTATCAGCAGCTGATCGCGGCCGGGACCACGGGCCTGTCGGTGGCCTTCGACCTGCCGACCCAGATGGGCTATGACTCGGACGCGCTGCTGGCCCGCGGCGAGGTAGGCAAGGTCGGCGTTGCGATCGACTCGATCGAGGACATGCAGGTGCTGCTGCGCGGAATCCCGCTGGACACGGTGTCTACCTCGATGACCATCAACGCTCCTGCAGCGATCCTCCTGCTCCTGTACGAGCTTGTCGCCAGCGAGCAGTCGGTCCCGGCCTCTAGCCTGACCGGAACGATCCAGAACGACATCCTGAAGGAGTACATCGCACGCGGAACGTATATCTATCCACCGGGACCGTCCTTGCGCCTGGTGGCGGATACATTCGCCTACTGCGGTAAGCAGATTCCGCGCTGGAATATGATCTCGATATCCGGTTATCACATGGCCGAGGCCGGCGCTACGCCGGTGCAGGAGATCGCATTCACTCTGGCGAATGCGAAGGAATATGTGCGTACCGCCATTGCATCTGGGCTGACAGTGGATGAGATCGGGCCAAGGCTCTCGTTTTTCTTCGTGGCCAGAACGACACTGCTTGAGGAGGTCGCCAAGTTCCGCGCTGCCCGGTGGCTCTGGGCGCACATCATGCGGGACGAGTTCGGTGCCGCTGATCCGAGATCACAGATGCTTCGTTTTCATACCCAGACGGCCGGGGTCGAGCTGACCGCACAGCAGCCGGAGGTAAACCTGGCACGCGTCACCGTGCAGGCGCTCGCTGCCGTGCTCGGCGGGACGCAGTCCCTGCATACCAACGCCTACGACGAGGCGATCGCGCTGCCGTCCGAGAAGGCTGCCAGGCTGGCGCTGCGGACCCAGCAGGTGCTCGCCTACGAAACGGACCTGTGCACGACGGTCGATCCGCTGGCCGGCTCATACGCGATCGAATCGCTGACGGCCGGGATCAGGGATCAGGCCATCGAGCTGATCAGGGCCATCGAGGAAATGGGCGGCGCCGTCGCGGCGATCGAGCAGGGCTTCCAGAAGGCGGAAATCGAACGGTCGGCCTATCAGGTCGCCCAGCAGATCGATGCGGGCGACAAGATCGTCGTGGGAGTCAACAAGTTCGCTGTTGCCGACGAGGAGAGCTACGCGCCGCTCAGGGTCGATCCGGCCGTCGAGCAGGAGCAGGCGGACCGGGTCGGCGCGCTGCGCGAGCGCAGGGACAGCGGCGAGGTGACCCGCAGTCTCGCTGCTGTCAGGCGAGCCGCGGCGGGCAGCGAGAACGTGCTCTACCCGCTCCGGACGGCCCTGCGGGCCAGGGCCACGGTGGGTGAGACATGCGATGCATTGCGCGATGTCTGGGGCGTCTACTCACCTGCTGCTGTTTACTGACCGAGCGGAATGGTTCGTTCGGCTGGCTAAGGAAGGCTAGCGGTGTCACGGCGACAATCGGGCAACGCCAGCGTTCTGCAGCCGCTACTATCAATACCTGTGCTGGGAGGTGTCTCGCCGAGGTTTGGCGAGCCGCAATGAGGAAAGCTTCAGCGCTAGGTCGGCCAGCACTAGCGGCAGCGCGAACGCGGGAGCCGGGCCATGTGCATCTGGCCGGTAGGTAAATTCGGCGGGAGCACGGCGATTCGTCTCGTCCATGCATCCGCCGGGGATCTGCTGCACTCGCTGGTGCTGCTCGCATCGGGCCGGCACCGATGCGGACACGATACGACAGCTCGAAGGACCCCTATGGATACGTTCTATGTACGGGTGATCCGGCGCATTGATGTGGTGCGGCGGCACGTGCCGCGGCTGGGTCCCGACATGGTCGCCCGGCGGCTACTGCGCCATCCATGGCCGGAAGGCCGGGCTCACGGTGGCCAGGACGTTGCCAGCGGGGAGGCGACGAATGACTGAGAATGACCTGGTCGGGGAGCTTGGCGGCTTCTTGGCCGGGCACGAGGCCGAGCTGATCGCGTTCCGCCGCGATGTGCACAGCCATCCCGAGGTCGGTTACTCAGAGCACCGGACGACGCGCCGGATCGCGCTGCGGCTTGAGGCCGCGGGGCTGCGGCCCCGCGTGCTGCCGAAGGGCACCGGGCTGCTGGTGGACATCGGAGCAGGGGCGCCAGACGAGCCGGTCGTCGCGCTGCGGGCCGACATCGACGCGCTGCCGATCACGGACGAGAAGAACGTCCCTTACCGGTCGCAGACCGCGAACGTCTGCCATGCCTGCGGGCACGACGTGCACACCGCCATCCTGCTCGGCGCTGGCCTGTTCCTGGCGGAGGCTGCCGCCGCCGGGGCGCTGCCCGGCAAGGTCAGGCTGATCTTCCAGCCCGCCGAGGAACTGGCGGGCGGGGCGCTGGACGTGCTCGCGGCCGGAGGTATCTCGTCCGTCGACCGGGTCTTCGCGCTGCACTGCGACCCGAGGCTGGATGTCGGAAAGATCGGCACCAGAGTCGGTCCGATTACCGCCGCGTGCGACCGGATCAAGGTGCATGTCGCTGGCCCCGGCGGGCACACCGCCAGGCCGCACCTGACCGCCGATCTGGTCTTCGCGCTCGGCAAGATCATCACCGAGCTGCCCGCGGCGCTGTCCCGGCGGATCGATCCGCGCTCCGGTCTCAGCCTGGTCTGGGGCCGGGTCAGCGCAGGGTCTGCGGCCAACGCCATCCCGGACGCTGGCCTGGTGGAAGGTACCGTCCGGTGCCTCGATGACGCTGCCTGGCATGCCGCTCCTGACATTCTCAAGGCCCTGGTGGAATCCGTGGCCGACGCCTACGGGGTAGCCGCCGATCTCAGCTACACCCGGAGCGTGCCGCCCGCCGTGAACGATGCGATCAGCACGGCCATGGTGCAAGCCGCCGCGGAACGAATGCTTGGCCGCGATGCCCTCGCGGCGGCGCCACCGAGCCTGGGCGGTGAGGACTTCGCGTGGTTCCTGGAGTCCGTGCCCGGCAGCTTGTTCAGGCTGGGAACCCGGCGCCCAGGCAGCGCCGACGACTTCGACATCCATCAGCCCACGTTCGATGTCGACGAGCGGTGCATCGCGGTCGGCGTGCAGATGATGGTCGCGACCGCCCTGACCGCGATCGGCGGCGGCGGCGATTCGGCGGGCCATGCGCTCGGCGATGCTCTGGAAGGAACTGTCGGCGGCGCTGCACTGACCGGCGCCTGACCCGGCTAGCGGCCGGTCCGCTCGGCTCGAGAAAGTTTTGCTGGCACGCCGCGCATCGGGTGAATGCGCATATTGTGGAGGGGTCGTGAGCGTCGTGCAGCGGCGCTTCCCGAGCCGATACCGGAGGACGCCTAACCGTGTCCGTACCGAACGAGCAGGCCACCGGGCGGGTCGGCCTCAAGCCAGGCTCAGCGGGTCGTGTCCTGGCCGACGGCAGGCGGGTCTATCGCCTCGTCATGCCGCAGGTCATCTGGTGGACCTGGATAGGCGTCGTCGTACTTGGACTCGGTGACCTGCTCGTCGAGGGCCATGACTGGATTTCCCTGCAATTCGGGCTCGGCCTGCTAGCCGTCACCGGTGTGATATTCGCCTGCACGCTATGGCCAAGGGTGATCGCCGATGACCGCGGCATCATCGTGCACAACCCGTTTCGCAGCTTCCAGATCCCGTGGGGCGGGGTGAACGGCATCTTCCTGGCTGACTCGGTCGAAGTGCAGTGCACCAGGCGCGCTCCGAAGAATGACAAGACTGTGTACAGCTGGGCGCTGGCCGCCCCACGGCGGGCGCGAGCCAGAGCGCAGCTGCGCGGACGGCAGTGGGACCATGGCAGGCGCAATCGCCCGTCGGCCTACGAACGGCTGCCCGCGGCTGCCAAAGAGGTAGTCAAGCAGACTCCGGCCGAGGTCATGGCCAGAGAGCTGGCGCGGATGTCCGAGCAGACCCGCTCCAGGCCAGGTGGCCACGGGACCGCGAGCGGCGTGGCGGCGAGAGCCGGTGCCGGGAGCGGCGGGACTGGCGCTGGCATGTCCGCGAACGGCGTGGCCGCTGACTTCACGCCGGACCGCCCAGATGTGAGCACAGGCCTGCCCGCTGCGGATGTGCTGTGCACGCGGTGGGCGTGGCAGCCGCTGGCAGCGATCCTCGTGCCCGCGATCGCCTTCACCGTGACTCAGCTGCTCAGATAACCGGTAGGCCCGATCGCCTGCCGGGCTGGCGACGCCGCGCCAGGCTTAGCCGCCCATGGACACGCACGGCCGTGACCGGAGCCCCTGCACGTAGTCTGCGGGCGCGCCCGCAGACTCGGCAGCATCCGCCATGATGCCCAGGTAGCGGGCGGACGGCAGACCGCCCTCGTAGTCGTTGAGCACGTACAACCAGGCGAGAGCGTCGCCATCCAGGGTCGCCACCCGGACCCTCAGCTTGCTGTAGTAGCCGAGCGTCTCCCCGTCCCAGCGGTCGAGTGCCTGCTCATCGTTCTCCGATACCTCGTAGAGCACTACGAAGACGCGTCCTTCTGAGTCCTCCGCCACCGTCGCGAGGGCACCCTCCCAGCCGATGTCCTCGCCGCCGAAGGTGAGCCGCCAGCCTTCCAGCCAGCCGGTGCCGGCCTGAGGTGAGTGCGGGCAGCGGGCGACCATCTGGGCCGGGTCCATATTGCTGCCGTATGCCGCGTACAACGCCACGGTTGATTAGCCTACGAGGCTGGCGGGACTGCAGGGGGCAGGTTGGCGCTGCTGGTGATACTGAACGTGCCGCGTCGTTCGCGAAGCCAATGGTGGCAGTCCGCCACGCTGGCCATGATGCGACAGAATTGCACCCGTGAGCCAGCCGCGTGCACGGATCGTGATCGTCGGCGGGGGACCAGGCGGCTACGAAGCCGCCCTGGTCGCCGCCCAGCTCGGCGCCGAGGTGACGGTGATCGAGCAGAGCGGGCTCGGCGGCTCGTGCGTACTGACTGACTGCGTGCCCTCCAAGACGCTGATTGCCACCTCTGGCATGATGGCGGCGCTGACTGGCACGCATGACCTGGGCATCGGTTTCGGCGAGCCGGGTTCGGCTCAGGTGTCGTCGTTGCCAGCCCGCGCACGGGTGGACGCGCCGGCGCTGAACTCGCGGATCGCAAAACTGGCCCTGGCGCAGTCGGCCGACGTTGCGGCCAGGCTTGTGGCCGAGGGCGTCGAGATCATTGCCGGTTCTGGTCGGCTAGCCGCACCGGGACTAGTGCTGGTCGGCGACAGGGAGATCAGGGCGGACACCGTGCTCATCGCGACCGGCGCTCATCCACGGGTGCTGCCAGCGGCGGTTCCGGACGGGATGCGTCTGCTGACCTGCCGGCAGCTGTACGACCTGGACGAGCTCCCCAGCGAGCTGATCGTCGTCGGCTCCGGCGTGACCGGCGCGGAGTTCGCCAGCGCGTATGTGGCGCTCGGCTCCCGGGTAACCCTGGTCAGCTCGCGCGAGCACGTGCTGCCGAATGAGGATGCTGACGCCGCGGTCGTCGTCGAGGAGGTATCGCGGCGGCGCGGCATGACGGTCCTGTCCCGATCGCGTGCTGTCGCGGCCCGCCGGACAGCGAACGGGGTGCTGGTGGAGCTCCAGGACGGCCGGACAGTGCGTGGCTCGCACTGCCTGCTGACGGTCGGCATGGTGCCGTTGACGTCCGGAATCGGCCTGGAGCAGGCCGGGGTCGCCACCGATGACCGCGGGTACGTCATAGTCGACCGCGTGTCCAGGACGTCGGTGACCGGCGTGTACGCGGCCGGCGACTGTACCGGTGTATGGATGCTGGCATCGGTCGCTGCCATGCAGGGCAGGATCGCCATGTGGCACGCGCTCGGCGAGGCGGTTCAGCCCTTGCGGCTCGGCCATGTCGCCGCGACCATCTTCACCGAGCCGGAGATCGCGACCGTCGGCGTGAGCCAGCGGGACATCGATACCGCGGCGGTCGGCGCGCGGGTGGTGAAGCTGCCGCTGGCAACTAATGCACGGGCGAAGATGGCGGGGTTCAGGGACGGCTTCGTGAAGCTCTTCGCGCGCCGCAACAGCGGGATCGTCCTGGGCGGGGTCGTGGTAGCACCGCAGGCTAGCGAGCTCATCCTCGGAGTCTCACTCGCGGTGGAGCAGCAGCTCACCGTGGATCAGATCGCGCATACCTTTGCCGTCTACCCGTCCCTGTCCGGCAGCCTCACCGAAGCCGCCCGCCAGCTCATGCTGCCGGCCGACGCAACGTAGCCCTGGCCGGATGCTAGTGCGCGGGGTGGCCGAGGTCTGGATCATCGGGGACATCAAGGCCGTGCTGGCGCAGCCGGGATGCCCGGATGTCGTCGGCATAGGCGGTCGTCGTGAAGATGCTGCCCGCCAGGATCAGCACGACCATCATCACCGCCAGCCAGGTCGGAGCCGGCAGCAGAACCAGCAGCGTCACCACGAGGATGACACACATCGGAACGATGATCGCAAGGTGACGCAACACGGTACGGAAGCGCCAGCCAGCGTCCGTCAGCTCGTGATTGACCCAGTCAACGTTGTCCTGCGGCAGCCGGAATCCGACTGCGAACCGCAGCCACCGGATCGGACCTGGATCTCCAGGCAGCCTCGTCATAGCCTGATCAGCTTTCCAGGCGGCAGATCAGCTCACCGGCCGGAACCGTCTGCCCCACCTGTACGGCGAGCCCGGAGACGGTGCCATCTTTATGCGCGGAGAGTGGCTGCTCCATTTTCATGGCCTCGAGCACCACGACGGTCTCTCCCGCCGTTACCTGCTGACCCTCGGCGGCGACGATCTTCACGATGGTTCCCTGCATCGGGCTGACCAGGGCATCGCCGTCCGCGGTCGCTTTGCCCCCCGGTCGGCCAGGGGCTCGGCGCGCCCGTGCGCCGCCGGGCCGCCGGACGCCCGTACCCCCGGACCCGCCCGATCCGTCGGATCCGGTCGCGCCGTGCAGCAGGACCTCCAGGCGCTTCCCGCTCACCTCGACAACAATCCGCTCGCCCAGAGCGCCCGGCTGCGCGTTCAGCTCGTGCCCGGCCGTTCCTGGCTCGCCAGAGTACGGCGGCAGCTCGTTATTGAACTCGGTCTCGATCCACCGGGTGTGTACCGTGAACGGCTCGCCGACGAACGCCGGATCATTGACGACCGCGCGGTGGAACGGGAGCACGGTCGGCATGCCGTCGATTTCGAACTCGGCCAGCGCGCGCCTGGACCGCTCCAGCGCCTGGCGCCGGCTGGCGCCGGTCACGATCAGCTTGGCGATCAGCGAGTCGAACGCCTGTGGCACGGTCATCCCTGCGGCATAGCCGGCGTCGAGCCGTACGCCAGGCCCGGACGGCGGCCGCCAGCCGGTGAGGGTGCCCGGAGCGGGCAGGAATCCGCGGCCCGGATCCTCCGCGTTGATCCGGAACTCGATCGAGTGGCCGCGCAGGTCCGGGTCGTCGAATGTCAGCGCCTGGCCATCGGCGATCGCGAACATCTCCCTGACCAGATCGATCCCGCTGACTTCCTCGGTCACCGGGTGCTCAACCTGCAGCCTGGCGTTCACCTCAAGGAAGGAGATGGTGCCGTCCTGGCCGATCAGGAACTCACAAGTACCGGCGCCGACGTAGCCAGCCTCGTGCAGGATCGCCTTTGACGACTCACGCAGCACAGTGTCCTGCTCGGCGGTCAGGAACGGCGCCGGCGCCTCCTCGACCAGCTTCTGGTGACGACGCTGCAGCGAGCAGTCCCTGGTCGAGACGACCACGATGGTGCCGTGGCTGTCGGCCAGGCACTGAGTCTCCACGTGCCGCGGCCGGTCCAGGTACCGCTCGACGAAGCACTCGCCGCGGCCGAACGCGGCGACTGCCTCCCGCACGGCCGACTCGTACTGCTCGGCGATCTCGTCCATCCTGCGGGCCACCTTGAGCCCGCGCCCGCCGCCGCCGAACGCGGCTTTAATAGCGATCGGAAGACCGTGCTCGCGTGCGAACGTGACCGCGTCCTCCGGGCCGGAGATCGGCCCATCGGTGCCTGGCGCCAGCGGAGCGCCGACCTTGCGGGCGATTGCCCGGGCCGCGGTCTTGTCGCCGAGCGAGCGGATCGCCGCTGGCGGCGGCCCGATCCAGGTCAGCCCCGCGGCGATCACCTCGCTCGCGAAGGCAGCATTCTCGGCGAGGAACCCGTATCCCGGGTGCACGGCATCCGCACCGGAGTCGGCCGCCGCCCGCAGGATCCTGGCGATATCCAGGTAGCTCTCGGCAGCCGACGCCCCGCCCAGCGCGAAGGCTTCGTCCGCCATCGTGACGTGCAGGGCATGCAGGTCAGGCTCGGCGTAGACGGCGACGCTAGCCAGGCCCGCGTCCCGGCATGCCCGCGCCACCCGGACCGCGATCTCGCCGCGGTTGGCTATCAGGACCTTGCGCACGAAATGGCTCCTTCTCGACTGCCAGGAGTCTAGTGATCGCCGCTTGGCCGGGCCGACGCAACGCCCTGGGCTGCGCTAGCGGCCGTCGGGCCCGCGTTAGCCCGGACGGGCGCTGGCGCGCCAGCCACCTGGGCGGGTGACGATGGGTGCTCGCAGCAGCCGGGTTCTGTCTGACCATCCGGAACGGCTCGCGGGTGCCAGTGCGCGTTCATAGGCCGGTGTCGGGCCACGGCGAGCGCGGGCGGCCAGGACGGCAATGACCGCGGCGATCTCAGTCGCCGTCGGCTGGCCTGCGACGACGGAGATGTGCATGGTCCCCGTGGCGGAGGTGAGCGTGGTGCCGACGGTCGGCCGGTGCGGTTCGTTATGCATGGAAGACCTTGACCTTAGGTTCTTACCCGTGCGCTCAGCCCTTGGACTTGCCGGCGCCAACGCCGAACTGACGGTGCACCCGCGCCCAGAACGCGTCCCTGAGCCACTCCCGCGCCTCCTGGTAGGAGCGCAGCGAGAGACCAAGTTCCTTCTCGGCGTCGACCAGCAGTTCCTTGTCGATCACTGGCGGCAAGATCGGCCCGGGCAGCAGGTCGCGGATGTTGTCCTCGCCGCGGGTGAGGATCCACTTCTGGGCGACGTGCTCGCCGGCTTCCTCGACCCGCTCGCGGGACGGGCCGAGCCTGGCTGCCGCGAGGTGTCCGGCGCCGGCGTGCACGGCGGCGTTGTGAGCGGCACTCGCTTTTCCGTGCGAGCGGAACGCGTGCCGGTCGCCGAAGAGCTGCGCGGGCGAGGGCGCGGAGGCGCTCGCGGCCCCCTGGCCGACAGGTCCTGGCGCGGGCTGGTCCGACCTGATCGCAACGGGTCCTGGCAGCTGGCCGCTGGAGCCTGCGTCTGCACCCAGCTGCGGAGCGAAGTACGGCTCGATGAATGCCCGTTCCAGCACCTCGACCGTGTCGGATTCCCAGACCAGTCGCTCGGCCTGGTTTGTCCCGTATGGTGGCTCGACTCCCCACAGGTGTACCCGGACACCGAAGGCCTGGGCCGCCTCCACCGCCGGGACCATGTCCTCATCACCTGCCACGAGCATCGCGTCAGTGATCGCCCGGTGCCTGGCCAGCGCCTCCATGTCCGCCCGGATCTGGGCGTCTACGCCCTTCTGCTGGCCGCGCGCGTTGAGATTGCCCAGGCGCAGCTTGACCAGTGGCATCTGGGCGATCACTCGCTGGTCGAACGTGGGCACCCGGTCCCGTGCCGCGTCGTACCAGTAGACCCGCAGCAGCTCGCCTCGGACTTGCTCGTCCGCGTGCTTGATCAGGGCCTGGATCAGCTTGTCCGCATCGACCCGGTACTCGCGCCGGGAGGATGCGCTGAACAGCAGTTCGCCGGCGGATGCGTAGATATACCCGACGTCGACCATGATCGCGTATCGGGACAGCAGCGGCAGCGGCACTTCGGACTCTGTCATTGTGCTTTGACTCTAGTCGGCGCCGGGGAAGGTGTCGTGGCGCGAGCGGCATTCGGCCGCCGCTAGTCCGGCCCGGCCGGTCCCGGCGCGCCGCATGCGGCGCCGGACCGGCTTACAACGGGATGTTTCCGTGCTTGCGCGGCGGCAGCGTCTGGCGCTTGGTCGCCAGCGTGCGGAGCGCCCTGATCACTGCCGGCCTGGTCTCGGCTGGCCTGATCACCGCGTCCACGTACCCGCGTTCCGCCGCGATGTACGGATTGGCCAGGGTGTCCTCGTACTCGCCTGCCCGCGCCGCCCGGATGGCGGCCTGCTCCTGTGGGCTGGCCGCTGCGAGCTCGCGCCGGTACAAGATGTTCACCGCGCCCTGGGCGCCCATCACCGCGATCTGCGCGGTAGGCCAGGCCAGGTTGACGTCGCCGCCGAGGTGCTTGGAGCCCATGACGTCGTAGGCCCCGCCGTACGCCTTGCGGGTGATCACGGTGATCTTGGGTACTGTCGCCTCGGCGTAGGCGTAGATCAGCTTGGCGCCGCGCCTGATGATGCCGCCCCACTCCTGGTCGGTGCCGGGCAGGAAGCCCGGCACGTCGACGAACGTCAGAACGGGGATGCTGAAGGCGTCACAGGTGCGGACGAACCTGGCCGCCTTCTCCGACGCGTTGATGTCGAGGCAGCCCGCGAAGTGCATCGGCTGATTAGCTACCACCCCGACCGACGCGCCCTCGACCCGGCCGAAGCCCACGAGGATGTTCTGCGCGAAGCCGGCGTGCACCTCGCAGAAGTCGCCGTCATCCAGCACGTGCTCGATCACCTCGTGCATGTCGTACGGCTGGTTCGGCGAGTCGGGGATCAGCGTGTCAAGCTCGCTGTCGTGCTCGGTTAGGTCGCAGATCGCTTCGGAGCCGGTGGCTGCCGGGTGAACCGGCGGATCCTCCAGGTTGTTCGACGGCAGGTAAGAGAGCAGTTCGCGGGCGAAGTTGAGGCAGTCCTGCTCATCGGTGGCCTGGTAGTGCGCGACGCCGGACTTCACGTTGTGCGCGTGCGCACCGCCCAGTTCCTCGAAGCTGACTTCCTCGCCGGTCACTGTCTTGATCACGTCAGGACCGGTGATGAACATGTGCGACGTCTTATCCACCATCAAGGTGAAGTCCGTGATCGCCGGGGAATAGACCGCACCGCCGGCGCAGGGGCCCATGATCAGCGAGATCTGGGGGATCACCCCGGAGCAGATCACGTTGCGGTAGAAGATCTCGGCGAACAGCCCGAGCGCGACCACGCCCTCCTGGATCCTGGCCCCGCCGCCGTCGTTGATGCCGATCACGGGGCAGCCGGTCTTGAGCGCGTGGTCCATCACCTTGACGATCTTGGTGCCGTACACCTCGCCGAGCGAGCCGCCAAAGATAGTGAAGTCCTGGCTGAAGACGCAGACCGGCCGGCCGTCGATAGTCCCGTAGCCGGTCACGACGCCGTCGCCGTAGGGCCGGTTGGCCGCCATCTGAAAATCGGTGGCCCGGTGCCTGGCCAGCTCGTCGAACTCGAAGAACGATCCTGGGTCGAGCAGCCCGCCGATCCGCTCGCGGGCAGTCATCTTGCCCTTGGCATGCTGCCGCTCGACCGCCCGCTGCGAACCCGCATGGACCGCGTCATGTCGTCGCCGCTCGAGATCGGCGATCTTGCCCGCGGTAGTATGCATGTCGGTTGCCGGCCCGGTGCCGGGGGTCGGCTCTGGCTGGTCGGCGCCGCCAGTTTGCCGGATAACTTCGGTGGCCATGCCCGCCAGATTAGGCCAGATCGCCCCGCCGGTGCCGCGCGGGCAGGGCCGGAGCGGGAGACTGCAGATCATGAGCGGAGTCGCAGCCGACGGCGGCCGGCCGCTGAGCGCGGCGCTGCTGCGCACGGCACTCGGGTCGCCGGACGGATTCTGGCGTCAGGTCGATGTGGTTGCCCAGACCGGATCAACTAATGCGGACCTGCTCGCGGCGGCTCGTTGCGGCGCCGTGGAGGGCACCGTGCTCGCGGCAGAGACTCAGACGGCCGGCCGCGGCCGGGCGGGCCGCAGCTGGGTGAGCCTGCCAGGGACAGCACTGACCTTCTCGGTCCTGCTGCGCCCTGGCTCGGTCCCGCCAGCCGTCCGAGGCTGGCTGCCGCTGCTCGCCGGCGTGGCGGTGGCGGAAGCGCTGAACCAGGTGGCCGGTGTTGACGCGCGGCTGAAGTGGCCTAACGACGTGCTCGTGGCTGGTGGCAAGGTGGCAGGCATCTTGGCTGAGCAGGACGCGGATGCGATCGTGGTCGGCATCGGTATCAACGTCAGGACTGCCGAGCAGGATCTGCCGGTGGCCACCGCCACGTCACTGCGGCTGCACGGAGCAGGGGACACCGACCGGTCTGAGCTGCTCGCCGCAGTGCTGGAATCACTGCAGCGGTGGTATCTGAGCTGGCGGCAGACCGGATCAGGCGATGCGCAGTCCTGCGGCTTGCGGCCCAGCTACCTGCGGCTATCCGCGACCGTCGGCCAGCAGGTCCAGGTGTCCATGCCCGGCGGCCACCTGCTGGCCGGGACGGCGCAGGACGTGGATGGCACCGGCAGGCTGGTGGTGCGGTCCGAGGCTGGTCTGGTCGCCGTCAGCGCCGGAGACGTGATCCACGTGCGCTGACCCCGCCGCGCGACGAGGCTGCCCAGGTTGCCAGTTACATGCCACCATGTGGCCTATGGCGATTCCCGACAACCTGGCCGATGGCGAGCTGCGGGCAATGCGGCTGCATCCGCACGGCAAGACGATGTTGCGACCAGCCGCCACGCTGGCGCTGATCCTGGCGGTGGCTGTCGCGGTGATCCTGATTCTCCCGGCTAGCGCCTCCCATCTGGCCGCGATCAGGCTCGCGGTCGGGGCTGCGGCCCTGGTCGCCGCACTGTACTGGTTCGGCGTGCCATACCTGCGCTGGCGGAGCACCACCTACGAGCTGACCAACCGTCGGCTCAGTGTGCGCGAGGGCGTGCTCACCAGGTCCGGGCGAGATTTCCCGCTGACCAGGATCAGCGACGTCTCGTTCTCCCAGGGTCCGGTGGACCGGCTGCTCGGCTGCGGCCGCCTGATCGTGGAAACCGCTGGCGAGCACGGACAGCTCGTGCTCGACGCGATCCCCGACGTCAAGACCGCCCAGGCGACCTTGTTCCAGCTAGTCGGGGACGAGCATGAGCGGATCGGACGGACCGACGGATCCGCGGACTACTAACTCGTTAGCCTGCGGATGTGAAGGCAATAGATGGTGTCCGGGTGCACCGGCATGACGGCGAGCAGTTCACCGGTGCGATCTGCGAGATCGTGCTGGACCGGCCTGCGGCCATGAACGCGCTGAGCACTGCCATGGCGATCCGCCTGGCTCAGGTTTGCGTGGAGATCGCGGCTGATCGCCAGGTCCGCGCGGTGCTGGTGACGGCGGCGGGAGAGCGTGCGTTCTGCGTGGGGGCCGATCTCAAGGAACGGGCCGCGATGAGCGATGCCGAGCTCATGGCTCAGCGGCCAGTAATTCGCGCCGCGTTCGGGTCGGTACTGGCACTGCCGCAGCCGGTGGTCGCCGCGGTGCACGGCTTCGCGCTCGGCGGCGGCTGCGAGCTGGCGCTGAGCTGCGATCTGATCGTGGCCGACGAGACCGCGGTGTTCGGACTGCCGGAGACGACAGTCGGTCTGGTCCCTGGCGGTGGCGGTACCCAGCTCGCCGCGCGCAGGCTCGGGCCGGGCCGGGCAGCCGACCTGATCTTCACTGGCCGGAAAGTCGATATCGCGGAGGCGGAGCGGATCGGGCTGGTCGACCGCCGCGTGCCCGGCGGGACCGCTCGCGAGCATGCGCTGGCCGTGGCCAGGCAGATCGCCGCCAACTCGTCGATCGCGGTCAGGGCGGCCAAGCAGGCGATCAGGAACGGCGCTGGCCTGCACCTGTCAGCGGCGCTCGACGTCGAGGACGCGGCGTGGCGGACCGCGGCACAATCCGCGGACCGCAGCGAGGGCATCGCGGCATTCGCGCAGAAACGTCGTCCGGCGTGGCCGGGAGCCTGACCGGGAGCCGGTCCTGGCAATCCGCTATCCGCGCGGAAGTGTCAAGCCAGACTGCCAGTTGACTACGCCGCGGGAATACTTGTCCCGCGCTCGTGGCCGCCGCAATGGTCAGGTCGGCTCTGCATCTGGCCGGCACCGGGGCGCGGTTGATCGCGCGCTGGCCGCCAGCTAGTTTCGTCTGCGGGGAGCCGATCGCTCCCGTCAGGTGCGAACGAGTGAGGGGGCCCGCCGGTGTCTGATCTTCCCGGCAAGATCTCGGTTCGTGAGGTCGGCCCGCGGGACGGACTGCAGAATGAGGACCCCGTTCCCACGCAGGCGAAGATCGAGCTCATCGACCGGCTGTCGGCGACCGGGGTGGGGCGGATCGAGGCGGTGTCCTTTGTCCGGCCCGAGGCGATCCCTCAGATGGCCGATGCCGATCAGGTCTGGCGCGGCATCGAAAGGGCCGCGACGGTTCGTTACTCAGCCCTGGTCCCTAACCTGCGCGGAGCCAGGCGGGCGCTGGAGGCCGGCCTGACCGAGATCGAGGCTGTGGTGTCCGCCTCGGACACTCACAATCGCAAGAACGTCAACCGGTCGACGGAGCAGTCGCTGGACGAAATCGCGGCGATCATCGACGAGGCCCACCAGCGCGGCGCGACGTGCCAGGTGATCGTAGCCACTGCCTGGGGCTGTCCGTACGAGGGGGACGTGCCGGTCGGCCGGGTGGTCGCGGTGGCCGGCCGGGCCCGCGCGGACGGTGCCGACAGCATCTCATTCGGCGACACGACCGGCATGGCGACACCCGGCCGGGTCGGCAAGCTGGTCGGGGAGTTCCGGTCGGCCTACCCGGACGCGATGCTCAACCTGCACTTCCATAACACGCGCGGCGCAGGGCTGGCGAACGTCTTTGCGGCACTTGAGCTGGGCGTGGCGGACTTCGACGCATCGGTGGGCGGGCTGGGCGGCTGCCCGTACGCACCGGGCGCCACCGGAAACATCGCGACCGAGGAACTGGTCCACATGGTGCAGGACATGGGCGTGCAGACCGGTATCGACCTTGAAGCAATGATCGACGCCGCTGCTGACGCCGAGCGCATCGTCGGCCGTCGGCTGCCGTCCCAGGTGCTGCGCGCAGGTCCGCGTACCCGGACCATCCCCGCCTAACGATCGAGATCGGTCGCGAGCCTAGTTCGGCAGACGCTCCCGGTTCTTGAGCCGGCCGCTCATGACGAACTATTCACTCGATGTATTCATCTAGTGTATAGTCGCGGGCATGAGCGTGCAGAGCACACTGCTCGGCTTGCTTGAGCCGCAGCCGAGCCACGGTTATGAGCTGAAGCGGGAGTATGACGCCCTGTTCGGCCAGGACCGGCCGCTGCCCTTCGGCCAGGTGTACGCGACACTGGCACGGCTCGATCGGGCTGGCCACGTCGCGGCCCGCGGTACGGAGCCCGGCGCGGGCCCCGAACGAAAGCGGTACGGCATCACTGCCTCGGGGGTCACCGTTCTTGAGCGCTGGCTGGCGAGTCCAGAGCCGCCTGAGCCGCACCTGCAGCCGACCCTGTTCGCCAAGGTCGTGCTCGCGCTGCTGTCCGGACGCCCGGCCGAGGGCTTTCTTGACGCGCAGCGAGCTGCGCACCTCGAGCGGATGCGCGAGCTGACCACGATGCGGCGCCGGGGCGGTCTTTCCGACTCGCTGGTGGCCGACTACGGCTTGTTTCACCTGGAGGCCGATCTGCGGTGGATCGACCTGACCGAGGCACGTCTAGCGCAACTTGGGAAGGAGATCAGGCGATGAGCCGCACGAACGAGCCGGTGCTGGCGGGCCGCGCAAGCGGGCCCGTCGGTGGTCTTCGCTGACGAGCCGACCGGGTCACTCGACCGCGGTGGTGGTGACGGCGCTTGGCATCGCGATGGGCGCGGCCCTGCTCCTGCTTGCCGCAGTGATCTACCCGGCACTGCACGCGCACGACGTGCGCCAGGCGTGGACCTACACCTCGGCGCGCAATTCCAGGCCCGCGCAGGATCCGGCGGCGACCGATCCGCTGCTCTGGCGGCTGAGCATGGACCACTACGACGGTCAGGCGATCACCTGGGTGGACGTCGCGGCGCTGGGACCGCGAGCGCCGCGGCCGCCAGGGCTGGCCCGCCTGCCAGGGCCCGGGCAGCTCGCCGTGTCGCCGGCGATGCGGCAACTGCTGCGCGCCACCCCGGCCGGCCTGCTCGGCGACCGGTTCGCCGGACGAATCACCGAGACCTTGGGCGACGCCGCCCTGGAAGGCCCGGGACAGCTCGTTATCTTCGTCGGTCACTCGCCGGCCCAGCTACGCGGTCAGCCCTGGGTCGTGCGGGTGCGCAGCATTGAGTCGGCCGTGCAGAGCGTGTCCCTGACCCGCCAGGCACGGACGGTGCTCGGGATCGCAGTGATGGCGCTGCTGATTCCGATGCTGGTCCTGGTTGCCACCGCGGCGCGGTTGTCCGCCGCCCGGCGCGAGGAGCGGCTAGCCGCGCTGCGCCTGGTGGGTGCCACACCTCGCCAGGTGCGGGTACTGGCAGCTGTCGAGGCGGCCCTGGTGGCGACGGCCGGCACCGCGGCAGGTTTCGGCGTGTTCGCGCTGATCCGCCCCTACGCGGCCGGCATCAACATCGACGGATCGACATTCTTCAGCAGCGATCTGCGCCTGCCGATCGTGCTCGCGGCGCTGGTCGCCCTGGGCGTTCCCGCGCTGGCCGTGGCGGCCGCGCTGGTCTCATTGCGCCGGGTGCAGATCTCGCCGCTCGCGGTGGCCCGCCGCGCCGCGCCGAGCAGGCCGACCTGGCGGCGGCTGATCCTGCTGGTCCTCGGGCTGACCGCATTCGCTGCCACGCTCCCGGGCCTGACCAATGCCAAGGGCAGCTGGGTCGTGGCCGTCGTCCTTGCCACGATGGGCCTGGTCATCACCGGGATCGTGGTGGCCGGTCCGCTGCTGACCCTGGCTGTCGGACGGCTGCTGGGCAGGCTGGCCCGGCGCCCGCCAGCGCTGATGGCCGGGCGACGTCTGGCCGACAGCCCGGCCATGGGGTTCCGCGCGATCAGCGGCCTGATCCTGGCAGTCTTCGCGGTGACCCTGGTCAGCGAATTCTCGGCCGCATCGCAGGCGCCCTACATCGGCGGTCACGTCGAGCTACCCGGTGGTTCGATCACCGCGGTGATCGCCGGCCCGCAGACTCCCGCGCTGGCCGCCGGACGCGCTGCCGTTCTGCTGCGCTCGCTGCGGCAGGTGCCCGGGGTACACAGGGTTGTCAGCGTTCGAGTCGGGTCAGGTTCCGCCGCTGCGTTCGGATCTGGCGGTAAGGGCGCAGGGCCGACTCTGGTGGCCCGGTGCTCTGACCTGATCGCTGGTCACCTGGCCCAGTGCTCCGACCCGTCGGCCACCGTAGGCATCGGCGCCGACTTGCTGGCGAAGAACCTCTCCTTCGGCGTCAGCAGTGCGGCGGCGGCGCCGGCGCATCTGGTGCCAGGCGTCGCGCTGGCCCGGCTACCCGTGGCCGCGCTGGTGGTGCTCACCGATGGCCAGCTGACCACGATCGAGACGGTGCGTACCAGGCTCGATATCGTCGTTGGCCCGGCAGCGGAATTCCTCCCGATGACGACTGCCGACATCCGGGCACAGGCCCTTGCTCTGGCTACCGAGCTGAGTCGGATCGCCACTGCCGCGCTCTTGCTTACCCTGCTCGTCGCCGGACTCAGCCTGGCCATCTCGGTGGCAGGCGGACTGCTGGAGCGCAAGCGCCCGTTCGCGCTGCTGCGGCTGGCCGGCCTGCCACTCCGCGACCTGCGCGTGATGCTGCTAGCCGAGACCGCGATCCCCCTGCTGGTCATCGCCGTGGTCAGTGCCGGACTCGGCCTGGCGGTCGCCGCCTACGTCCTGCGGGTCAACGCCCAGCCCTGGCAGCCGCCGAGTCCTGGTTACTGGCCGGCCCTGGCAGGCGGCCTGCTGCTCGCGCTCGCGGTCGCTGCCGGGACGACGATGCCCCTGCTCGGCAGGCTGACCTCGCCCGAGACCGCCCGCTTCGAATAGCACCCGCACCCGCCGGACACCCGGACACTCGCGGCCAGCCTGGCTGGCTGGCGTCGGGCAGCCGATTGGGATCCGCGGCCCTCGCCTGTCGGTACGCTCGCGATCGTGAGCGAAATGCCAGCCGCGCCTGTCAGCCACGCGCAGGCGCCGATTATCGCGGTGGCGAGCGGCAAGGGCGGTGTCGGCAAGACGACGGTCGCGGTGAATCTCGCGCTCGCGCTGCGCGCGAGGGGCCATGGTGTGGGCCTCGTCGACGCCGACCTGTACGGTCCCGACGTTCCGCGCATGCTCGGCCTGCGGCGCCGGCAGGACGCATCACACGTGACGCTCTCCGCTCGCCGCGGCCTGGCCCGCTCGCGTCTGGAGGTCGTCGAGCGGCACGGGATCCAGATTGCGTCGGCTGCTTTCCTGCTCGGCGAGAATCAGGGCCTCGGCCTCCAGGCCGGCCTCGCGCAGCTCGTCGTCCAGCGGCTGATCGCCGATGCGGACTGGACGGATGTCGACTACCTGATCGTCGATCTGCCGCCCGGCACCGCGGACATCCAGCAGTTCGTCTTCGGTCTTAGCGCACGACCGGTGTTCGTGCTGGTGGTGGTGACCCCGCAGGTCATAGCGCATCAAGATGCCCGGCGTCTGATCGCTGACCTGGGCAGGCATGCCGCGGTAAATGTCGGCGGCGTGGAAAACATGAGCGGTCAGATCTGCCCTCGCTGCGGCGAGCGAACCGAGCTCTTTCCCGAGGCCGGGCCGGAAGAGAGCATCTGGAACATGATCGACAAGCTCGTCAGCCTGCCGTTCAGCTTCGTGGCAGCACGCGACGCCGATCAGGGCAGGCCGGTGCTGATCACCGGAGCGGTGCCCGAGCAGGTAGCGGCATACCAGCAGCTCGCCAGCGGGCTGCACCAGCGGATAGCCAGCGTCGGCTAGCCGCTCGCCTGGCCGCGATCCCGGAGTCGGTACGCTCACGACCGTGAACGCAGAGCAGAACGGGCCGGCTTCTCAGCCCGATGCGCAGACAGTTGCCGGTCATCCCGAGCTGGCTGACATCCGGGCCAGGATCTCCCGCGGCGGGGCGGCCAGGTACCACGAGGCCGCGGCCGCGGCAGGCAAGCTCTTTGCCAGGCAGCGGATCGCGCTACTGGTCGACGAGGGCAGCTTCACCGAGGACGGCATCTTCGCCAACGTCGTCGCCGACGGGCTGCCAGCCGATGGCGTGATCACCGGTACGGCTACGGTCGGGGGCCGCCCGGTGGCGCTGATGGCGAACGACTCGACGGTGAAGGCGGGTTCCTGGGGCGCCAGGACCGTTGAGAAAATCATCCGGATCATCGAGCGTGCGTACGGCGCCGGACTTCCCATGATCTACCTGGTCGACTCGGCCGGAGCGAGAATCACCGACCAGGTGGACATGTTCCCCGGTCGCCGGGGCGCGGGCAAGATCTTCCACACCCAGGTCCGCGCTTCCGGCTCGATCCCGCAGGTCTGTGCCCTGTTCGGTCCTTCGGCGGCAGGCGGCGCGTACATCCCGGCATTCTGCGACTACGTCGCCATGGTGGACGGCAACGCGTCCATGTACCTGGGCAGTCCGCGGATGGTCGAGATGGTGGTCAAGGAGAAGACCACTTTGGAGGAGATGGGCGGCGCCAGGATGCACTGCACCGTCTCCGGCTGCGGCCATCACCTCGCCGCCACCGAGCAGGACGCGATCGACGCGGTCCGGGCGTACCTGTCTTACCTGCCGGGCAACTGGCAGGCCGATCCGCCCGCGGCTGCTCCGGCCGGTCCTGACAGCGTCGATCTGCGGGCGCTGATCCCGGTCAGCGAGCGGCAGGCGTTCGACATGCGCAGGTACCTGCGCGGCCTGGTCGATTCAGGCTCGCTCTTTGAGATCCACCAGCTGTGGGCCAGGGAACTGGTCGTCGGATTCGCCCGGCTGAACGGCCAGGCGATCGGCGTGGTGGCCAATAACCCGATGTTCAAGGGCGGCGTGCTGTTCGTGGACTCGGCCGACAAGGCCACCAGGTTCATCCAGCTCTGCGACGCCTTCAACGTGCCGCTGCTCTTCCTGGCCGACGTGCCCGGCTTCATGGTCGGCACCGCCGTGGAGAGACAGGGCATTATCCGGCACGGCGCGAAGATGATCAGCGCGGTGTCGGAGGCCACTGTGCCGAAGATCTGCGTCGTGGTCCGCAAGGCGTACGGAGCGGGCCTGTACGCGATGGCCGGCCCCGGATTCGAGCCCGACGCGACGCTCGCCCTGCCCACCGCGAAGATCGCCGTGATGGGCGCGGAGGCCGCCATCAACGCCGTCTACTACAACAAGCTGGCCGCCATCGCGGACACTGCCGAGAAAGACCAGGAGACGAAACGGCTGCGCGATGACTATGACGCTGACATAGACGTGCTCAGGCTCGCGGCTGAACTCGTCGTCGACGACGTCGTTGAGCCGGAGAACTTGCGGCAGGAACTGATCCGCCGGTTCGCCGCCGCCCGCGGCAAGGACCGCGCCTTCTCCCGCCGCCGCCACGGCGTCACGCCGGTCTGATCGGGCCGCCGCCACGAGGTCACGCCGGTCTGATCGGGCCGCCGCCACGGGGCCACGCGGGGCACCGGGCGGCGGCCCTCCGGATGCTGCTAATGCCTGGTCAGGAACTCGTCCATGGTCAGGACCTGCTCGTGATCGCTGGTGAAGCCGAGTTCGGCCAGATGCCAGGCGTCCTCGATGGTGCGCAACAGCGAGTAGTGGTTGTACGCGACGTCGCTGACGTGGTGACGGGGTCCGCTGGGGTCGATCACGATCGCGGGAACCAGGCCGCCGCCGTAGAGGCCGCCCGGCCAGGCGGCATTGATGTCGGGATCGCCAGCGGGCAGCACCGGCGAGTCGCAGCAGCCTGCTGGGGAGTCCCAGCCGCCGTTGGCCGCCACGCCGGTGAAATCGCCCTCGTCGGAGACGATGAAGATGGCGCTATGCCGCGTCCACGCCCGGCTGGACATGATTGTGGTCACAGCGGTCTGAACGAACGCGTCGGCGTTCTTCTTGAGCGCCACGTCGAACGGGTCGTCGTTGGTGTTGTTGAACGGGCACGGCGTCTCCGGGTGTCCGGCGATCGCGTCGTTGACTCCGCCGTGCATGTCGTTGCACTGGTCCGGGGTGATGTATACGAACCTGGGCGCGTGCGGACTGTTGAGATCTCCCGCCAGATCGGTGTAGGGCTTGATGTGGGCGAGCTGGGCCGGGTTGTCGCGAATATCGGTGAAGAGCACGAACGGATTGTGCTTGGACGCGTACAGCGGATCGGCGCTTGACGGCCAGAAGTCGGCAAGCTGGTCACCGGCGGGCATTGCCTCCATGTAGGCGCCCCACGAGATGTGGGCCGCGGTCAGCTCATCGACCAGGTTGGTGTGGTCGAATCGATTTGCCGGGTTGTCGGTATTGGTCCACCAGTTCGATCCGCTGATCATGGCGACGTAATTCGGCTCGCTAGGATGGGTGACCCCGTAGTAATTGCCGGCCTGGCCGTATTTCTCGGCGAGCGAGGTGATAAAGGGATTGTTGGGGTCACCGATCACGCTATGCTCGGAATGGTTCTCCAGCATGATGATGAACACTCGGTCGAGCCGGACGCCAACGTCGTGGCGCTGGTGGCCCGCCGCGACGGCGCTGGTCGCCATGAGGCCTGTCGTCAGCGCCGCAGCCACGGTCAGAGCCGATGTCGCAGCCATGATCTTGGCCCGTCTGGTCTTTAGCAGCATGCTTGCCTCCCACGTTGCCGGTCTGCCCGGTCTGCCCGGCCCGCGCGGCACGGTCAGTTGTCGGACGACAGAACCTAACCAGACAGCCACGGCGCATCGGCGTCAAGTGCACCATCGTAAAATCTGGCATCACGAGCATCGCTAGCGGCGATGTTCGGCTGGACCGAACGCCTGGCGTGCGATGGCCCCTACCTGGGCGGTCCTGCCGTCCGTGCGCGACGGTCCCCGCCTGGCGGTCCTGCCGTCCGTCCGCGACAGCCCACGGGGAGTGCCCGGATCCGCCGTGCGCCGCCGGTGGCAAGCACCGCACCTTCTTCCGCCGTCACGGGTCACGGCGCCCACCGAGCAGTTAGTTTCGCGTCCGATGTGGACTTTATGCGGTCACCTAATCCGTGCCGAGTCGCAAATTCGCAAAGTCGGCGCGTTGCAGCGGGGGACAAGCGTCTGTTCGCCTTAACATCTGGCCATGACCAGCGTATTGCTTGCCGAGGATGACCCATCTATTTCCGAGCCGCTGGCCCGGGCATTGCGCCGCGAGGGATATGAGGTCGGCGTTTCCGCGGACGGGCCGGGAACTTTCGAGGTCGCCAGCGCCGGCGGAATTGACCTGATCGTACTTGATATCGGGTTGCCCAGGATGGACGGCCTTGAGGTGTGCCGGCGACTGCGGTCGGCTGGCCAGGCGACACCGGTGCTCATCTTGACCGCGCGAGCCGAGGAGGTGGACACCGTCATCGGGCTGGATGCCGGAGCCGATGACTATGTCACCAAGCCGTTCCGGCTGGCCGAGCTGCTCGCCAGGGTCCGGGCGCTGCTGCGCCGCAACTCCTCGCAAGCCCAGACAGTCCAGGGCGTGCGGATCGACCCTGACGCCCGCCGGGTCTGGCTGGGCGAGACGGAGATCGACCTCACCTCGAAAGAATTCGACCTGCTGTATCTGCTGGTGTCCGAGGCAGGCAAGGTGGTCACCAGGGATCAGATCATGCGGCAGGTATGGGACAGCAAGTGGTGGGGCTCGACAAAGACACTTGACATGCACGTGTCCTGGCTGCGCCGCAAGCTCGGCGACGACGCGCAGGACCCGCACTTCATCTCCACGGTGCGCGGTGTCGGATTCAGGTTCGAGCGCGGTGACTGAGGTCCGATGCAGCGCCGCCTGCTGATGTCGATGCTCGGCGTGGCCGCTGCCGCCGTGCTGCTGCTCGGCGGAGGGCTCGCCATCACGGCCGGGCAGCACACCGGCCGGCCGCCCGCTGCTCGGCTCGGCGCTCTGGCGCTGATCGCGCTGGCGGTGGCCGCCGGTCTCGCCCTGGCACAGGCACGCCGGCTGTGCCGGCCGGTGCGGGATCTGGCCAGGGCGGCGGACCGGATTGGCTCAGGCGACGCCCGCCCGGTCGGCCGCCGGTACGGCATCGGCGAGCTTGACCGGGTGGCGGAGGGGCTCGACAACGCGGCGCAACGGGTTACCGAGTTCATCTCGGCCGAGCGGGACTTCGCCGTGGACGCCTCGCATCAGCTCAGGACCCCGCTGACCGCGCTGTCCATGCGGCTGGAGGAGATGGTCGAGGCAGCCGATGATCCGGCCGTGGTCCGCGAGGAGGGAACGGCGGCGCTTGCCCAGGCCGACCGGCTAGCGCAGGTGGTTAGCCAGTTGCTCGGCCGCGCGCGCAGGTCGACTTCGGGTGCACCGCAGCTGTCGAGCATCGACGACATCCTCGCCCAGCAGGTGATCGAGTGGGAGCCGGCGTTTCGCGGCGCGGGCAGGAAGCTTGAGGTAACCGGCGACAAGGGAATGGCTGTCTACGTCAGCTCCGGCGGGGTCTCGCAGGTGGTCGCGACCCTGCTGGACAATGCGCTGGCACACGGCGAGGGCACCGTGACGATCAGGACCTCGCAGACACTGCGGTCAATTGTGATCGAGGTCAGGGATGAGGGCAAGGGCGTGCCGCCCGACCTGGCACCCAGGATCTTCGAGCGGAGCGTCAGCGGAGCCGGAGGGACCGGGCTCGGCTTGGCGCTGGCTCGCTCGGTTGCCGCGTCCGACGGCGGCCAGCTAGTCCTCGTCCGGCCGCGTCCTGCGGTATTCGCGGTGATCTTTCCGCAACCGGTAAAGGATCGGCTCGACGGACCGGTAGTGGCCGGCCCAGCCTGACAGCGGCCAGCCACGCGGCGGCCGGTCAGGCGGCCTTGCCAGCAGTCAGAATGTGGCCCGCCCGGGCCGCGGTCGCTCTGGGACCGGTCGGCGGGCCGCAGATCATCGGACCTCGTAGGCTACGGCGGGTGGGCGTTGAAAACGCGGCCGGTGCGGCTGCTCCGGCACCGCCGGTTGTGGGCATGGTGGGCGCGGGCCAGTTGGCCCGGATGACCGCGCAGGCGGCGATCGGCCTGGGCATTACCTTTCGGGTCCTGGCCGACACGGCGGACGACAGCGCTGCCCAGGTCTGCGCGAGTACCGAGGTCGGCGACTACCGGTCGGCCACCGACGTTGTGACCTTCGGGGCGGACTGCGACGTCGTCACCTTCGATCATGAGCATGTGCCCGGTGCGCATCTGGCTGCGCTTGAACGAGTCACCGAGGTGCGGCCAGGCGGCCAGGCGCTGCGGTTCGCCCAGGACAAGAGCGCGATGCGCGCCCGACTGAGCGCGCTGGGGATCAGCTGTCCCCGGCACCGGGCGGTGGCCAGCCTTGACGATGTCATCGCCTTCGCCGCGGATGTCCAGGCCGCGTCGGGCCCGGTCGCCAGCGGCCCGGCTGCTGGCGGCGATGGTGGCCGCACCGGATGGCCGGTAGTGCTCAAGGCCGTTTCCGGCGGCTATGACGGCAAGGGAGTCTGGATCTGCGCTGGCCCTGACGCGGCAGCGCCGGTCCTGGCACATGGCATCAGCCTGCTCGCCGAAGAGCACGTCGCGTTCGACCGGGAGCTTGCGGTGCTGGTGGCAAGGTCGGCTAAGGGCCAGGGCGCCGCTTATCCCGTTGTCCAGACGATCCAGCAGGACGGGATCTGCCGCGAGGTCATCGCGCCCGCGCCGGACCTGGACCCAGACGTCGCCATCGAGGCACAGCGACTCGGGCTGGCCATCGCCGCCGAGCTCGGCGTGACCGGCCTGCTTGCCGTCGAACTGTTCCAGACCGGGTCAGCTCTGACCGTCAACGAGCTGGCCATGCGCCCGCACAACTGCGGTCACTGGACGATCGATGGCGCGCGGACATCTCAGTTCGAGCAGCATCTGCGTGCCATCCTTGACCTGCCGCTCGGTGCACCTCAGCTCGTCGCCGCCAGCGCGGTCATGGTCAATGTGCTCGGGGGCGACGACCCGGACCTGTACTCACGCCTGGTTCATGTCATGGCTGCCGACCCGGGAGTGAAGGTCCACCTGTACGGCAAGCCGGTGCGGCGTGGCCGAAAGGTCGGGCACGTGACGGTGATCGGGCATGATGTCGCGAAGTTGAGAGACCGTGCCTGGCGAGCGGCGAACTACCTCAGCCTGGGGACCGAGGAACCGTAACTGGCGCCGGGACGGCCGGGCGGGACGGGCCGGGC
>OCZU010000483.1_pt1 | contig 27561 bp, 29 predicted proteins | sample 1539001 | NCBI WGS metagenome assembly OCZU01 (sample SAMEA3539306, study PRJEB22396) | soil metagenome | biome: tundra; feature: field; material: soil | place: USA | collected 2010-05 | depth 0.15 m | reverse complement strand
AGCGTGACCAGGGAAACGATTATCGCGACGATGATTCCCTTTAACGTGCCGACGACCACGACGCCTGCGAAAGCCACGATCGCCCAGGAAAATTCGGTCCTGCGAATACGAAGAATGTCATGAAACTCGATCGGCTTGATAAGTCCGAAGGAATAAACAATCACTAGCGCTGCCAATGCAGATTGCGGCATCATCGCAACAAATGGAGCGAGAAAAAACATCGTCACTAGCGTCATCGCCGCAGTCACCATCTCCGCTAATTGCGTACGAGCTCCCGCGCTGACGTTGACTGCCGTTTGCGTGGTGCCGCCGCCGCCCGGCATCGCACCGAGAAGTGCGCCTCCGATATTGGCGAGTCCTGTGGCGAGCAGCTCAGTGTTTGCTCGCGGTGTGGGCTCGCCCTTTCGCCGGAAGGCCTGGCCGGCCGCGACCGTCTCCGTGAAACTCATCAACGCAATCCCGAGTGCCCCTGGCCAAAGAGCGCTTATCAACGAAAGGTCTGGCCTCATCAGCGAAGGGAGTCCTTGGGGTATGTGACCCACCAGCTCGACACCCCGATGCTGCAAGTTCAACAAGTAGACTCCCGCGATCGCAGCAGCTATAGCCAGGGGCGGCGCTGGGACCTTCGGCAGGAACCGTTCCATGCCCAGAAGAAACACGATTATCGTGAGCCCAACGGCCAGCGTTGCTAACGACATTTTCGGAAGATGGTGAACGATTGAGAGGACGTTCTGAACGAATGTCCCTCTGGGGAAGTGGATGCCAACGATTTTCGGGATCTGGTCGACCACAATGACCAGCCCGATGCCGGCTTTGAAACCAACGAGCACCGGCTCGGAGATAAAGTTCGCCACGATTCCCAGGCGCAGCAGGCACGCCAGCAAAAGCGCGGCTCCCACCAGCAGCGTCAACGTCGCTGAGGCTCTCAGCAGGGCTGCGGGATTGCCGTTGGGAACCACCTGAGCTAACTGAGCGGCGGTGAGGATCGCCAACGTTGTGGTCGTGCTGACGCTGAGCACGCGCGAGGTCCCGAGCACCGCGTATATCACCATGGGCACCAGGGCGGTATAGAGGCCTACCTGGACTGGCAGCCCGGCCATCATGGCATAAGCCATCGCCTTGGGAATGATGACTGCGCCGGTGGTCAGCCCCGCGACAATGTCAGGCCGCAGCCAATCTGCACGAAATGAGACCAGCCACTCTGGTAAGACACGGAACCACCGATGATTTGCCATGCTGCGGGCCTACCAGACCTGTGGGACGGTGCGATGCTTCTGCTTCGGCTCGATATACCCTTTCGGTTTTTGCCTGGGCGGAAGCTTGGGAGGCGTATAAGCAACCTCTTCGTATGGGATGCTGCTGAGTATGTGCGCAATGCAGTTCAGGCGGGCACGCTTTTTGTCGTCTGACGGAACGATGTACCAGGGCGACGCTGCCGTATCGGTAGCGGCAAGCATGGCGTCCCTAGCACGTGAGTAGTCGTACCAACGGCGGTGCGATTCCAAGTCCATAGGACTAAGCTTCCAGCGCTTGGAAGGATCTTCAATTCGCGCGAGGAAGCGCTTGTGCTGTTCCTTTTCCGATACTTCGAGCCAGTACTTCAGAAGGATGATGCCCTGGCTGACCAGAAAGCCCTCGAAGATGGGACAATCCCTGAGAAATTCCCTGTGCTCTTCCTCGGTACAAAAGCCCATCACATACTCAACACCGGCGCGGTTATACCAGCTCCGGTCGAAGATGACGACTTCACCTCCGGCGGGCAGTCGTTCAATGTAGCGTTGGGCATGGAGCTGCGTCTTCTGCCTCTCGGTTGGCGAGGGGAGGGCTACCACGCGAAAGATGCGCGGGCTGACACGCTCCATGATGCGCTTGATCATCCCGCCTTTGCCGGCAGCGTCTCGTCCTTCGAAAATGATAACAATGCGGGCGTCGGTCGTCTTGACCCAGTCCTGGAGCTTCACCAGCTCAACTTGTAGCTTGAAAATCGCGGCTTCGTACTCTTTTTTGCCGATTTTCGGTTGGCCGTTGACGCCGGAGTGTTTAGTGCCGTCCAGCGTTGATTCTGATTTCTTGTGGTTCTTGGATTTTTTGCTCATCGTTCTTTCCGGTTTCCTCGGTGTCGGGCGCCTGTTTCCTGCGGGCGGATGTAGGACGGCGTCACCGGCGTTCGTGATCCTGCGTCGTCAGGAGGCAATATGTGGGCCACTCTGCACGCCTTCGAGCACAACAACTTAGAGGGCATGACGCTGATTCCCGCGCCCAAATACGGGCATACACTGCTTCCGATATGGGCTGCGCCAAATATGCCAATTTCAAACTAGGGCGATGGCCTTGCCGACAGAGCCACCACGGTATAGTGCAGGATCCTCCTCAGGGTGAACTCGCAGACGTTCCCGTGCAGAGAGAGGTCAGCGAACTGAGGCTCGGCCGCGTCCGGCGAAAGGACTTTCACTTCCCATCCGGTCAGGTCCTTGGTTTCTCGCAGATCGACCAGCCCGCTCAGCTCGAGCCGGACTTTCACGTTCTCTGCCGGGGCCTGGTGATCGTAGTTGAGCAAGTGAAGAATAAGAGTTCGACCGTCGGGTTTCCGAGTCAACTGGCCCAATACGTAACCGCGCGGCTCCAGGCTGAGGCGAGGCCCTTCGGCCGCGGCTTCGGAGCGTGCCACGATTTCCGACTCAGACTTCCCGGCCTTGATGATTACGCCCCCGCCGGCGGTGAACGCATGCAGCCGGGCCTTTTGCTCGGCGCTGAGCTTGGGCAGGTCAGCGGGCATCACCATCACCTTGAACCGGTCCAAGGGGACTCCCTTGTCCAGGTGGGCGAGCACTTTGGTCTCGAAGAAGACGCTCTGCTTGAGGAATTCGTTGGCCAGCGAGTTGTGCGGCTCCGCGGAGATCAAGGCGATCCGCGCCGCCGGTTCTGCCTGGTGGTACAGCTCTCGATGCTCGACCATGAAATGGTTGTATTGAGCGATGGCCGTCCAGGCCTCCTGAGCCTCCGGCTCGCCGTTGATCAGCGCTGAGAGGAATCGGCCCTCGATGTTGCGCGAGGTGGCCGCGCCAAAAGCATAGGCCTCGGCGATGGAAAGCTTCTGCTCGGCCGGGCTGGGGATGCAGCGCTCGCGCGGGCCGCAGTGGTAAAGGTCGTTCTCATACATCAGGGGCTGCCAAAGCTGCTTCTCGCCGCTCAGGAATTTGATATTTCGCGCGTTGTCGACCTGCCAATGACCGTCCCACACACCTGGAGTGTCTTTGCCATCCTCCTCCCAGATCACCTCGTTGATGTCATTCATCGCAAACCGGTCCGGCGAAATGTGGACATTCGCATAAACCATGGCCTTGGGCCGGCCGGTCTCCCGCGCCTTCCGCGCCGCCATCCGCTGGGTGTCGTCAAGTAACTGGGACAGGCCTTCGTTGTAACCGATCATGTTGTCCCAAACGATCGCGTCCACTCCCGAATCCACCGCCAACTCCGCCTTCTTCAAGAGATAGGCCCGCCAGCCGGGCTTGCGCGCATCGGCCAGACGGCGGTCCCAGGAAATCTGCAGATCGGTTTTGGTCGGGCCGGCATAGAACATAGGGATGCGATGCATCCACAGGCCATATTTCTTCGTCTCCGGGTCATCGCGGTAGGCGCTGGTGCGGAACATGTTGGAAGCTGAGAGGTACGCCGAAACGTGGATGCTGTTCTCATGGCAGCGCGCGATGATTTTTTTCAGATTCTCCCGGTTCTCATTCTCGTCCTTAAGCGACCAGCCGCTGCTCCACGTGACCCAGATCCAGTTGAAATCCGCCTGCTTGAGCAACCCGAGCATTTGCTCGAAATCGCGGTCATAGATGTGGGTGAGAACGTCCTTCTCATCGGCGCTGAACTTGCTACCCCACCAGGTCCGCTCGGCCTTCCAGCTCTCGATCCGTCCGCCGTCGATCCGGATGAAACGAAAATTCCCCTGTTCGGCCCACGGTGGCACGTCCTCCGGCTTGGCGCGATAGAGTGTCGTTGCCGGCTGAAAATGGGCAGAGCAAAGCAGAATAGACGCGGCTACGAGACCAATCAGTGCAACGCTCTTCCCTGTTCGGCCACGCTGCATGATCCTCTTCCTAGGAAACGACCAATATCCCACTGTGAGCGGGGAGCAAACACGGGCACCTCTCGATTCAGAGGGACACGCGTTCGAACCTGACCGCGAGACTAACTTCTGAGCCAGAGCGATCAGGCTGCGTGTTTCGGAATTGTCACGTTCTGTTGCAGAGTGAAATCCAGCAGAGTCTCGCTCGGGATCTTGACCTGGTCACCCTTCGTGATAATTTCCGATGCGGCTCCCGCGCCCGCACCCGTTCCTGCCCCGATGGCCGCTCCCTTCCCTCCGCCTGCGAGCGCACCAATGAGGGTACCGATGGCGGCTCCCCCAACAGTTCTTTTTGCGGTGCTCTCTCCCTTGGACTTACCGGAGACTTCGTATTCGCCGGTGACCAACGGCACAGTTTGGCCATTGACGACGATTCCCGTCAACTGGAGTCTAAGTTGCGATCTGCCAGCGAAAGTTCCGGTCTCTTTGGACTCATCCAGCCGGCCATAAACATCTGCGCCCTTCGGAACCACCAGATTGCCGTCTAGCCACAAAGGTTCTTCGAGCGAAGCCTGAAAGCGAAATCCCACGCGATTCCGCGTCGAGTCTATAGAATCGATGGTGCGAACCGAAATTCGCGTACCGGCTGGAATGGTGACCGACGATTTCGCGACTTCGCTTTCTTTTTCTATGGACGAAGGAACACTCGGCTGCTTCGAGGGGATGGAGGGCGAGGCGCCCTGCGCTTCGGAATCGAATCGGAGCGAACGGACATCGGCGACATCATAGCTTTGCACCGACGATCCCACCTGAAAGGTGATGCTCGTCTGCATTCCACCCATGAACTTACCCTTGATCAGGCTTCCATTCTTCAATTCCAAAGAATCGGCCCGGGCAGCGACCGCGGCCACACACAGAGCGATAATCGCTCCGCAAATCTGCTTGCTGTTCATCACAAAGCCTCCTACAAGTTCGTTTGTGTTGCCTGCTGAATAACTCCCGGCCCTCGGGCGGACGTTAGAGCATTTATTTACGGTGTTCCGGAGGGAAATCCTTCAGCAGCTTCTGCGCTCCCTTGTTGAGCCGTTCCTGGTTTTTCTCTGGTTTCTTGCTGGGTTCAATTGCATGTTGAGCCCCACCGATCCAAACGAGTTTCTTCACAGCAGGGTCGTACATCCCAATGACGAAGGTGCCAATGTAATTGCTGGAAGTACTCGCCGAAAATGAATCGAGGCCGCCCCCCCACGGGCCCCAGCCGCTCATGCCGCCCATGCCGGAGGCGAAGCCGTTTATCTGCTTCTCCTGATCGATGGCGAGCTGGTAGCCAAGGAGCAAATCGGGTTTACCGCCATCGGCCACCTTGGTTAAACCCTTGGCCGCCATTTGTGAATCGATGGCCTGCTTGACCTGGGTGTCGAGGATCTGATCGGGGTGGCCACCAACCGAGGGCACGCCTTGTACCTCATCGACCCATGTATAGGTGTGGTATATCGAGAAGTCAGTTCCAGGCATATAGTTCGTTCTCACATCTTGGCCGAGTGTCATGGAGCACGCGACGAACGTCAGAACAAGTGCTGGGACAAACTTTGACATCGCGAAAGAAATAATTGGCTTTATTAATTTCACTGCTGTCTCCTTAATTGTTTGGTGATCTTGCGACGTGCCCACTCTTACGCCTTCTCTGGGATTGGACACGGCCTTAGACCCCAAATTTCGGTTGCGTAGTGGGCAATCGTGCGGTCGCTGGAAAACTTCCCCGAGCCCGCCACATTCAAGATGGCTTTGCGCGCCCACTCGTCGGAATCGGCGTATAGCGCGGTCAGCTGCGCGTCTGCGGTGAGGTATGAGTTCAGGTCCGCCAAGTGCATGTAGTGGTCGCCGTGCGTCAGCAACATGTCGCGCAACGGCTCGAACACACCCGGCTCCTCGCAGCTGAAATGATCCGAGAAAATCAGGTCCAGGGCTTGGCGGGTCTCCGCATCGTGTTGGTAATGCCACTGAGGGTTGTACCATTCGCGACTGCCCATCACCTGCTCAGCCGTCAAACCGAAGAGGAAGAAGTTTTTCTCGCCCGCCTCTGCCGCCATCTCAATCGTCGCGCCGTCGCGTGTGCCGATCGTCAATGCGCCATTCATCATGAACTTCATGTTGCTGGTGCCGCTGGCCTCATACCCTGCCGTCGAGATCTGGTTGGAGACGTCACTGGCGGGGATGAGGTGCTCCGCAAGCGAGACGCAGTAGTCGGGCAGGAATACCACCTTCAGCCGCCCGCGCACGGCGGGGTCGCCATCGATGGTCGCGGCCAGATTGTTTATGAACTTAATGATCAGCTTGGCGAGCCGGTAGGCAGGCGCGGCCTTGCCGGCGAAAAAGAACGTACGCGGGTACAGGTCGAGCCCCGGGCCCTGGCGCAGGCGGTTGTAGAGCACAACGATCCGCAGTGCATTGAGAAACTGGCGTTTGTACTCGTGGATGCGTTTGACCTGGCAATCGAAGATCGACTCCGGATCAACGCTCTGCCCAGTCGACCAGCGGAGCCAATCACAGAACTGTAGCTTGGCATTCTGTTTGGCCTTGCGGAAGTCGGCACGGAAGGCTTTGTCCCCGGTGAATGCTTTGAGATTGGCTAATTCGATCAAATCGCGGATCCAGGTATCACCGATGGCGTCGGTGATGAGTCCGGAGAGTCCGGGATTGCATAATTGCAGCCAGCGCCGGGGTGTGACTCCATTCGTTTTGTTGTTGAAACGTTCGGGAAAGATTTCTGCCAGGTCTTTGAGCGTGGTCTCACGCAACAGCTTGGAGTGAATCTCCGCCACCCCGTTGGTGCTGTGTGAACCTACGACCGCCAGATTGGCCATGCGAAGCTTCCTGGCTCCGCCATCACCCTCTTCAATCAGGCTGACGCGCTGAATCCGTTCCTGGTCGCCCGGGTAACGTCCGCGAACGTTGCTAAGAAAACGGCGGTTGATTTCATAGATGATCTCGAGTTGCCGGGGCAGCATGTCTTCAAGCCAAGACACCGACCACTTTTCCAGCGCTTCGGGCAAGAGAGTGTGATTCGTGTACGCCAACGTTTTCTGCGTGATCTGCCAGGCTTCATCCCATCCCAGATGCACTTGGTCAAGCAGAATGCGCATCAGTTCGGGCACGGCCAGAGAAGGATGCGTATCGTTCATCTGAATTGCAACTCTGTCTGGAAACGAACTCCAATCCGAATTGCTGCGCTGAAAACGACGCACCGTATCTGCGAGCGAGCAGGCAACCAGGAAGTACTCCTGCATCAGGCGCAGCGCTTGTCCCATGACTCTTGAATCGTCTGGGTACAGGACGCGGGTCAGCGTTTCGGCCGAGAGTGTCTGAGTGAACGCTTCTACGAAATCGCCTTGAGAGAACTCTTCAAAGTTGAAGTACTCGGGTGCAGCCGCCGCCCAGAGACGCAGGGTGTTGACGGTCGAACCACCGTAGCCGATCACAGGGCGGTCGTAAGGAATGCCAATCAAGGTTGATGGACGGCCAGGCACGGGTCGCAGGCTGCCACCGCTCAGCTCGAATGAGCAGCCAAGGTTGACTTCCACCTTCTCGTTTGGACGGGCGATCTCCCACGGATCAGGAGAACGGAGCCAATTGTCCGGCATTTCCTGTTGCCATCCATTCTGAATGCTTTGTTTGAAGATGCCGTATTCATAGCGCAGGCCGTATCCCATCGCTGGCAGCTGCAAGGTCGCGGCGGATTCGATGAAGCATGCGGCCAGACGTCCAAGCCCGCCGTTTCCCAGACCTGCGTCGGGCTCCTGCTCCAACATCTCGATCAGATTCAGTTTCTTGTCGCGGAGAAACTCGTCGGTCAGCGGAGAGAGCAGAAGATTCGTTACGTTGTTTGCCAGCGAGCGGCCGATGAGAAATTCCATCGAAAGGTAGTAAAGCCGCTTCGGGTTCTTCTCCTGGTACGTCTTCTCGGTTAAAAGCCAGCGCTGGGAGAGGACATCGCGCACGGACCGCGCAAGCGCCTCAAACCGGTCGCGGGCTGATGCAGTTGCCACCTCGACGCCACTGTCGAAGAGAAGGTGCCGTTCATACAGTGCTTCGTCCCTTCCAGAAAAGTGAACGGGACCACATCCGTACTTGGCGCTCAGTTTGTCAGTATCCTGCACTGCTTGCCGCTTTGCGGCGGCTTTAGTATTCATGATTCACTTATCTCCATCTGCTTACTTGTGCCGGCTCAACCTACATCCAACCGGGACGATTGATGTGATTCGAAGGTCGTGATCGCACGCACTGCTATCCCAGGGATAACCGTCGCGGCCATTCCCTTACTTCAGCTCGCAAGGCCACTTCCAACCACTGATCTCAGCACTGTCGATCCCGCACTCGTAAGCGTGACGCCGGCATGCAATTTGACGATCGCGGAACTCTTCTTTGGCGTGCGCACCGATGCGCTGCAGTTTCGGGATGCGGTCAATCGCGTCGATCGCAAGACTGAACCGGTCTGTCTGGTTGTTGATCGCCAGCTCCATCGGCGTGTTGATGTTGCCTTTCTCCTTGTAGCCGCGCACATGCAGGTTCGGGTGGTTTGTGCGGCGGTAGGCGAGACGGTGAATTAGCCAGGGATAACCATGGAAGTTAAAGATGATCGGCTTGTCGGTGGTAAACAGAGAATCGAAGTCCGCATCCGTCAAGCCATGTGGATGTTCGCTGTGGGGTTGCAGCTTGAACAGATCAACCACGTTAATGAAGCGGATTTTCAAGTCAGGGAATCGTTCCCGAAGCAGTGCCGTCGCGGCCAATGCTTCCTGGGTGGGGATATCGCCCGCGGCAGCAAAAACAACATCGGGTTCCTGGCCTTCATCGTTACTGGCCCAATTCCAGATACCGATACCCTTTGTGCAGTGCGTAACGGCAGCATCAATATCCAGGTACTGCAGATGGCGCTGTTTGTCCGAGACAATCACGTTGATGTAGTTCTCCGAGCGCAGACAATGATCGGCTACGGAGAGCAGACAGTTGGCATCCGGCGGAAGATAGATGCGCGTGACGGCGGCGCTCTTGTTGAGTACTACATCCAGGAAACCGGGATCCTGGTGCGTGAAGCCGTTGTGATCCTGACGCCACACGGTGGATGTGATGAGCAGATTCAGCGAGGCGATCTTGCGGCGCCAGGACAATTGGTTGCAGATGGACAGCCACTTGGCGTGCTGATTGAACATCGAGTCGATCACGTGCACAAAAGCTTCATAAGACGATAGAAAGCCATTGCGGCCGGTAAGCAAGTAGCCCTCGAGCATGCCTTCCATCGTGTGCTCGCTCAACATTTCGACAACGCGTCCGTCCGAAGACAGCTCTGTTCCATCACGGTCCTCGGGGAAACTTTCAGCGATCCAGAATTTCTTCGAGACCTCATAAATCGCATCGAGCTTGTTCGAAGTATTCTCGTCTGGCGCGAACACTCGAAAGCTGTCCATATTCCACTTCATGACATCGCGCAGAAAACGTCCCATAGGCGGAACGTTCTCTACTTCGGTGTTTCCCGGACGGTCGACCTTGACGGCAAAATCGCGGAACTCGGGCAACCGCAGCTTTTTCCTGAGCTCGGCATTCGCGTGCGGACTCGCGCTCATCCGACGCCGCCCTTTTGGCGCAAATGCGGCAATCTCCGGCCGCACCCTCCCGCGTTCATCGAAGAACTCTTCCGGCTGGAAGGATCGCAGCCAGGTCTCGAGTAGGCGCAGGTGTTCCGGATTGGTCTTCACGTCGGCCAGAGGAACTTGATGCGAGCGCCAGAAGGCTTCAATGTGATGCCCATCTACCAGGGTCGGCGCGCTCCATCCTTTTGGCGAGCGTAATACCACCATCGGCCATCGCGGCCGCCTGGCAAGGCCGCTCTTCCGGCACTCTTGCTGATGGCCTTTAATCTCCGCCATGCACTGCTCAAGCGTCGCGGCCATTGCCTGATGCATGCTGTCGGGATCGGATCCCTCCACGAAGTAGGGATTCCAGCCGTACCCACGTAACAAGTCTTCCAGTTCTTCGTGAGTGATCCGCGCCAGCAAAGTCGGATTGTTGATCTTGTATCCGTTGAGGTGAAGGATGGGTAACACCGCCCCATCGCGGATTGGATTCAGAAACTTACTGATGTGCCATGAGGTGGCCAACGGGCCGGTCTCGGCTTCCCCGTCACCTACGACCGCCGCCACGATCAACTCGGGATTGTCAAACGCGGCTCCGCAAGCGTGCGAGAGCACATATCCCAGTTCACCTCCTTCATGAATCGAACCCGGCGTTTCTGGAGTACAGTGGCTGCCAATACCGCCGGGGAATGAAAACTGTTTGAAGAACTCTCGCAGGCCTCTCTCATCCTGGCTTTTCTCCGGATAGATTTCACTGTACGTGCCTTCCAGATACATAGGCGCTAAAACTCCCGGCGCCCCATGTCCGGGGCCAGCGAGAAAAATCATCTCGAGGTCGTCTCTCTTGATGAGACGACTCAAATGGGTGTACATGAAGGCGAGCCCGGGACTTGAGCCCCAATGGCCGAGCAGTCGGCTCTTGATATGTTCTGGTTTTAGGGGCTCCCTTAAGAGAGGATTCGCCTGAAGGTAGATCATTCCTAGAGCAAGGTATTTGCACGCGCGCCAATAAGCATCGGTCCTGCTCAGTTCATCTGGGCTGAGCGGTGCACCCGCAACGGTTGATCGTGCAATCCCTTCGGCGCTCAGTGGTCTGGCTAGTTCTTCAGTTTCTGTTAACGGGGTCATTTTCCCTTCCTTACTCGTCTTCGTGCTCTTCTGCCACTTTGGGGCCCAGCAAGTGTCCGCCTTCGTCTGCGTCAACACTCATCCCACAAACTGATTGCACGCGTCTCTCAATTGACAGTTTGAAGGCTCCAGCATTGCTCGTCGCCTCTACGTTGCAACTCGCGCTGAATCTGTTCGATTTCCCTCGCATCGCTGGGACTGATAGCGACTTCTCCGGCGACGATGATGTACAGCATGTCAATGAGCGTGTCAGTCGGGATGTTCATCAGTTCTCCGAACATGGCCTATTCCCCTGGGAGCGATTTGCCGTCGCACTTCGTATTCGCAATCCGGCTGCCAGAGGCGGCCAGCTGCAAGTGGATGAAATGACTGTCTACCGATTGCTCCGACACGGATATCGAATGACCTGCCAAGGGCACTGACCGAGTTTGGGCAGCAAGGCGAAGGTAGGAGTGGCCATGAATCAATCTTCGATAGCTTTATTATGGCTTTTCGGCAGGCGTTTGCTGAATCTGCACGGTGGGAATCCGATCCGCCTTCGTCGTATCAACTGAGACGATTCCGAAATGCCCGTTTGAGTCGCGCGCTTCGATGATTACCGTGGACTGTTCACCCGAAGGTTCGGGAACGAGCTTGCCGTCGACCAATACGGACACCCGAAGACCCGACGCGGGGTCGCCTGGATTGATCTGTTCGACTCTTTGTTCGGTTGCTCGCTTGCCAGTGGAACTCGAGCTCTCCGTGCTAGTTGTGCGCTCAACAAGGTGCAGGCCACCGTCCCGCGTAGTACCTGGCACATCGATGGAATAGGTTTCCACGACGCTGCGCTTTTCTCCGGAAGTGCTCTCGGTCTCCTGGCTCACGACACGAGAGATTTGACCTAGCCTACCTTCCGCATTGGTCCGGGATACGCTCTCCTCGATGCTGCGGTCTTTGGCTCCTTCCGTCGCAATATTGCGTCGTATCTCGGTCAGTTGCCACTTTCCGTTGACGTCCGGGAGCCATGTCGTTTTTTCAGTTTCGACGGTATCGTTTGCGGCTCGCTTGCGGAGCTCGTGCGTCTTGAACGCGGGAGCTAAGCCGCCGTTGATGTTGGTGAGCATGACCGTCTTGTTTGTTTCTTCCAGATCCCTACTGATGTTTTTCGTCTGCACGATTTCGCGTTGTACTGCTTGAAGCCGTCCATTCACATCAGGGTTGTAGGTCACGCGCACTATGTTCGAGTTATTGCCGGGCAGGATGTGTTTCTCCTCTTCCGTTACCTGCACGAGGGCTGTCTTCCCGTTTACATCTCGGGCGAATGTGCGCATCGTGATTCTTATGGTGGAAGCATCGAGGGTCAGGGTTTCCTTTTCCACATCCTGGTAAGGTTCGAAATGTCCATCGGTCCCGCGGATCTCAACCGATCGCTTGTCCAGCGTCCGGTTGCCATTCTGGCTGTGGCTTTCGATGATGCGCACGGGAATACGTTCGGGGAGCAGATCGTCGCTCTTCAAGTCTGTTGTGGTTGTCCACGAGTTGGCCGACTCCTCCGCTGTTTGGGAATCCGATGTCTGCGCAAATGCGCTGGGACCCAAACATGCGCCGATCACGACGAGTACACAGCCGAAGACAACAACATTTGAAGCGCGACAAGTCGTCGAAGTCGCACTCATGTTTGGTCCTATCTCATACCCAGGGACGTAGAAGTGAAAGACGCTTCAACTGCTGCGGTGCTCTTCACGAGTTCGTTGTCGATCAGCGAGGCAATCTGTTCCCAAACCAGGGGATCATTCTCGATTTCGTGATGTGGTTTATTCAGATGGCGCGCAATCCAGGGATATTTGTCGCAATTTATTCGACGACCCTGATACGTCATTCGGAAGTTGCCAATGATGTTCGTGCCGCTGCGGTCGGCAGCACGAATACTCGACCGCCCGTGGATAAGACCTTTTGTCTGATAGAAGTTGATGGCATTCCGAACGTTCGGTGGAATTTCCGCGTCTTTGTGGCCTGGTTTATGGACGCTGTCCACCTGGATCGTCAGCAACACTGGAACGCCCTTCTGCTCTAATTGCCGTGCCAATGTGACAGCCTGCGAACCACCCCAGCTGTGCCCATAGATAATGATGCGTGCTTGTTCCTCTTCACCGGTCGAGAGGACTCCATCGCGGTTCGTGTCCAACAGCTGCAGTACACGCCGGAGAGCCTTCTTCCCGTCATGATTTGAGAACACTTCCGCATGCACCACTGAAGGGTATCTTTCACGCAGCAATCCGGCGAACTCCACCTCAGGATGCCTTACGTCATCGTGCCTAACGAATCCTCCAACAAAGCCGATCACGATAATGTTGCTCAGAGTGATGTCTTCCGCTCCGAGGCGCTCTCTAAGGCATACCAGGCGAAGTGCAGCTATCACTGGTTGGTCAGATAGGCGTTCTGCGCATGTCGTCCGACGTGTAGCCGCGTCGCCGAAATGGATGTCGGCGTCTCCGCTAAAGGCATTTGACTGCCCTCGCGCAGCACACGGACGAGCGAGACCCATCGCAGCGAAGATCAGAGGTAACGCTACGAGTTTCTTGTATCCACGCACATAGTCTCCCTTGTCCGGTGCTTGTTGTTATCCACGAGGTACCGCTCCCCCGTAGAAGTGCAAGGCGGGTGCCAAAGAAGAATCGTCGTAAATCGATTGCCGTGAAGGACATCAACCAGGGTATGACTCTTGCAGTCTGCCCATATTCGGGCGTTGACCTGAACTGGGCACAGCAGGTGTCACAAAGGTGGTCGCCGCGTAAGAGTGTAAGGCACTTAGCAGGAACGCAGAGTGGTATGCGACCTGCAAAGTCCTGGGCGTTGATCACGATAGCGTCCGTTATGTTCAAGATCACACAAAACACGCTCCGCGACTTCACTCTTGCCGAAGTTCTACTCATGGCTGCGATGAATCAGCTCGAAGCTAAGCGGAAAACTTTCGGAAATGAGGGGAGCCAGCTTAATCGTTGCCCTTACCGCCTGGAAGCGGCTTAGCTTGCCGAATCAGTCCCGCTTGACAGATTGCACGCGCGGACCCGGCACGTCTGATACGGGCAAAGCTAAGGCTTAGAGAAGCAAGCAATCTCCACTACGGATGGGCAAAACAAGCCAAACAAATTCGCGCGCGTCACACGAATTGAGACGCCAATCACAACTAGCGGCCCGTGTCACCGCCTCCGACGTGCCGGCATTACCCTTTTGCACCGCCACCAGCAAAGTCATTGCGCCTTTTCGTGTGAGCGCCCTATGCATCAGTTTGGCAGGGCGGACGAGGCATCATCCTCGCCTTCGTACTGTGAACCTCGAAGTTCATCGCGATTCCGCCCCACATCATTGACAGCAATTATTTCAAGTTGATTGCTGTACGCAAAGCCTCCTGCACAACCTACGTGCAAATCGCCCATCTCCGTAAAGGATCGCTCCTCTTTCCCGCAGCCAGACCAGAACTTGCTCGCCATCACTATCGATCGAGGTCACGCCACTGAGATCAACGTCCAGCGCACTTGGGGGCATGCTGCAAGTCTTAAATCCTCTGCCGACGAACCCTCAAGCCGTCCACTCAGTCTGACGGTTAGCCGCTCGCCTTGACGATTTATCGAGAGCACCAGCACAACTTCCGTGATCGCAGGTGCGCTGCCAAATTGAGTGCTGTTGCTACCTTCACAGTGTCAATGAGTTAGCGATAACCAGACTGAGCGACTCGCAAAATGGATGACCGTATGTGGACAGCGGACCGAATCTGGGCCCATCCGCTTCACTGCTGGATCGAATCGCAGGGAATTTGAGATAGAAGCAGGTCACATGCATTCGCCCGGCCCGTCGCTTCGCCGCGTGCCAGCTCGCTTCGGCGGGTCGCCTTCGACATGACGATGAGGCATAACGCGCCAATGGCCGCCCAGAACAATATCCGCGCCCGCCGGCAGAGTGCCATTGTCAGTCCTGCCGCGCCGGAAATGCCGAGCAGCCGGAAGATAATCATATTTCCGCCCTCATAAGTTCCGACGTTTCCAGGATTGAATGTCCCGACAGTGTTGATCAATTTAGTGAGCGCTTCCAGGACGAGCGCCAAAAACAAACTCCCTCTCGCCCCCATGAAGCCCAACAGAATGTAAACCTCCAATATCGCCGTTCCATGACACGCGATGTTGAGAGCCACGCTCTGCCAGAAAGGCCCTGGGGTTTCGTAGTAGAAATCGAAAAGGTTTCTCTCCGCGGATTCGATGACGGTATGCTTGCCGTCCAACCAGCCCTTGAACCATGTAATTCGCCCGATCGCCCGCGCAGCCCGAGAGAATATTGGCCAACGCCTTCGTAGCGCCAATGCGCTCGCAGCCAGCATTACCGCTGCCCCCAACGCGAAAAGAAGCGCATACAATCGCCACATTCGTGAGAATGACAACAAGAGCAACGCGGCAATCATTCCCGTGAGAGTTACGATCGCAGAGGTCACGATGTAGAGCACGCGATCCAAGGTGACAGAGGAGATGCTGTTGGCTATTGGGACGTCCGAACCTAATAGAGATACTCGCGCGGCTTCTCCGATTACTTGACCAGGAAGTCCGAGAATAGCGATAGCCTCAGAAACCAGCCGAAGCGCAAACGTGCGTGCAAACGAAACATTCTTGATCTCGCATGCGAATGTGAGGCGCCATGCCCAGGTTTTGATGAGATGACCGATTCCGCCTAAAAGCAGAACCAGACCGAATCCCCAGCCAATTGTTTTGACTTGATGGATCACTGTGCCTGTTCCCGTCCGACGTACAAGAACGACCAGCAAAGCGATTCCCAGGGCGGCGGCCAGGTAATGTACTGCTTGCCGAACTCTCATGCGGTGCACAGGTGCTTTCCTTCAAAAGAGTGTTCTGAGATATTGACGTCGAACCTTTGGTGCAACGAGGCTCTGGCGCTGCGAGGCCCTCAGATCAATGCTTACCTCTGCTGGTAAATCTGTCGAATATAAATTCCTGGGCGAGACTGCTACCGACATGTAGGGCCATGCCGACACCGAACGTGCTGAATACATGACCAGCACCGCGATTCGCACCGGGATAGTAAGCGGTGGAGATGGCGGATGAAATCAGTGCGCCACCCCACGTCGAGTAGTTCGGCTGCGACTTTCCGTTATCTCCTTTGCAGATCAGTGGGGCGAACATGGCATGGCGCGCCCGAGACCAATTTGTGCCGGTGCCCTGGTAGAAATAGCGAGGATCCTGATGGAGAAGCGACGGCAGAATAGCGTTCCCAAATAAGTTTTCCGTCGTGGCATCCGCGAACCCAGCCCCCAACCGCTTGCCATAGCCTTCTGCACCCTGGCCATAGTGAGGAGTGTTGTTGGCTTGCTGGACGGCAGCCCAGGCCGCTACGCGAGCAAAGAACACGGGGCTGCTCAGGTCTTTGTAGGCCATGTGGAACTTCATCTTCGTCGTAAGAGGCTCGGGATGAGGTTCGTAAACCACATACATATTTGGGATGAAACGCAACATGCGCTGCTGTTCTTCAGCCTTGAGCTGTTGGGTAGCGACTTCCTTCGAGGAGTAACTCACGGTGACTGCCCGCTGCACAGCCAGGATGCGAAGTTTGATCTCGGGTAGCGTCTTGTTCTCACCCGGTTCGACCGTAATGGACGAGTTCCAGTCTGCAAAGCCTTCAGCGGTGACGATGATTTGATAGGCGACTCCGGCCGCGGCCTGGTCGAATGCAAAGCCTCCGTCGTCTTTTGTGACAGCCGTCAGACGGTCGCCAGCCGGCCCTTGGAGAATCGCATGGGCGGCGGGAATTGGGTCGTCAGTGGTATCGACGACCGTCCCAAGGATAGTTCCTGTCTTCGTGCCCGCCGCCGTGAAAGACTGCGCCGACATCGGTACGGCAACGGCCAATGCCCCGATGACGATCAAAAGCAACAGATGGGCTCGCTTCAGGAACGATGCCAAACGTCGGTTGTGCGATATGTGTCTATCTTGCATTGTGGATACTCCTAAGCTCCCGACAGCGTGAAATTGATCGTGATGCGTGAGTCAACCTCAACCGGTTCTCCGTCGATCAGGTACGGCTTGTAACGCCATTGCCTCACCGCATCAATCGCGGCTTGTGCGAGTATTGGCAAACCACTCTCAACTCGCACATCCTTGACGCTACCGTCCGTTCCGATCACAGCCATCAGCAGGACAGTGCCTTCAAGACGCGCACGACCCGCCTCCGGCGGATATTGCGGTGGAACGTCGTGGATCAGGTTGGCCTCGACTACCCGGGAGGCGACACGGATTCTCTTCACCGGCGTCGTCTCAGGTAATTTCGATGGAACTGGCACGCTTGGCGCGCTATTCAGCATTGCGCCAAAGGTTCCGCCGCCAAATCCTCCAACCACTCCACCGGGAACACCTCCGACCACTCCGCCCGTTGGACCCACTGGCGCTACGGGCGCTTCTTGAGTCGTGTGCAATGGCGCCGAAATGGTCTTGCTTGTAGGCACATATGTGGACACCGACATCGGCGCTCGAAGCTTTGTGACACTGCCAGCCGCAGCTGCTGGCGGCTGTAGATACAACATCGTGACCGTTTCTCGCTTAGGGAGCGGCAGCGTGCGATACAGCGGAGCAACAACTAGGGTCACGAGGACAAGCGCCTGGAAGGCCACGGCTCCGACTGCGGCCCACCGACTTCGGGGTCGTAAATTCCCCGATGCGATGAGACTGTGAAACACTTCACCGGCCTCGATCCCTTGCAGGCTCGAAGATGCGGCAGGTAGCGCCTTATCTTCCGTCCGCGATACCGGAACGGGCGTGCCCTTTCGCGACCCGGGCCGCTGAAGGCTCGGGTATGCAATCCCATAAACCAATTCCGAAGGATGGTCACAAGTTGCCATTTAATTTGATTCCTTTCCAGCCAGCATCGCTCTCCCCTGTCGTGAATTGCCACGCGGATCAGGTCAGAACGTCAGGTACCCGGTCTTGCCTCACACGTGTGTGAAGGCATTCTGTGGGCCAAGTGGAAGTGGTTCCAGGAAAGGGACTTGGACGGTTGAATGGCATACCCTTGTGCCCAGATGAGGGCAGATGCCTGCAAAAGGTCATGGGCAGATGTGTGGGCTTGCCCTCAAGGAACGAGACCCTTTAGCAGCCTCATTGCCCCGACACTCAGAGGGTCGAGTTGAGCCTGTTTTGGAGTCCAGGAATTTGAGTCTATTAGTTATGAATCAGGGAGCTCAGACTTCGTAGAGTGGCAGGAAGTTGACGGTTGCGCTGCTGTGACACTTAACGTGCAACGCCGAATTCGGCACATGTCGCATCGTGTACGCTTGTGAAGTTCGCCGGCTATTCTTGACTTTATGGCTTCTGCAGAGAGGACATTGTATTCAGCCCTCCGACGCGTGTGATTTCATAATGTCCGTATTCAATACAGAGATCTGCGGTGCCGAAGACACGAACCTTCGTTTCGCTCTCGTTTGATTCGGGCAGCCAGAACTCACCTACTTTCTGGTAGCTGCGTTTGAAATCGGTCTTCAGCGTCCACCACGAAGGATTGGCTGCCGGTTGCCCCTCGACCCGAGTGATGGCGAACTCTGTGCCGTCTACCCAGATCTTGCCGCGAAAAAGAAATTTGTTCTTCGCTTTCGGCTCTGCGTCCAGCACGTAGAATTCGTTTCCTTCGGCTCTTCCATAATCCACGAGTTCGAAGGTGTAGTTCTCCGGACTGATCGCGGAACTCTGCTGATTCTCTTCGCGCATCGACTCTTGCTCTGCTTCCAGCAGTTTCTTGAAGACCTTGCTCCGCACGCTGCCCGAGCCACTCTCCGACACAATCGTGAAAGTCTTCTTGTCTGGAGCGCGGTACTCAACGCGAACCGTCATATCTGCTTGCTTGTGAGAAAGACAGTGACACTCCAGGCGATAGCTGCGGACACTGGAATAGCTCTCGAGCGCCTTGGCACGCACCTCATTCATTGCAACTACACGTTGTATCACTTCATCAGCATTCAGAGGTGCAGATACATTTGCTTGCTGTGCAACTGCTGGGGCGCAGAAAATTAACAAAGCGAATGCGCGCACAAACCAGCGCCCATCAGACTTCCTAGCGTGGTAAAGCGGAGTCATTGTAAGAGTCTCCTGGTGAGATCTGAGAATCCAAGCCTGCTCGTATTTGTCGATGCGGTTTCTTGAGCATCGTTCTCGAACCGAGGTTTTGTCCTCCGCAACTGGGTTAGCGTGAACTCTTCCTTCCCGTTCTTTGGTCCGGGCACGGACGGATCGAAGAGATAAATCGTGCTCGCCAAAACTGGTCCGACGCGGATTTCACTATGGGGCATCCCTGAGCTTCCCAAAGCATCGAAAAATCTCTGCGTCTCAAAGAACCGACGCGACGGCTCAAGCACAATCAGATCTCCGTCCTGCGGAGCATAGTGCGTGTCGTAAAGCGGCACAATCCGAAGGTCGTCGCGCCCGCAGGCCTGCAGGTAATAGGCCATGCTCATCGGTCTTGCGGTTGCTACCGTCGTCGCAACTGGAGCGAACGGACACACATTTTGCGCTACCTCGCGCGTATCAAACTCGGACACTTCATCCATTGCAAAGTAGCGTGAGATGTTCCGCTTCTCTCCGCCAATTGAGTTCAGGTAGAACGAATAGTAGGGTGCCCAAGAGTGCAATTCGAGGAGCGGCCATCCCAGCAAGATGACGGCGGCGAAACCCACAAGTGCTCGGGATAGGAGTCTTCCTTTCGCGGCCTTCAGCGTTTGTTGCACCGCATATCCGCCTGCGAGGTAGAGGAAGGGCAGGAGCGGAAGTGAATACCGGATCCACTTGGCTCCGCTGACGGACAGCCCGGCTAATTGAACCACCCCGAGCGATAGAAAAAAGCACGACGCGAGCGTCCGGCGATCTCGCAAAAGCATTACGGAACCAGCAATCACGGCCGTGAGGATCGGAATCGGTGTCTTTACCAGCATCAGCCAGAGATAGTAGAACCACGGTACACCGGCAAGCAGGCGCGCGGGGAAATTCATATACAGCGTGCCATCGAAATTGTAGCCACTGTGCTTGACTCCGTCATGATGGAGCCAATGCAAGATGCCGTTGAAGTTGGCCGGAGAGAGAATGACCGGGTTCACTACAACAAAGGTAAGAAACATCACGAGGAAAAAACGTTTGTAGCTGAATTGAGACGGCTTGCGGCTCAGCCCATTTTTTCCGGCAAGAAACCAGGCCATCGCGTTCAAACCAAGAAGGTGAAGAATGTACTGCGAGGCCAAAGCCAGACCAAAACCGATGGCACTGAGGTCGTACCATCGCCGCGCACTATTATCCTGATCTGCCGGTTGGGCGGCGCGACAGTAGAAGTAGCAGGCCAGCAAGGTGAAAAAGGTAAGCGGCGTTTCCTCCTTCGTGAGTCGATTCAGCGCGACTGGCAAAGGCGCGATTGCCCAGAAGAGACTGGCCGCAACAGAGCCGGCAACACCCATCATGCGGCGGCAGAAGAAGAAAAGGATTGCGGTGGTGGCGGCACCGAACAGCACGTTGGGCAGACGAAGCCAGCCCTCAGAATTCAGCGAAAGCCAGCCATGCGCGGCGGCTACCCGACTCCAGCGTTCCCCCGCTGCCAGGCTCGCCCAAGCAAGCACTTTCGGCAACATCGGATGCTCGCTATTTACCCCGGCAAAGTGTCCGTGTCGATACTCTTGAATGGCTGCCCATTTAGCCACCTCATCCTCGGACAGGCTGTTGAAGTCGACCCGGTAGACGCGAACTGAGAATGCCAGAACCGTCAGCAGGAGCACGATGCCGACCTCCCAGTAGTGTCCAAGGCGACGATCTGGAATCTCACTCAACACGCGTGCTCCCTCTTACGGCGCAAACGTGCAGCTCGTTTCGTGTTCCGCTCACTTCGTCGTGTGCTCACGAAGTCACCTCCGATGCGGTCGCAGCTTTCCGATCGGCGTTCTGATCGAGGACCGCAGAGACGGCGTAAGGTCTACGCTCAGATCGATTGAAGTACTGCCACACCTCCAACTCACCCAAAAGTCCGAGCGCTATTAGCTGGAGCCCCACTAATATCAGGACGGCCGCAAACACCAGCAAGGGCCCGTGTTGCTGTAGAACATCGCTTCCCGTAACGACTTTCGAGATCAGGAGCCAGAGTGCGATGGCCGAGCCCAAACCCATGTTCATCGCGCCCAGCCGGCCAAAAAAGTGGAGCGGGCGCGACATGTAGCGCAGAAGAAATCGGATCGTCATGAGGTCGAAAAACACCCGGAACGTCCGAGAAATGTTGTAGTGCGATTCGCCGTGCTTCCGATGGTTGTTTTGAATGGGAATCTCACAGATCGAGGCTCCGTAGAATGAAGCCAGAGCTGGGATGAACCGGTGCATTTCGCCGTAGAGCGGCAGTTCCCGCAGAAGGTCCCCGCGGTACGCCTTGAACGTGGTCCCAAAGTCGTGAATGTTGACGCCGCTGAGCTTAGCCATCAGCCAATTGGCACAGCGGGAAGGAATCTTTCGGAGCAGCAAATTGTCCAAGCGATGACTGCGCCACCCACTCACGATGTCGTAGCCCTCTTCGATCTTTTCGAGGAAGGCAGGGATCTCCGCCGGATCATGCTGAAGGTCGCCATCCATGGCGATCACATAGTCGCCGGTGCTATGCGCAAATCCAGCCGCCAATGCTCCAGTTTGACCGAAGTTTCGGCGCAACCGAACGATGGTCACGCGAGGATCGATCAGCGCAAGTTCCTTCAGCAGCTTGTACGTAAGGTCGGTACTTCCATCGTCGACAAAAACGAACTGGTGATTGCGGCCAAGAGCCTCCATAACGGCGTGCAATCGCCCGTACATTTCGACGATGTTAGGTTCTTCGTTATGAAACGGCACCACAATGGAAACGCTCGCTGCATGGTTGAGATCAGGCATGCTGCACCTTCCGAAAGGCGTGATTCATCGCCTTCAGCCATTTCCGATCGTGCTCAGTTAGAAAGATGTGCGGGTCGTCTTCCAGCGAATTGAGCAGATTGCAGATTTCATTCGCAAAGTCCCAATTCTCATCCCACACACCCAGGACATTGCGTCCGTCTCTCTGGATTGTAGGAACGCCATTCAGAGATGTTGTTAGGTACATCTCGACTCCTTCGTCGCTCTTGTGCTTCCGCACGGCAGCGGCTTGCTTACAGTTCGTACAGCCGCCAGTGTCATCGCACTTGGCTCGCCAAAGCCACAACGCGGCAAATCAATGAATTGCCGGAGTTTGGACGAGCATCGGCTCGAGATCGGTGCCCACATTGCGGCAGTGCCCTTGAACGGTCAGGACAGCCGGCAGGCGGAAAAGACGGGTTGCGCCAAGAACCAAGGGTTTAGGGACAGGCCAGAAACGGTTGCTGGCCTGCACTATCAGGGTTGAATTCAGTTCCGTATCAAGGGAGTTGGACTTGTTTCAGCTGATCCATCGACAGGAAAGGGACCTGTTCGACCCTCGCAAGAGATCATGCGAGCAAAAGACGCCCCAACTCGCAAAGGAGCGTTTTATGACGTTCCTCCTGGCTGTCCTCGATTTCCTGTTTGGGTGCCACCACGTTCACCTTAGCCGTGTGTTCACGATACAAGGCGAGACATATAAGGTGTGCTTTGACTGCGGGGCGAAATTTGCATATTCGCTGGAAACCATGTCGATTGCGCGCCGCCTGCCACTCACGCCGGTCTTGGCCCGGTTTCGAATTGCCTGACATGGAATGAGCATGAACCAAGAAACGCACGCAGCTCGCAAGCGCATCCGAGGGTGACGAGTAATGGATTCAAATTCAAGAGCGGTTCGGGTTGGCGGAGAAGTAATCGTACTACATTGTTGGGCGTGTGGAACTGCCCACTGCGTGAACCTGGAGCTAAGCGTTCCCGGAGAACTAGCCCATATGGTGTGCAGCAACAGCAATTGCAGGATGAGCATGTTCCTCGTGAATGAACTGGTGCTCGATGACAAGACCAGAAAACAATTGACGAAAAGCGAGCTGAATGCACGCGTTGCCTATTCGAGGTTCTGGAAATAAAGAGAAGCAAGCCAACCACGACGTCGACATTCGATGCGTTGCAAAGTTTTCCTGCACCGTAGCTCGCCGAGACCGGAGCGAAGTGCGGCCTTTGTCGAATCCTAATGAGGACCGTTCCGAGTCGAAAACGAGTGGCAAGCTACTTGCAATTTTCTGGATAGGTGCACAATGACAACCCCGGCGTTGAACTCGAGGGTGCAATCTCTCGTAACCGAATACGGTGTATTTTGGCAATTTTGGCCGCAATTTGAACAGATACATGGCGACCGCCGTCTGGTCGGCTTTGAAGTGGAGTTAATTGGTTGTCACACTTCCAATCTCAACCACGTCGATCCCAGATGCCCCACATGCCGGACTGTCAGGGCCGCGTTGCTGTCAATCGCGAACCTTGTGCCCGCAGATCTAGCCGTTGGCGCAAATTTCCTCACGTACAACATCGACTCACATTCAGGCGAACTTCTGTGCCTGCCTGCCCTGGGCAACCGCGCGGCCGTTTGGGTAAGTATTTACCTCTCATGGAATCGCTCAAATGGCCAGTCGCTTGAGACAGATCTGTTGACCGAGGTTAGAGCACTTCTGAATAAGTGGGGCATTCACCAGCGCTAGCCTGAGGCCCATGCCCGCATGCGGACAAAGACCGCATTGCGGCAATTTCAGATGAACCAGTCTCCTCCACGAGGCAATTACATCAATTACATAGCACCAGCGGCATTGGTCCGAAACGTGCGATGGGGAATGGCGAGAGCAGGACAAAGCGTTTCGAGGATCAAACCAATGTTTCGTGCAGAAATCCAGTGGTTAGCGAGTGGTCCGACCCTGAAGTTGGAAGGCAAACTCGTCGCTGATTGGGCAGAACAGGCCAGGCGCCTGGTCACAAAGGACGTACTGCCTGAGGGTTTGATAGTCGACCTCACCGAGGTGAGCTATGTCGATTCAGTGGGCGAACAGTTCCTGAAGTGGTTGGCTGGTGTCGGCGCAGTGTTTATCGCTGGCAGTGTCTACGCAATTGTCGTATGCGATCGACTGCGTTTACCACCTATGCAGGAGATAACCGAGCGACGCAAGGGGCGGCATGGGAGTAGTGGGGAGAAATCCTCCATCAAGTACTCCCATCCAGTTGAGGCCATCTGAGGGCGTTAGAGAAAGAGGAGAATTATGTCCTGGTTCCACTCGAGCACGACTCCAGTCGATGCCCGCAATCACGCATCTCCAGCCGAAGTCGTGGTCTGCTTCCAAGATCAAAGAAATCTTCTGGGTAGGCTTGCGTTCTTGATCACTGGCGATCACGCTACGGCCGAGCAGGCGCTTGTCCAAGCTTGTGAAACCACTCTTCACGGAAACAGGCCTTTCCGCGATTGGCTTTTCGAGTGGGCCAAGGCTGCGACCATTGCCAGTGCGATATCACACGGAGCGAATGCGATTCGGATCTGTGAAGCCAGGTACAAGGATCAACGATGCCTACATGTCGAGCACTTATCGCAGGGCGATGCTGAAGAACGCGCAGCTGGCCTCGACCTCATTCTTGGAACCGACGCACAAACACTGATCGCGGAATTGGATTCGCTGTGCCGGGCCGTCCTGGTACTTAGAGTTGCAATCCGATCGTCGATTCAAGACTCCGCTTTGCGCCTGAACGTGTCCCGCGCGGCACTGCTCGCCGCCAATTGCCGCGCCTTGACCTGGCTTCAAAAGCGACAGGTGAAGCCGGTGGAGGAAAATCACATTTTAGCGAGGATCTAATGATTATCGAACTTAACAACGACGAAACTCGGTTGCTGCATACGGTCCTTCTCGAACAAGCACAGGAACACTTGAGCTATGCGGATACCTCCGAGGTAGCCGAAAGACTATACAAATTGGCGACCAGATTCGAGCGTCGCGTTAGAGAAGTGCCAAACGTGACGACGGCGTGAACGGGAAAACATGCTACCGCGCGGCATCGCTGACTGATCGCACCGCGCGAGGCCGAGACGCGAGTCCCTCGTGTCCTCCTGAGCTGAAGGAATGCTGCAACAAGCTGCCGGCGATGAACTCCTCGGCCGCCTGCATCATGTGCTTCCATATCTCGAACGCTCGCCCCTGGTGATTGAGAAATGCGAGAGCCTGTTCTCGGCTCACAGGGTAGCCTTGTTCGTTCCCCAGGCGCATAAGATGCGATAGTGTGATTTCAGCGTTCTCTGTTTTTCTTGTCGGTCATTGCCTTGCCCCCCACCGCATTATGGCTCTTCAGGGCATCCCTGAGGCCACCCTCGGAACCCAGCTTCCACTGACTGCTCGAGGCGAGTGTCACTCCGGACACATGGAATAGAACCTATTGGCAATAGCTCGCCTTCGAAATCCCCAAGCGGCGAATCTTGTTTTGCAAGGTCGTGCGCTTCAACCCAAGACGCTCGGCGGCTCCCCCCTTGCCTGCGATCCGTCCCGATGTGGCTCTCAACGCGTCGATAATCACAGTGGATTCTGCTTGTCGAAACGTAGAACGCGTTCCCATCGCAACAGTGATCTCGGATGACATGGGAAGCTCGGAAACAGGTACGTCCAGCTCCTCACCGCGTGAAAGAATGACGGCGCGTTCGATAAAGTTCGCCAATTCCCGGATGTTCCCCTTCCACGGACAGTTCGTCAGCATCTCCATAGCCCGCTTAGAAATGGACTTTATCTGTCTCCCCATCCGGCCCGACAACTTCGATACAAAGTAGTTCACCAGCAGAGGAATGTCCTCGCGCCGCTCCCGCAGTGGTGGAATCTCAATCGGAAAAACATTGAAACGATAGAAAAGATCCTCGCGGAACGTCTCGTCCTGGATCATGGCTCGGAGATCGCGGTGTGTCGCAGCAATCAGGCGCACGTTGACCTGGATCGTCCTTGAGCTTCCGAGTCGCTCGAACTCCTGCTCCTGGATGGCGCGCAATATTTTGGGCTGGAGTTCGAGGCTGATGTCTCCGATCTCATCCAGAAACAGCGAACCTCCGTCCGCCGACTCGAATCTGCCCTTTCTCTGCATCAGCGCTCCTGTAAAGGCGCCCTTTTCGTGCCCGAACAGTTCGCTTTCAAGCAGTCCCGAGGGAATCGCGGCGCAGTTCATGCGCACATAGGGGCGTGCGCGCCGAGAGCTGAGGTTGTGGATTGCGCGCGCAATCAATTCTTTTCCTGTGCCTGTTTCTCCGTGAAGCAGGACCGTGGAATCGGTGGGTGCAACGATCATCACCTGGTGCAGCACTCTCTCGAGGGCCGGGCTCCTGCCGACGATATCTTCGAAGCAGGGTTGAGAGCTGATTTGCGTCTCGAGATTCATCTCATCGCCTTCGAATTCGATCATGTTGGCAAAACCTGTTCCTTCTCGGTTTTCGACGTCGGTGAAAGCAACCGTTGCGTGTGCCATAATCTCCTCCTCGACTGCTCACAATTGCGGCGTTTGTGGAATCCCTGTACGAACAACGTGGCGAGCATGTTTGCTTTGTGCTGCCGGACTGTCGGCGCGGACGCCGCATTCGGAGCTCACCCGAACGCTTTCGACGTTCATAGCCGCCATGATGAGAACTTCTGCGAATGTGAAGGCACGGCAAGTTTCTGCAGTGATCTGGAACATGGCTAATTCCTCCGATCTGGGCTGCCTGGATCGGTCGGCTCTAGACGCGGTGCGGAACAGCACGGTTCCAGGCTGGGATAGTTTGGGAAGATCGCCCGCAGGAGTTCTTTGGAGTCCTCCAGACGCATATACCCGCTCTGTGTAGGGATGAATGTCATACCCAGTACTCCTTGTTCAACCATGCTGGCTTGAACTCGGGAGCCATTCTGACAGCAGTTCTTTTTGCGGGCGACCCCAGATCGGGGCAAAACGCGAACTCTTGAGGTGACGAGTGTCACCCTCTTCTGAGGCAAGAAATTTGGTAGGTGGGGAATCTCTTAACGAGAGTTAGAGTTCGTCTTGCGCGGTGAAGTTTCGATGCGCTTCCATCCAAAAAGACGAGCGTCGATGGACCATAAACCCGGGCCTAACATTGCGAGCGCGGCGCCAGCGGTTCCTAACAGAAGCCAGACCCATTTATCTCCGGGTAGCATAATCATCTTCCAGACTTCAATCAGTGCTACGAAGATTCCCACCACGGGTGTCCATAACCCTGCAATGAGGAGGATGCCTGCTACGAGTGAGAGAACGGCGAGAATCGTGACGTTCAAGGGAGGATCAATCCACAGCCTGGAAGCCGCCCGCACAACCAGTGCGGAGCCAATCACCAAGCGCATGAAAAGCAAACCTGTGCCAGGCCAACCGCCAGCGAATGTGGAATATAGACGTCGCACCGTATACACACCAATCTTCTGACATTGCGAGGGCCGGTCGAAACCCCTAAAAGGGTTGGAATTGTCACTCTTTAGGTTCCACGGACTTGGGGCGAGAGCGGTCTGCGGATACGAAAATTACAGCTCGATAATCCCTCTCTTCAAGCCGATCATTGCGGCGTGAGTTCGATCATTGGCGCCCAATTTAGAAAGGATGCATTTGACCCGGCTCTTGACGGTTTCCTCCGTGATCGAAAGGTGATCTGCGATCTCCTTGTTGGCGTTCCCGGCTGCGATCAGTCGCAGCACCAAGATTTCTGCCGGGGTCAGGGCGTCATCGGTTGCATGTTCCGCAATTTCGTATGAGGCCTCTGGCGATAGGCTCTTCTTCCCAGCATGGACCGCACGGATCGCGTCCA
>OCZU010000480.1_pt1 | contig 27804 bp, 25 predicted proteins | sample 1539001 | NCBI WGS metagenome assembly OCZU01 (sample SAMEA3539306, study PRJEB22396) | soil metagenome | biome: tundra; feature: field; material: soil | place: USA | collected 2010-05 | depth 0.15 m | reverse complement strand
GATCTATGCGGTTGCAGGCGCGATCGCGGGACCCGTCGTGGCCCTCGATCTGCGTACGCTGTATCTCAAGGATCTGAGGCTCGTCGGCTGTACCGTGCTCGAGCCGCAGGTGTTCGGAAATCTCGTCGGCTATATCGAGCGCGGCGAAATCCGCCCCGTCGTCGCCAGCGTTCATCCGCTCAGCGAGATCGTCGCCGCACAGCGGGAATTCCTCGCCAAACAACACACCGGCAAGATCGTGCTCGTGCCGCCGCCATAGGCGCAAAGGCGGTTCCTGCCTATATCGGCTGTTGCTGCGTGATGCAGTGAATCCCGCCGCCGCCGCGAAATAGCGTATGCAGCTCGACCGGCACGATTTCTCGACCAGGGTAGGCACGCCGCAAGGTGGCGACGACTTGTGCATCTTCGGCAATGCCGTAAGCGGGAACGATGACTGCGCCATTGGCAATGTAAAAATTGACGTAGGAGCGGCAGTATCCTTCTACGCCATGCGGCACGACGGCTCGCGGTGCTTCGGCGATCGGCAGCAGTTCGAACGCACGACCGCGCGCGTCGGTCTCGGTTTCCAGAACCTTGCGGTTCTCGGCCATGATCGCAAAGCGCGGATCGTCCGGATCGGCGACGCGCTCCAGCAGTATGCCGGCAGGCTTGAACAGGGCGACGTAGCCGTCGACGTGTCCGTCTGTGCTGGTGTCCGTCACATCGCCCGCGAGCCAGATGACCTTCTCGACGCCCAACATGGCGCGCAATTCCGCCTCGGCTCGGGTCTTGGTCCAACCGGGATTTCGATTCGGATTCAGCACACAGGTCTCGGCGGTGATCAGGGTGCCTTCGCCGTCCGAGAGAAAGCCACCGCCCTCGACGACGAGGTCCGATGCATAGGCAGGCACACCGACGATCGACGCGATGCGCGCCCCGACGGCCGCATCCAAATCGTATGGGCGGCACTTCTCGCCCCAGGCATTGAACTTAAACACGGCTGCGGCTCTGGTTGCCGTGGAATCGCGCAGGAATGTCGGCCCCGAATCGCGCAGCCAGGAATCGTCGATCGGAAGGGCGAGCACACGCACCGACGGGCCGCAGCGCGATGCGGCGTCGCGGGCCTGTGCCGGATCGGCAATCATCGTGACCGGCTCGAAACGCGCGATCGCCTGGGCGACGCGCACAGTGTCATCGCGAGCCGCCTCCAAATGCTCGAGCCAAATGGACGTGCGTTTCGGCCAGCCCATCCAGCAGCCCGCATGCGGCGCCCACTCGGCCGGCATCGTGAGTCCCAGATCCCGCGGCTTGTCGGTCACTGCGGGGTCCGATAATCCGGGTCTTGCAAACGCCGACGTATCGCACCGCGACGGCGTCGGAAGCGCTCGATGCGTGGCCCTAGCCCCAGCCATTCCGGGCGCATGAGCCATTCGGGCCGCAGCAGCAACTCGAGCTTCCCCTCCTCGCTCAATGCCGCCTCTACGATTGCGCGCGACGCGGTCAGCGACGCCACGACCTCGTCGCTGACGTCGCGCCAAGCGGCGATGGCACTCGATGCGCGATCCATGCCGCCCAGCAATGCCGTTTGGAGTTGATCGAGCGAGCGCATCCATGCGAGTCCATCGGGATCGGAAGATCCATCGCGACCAGTCGCGGGCAGCCTTTGCAAAAAACCGTCGACGATCGCGCTCGCGGCCTGGTCGGCGCTCGCGACCGGCAATGCTTGCAATGCGAAACCCAAGGCGTCCGAGACCTCGAACAACAGAATCTGCAGCGCGGCCGGAATGTCGAGCGGGCGAATGTCGGCCTCGTCGACTATCTGCGCGGCCGCAGCCAAGGAGTTCGCGGCCTGCCCCGGCGTACCCGATGCAGGTTTCGGTGAGCCTGGCGTAGCATCGGCGGCTGGCGTGCGGTCGATCGTCGGTAGATTCAGCGGTGCCATGCGCGCCACTCAAGCCCCGAGGAAAATCTTGTAGGCCGCGTTGTCCGTTTCCTCCGTGTATGCATATTGCAGTTCATTGACGTGCAATAGAAAGTCGGTCCGCGTCGCGGGCGGGACTTGGATCCCCGCAAGCACGCGTCCGTAATCGGAACCGTGATTTCGATAATGAAACAGACTGATGTTCCAATCGGTTCCGATCGCGCGCAGGAATTTTAGCAAAGCGCCGGGGCGTTCTGGAAACTCGAATCGAAACAGCCGTTCGTGTTCCAGTCCTTGCGCCAGACCGCCGACCATATATCGGACATGTTGCTTGGCCACTTCGTTGTCGGTCATGTCACGCACCGAGAATCCTGCGGCCGCAATCGACTTGATCAAGGTCTCGCGCTCCGCCTTGCCTTGCGTGAGCGCGAGACCCACGAAAATATGGGCCGCCTGCGCGCTCGCGTAGCGATAATTGAATTCGGTAACGCTGCGCGGACCGACGATTTCGCAAAACCGCAGGAACGAGCCGGGACCCTCGGGCATTTCGACCGCCAACAGCGCCTCGCGCTGCGCGCCGATATCGGCACGCTCGGCGATGTAGCGAAGGCGGTCGAAGTTCATGTTCGCACCGCCGTTGATCGCGATGAACCGGCGTTGCGTGCAGGCTTCGCGTGCCGCGTATTTCTTGATACCCGCCACCGCAAGCGCTCCGGAGGGCTCGGCGATGGAGCGCGTATCCTCGAAAATATCTTGAATCGCTGCGCAGATCTGATCGGTCGTCACGAGCAGAATCTCGTCCACATATTGACGCGCGAGTCGAAACGTCTCTTCGCCGACGCGCCGCACGGCGACACCGTCGGCAAACGTGCCGACTCGCTCGAGCGTCACGCGTTTGTGGGCCCGCAGCGATTCATACATCCCCGCCGATTCCTCGGGCTCCACGCCGATGATCTTGACGCGCGGATAGAGCGCCTTGGTGTAGGCGGCGATGCCGGCAATCAGCCCGCCGCCGCCGATCGGCACGAAAATCGCGTCGATTTGATCGCCGTGCTGCTGGCGCAGGATTTCCATCGCCACCGTGCCTTGACCGGCGATGACGTCGGGGTCGTCGAAGGGGTGCACGAATACCAGGCCGCGCGCGCGCGCGAGTTCGACGGCGTGCTCGTAAGCTTGGTCGAAATCATCGCCATGCAGCACGATCTCGCCGCCCAGTGCGGCGACGGCCTGCACCTTGATCTCGGGTGTCGTCAATGGCATCACGATGACCGCCGGGATCCCGCGCGTGCGGGCGCCGAGCGCAACGCCTTGTGCGTGGTTGCCTGCGGAGGCGCAAATCACGCCGCGCTGCGCCGCGATCGGCGAAAGCTGCGCGATTTTGTTGTAGGCACCGCGAATTTTGAACGAAAACACCGGCTGTAGGTCTTCACGCTTGAAAAACACGTGATTGTCCAAACGTCGTGAGAGTCGCGGAGCCGCCTCGAGCGGGGTTTCGATGGCCACGTCGTACACTTTGGCCTTGAGAATGCGTTCTACGTAGTTTTCTTGCATGGCTGGCTGGTGGTGGGTGGACCCCTACATTAGCCGATGCGCGGGCATGAAGGTATTCCGGCGCCAGAGTGTGAGACGCTCCACAGCCTACGGCCAGGCATCGCTCCGGCCGGGCGAGGATTGGGTAACATACAGCCATGCGCACGATCAAGCCTTGGGTTTACGGTCTCCTGCTGGCGGCGCCGGCCGTTTTCGGCCAGGCGGCTGTCGCGTTGTCCGGCGAGACGGTCGCGACCGACAACGTCAAAGCGCGCCTGGTCGGCGAAGTGCGCAGCGTCGCACCGGGACAATCGTTCTTCGTGGCGCTGGAACTCGACATTCGCGAAGGCTGGCACACCTACTGGCGCAATCCCGGTGATTCCGGCCAGGCAACCAAGCTCGTCTGGTCGCTGCCGCCGGGCTTTACGGCCGGCGACATCCAATGGACGACACCGCACCGATTCGAGTTGACGCCGTTGGTCAATTACGGCTATGCGAAGCATGCCGTTCACCTCGTGCAGATCTCGGCACCGCGAAATCTTGCGCCGGGCAAAGGTTTGGATCTGCGCGCGAAAGCCAGCTGGTTGGTGTGCTCGGATGTGTGCATTCCCGAAGGCGCCGACCTGCAGCTGAGTCTGCCGACGAGTCCGCAGGCAGGCGCTATCGACGCCGCATCCGCAGGGCTGTTTACGGCCGCACGCGCTGAACTGCCGATCGCGGCGCCGGCGTCGAGCGCACGCGTCGAGAACGGTCAACTCGTGATTGCGCTCGGCAAGGATTGGGGCGGCACGCTTGCCCAGATCAAAGAATTGAGCTTCTTCCCCTACGACGACGGTGCGATCGAGTACGCGGCACCGCAGAGCCTGACGCGCAAACCGCAAGAATTGGACCTCGCGGTCAAGCTCGGCTACCAGCTGCCCTCGGGTCCGATTCGCGGTCTGCTGCTCGCGACCGAGCAGAACGGCGGCGACGCGGCTGCGGTCCCGCTGGAAATTGCCGCGACGCTGGCCGCCGGCGCCGCGGCGGCGGCCGCAGCGAGTGCGAGTCCGGAATTCAAGCCCTCGTCGGCATCGACGCCTGCACTGCGGGAAAGCGCGGGTTTGCCGGCGCCTGATGCCGCGCGCCCGGGCAGCGCTGCGGGGCCCGGATTCGGCCTGTTGCTGCTGTTCGCGATTCTTGGCGGCTTGGTGCTGAACCTCATGCCCTGCGTGTTTCCGGTGTTATCGATCAAGGCAATCGGTCTCGTCGAGCAGGCCAAGAAACATCCGGCGGCCGTGCGCACCAAGGGGCTCGTGTTCGCGGCGGGTGTCATCAGCTCGATGTTGGCGCTCGCGGCCGTTTTGTTGACGTTGCGCGCGGGCGGGGAGCAAATCGGCTGGGGCTTCCAATTGCAGTCGCCGCTGTTCGTGACGCTGATGGCCTATCTGCTGTTCGCCGTCGGTTTGAATTTGTCGGGCGTCTTCGAGGTCGGCGGCGGCCTTGCGGGCATCGGCGATGGGTTGACCCAAGGCGACAGTTATCATGCCTCGTTTTTTACCGGCGTGTTGACGACCTTGGTCGCGACGCCATGCACGGCGCCCTTCATGGCCGCGGCGGTCGGCGCCGCGCTGACGCAATCGCCGATAGTTGCGCTCAGCATCTTCACGGCGCTAGGGTTTGGTCTGGCACTACCCTACTTAACCTTGTCGTTTGCGCCCTGGCTGCGCCGCGCGCTGCCGAAACCCGGTGCCTGGATGGATACCCTGAAACAAGTGTTCGCGTTCCCGATGTATGGATCGGCTGCCTGGCTCGTTTGGGTGCTTGCGCAGCAGCAGACCGCCGTTCTGGGCCTCGGCGCAGCCCTCGCGGGCGCGATTCTGATCGGCTTGGCCGCATGGGCCTACCAGAAATCCAAGAGCAGCGGCGCCAAGGGCCGTGTTGCGGCGCTCGCGACCACCGTGGTCGCACTGCTGCTCGCGATCGCATTGCCGCTGCAACTCGCCGGTGTGCCGGTTGCGGCAGCGGCGGGGGCCGGGTCGACGAAGCCGGGCGGCTCGGCCGACGCGGATGGGTGGCAAGACTACGATGCGGCGCGCGTCGCTGAGCTCAAGGCCGCCGGCATGCCCGTGCTCGTCAATTTTACGGCGAGCTGGTGTCTGACTTGTCTCGTCAATGAACGCAACGCGTTCGGCGATTCCGCGGTACAGGCTGTTTTCCACGACAAGGGCGTGACCCTGATGAAGGGCGATTGGACCAACCGCAATCCCGAGATCACCAAGGCGCTCGCGGACTTCGGTCGCGCCGGTGTGCCCTTGTACGTCGTCTACAACGCCAAGCCGGGCGTCACCGAGCCGCTGGTGCTGCCGCAACTGCTTTCGGCAAGCGTGGTCCGCGACGCATTCGCAGCCTTGCCCAACCGGGCGTTGCAGTAAACCGCATGGCGAATGCGGCCGCCCAGTCGACGAATTCAACGACGATCGTTCCCGTCATCGATTTTCGCCGCCATAGCATGGTGCTGGAGTGGCACACGTTGGGCGGCACCTGGACCGCCTACGATGTTCCGCCACCGCTCGTCAATGGCGTCGCGTTGATCCGGCCATCACTGCCGAACGTATGCGTCTACGCGCAGGGCGGTCGATTGCACCTGCAAATCGGCCCGAATCAGTATGCCCTGTCCGGGAACACGACGCGCATTCGTTGTTCCCGTGGCGTGGCGGGTTTCGGCTTACGCCGCCGTTTCACGGTCGAGTCGACCAGCGGAGTTGTTCTTTACAGTTACGCCTACTGGATCGGCAAGGGAGAGGACTTTTTTCGCTGGCTCGCCGCCAAAGCCGCGGACCCGGATTGGCGCACTACGAGCGGACGACGGTGGTCGGAGGGCGTCGCGTCGGCGGCGCTGCGCTCCGGCTAGACTTGCTCTGCGGCGCGAGTTTGCTCGGCAGCAGGCCGGCGAGTTCTGCGGGCGTGAGGTTGCGCCATTGCCCCACGCCTAGCGCTCCCAAATGAATATTGATGATGCGCACGCGCTGCAGATGCTGCACTTTGTACCCCAGTGCCGAGCACATGCGACGAATTTGGCGGTTCAGACCCTGTGTCAGGATGATGCGGAAGGTATTCTGATCGACCCGGAACACCTGTGCGGGCTTGGTCATCTCGCCCATGATGCGTACACCGCTCGCCATCATGCGCAGCGACAGATCGGTAATCGGCCGATCGACTCTCACGATGTACTCCTTTTCATGATTGTTTTCGGAGCGCAGTATTTCATTGACGATGTCGCCGTTATTCGTCAGCAGAATCAATCCTTCCGAGTCCTTGTCCAAGCGCCCTATCGCGAAGATCCGCTCCTGATGTCCGATCAGATCGACGATGTTGCCGTCGACGTGCGCCTCGCTCGTGCAGGTGATGCCGACCGGCTTGTTGAGCGCGATGTAAATAGGCGGCTTTTTTGCCCCGATGAGTTCGCCGTCGATGCGCACCTCGTCGCCGTCGCTGACCTTGGTGCCCAGAGCGGCGGGCAAGCCGTTGAAGGTCACGCGGCCTGCTGCGATCCATTGATCGGCTTGGCGGCGCGAACAGACGCCGGTCTCGCTGATGAATTTATTGAGTCTCATCGCCGGTTCAAGAAGCCGGCGAATTGCTTCGCCAGCGTCTGGGGCGCCGCATCGAACAAATCCTCGGCGTAGTCTGCCCCGTCGAGCAGCAGCGCACTGGCAGACAAGCCCAGGCTGATTGCGTCGGCGCCCGACGCTTGAGCGCCAATGGTCATGACCAGAGTCGGTTGTGCGACCTGTGGCAATCGGTCTGCGGGCGCCACGCCGACGAGCACCAAGCGACGCACCAACTCGGGCTTCGCGCGCGCGAGTTCGACGGCGATTCCGCAACCGGCACGAAAACCCAGTACGTCGATGTGTTTGAGGCGTAAATCGCTCGCGAGGTCGGCGACGGCACCCGCCAAATTCGCCAAGCCGCCAGCCGGCTGCGGCGGATCGGATTCGCCGCAGCCGGGCAGATCGGGCGCGTAGACCGAGCGTTCGGTGGCGATCAGCGGCAGAAAGCGGCTGAACATTCGGCTCGAACCCTCGACCGAGTGCAGGCAGAACAGTGTGACTTGCTCATCGAAGCCGCCGGTCGTCGGAAACGCCGTGCGGACGTGGAGCTGACCAAACCGAAAATCGAAATAAGCGCGGCGCGTGCGCACGGAAGCATCGGTGAGCGCAACGGGCTTGGCGATTTTGGGCATGTCAGACCCTCGTTGTTAACATACCACACAAAATTTTACATTTCTTTTCAATATGGCTAGCTTCTGGAGGTCGCCGACGCTAGAGTGTTGCCCCGACGCAATACAGATCTTCGGGAAGTAAAGCAGACCGATCCGTTGCTAAAGCGCGTACAACAGCGCAGCAAACAAGGCATGGGGAAATTAAAGCCGGGCAATGCCCGGCTTTTTCATGGGGCATCACTTGACTCGATCCCAGACTCTGGACATTGAAAATCCCATCATCCGACCCGACTGGATCAAGATCAGCTGAACTAGACGATCGCGATCGCTCGATATTTGATAATGCTCCTCGAATTTCGGGCGGTCGTCGTCCGGCTCGACCATGATGACCAAGCTCGAGCCGGACCAGCCGCAGACCTGCGTCGAGCCGTGCGCGGCTTTTTTCTTCGCAGTCCCGCTGGGTTGATAAACGCGGTTATCACCATCCGAGGTGAATGCCGCGACACCGGACAGTTGTTTGATCTCCAAATCCCTACCGGGCCAGCGCAACACTTCGCTGACCGCCGAGACCGGCAATGGCACGCCGGCTGCCTGGCCCGACATATCGGTGCCGGAAGCGCTGGATTGGGTCGGCCCGGATTGACCACCGCCGCGCCCGCGCCGGCCACCACGCTGTCCGCCGTTGTTGCCGGCCGTAGCGGCTCCGGAGGCCAAGGCTTGCGCGAGGCGCTGCGGATCGTCGCTATCGGCAACGTTGAGCCGCCATTGTCCGCTCAAATCCACACCGGCGGGCGGCGACGCAGCAAGTTTCTCGCCGGCACAGCCCGAAATCAGAACAGCGACCACCAGGAGGATAGCGCGCATAGGAACCCCAAAACACCATAAACTGCCGCCAGTTTATATGGGACTGCGCTCCGGCGAGAAATTCTAGCCGGCTGAACTGCGCCGGTTTGCGACGTTTCGGGTGTCGGCCGGCCCCGAAATCCAGACGCGGCCTTCAAACGGCTGAAAACAGACGCGCACAGGATCGAGCCTGCGCACCGTTTGGGTGCCGCACGGGATCTTGCCGTCGGCAAGATCTGCCTTGATCAAATCGACGAGCGATGCACTCGGCTCTCCGGCGCCGTTCGGCGGCAGTGCATGGGCGAGAATGCGCGCCTGAACTTCATCCATGCGTGCCGACGTGCCGAGGACAGCGCGCTTGAAACGGTCCAGAACGACGAGCACGCAGCTCAAGGTATTGTCGGTGACGTCGCTCGGCCGGCCGGTGCCGCCGAGGAATTTGAGGTGCAGCAGACCGCCGACACCCCGGCCTTCATCGTGCAGACACAGGGCGAGCGCGCCGCTGAGGTCAGCGACCAACAGGATGGATTCTGGCGACACCTGGTAGGTATCCGCAGCCACCGACACTTCCTGTAGATCTTCTGACACTGATTTGGACGTCGTCATACCGCTAGCATCGTGCACGCCCCAGCCGATTGCCTCTGCCGAGCCAATCACGCTTTTGGCAATCTGGTGGGGCCGCGTTGTCGCATTGCGACTCCGGACGTCAAGCTCCTAAAAATGTGAAGCCGTCGAGGTGCGCTCATGATTGCGCGGTATGAGCTCATGCCGTGGTGATATTGGCGTTTTGAGCCCAGGTACGTAAGGGTAACGCCGATATGTACCGGTATGACGCCATCGACAGTGCGCTCGTCGACGAGCGGGTCGCGCAATTTCGCGACCAGACGCGCCGCTTCCTCGCGGGAGAGCTTTCGGAGGACGAATTCAAGCACTTGCGCTTGCGCAATGGCCTCTATATCCAGCGCCACGCGCCGATGCTGCGTGTGGCGATTCCCTATGGGCTGTTGTCGTCGAAGCAACTGCGCATGCTTGGGAACATCGCGCGCCGCTACGATCGCGGTTTTGGGCATGTGACGACGCGCCAGAACATCCAATACAACTGGCCCAAACTCGAGCAGGTTCCCGATATTCTCGCCGACCTCGCGACCGTCGAGATGCATGCGATCCAGACCAGCGGCAACTGTATTCGTAACGTGACTTCCGATCATCTCGCCGGTATCACGCCGAACGAACTCGAGGATCCGCGCCCCTGGTGCGAGATCATCCGCCAATGGTCGACATTCCATCCGGAGTTCTCCTACCTGCCGCGCAAATTCAAGATCGCGGTGACCGGCGCGCCGCAAGATCGCGCTGCCTCCCTGGTTCACGACGTCGGAGTGCACATCGTGCGCGGACCCGGCGGGGACCTCGGCTTTGAAATCCTCGCCGGCGGCGGCCTCGGCCGCACGCCGATCATCGGTCAGGTCGTGTGCGAGTTTCTGCCGCGCGAGCACTTGTTGTCGTACCTCGAGGCCATTCTGCGCGTATACAACCTCGAAGGGCGGCGCGACAATCCGACCAAGGCGCGCATCAAGATCTTGGTCCGCAGCTTGGGCATCGACGAATTCCGACGCCGCGTGGAGGCCGAATGGGCGCGGATCAAGCACACCGCGCTGCTGTTGCAGGACTCGGAAATCGCGAGGGTCCGGCAATTCTTCACGCCGCCAGCCTACCGGAGCCTCGCGGACTCGGATCCGACCGTGGGCAGCGACGCGGCGTTTCGCGCCTGGTACCGCTACAACACGCACGCACACAAAATTCCAGGCTATCGCGCGGTGTTTATATCCTTAAAAAAGGCCGCAGCGGCCCCGGGCGATGTCACCGATTGGCAAATGGAGCTGCTCGCGGACCTGGCTGATCGCCATAGCTTCGGCGAGATCCGCGTCACGCATACGCAGAACCTGTTGTTGGCCGATGTCGAACAATCCGCGACGTTCGAATTGTGGCAAACGCTCGACCGTGCCGGGCTCGCAACGCCGAACATCGGTACCTTGACCGACATGATCTGCTGTCCCGGACTCGACTATTGCAGTCTCGCCAATGCCGGATCCATCGATGTCGCGAAGCTCATCAACGAGCGTTTCGACGACTACGACTACCTCTACGATCTGGGCGAACTCGACCTCAAGATGTCCGGTTGCATGAACGCCTGCGGCCATCATCATATCGGGCACATCGGCATCCTCGGCGTCGATAAGGGTGGCGAAGAGTGGTATCAAATCACGATCGGGGGATCCGCCGGCGCGGATGCGAGCTTGGGCACGGTGATCGGGCCATCGGTCGCAAAGAGCGAGGTTGCCGACACGATCGCGCGCCTGCTGGCGGTATATGTGCAGAGACGAGGCCCCGAAGAGCGCTTCCTGGATACCGTGCGGCGCATTGGCGTTAAACCGTTCAAGGAGAGCGTTTATGCCACGCCGGTTGCTGCGTGACCGGCGTGTCGCGGTCGATGAATGGCGTTATCTCGATGATGCCGCCGAACCCGCAATCTCAGTCCAGCTCGCCAACACCGCCGACGCCGGCAATTCGAGCCGCGACGCGCTGATCGTGCCGTTCGAGCGCTGGCTGCGCGAGCGCGAAAGCTGGCATGCGCATAACGGTCGCCTCGGCGTATTGCTGGGCCCGGCCCAGGCCGTACTGGAGTTGGTCGTCGATTTACCGCGGCTTTCCCTGATCGCGGTGCAGTTTCCGAGCCCGGGCGAAGGCCGCGGCTACAGCCACGCGCGTCAACTGCGCGAGCGCTGGAAGTTTACGGGCGAGTTGCGTGCAGTGGGCTGCGTGCGCCAAGACCAATTGTTCTTTCTGGCACGCTGCGGCTTCACGGCCTTCGAGTTGCCGGAGGCCGAGATCGAGTCCGCGGGCGCCGCGTTCACGACCTTTTCGGCGGAATATCAAGTTTCGAATGATGCGGGGCTCGCTGGTACACTGCGCCACCGCTAAAAACATTCGAGGCTGATATGCGCCGATCGTTAATCGCCGTTCTTCTGAGCGTCGTTTGCTTCACCGCAGTGCAGGCCAAAGACTGGGTGGAGCAAAGCAACGAATATACGCAGCGCCTGCTGACCGTGGAATTCGAGCATGCGCCCGAACGGGGATCGCAGGAGGGGCTCGCCAAATACGACCAGCGCATCCGCAATCCCACGCTGGCCGATGAACTCGCGGAACGCGCCGAACTGGTCGCGGTACTGGCCGATCTCAAGGCGCGAGCCGCCGCGCAGACCAACGAGAACGTCGCAGAGGATCTGGAGATTCTGCGCAAGGCCTTCGACCTGCGGTTCCGTACGGAAGATTTCGAGAGACAGCGCCTGGTGCCGTTCATCAACGCCAGCGAGATCATATTCCAGGGGCTGCGCGGATTGCTCGACGACCAAGTCGCGGCGGAACGCCGGCCCGATGCAATCGTCAGAATGCGCAAGTACACCGGATCGCAGAGCGGCTACGAACCCTTTACGACGCTGCTCAAACAGCGCGCCTTGGAACAGATTGCCAAGCCCGGCGTGCTGTATCCATCCAAGGATGAAGTGGAAACCGAACTGGGGCGCAACTCGAATTACGTCCAAGGCATCGGCGACTTGTTCAAGAAGTACAAATTGACGGGTTGGGAAAAGCCCTATGCGAGGCTGAAGCGCGAATTGGCCGAATACGACCAGTGGGTGCGAAAGAATATCCTGCCCAAGGCGCGCACCGATTTCCGGTTGCCGCCCGAACAATATGCGCTCGCGTTCGAAGGCTTCGGCATCGACATTGCACCGGCCGAGATCGCCCGGATGGCACACGCGGCATTCAGCCAATATCAAGCGGAAATGGCGCCCTTGGCCGCCGAGGTCGCCAAGCAAAAGGGCTACGGCGCCGACGACTACCGCAGCGTAATCACCGAATTAAAGAAACAGCAAATCACGGGTGCGGCGATTCTGCCGTTCTACGAGGCGCGACTACATGAGATCGAGCGGCTCGTCGTGGCGAACAGGCTCGTGACTTTGCCCGACCGTCCGGCGATCATCCGTTTGGCGACGGCCGCGGAAACGGCGCAGCAGCCCGCGCCGCACATGGTACCGCCGCCGCTTCTGCACAACACCGGGCAGCGCGGCGAGTTCGTGCTGCCGCTGAACATCCCCTCCGCCAACGGCGGCGCCGAGGATACCTATGACGACTTCACGTTCGACGCCGTCGCGTGGACCTTGACGGCTCACGAGGCACGGCCAGGTCATGAGCTGCAGTTCGATTCCATGGTCGAGCATGGCGTGAGCGTGGCACGCGCACTTTATGCCTTCAATTCGACCAATGCCGAGGGCTGGGGTCTGTACTCCGAATACATCATGCAGCCGTATGAGCCGGCCGAGGGACAATTGCTGACGCTGCAACTGCGGCTGCTGCGGGCGGCGCGCGCATTCCTAGATCCCGAATTGCAGAGCGGCAAGCTAACGCCCGAACAGGCCTACGCGGTACTCGAGAAGGACGTCGTGCTGAGCCATGCGTTCGCCAAGGAGGAGGTGGAGCGCTTCACGTACCGCGCGCCGGGACAAGCCAACAGCTATTTCTATGGCTATACGCGGCTGCTCGCGTTGCGCAAGGAGACCGAAGTCGCCCTGGGTGCGAAATTCGACCAATTGCGGTTTCACGACTTCATTTTGTCGCAGGGATTGCTGCCGCCCGACCTGATGCGCAAGGCAGTGCTCCAAGATTTCGTGCCGTCGCAGCGATAGCGACTCCGCTCGATGGTCCGGGCGGCTCGCAACACGAGCCGCCCGAATCCTTCGTGAGCCGCGGGAAACTCGCGCCCCGATCGCGCCGACGCGCGCCCAGCGCTAAAACCGCTTCTTCAATGCCTCCGCGAGGTTCGACACGTCGGGCGTACCGATACCCACCGCGGGGCTGTAGCCGTCGCGGCCCAGGTAGAAGTCGTTGTTGCCGTACTCGATGACATTGAACGGCGCCGCCTTGCCCGCATAGGCACCCGGCTCATTGACGAGCTCGTAGAGCGGCACATTGAGCAGACCAATACGGGAATGCGCATATTGACCGATGAGGCCGATGACGCCGTTCAACTGCGGACCGATGAAGCTCGTGCCGCCGTAGAACGTATCAATCGCAAAGCCCGTCTGGTCCGACGTGTAGTAGATCACGTAGCCGGTATCCGGATCCGCGTTGGCCGAGATATCCGGCACGTTGCGTCCCGCGAAATGCGCCGGGATATCGACCAGTGTCTGCGGCGGGATCACGTCTTCGTCGATGAACGACTGATCCGGTTGCGTTTTCTGAATACCCGCGAGCCCCTGCTGGTAGAACGGTCGCCGCCACTCGAAGCTGACGCCACCGCCGCTGCCGACCGGGAATATGCCGCAGTCGATCGGGTCGAGGCCCAAGTCGTCGCACAGCGGAACGAGATAATCCCAACTCCAGACACGCTCGTTGGGAACATCGACGCTAAACGTCTGATTGTTCGGCAAGCCGAAGGTCTGCACGCCGGCGAGCGTCGTGCCGCCGGCCGCAGTGATATAGGGATCGCTCGCGGGATTATCGACGCTCAGTGCCAAGCTGAAATCGGGCGGCAGCAGTCCGCCGTCATTCGCGTCGTACGCGCCGGCATCCCCGGATGCGGCGAACAAGCTCTGACCTTGCAAAGCCGCTTGCAGAAAAATCTGATCGAAGGCCTTCAGGGAGCTGACCGTCTCGCCGGTGTGCGGGTCGGTCACCGGCGCATTCGCGAGGTTGTCGAACCATTCCCATTCGCCCCAACTCGTCGACACCGACTCGGCCTTGTTGTCCTCCACCGCGGCGACGAATGCGTCGAGAAACGCCTGATTGGTGTTCGGGGCTTGATAGACGACGATCTTTGCGCCGGGTGCGATGCCGCCGGATTGTTCGACATCGAGCGTGGTTTCGATCGAACCGGAGGCATCGCTCGGTGCGCCGGGTCCACCGTCGATGTTCACGACCTTGATTCTATCGTTCGAGACCTTGAGGCCGAGCGCATTCCAATAGGCAAACGGATCGCTCTCGGTGAATGCGGCCAGCGTCACGATGCCGAGCGTGCGGCCGGATCCGCTCACGCCTTTCGCGATCAACGGCAACGCATCGTAATATTGTTCGAAGTCCGCGACCGTCAACAGGCCCGGCTCGTTGGTGGTCGTACCCTTGCCGCCCGACGGCGCCTGTTGGATTGTTTTTGGCTTGCCGAGTGCGGCGATGCCCCTGATGTTGTGCGGTATAAATTGCGGCCGCGTGCTCAGGCCGATGACTTGATCCACGACCGAACTGACTTCCGCGGGAACCTTGGCGGCGTTGATCGGCGCCTGATAGCGGTACGATTGCGAGGATCCATTGGCCGGCACTTCGTAGACATGCAGGCTGACATTGAATGCGCGCTCCAGACTAGCAGGCGTGCCCATTACTCGCAGCGTGCTCGCGCCGGTGCGCACGCTGGCCAAGCCGTAGGCCGCGAGCTTGGTCGCGACGTCGGCAACGGCCGCGTCCGATTGCGCAAATTGTGCCTTGAATTGATCGGGGTTGAGGAACTGGTGAAAGTTGGCGCTGGATTGCGTATAGATCGAGCGAAATAGATCTTGCGCGGCTTGCGCATTCTGTAATTTCAGCGAGAGCGTGACCGAAACCTCACTTGCGCCGGATAGCTGCTCGAGCGCGCCAAGGTCGAGCGCGGCCGGCGTAGTCTTCGTCGGATACGGCACGGCCGCCCCCGCGAACGTTGCGCCGAGGGCCGCGAAAGCCCCCAGACTCAACGCGAGTATTTGCAAACGAATGTTCATGGGTCATCCTTTGACGTCATGGGAGACGCGTTCGAGGCGTTTGTTTGAATTTCCCGTTTTGAGTTGATGCAAGTGTAAACTTGCTGGGATTGAATCTACGGCAGCGTGTCCGACGCAGTCAAGATGCTGGCGCAGACGCGCCGCGAATTTCCGAAGATAACCGACCCGCGATGCTTTCCGCGTCCATCTGGTGGGATATTCGCCAAATAAACCAATCCCATGAGCGCTCAGGGCTCGGCCCGCACGAGCGTCGTAGACCTCGCGAGTCTCTGTCCAATACTTCGGTAATCGATGTCCAAAGTCCCTGTGCCTTGCGATTCGCGTCATCTCTATGTACGTCGATTCCGCGGTACTACGGGGCCAGATCGAGGACTTAGCGGGAAGGGTCGATGCAAGATGCACTTTACTCCGTGAGCCCTCTCGGCGCTTTTGCACATCAACTGCTGACATCGATGCCAACGTCTGGACCGTCGGCGTCGACGCGCAAGTCGCGATCGCGTCCAAGTGTGCCCGCGCAGGGAAGCTGCGGTCCAGCAAATCATCAGGAAAAACTCGCCTCATTTTGCAGAAACCGTTGTGTCGATGCCTTCATGAGCATTCCGAGAGACCCCACCCGGGCCAACTCTGCGCGCAGCCATGACGAGTCATTACCCCGATCGAGACACTGTTCGAGGTCGTTGAGAGCAGGTTCTTCGAGGCCAGGCGCGTTCGCCATGATGCGTTCAACCGTCGACCGTATGTCTTGATCGAGGCGGACTCGTTCTCGCGTCTTGGGATCGACAATCTCTCCGCGCAGACCGAAGCGGCACGCCTGGAACCGATTAAAAGTATATACGAGGTATTCATCCTCGTTGATCGCGGAATCCGCATGCTCGAGAACGAGCCGAGCCACGCCTTGCACGTAACTTGCGAGCGTGGCGGCACGATCGACCGACAACGGTGTGTCGAAGACCCGCACCTCCACGGTTCCAAACTCCGGTTTGGGGCGAATGTCCCAATAGAAGTCCTTCATGCTTTGAACAATCCCGGTCGAGCGCATCTTCTCGAAATATGCATTGAATTGTTCCCAGTCGTGGACGAAAGGCATCCGGCCACTCAATGGAAAGGCAGCAACTGTATTCATACGCGCACAATCGAAGGCGGTATCGATCCCTCGCAGAAAGGGGGAACTCGCCGCGAGCGCGATGAAGTGAGGTATGTACCTGGACAGTCCGTGGACAAGACGGATTGCCGCGTCGCCGTCCGGACAGCCGACGTGCACGTGCTGCCCAAAAACGGTGAATTGCTTGGCAAGGTAGCCATAGAGGTCCGAGATGTAATTCACTCGAGGCGCTTCGACGATGTGACGCTCGGTCCACGATTGAAATGGATGCGTGCCGCCTCCGCAGACCCCGACGTTCAGGAGCTTGGCGCTCTCGCAGACGGCATCGCGCAACGCCCGCAAGTCGCCGAGCACGCCCGCGTAATCGCGTTGAATACCCGTCGCGATTTCAATCATGCTCTCCGTGATCTCGAGCTTGATATCCAGCTGCGGATGGCGAGTTTGAGTTATGGCGGCCAAATCCGATGCGGCGCGCGTCAAGTCCCCGTCGCGATGATCGATCAGTTGCAGTTCCAGCTCGACCCCAAGAGTGAGCCGCTCCGACGGATGAAATTCGAGCGATTCATTCATTCTGACTGCCTCGTGGGTTCCTTGGCACGCCGCAACGCCCACTCCGTCAACAGCGGACCGAACACCGCCATCATGAGGATGACCATTGCGGCAAGATCAGATGCCTGCTCCAGCCCCGCATGCTGGGATAGGCTCGCAGCCAAAATCAGAGCGAGACTGGACAGCGGCGCCAATGCCAGTCCGACCAGAGCCCCTCGCCCGGGTTGGAGAGCGGCAGGACGCGCCAGCAGCGAATTGACGAGTACTTTTGCGCCAATTCTCAGTATCGATATTGCCGTTGCGATCGCCACCGTCATTGCGGTCCCCGTCCAACGGAACGATGCCCCAAGGAGTACAAAATAGCCGACGGAGAGCATGACACCGGCCTCCGAGGTTTGATGGGCGAGCAGCCGGTGCGTGCGGTCGGTGGCGCGGACCATGAGTCCGAAAAACAGGGACGAAAGAACTGGCGAAATGCCGAGCGGCGGTGCGGCGGCGTACAGCAGCAGGCAGAAGCAAACAATGCCGATCGTGAGCACCGCACCTCTGGCGCCTGTGAGAAATACATAGAGACGCAGCACACTGGCCGCCAATGTGCCCAGCACAAATGATCCGAGGAGCTGAACCAAGGGCTGTGCCGCGCGTTCGAGTTCTGCGTTATTCGCGGCTAGATAGCCAGAGAGGAGAAATTGCATACCGAGAACGGCATACACACTGGAGAGCGTCGACAGCAGCAATGCGCGTTCGGCAATCTGACCTCGAGCCGCCAGATCCTTGCTCACACACATCACTACGATGGGCGAGCTCGCCATGCAAATCACGCTGACAAAGAGGCTCTCAACCATCGGGATCCGAAACACCAGAACCAGGATCGACTGAACGCCAGCGAAAGTCAGAGCACTCTCGGCCACGCTCGTCACCAACAGCCAGGGATTGCGACGCAGCCAACTCAGAGGAACGCGTTGACCCACCTCAAAAATTAGCACCAATGCGAGGATTTCAAGAAGCGATCTCGGGAGCGGCATCAGCGAGGCGGTCGCACTGACGCCGCGCAGCCATCCAATTGCCGCACCTGCAGCCACGAGGGACACGATCCGCGGAACGCGCGCGAGTCGCACCGTCACTTCGGCGCAAAACAACGCCGCGAGAAATAGCAACACCGTTATCGAGAACGGATTGATCAAGCCGGACTCGAGGCCTTCCATCAGCCGATCAATTTCGGGCACGGATTACCTCCGCGGTTTCGGGTCCAGCGATGGGCGCCGAGATCGAAAGCATCTGGGCCGAGGTACAAAGGGCCAATACGACTGGCGGCTTGCATGTTCAGCCTACCGCGCTGGTTCGCCCGTGTCATCTGTTTGAGTCGCCCTATCTTGGAGATTTCAGTCGCACAGATGCGACAATATCCGTGGGCCAATGATTTTCGGCGGGCCGACCAGTGCCTGAATGCTTGCGGCAGTTCGCCAGGCGGAAGTGGTGCGAAGCGTACGGCACGGCGGGCAGCTATCGGCACGGCGGTCGACAATCAAGGGCCGGCGAACGCAGTAAGCTTCGCCTCGATGTCAGCGCCAAAAAACGCCTGGGGATCCGACGCCGTGACGCCCTCCTGCCGCTCTCGCACCGCGAGCGCCGCCTTGGCCTTGTCGAACGCATCGCGTAAGGACCGGGCCTTGGGGAGCGCATCACGATAAAACGCCTCGCCAAAATAGGTCAGGTCGCGGTCGCTCGAGCAGCCGAACGACGTGCGATCGGCCGCCGCCGCCGTGATGACGATCGACCGCGGGTCACGCAAGGTGTCGATGAAGGCGCCGGCGTAGCAGGCGGAAATGATGATCACGCGCCATTGAATGCCGGATTCGCGCAACGCGTCGGCAAGATCTTCGTCGTCGAGATCCTTGAGGGGCAGCTCGGAATTCGAGACCGCGATAACGCCGCCGCGGGAGCCATGCGATGAGATCGACAGGAACAGCACGTCGCGATCGAGACGCATGCGCGCAGCAATTCCGCGCAATGCATACTTCAATCCGGATACGGTCGCGAGCGGCATGCGCTCCAGATCTCGCTCATCGTTGATCAATGCCACGTGTCGATCCCCGATCCCGTACCGTTCGCCGAGCACAGTCTTGGCCAAACCGATTTCGGCGGCGAATTCTTTTTCATCGCCGACACCGGCGAAACCGAGAAAAAATGCCTCGGGCTTTGCGCCTGTATCGCGGCTAATCAACGCGAGGCTGCGGTCGATGCGCGCCGCTTGCTCGAAAAGGATGGCTTCGCCGTCGGGGTTTGCGTCATTGTCCGCCGTGGCCGCCGCATCCGCGGGATTCCAGACGTCCGGAATCACATTGAACGCGTCGCTGAGCCAGACGAATCCCGCCAAAAACAGTAGAGCCGCGAAAGCGGCCGTGTGCTGCGATTTACCGGTGATCGCGCGCAATCCGCGCGCCAGGTAGATCAGCACGTAGAGGCCGCCGAGAATGGCCTCGCCCAGCAGCCAATCCGGGTTCAGATAGGCGACCGCGAGCGTCAGCAATATCAACATGACCGGAGCGAGTCCCGCGGCCAGCGCAAGTGCATCGGCAAAGCCTGGCGATGGTTTCGATCGCCAACGCAGCACGCCAGCCAGCGCGATGGCCGCCAAGACATACCAGGCGAACAACGGAATATTGGCGCCGGTGAACTGGGGATCCGGCTGACTCTCCAGCCAGTCGATCGCCATCCATAACTCGACCGTTACCGCACCGAGAGCGAGAGTTGCGGGCGTAGCCTGCGCGGAGCGAATCGCGCCTACGGGACGCAAACTCCACAACCTCGGCAAGGCCGTGAACCAGTTGCGCGGCGCATCCGCGCCACGCAGGTTATGTGGTTCGGCCGGCGGCGGCACCGGTTCGGCCGGCGGCGGCGGTGCTTCGGGCTCACTCATGCAAAAAAACCGTCATCGCGATGCACGACCAATATACTGCACGCCTCTTTTTTCCGCGGTGTCGCTCATGTGGTTCAAGAATTTCGTTTTCCATCGTCTGCCCGCCGAATGCATCATGTCCGTGGCCGACCTCGAAGGGCAGCTCGCCGGCCGGCCTTTAGAGCCCTGCGGATCGTCAACCAACAATATATGATCGCGCTCGGCGCCAATGAAAAATTGCTGCCGGGTTCAATCGTGCGCCAGATCGCAGCAAGGTGGCTTTAATGATCAAACATACCGGTGGTTGTCACTGCGGCCGGGTGCGATTCGAGGTAATCGCACCGGCGAGGCTTCAGGTTTCGGATTGCAACTGCTCGATTTGCAGCAAGGCGGCCTATTTACACCTCATCGTGCCCGCAGAGCGCTTCAAGCTATTGGCCGGCGCCGATGTGCTGACTACCTACAGTTTCAACACGAATACCGCAAAGCACCTATTTTGTTCGACCTGCGGCATCAAGTCGTTCTATGTACCCCGCTCCCATCCCGACGGCTTCAGCGTGAACGCGCGCTGCCTCGACCCGGGCACCGTGGAGGAGGTCTGCGTCACGACAACCAACGGCAGAGACTGGGAGAAGCAATATCCGGCGGGCCGCGGGGAATACAGCTGACGCGGGCCACGCCCGGGCACTCATGCCTCGGTCGCCCGCGCGGCGTCCCCTGCCTGCGTTGGGTAGAGCTGCCAGCGCCGCAGGCGCAGGCTGACCGTCTCGCCGCTGCCGAAACGCTCCAGAGCATAGCGTTCGCGGCTGATTTCGACCTCCAAGGGTTCGTTGGCGGGCCGCCCCTCGGCGCGCAGCTCCAGCCGCACGATCGGACCAATGACGCGCACTGCGAGCACCGTGGCCGACCAGCCGCCGGAATCGCGGCTGATCTCGATTTCGTGCGGCCTGATCAGCGCGACGTCGCCGCCGCTCGCGGCGGCAGCAGTTGCGGATACATCCATGGGCCCGATATAGACACGGCCGTCGCGCCGTGAGACCGGCACCTCGTTGACTTGCCCCAGGAAGCGATGCACAAACGCGGAGCGAGGCAAGTCGTAGACTTCGCCCGGCACGCCGGACTGCTCGATGCGCCCGTGATTCAGCACGACGATCGTGTCGGCGACCTCGATCGCTTCCTGTTGATCGTGGGTCACGAAGATGCTCGTGAAATGCAGTTCATCGTGCAATCGGCGCAGCCAGCGGCGCAACTCGTGGCGCACCTGGGTGTCGAGCGCGCCGAACGGTTCATCGAGAAGCAACAGTTGCGGATCGACGGCGAGCGCGCGCGCCAGCGCGACTCTCTGCCGTTGACCGCCGGACAACTGTGCGGGATATCGAGCACCGGCCCAATCCAACTGCACCAACTCCAGTAGCGAGCGGACTTGCTTGGCGATCGCTGCCGCTGCCGGCCGCTCGCGACGCGGTTTGACCTTGAGGCCAAAGGCTACATTCTCGAACACGCTCATGTGGCGGAACAGCGCATAGTGCTGAAACACGAAGCCCACCTTGCGATCGCGAACCGCCCAGGCCGTCGCATCGCGCCCGTCGATCAGCACTTGCCCGCTGTCCGGCGTCTCCAGACCCGCGATGATGCGCAGCAGCGTCGTCTTGCCGCATCCCGAAGGACCCAGCAGCGCGAGCAGTTCGCCGGTCGGCACTTCGAGATCGACATCCGCGATCGCCGCAAACGCGCCAAATCGTTTCGAGACGCGCCGCAAGGTAATGCTCATTTCCTGACTCCCCGGTGTAGATCCCGCATTTGAGGCGAGCGGTGGCGCAGCTCCGGCGCACGCCACTCCAGCAAACTCTTTGCGGCCAAGGTCAACAAGCCCAGCAGCGCCAGCAAAGACGCCACTGAAAAGGCCGCCGCGATGTTGTATTCGTTGTACAAAATTTCCACCTGCAGCGGCATCGTATTGGTCAAGCCGCGCACGTGGCCGGACACGACCGAAACGGCGCCAAACTCCCCCATCGCGCGCGCATTGCAGAGCAACACGCCGTACAACAGGCCCCACCGGATGTTCGGCAGAGTAACGCGCCAAAACGTCTGCCAGCCGTTGGCGCCGAGCGAGAGCGCGGTTTCCTCGTCGTCCTTGCCCTGCGATTGCATGACGGGAATGAGCTCCCGGGCCACGAACGGAAAGGTCACGAAAATCGTCGCGAGCACGATTCCGGGCACCGCGAAGACGATGTGGATGCCGTGCGCTTGCAGGAACGCGCCGAACCAGCCATTGCTGCCGAACAGCAGAATGAAGACGAGACCGGCAATGACGGGCGACACCGCGAACGGCAGATCGATCAGCGTGACCAGCGCGCTCTTGCCGCGGAACTCGAACTTTGCAATCGCCCATGCTGCAGCGACGCCGAAAATCATGTTGAGCGGCACCGTGATCGCCGCCACCAATAGCGTGAGCCTCACGGCGGCCAAGGCGAGCGGATCCGACACGGCCGCAACGTAGGCGCCCATTCCTTTGGATAACGCCTCGCTGAACACCACGATCAGCGGCAATACGAGGAATAGGCCGAGAAACAGCAACGCGACCGATATCAGCGCGAATCGGCCGCCGCGCAGTTTCATCGGCCACCATGGCGCGTGAGGGCCCAACCCTGCAACGCGTTGATGGCGAGCATCAAGAGAAACGAGAGCATCAGCATGACGACCGCGATGGCCGTCGCACCCGCGTAGTCGTACTGCTCCAATTTCGTAATGATCAACAAGGGCGCGATTTCGGATTTCATCGGCCGGTTGCCGGCGATGAAAATGACCGAGCCGTACTCGCCGACGGCGCGTGCGAATGCGAGCGCAAAGCCCGTCAGCAGAGGCGGCCAGAGCGCCGGTAGAATGACGCGCACAAACGTCTGCCACGCCGAGGCGCCGAGCGTGGCCGCCGCCTGTTCGACTTCCTGGTCGAGTTCCTCGAGCACGGGCTGCAGAGTGCGCACGACGAACGGCAAACCGATGAACAGCAGCGCGACGACGATGCCCAAGGGCGTATACGCGACCTTGATGCCCAGCGGCAACAAAGCACCACCCAACCAACCGCTCGGCGCATAGAGCGTCGTCAGCGCGATGCCGGCCACTGCCGTCGGCAAAGCAAACGGCAGATCGACCATCGCATCGACGATTCCCTTGAACGGGAATTCGTAGCGCGTGAGCACCCACGCCACGATCAGGCCGAAGAACGCATTGACGGCGGCGGCGATCAGCGCCGCACCGAAACTGAGGCGCAGCGATGCCAGCACGCGCGGCGCAGTGACGACTTCCCAGAAGTGCTCCCAGCCCAGGCCGAAGCCGCGGATGAACGCCGCGGACAGCGGGATGAGTACGATCAGCGACAGATACAGCATCGTGTATCCGAACGTCAGTCCGAATCCAGGAATGATCCGCCGTAGCTTGTTTTCGTGGTGATGGATAGCCGCGGCGGTGCTCGCCATTCGGTTGCCTTTGGAGGCCTAGTCGGGATTACTGACCATAGATTCTGTCGAAGGTACCATGGTCCGCGAAATGTGTGGCCTGCGCCTTGGTCCAACCGCCGAACACGGCGTCGATCGTGACCAGCGGAATATCCGGGAATTGCCGCGCGTACTTGGCTGCAACCGCCGGATCTCGGGGCCGATAAAAATGCCGCGCAGCGATGTCTTGGGCGTCTTTGGAGTACAGGTATTTCAAATATTCCTCGGCAACCTGGCGCGTGCCGCGCCGGTCGACGACCTTGTCGACGATGCTGACCGGAGGCTCGGCCAATATGCTCAAAGACGGCGCAACGATGTCGAATTTGTCGGGTCCGAGTTCCTTGACCGCCAGAAACGCCTCGTTTTCCCAAGCGAGCAGCACATCTCCGGTGCCCTTTTCGACAAACGTGATCGTCGCGCCGCGCGACCCGGAGTCGAGGACCGGCACATGCTCATAGAGCTTCTTGACGTAGGCCTCGGCCGTTGCGTCGCTGCCGCCGGGCTGTTTCAGCGCCCAAGCCCAGGCCGCGAGGTAATTCCAGCGCGCGCCTCCGGAGGTCTTGGGATTTGCGGTGATCACCTCGATCCCGGGCCGCACGAGATCGCTCCAATCGCGAATGTTCTTCGGATTTCCCTTGCGCACGAGAAACACGACCGTGGAGGTATACGGTGCGCTATTCTCTGGGAGGCGCGCCTGCCAATTGGCCGGAACGAGACCGGCCTTGGTCCCCAGCGCGTCGATGTCGTAGGCGAGAGCGAGCGTTACCACGTCGGCCTGCAGGCCGTCGATGACCGAGCGCGCTTGCGCGCCGGAACCGCCGTGACTCTGGTTGATCGTGACCGTATCGCCGGTTTTGGCGCGCCAGTAGGCCGCAAAAGCCTTGTTGTAGTCCTCGTACAATTCGCGCGTCGGATCATAGGAGACGTTCAATAAAGTCACCGAAGCCGCCCGCAGCTCGGGCGCGCCGATCAAGCCGAACGCCACCAGCAGCACTGCGACAATTGCGGTCCGCGCTCGCACGCAGCGCTGCTTGATCAGCACCAAGACCTCGAACTCCATGGGACCCATGAGGTTAACGCTAATGCCGGCTGCCCGGAACTGATTTCGGGTCTCCTGCATATGCGATTACGCTATGTCGCGCATCGGAATGTGCAGATCGGCCAGGATTCGATCCACTTCTTCCTGTGTCTCCAATTTCTCGGTTTCACGGACGAGCTTGCGCGGCAGATGCGGGGCGAGCAATTCGATGAATTCGTACATGTATGCGCGCAGCAGCGCACTGCGGCGAAAGCCGATCCAAGTCACATGACCCTCGAACAAATGCGAGGCGTCCAGAACCACGAGGTCGGCGTCGCTGACCGGATCGATCGCGACGCTGGCGACAATGCCGACGCCCAGTCCAATGCGCACGTAGGTCTTGATGACGTCCGCGTCGCGCGCCGTCAATGCGACGTCGAGGATCAGTCCGGCAGTTTCGAACAGCGCGGGCAGCGAGGAGCGGCCCGAAAAGCTGAACACGTAGGTGACGATCGGATATTCGGCGAGCTTCTTCAGCGTCAGCTTGCCGCACGAGGCTAGCGGATGGCCGCGCGGCACGACCACTGCGCGGTGCCATCGATACAGCGGCAAGCGCACCAGATGCGGGAACAATTCGTCGGAGCCCGTCGCAATCGCAAAATCGACGCGATCGCGTGCCACCAACTCGGCGATTTGCTCGGAAGTCCCTTGATGCAGGTGCAGACGCACCTTCGGGTATTTCGCGCGGAACGCCCTGATGACCTGCGGCAGCACATAACGGGCCTGAGTGTGCGTGGTGGCGATCGACAGAGTGCCGCCGTCGGCCTTGCGCAACTCGGCGGAGGTGCGGCGTATGTTCTGCATCTCGCGCAGGATGCTGCTGGCGCGAGAGATGATCTCATCGCCGGCGGCGGTCGTGCGCGTCAGCGCGCGGCCCTCGCGCTCGAACAGCTGGAAGCCGAGCTCCTCCTCCAGTAATTTGAGCTGGCGGCTCACGCCGGGCTGCGAGGTATGCAGTTGCCTTGCCGCAGCGGTGATGTTGAGCCCGTTTTCGTGAACCGCAACCAGATATCGCAATTGCTGGAACTTCATCGCACAAGTATCCCTGGATTAACCGTCATGCGCGCCATGACGAATTGGAATGTTCTCATACACTATGGTTCTTATCTCTTGCGCTAATTTCGAGCCTATAGTTTGGCACCTCTAGCCACTATGCATTTTTTCGAGGGTCTTTGGTGTCCGAGCTCCCTACAGCCTTGCAAGATCTCGCGGGAAGCAGCATCCGGCAATTGCGCCACGCCGTCCTGGAATTCGGAAATGTCTGTTATGCCAATAGCTTAGGCTTGGAATCGATGGTTCTTACGGACCTCATTTGGGGCTCCGTCCCGGAGATCGAGATTTTCACCGTGGACACGGGACGCTTGTTTCCCGAGACCTACGACTTGATCGACCGCGTCCAGCAACACTTTGGCCGCGTCATGCGCGTCCATTATCCCGAGGCCGCCAAGCTCGAAGATTGGGTCGCGGCACATGGCATCAACGGCTTTCGGGCCGGCCTCAATGAACGGCGATCCTGTTGCCAGATCCGCAAGGTCGAGCCGTTCCGCCGCGCGATCGCCGGCCACGGCGGCTGGGTTACGGGGATTCGCCGGCGCCAATCAGCGAGCCGCGCGCTCGCCGCGCCGGTCGAGTGGGACGGCGAGTATGGCTTGCACAAGATCAGCCCGCTGCTCGATTGGAGCGACGCGGATATTTGGGACTACATCCGCAGGAAACATCTACCCTACAACCCTTTGCACGACGTCGGCTTTCCGAGCATCGGCTGTGCCGCTTGCACGCGCGCCGTGCAGCCCGGCGACGACGAACGCTCGGGACGCTGGTGGTGGGAACGCGCGGACTCGCGCGAGTGCGGTCTGCACCCGCGCCGCAAGGTCGCGTCCGTGCTCGCATCGCCAGCGGTGCGCGCGATGCGCGCGGCGCACGAATAAACGCGCGGGCGCCCTGTGGATTATTTCCCGGTCTTCTTCAATCTCAGCGGCCAACGCGTGCTGATCGTCGGCGGCGGCGAGGTTGCTCTGCGTAAAGTCGCGCTGCTCGAGCGATGCGGCGCCGAGATTCGCGTGGTCGCGCCTCGAATCGTGCCGGAACTCTTGCAGCGCGCCGCGAGCGGCACACTGACGGCGAGCTTGCGGGAGTTCAGCCCCAAGGATCTCGACGAATCGCGCTTGGTCATCATCGCCACCTCACGGCGCGCGACGAATCGCTGGATCGCGAATCTGTGCGAAGCGCGTGCGATTCCGGTAAACGTCGTCGACGACAAGAATGCATCGCGCTTCATCGTGCCGGCGATCATCGATCGTGACCCGGTGCTGGTCGCGATTTCCACGGGTGGCGCATCGCCGGTGCTGGCGCGCCGCTTGCGCGAGCGGCTCGAAGCGCTGATCCCGAAGCGCTTCGGCGAATTGGCCACATGGCTGCGTGAACTGCGCCATGCGGCCGGCGAACGGCTCAAGGGCAGTGCCGCGCGACGGCGCTTTTTCGAGACGCTCGTCGACGGCGCGGCCGCCCGGCGCTTCATCGCCGGCGACCGGCGCGGTGCCGAGCGCATCGCGCAGCAATTGTTGGCGTCGAGCTCGACTGCCGCGCCCGCCGCCGGCGAGGTCGTATTGGTCGGCGCCGGACCGGGCGACCCGGAATTGCTGACGTTGAAGGGGCTGCGCGCGCTGCAGGACGCGGATGTCATTCTCTACGACCGCCTCGTATCCAGCGGCGTACTCGATCTTGCTCGCCGCGATGCGACGCGCCTATGCGTCGGAAAATCGTCGGGCGCTGCAGGCGCGACACAAACGCAAATCAACGAGCTGATGATCGCGCACGCAGCCCAAGGCCGGCGCGTCGTGCGCCTCAAGGGCGGCGATCCGTTCATATTCGGCCGCGGCGGCGAGGAATTACAGGCACTCGAGCGCGCCGGCATTCCGTACTCGGTCGTGCCCGGCATCACGGCGGCAGCGGGCGTCGCAGCCTATGCCGGCATCCCGTTGACCCACCGCGATCATGCGCACAGCGTGAGTTTCGTGACCGGCCATGCTGACCAGAACGGCGAGCAACCGGATTGGCGCTCTCTTGCGGCAGCGGCGCAGACGGCGGTTTTTTACATGGGCCTCGCACGCATCGCGGACATTGTCGAACGACTGATCGCGCATGGAGCCCCGGCCACGCGCCCGGCCGCGGTCGTTGCGCAAGGCACCAGCGATGCTCAGCGCGTGATTACGGCAACTCTCGGCACGCTGCTGGCGGCCTGCGCGGCGGCCGAGCTGGAGAGTCCGGCGCTGCTCGTGGTTGGCGATGTGGTTGCGCTGCAGCCGCAGCTGGCATGGTTCAACGTGGCGGCGCCGGACGGCCTGTCGCGGACGGCTTGACGCTCTAGGCGCGGTACTCGCACAAGCGCGCGGCGCTCACACCAGC